>ERZ780144.1813-NODE-1813-length-21105-cov-2.954679_pt1 | contig 21105 bp, 18 predicted proteins | sample MGYA00511380_ERZ780144 | MGnify/ENA primary metagenome ERZ780144 (study PRJEB29588, sample SAMEA1965858) | human gut metagenome | biome: human gut; feature: human-associated habitat; material: faeces | place: Denmark | collected 2008/2010 ... | reverse complement strand
CAATGAATCGGAAAGATAAATCCGATGGCTTGATATGTCAAGCCACAAATTAACGCAGTTAATTTGTTCTGACAGTGAATCGGAAAGATAAATCCGATGGCTTGTTTGCAAGTTACAAATTAACAAAGTTAATCTAAAAAAATAATGCCCATTTCCAAAAAGAGGAAATGGGCAATTTTTCTATTTTTCTATAATGCTGTAATCTCTATCGCTGAAATAACTATCTTTTAATCCGTCAGTAACATATATTTTTCCGTCAGTTGTAATAAGTACAGCTTGGAAATCTTGATTTTCTCTCCAATATTCCGTAGCTTTATCAAGTCCCATTACAAATAAGGCTGTTGAAAGACCGTCACCCTCAATACCTTTGTCTGTTACTATAGTTACAGAACTTAAACCACTTGTTGCCGGTTTTCCAGTTTTAGGGTCAACAATATGTTCATAAGTTACACCGTCTTTAACAAAGTATCGTTGATAACCTCCAGATGTTATAACAGCTTTGTTAGATACTTTTACACCGCCAACATATTTATTTTGGTCAAAAGGGTCTTGTATAGCGACTTTCCAAAGATTGCCGTCAGGCTTTGTACCTAAAGTTTGAACATTACCGCCTAATGAAATAATAGCTGATGTTACACCCTCGTCTTTGAGGAGCTTTATAATGGTATCAGAGGTATAACCTTTGGCAATACCACCTAAATCCACCTGTGTATCCTTAGGTTTGGAAATAACATTATCTTTAATTGATACCTTGCTGTAGTCTACATTTTTTAAAGCATTTTTAATTTCATCGTCTGTAGGTACATAGAAATTTTGGTTATAAAAGCCCCATAAATCCATAACAGGAGCAATGGTAATATCAAATGCACCCCTTGTCTTTTTACCAATATTAAGTGCTGTTTCAACAATGTAAGCTGTTTCATCAGTAAGCTTAGTTTCTTCATTGTTGTTTACAGCATATATTTCACTTTCTTGACTTCCACGCCTTAATTCTTTATCTATTTCATTAATTTTCTTTTCAGCATCATTTAAAACATCGGAATTATCTGTATAGGCTGTTAAATCCATAATTGTATCCATAGCATATACAGTTTTCTTTTGTTCTTGAATTTTATTTGAACTACATCCTGTAAGCAGTAATGAACATACAAGTAATGGAAGTAGAATTTTCTTTGAAAACAATCTCATCTCAAGTACCTTTCTATTATTGCACAAATTTAGTTAGAATTAGCTAACTACACCTAAAACAATCTATCATATTATTAAATTAATGTCAACAGTTTGGCATAAATTTAAACAATAATTAAGGGTGTGCATATTTGCACACCCTCTCTAAACTAATAAAATTTATTCAGCAACTGTTTCGCTTTCAGTTACTTCTTCAATAGTAGTTTCTTCAGATATTTCCTCAGTCACTTCTTCAGTAGTTTCTTCTGTTTCATCAACAGTAGTTTCATCTACTACTACGGCCTTAGTTTCGTCAACTTCTGGTAAAGATACAGCAATTACATCAGTTATATCTGCTGTATTGTCCTTTACAACATCTTCGAAAACTGTAGTGTTGTCTTCTGTTTCAGTAACAACTACCTTTTCTTCGTTGTTTTCCTCAGCAGTTGTGCTAACTGCATCAGCAGGAGCATAGTGAACAGATGCAGTCATACCTAATTTGTCAGCATCGTTGTAATCTAAAGTAGGGAAAGTTACAGTATACTGTGTATCCTTTACAAGGCTGTCCTTAACATTTTCAAAAGTAAGTGTAAGAACATTACCATTTACAACAACCTTACCATTTTCAGCTACAGTATTTCTACCTTCGCCAATAGTGATTTTAGCAGTACCGTTTGCAACAGCATTTACAAGGCTTTCAGCATATGTAGCATTGTTAATATCGTAGTTTAATACTAAATCAGTACCGTCTGTAATTTCGTTTACATCATCGTCATCGCCCTGCATTTTAAGAGGAGAGTCGAGGTCAAATCTAGCACTAGATTCAAGGACAACATCCTTATAACCATCAGCAATTAAAGTAATTCTATACTTACCATTACCGAAGTCCTTAAATCTGTCATAGCTGTTAGTTACAGCAACTTCAACAACAGGACCATGGTTAGGAGAAATCCATAAGTCAGATGCGAACTTAGCACCAGCAACAACAGGAGTAGCAGTACCGTCTTCGCCTAAGTATTCAATCTTAGCACCCTGAACATTGTAAATATAATCCTTAAATTCGCCAACCTTACCGGCAACAGCTTCATCAGTATTGATATTCTTGTGAGCTGGGTCATCAGCTTTCATATTAGCATAATCATCAAAGTAAACAAGGAAAGTAACATCGCCAAATCTCTTAGCATACTTTGTGTTTACAGTAAATTTATTGTTATCATTTGTGTTAGCTTCAGAATAGTTACCAACATTCTTTACAGAAACATTGTCATTAACAACTCTCTTACCGTAAAGACCGTTAGCATTTAATTCCTTGTAAGAATAAACATTGCTTTCGTTTAAGTCAGCATCAAAGTTTAAAGATGCAATTTCGTCAGAAACTTTCTGAGCCTGTGCTTCATAGCCAGAAACATTCTTTAAGATTTCAGCATTAACAGCCATATCCTTAGAAACAGCTACAACAACATCTTTAATACCAGTAGCAGTTATTTTACCATTGCTACCTCTGTTAGAAGAACCGTCATAACCAAAGTCAGCCTTTGCATTGTCAGGTCTTACAACAGTATAAGCACCATTTTCATACTTAATAGAGCTAGAGAAAGGAGCCATTTCGCCGTTGCTGTTTAAAGCATTAACAGCCTGTGTAAATGATAATCTACCTAAACCGTAACCAGTAGTAGCTCTTGAAACAGCATCGTACATACCAGCGTCAGTATCAGCACCAGTAGCAGCATACTTATCATCAGCACTTTGAGTAGCAGTATAGCTGTCAGGAATTTCAGCTACAGTACCGTTCTTAGCAAATTCAGTAGAAAAAGTACCGTTGAAACCATCACTTGTTTCAGCATACCAGTATTCGCCATAAGTTAAAGTTTTCCTAGCAAACTTGTAACCAGAAAGGGCATTGTCGCTATACTTAACAATAGTCTTTTCAGCATTTACAGCAGTAGGTGTAACAGCAGTACCGTTGAAAGTAAATGTATAATTAGACATTGGCTTTTCAAGTGTGGCAACATAGTAGTCAGCACCGTCAACTGTTACCTTATTCTGGCTTTCAAGAGCAACAGCTGTAGTAGTTTCAGTAGTTTCTTCAGTTGTAGTTTCTGTAGTTGTTTCAGTAGTAGCCTCTGTTGTCTTAGTATTTGACTTTTTGCTACTGCTTGAAGATGAACCACCACCAGCAGCCTTTAATGAGTTTTTGCCAACGAAAGTAGTAGTTTCAGTTGAACTTTCTTCTGTAGTGTCTACAGTAGTATTTTCTGCATCAGTAGTTATTTCTGTGCTTTCTTCATCAGCACCAAATTTATTCTGACAGTTATATAAAAGCTGAGCAAATTCTTCTCTAGTGATATTGTTCTTTGGATTTAACTTGCCATTACTACCGTTTACAATACCATTTTCAACTAAAGCTGAAACAGCATTTACAGCCCAGCTTGAAACATCTGAACCGTCAGTAAAAGCTGAAAGATTAGCATTTTCGCCAGTAAGGTCATATGCTCTAGCGATTATTGCCATTACTTCTTCTCTAGTAATGTTGTCATTTGGTCTAAGCTTGTTGTCTGAACCTTTGAAAAGACCAGCATCTACAGCCTTAGCTAAATCATCATAGTACCATTGACTAGCATTAACATCAGTATAAGAACTAAGGTCTGCCTTGTTTTCTAACTTTAATACTCTTGCAAATATAGATGCTATCTGAGCTCTAGTTGCAAGACCTTGAGGGTTTAATTTACCGTTACTACCCTGAATGTAACCGTTGTTTACTGCATAAGTCATAGCAGCATTAGACCAACCAGTAGGCATATCTGAATAATCTTCTGCAAAAGTCTGCATTGAAGATGCCATCATAGTAAGAACTATGCCTAAAGAAAGCACTCTCTTTTTCATATTTTCCTCCTTTAAATAGTTAGCAAAAGCTAACAATACATCAAAAAAAATAAATGCCTATTTCTAAGCATTTTATTATTAAAAGTAGAAAAAATTTTAAAAACTATAAGTTGTTTTTAATATTTTTTCTACTAAAAATTTGACTAAATAATACAATATTTAATTAATGTATGTCAACCAGCTTTTTGATGTTTTATTTTCAATTACTGTAGTATGGTATATAATTTACCTTTATTGAAAAATCTTATCAATTTCGGAGAAAAAATTTTAATTATGCTTGTATTTTGTTTCAAGTCTTTTTATTAAAAGCTGTGCTACAATACCTGTAAATATACCAGATACAATACCAGATATAAAAAGAAGTGGAAAATAGAAAACTATACGCCAAGTACCTGTTAATATAATAGCAACAATAATCTGACCCAAGTTATGACCAATAGCACCAAAGGCACTTATTACCCAAAGTTTGTCCTTCTTTAAAAATAAAGAGAAAAGGGACATAACAGCAAAACTGAAAATACCACCGGCTATGCTGTATAAAAAGGAAGTCATTTGACCGGCAAATATACTGCTTATAACTATACGAAGTATAAGAACCGTAAAGGCATCTTTTTTGTTGTAGAGTAGTATTATTACAAGGGTAATAATGTTTGAAAGTCCCATTTTTATCCCTGGTATAGGAGTAAGAGGTGGAAGTTGTAATTCCAAAACAAATATTATTATTGCTATAGTCAAAAGAACTGATAATTGAGTTAATCTTCTGACATTATAGCTTGTTGAATTATTTGTTTCCTGCGATTGCATCAAAGTCACTCTCCTTATCCACTATTGTAATTGATAATCTGTGAGGTAAACACACTATAGGGATTACACCGTCAGAAATATAGCCAGTATTTACACATATTTTATCAGCACAGTCAGCATCAATAATGGCAATTTTCCCTTGTTCTACTCTTATTGTATTGCTGTGTCCGTCACTTGTTTTTATTTCAAATTCGTAAGGTTCTTTTACGGCATTTAAGTCTATTTCTTTTATTATTTTACCGTTTTGGCGAATAACAGCATTTTTATGTTCTCCACCCAAATTGTTCATTACTATCCATACTGTAGCTGAAACAATGCAAAGAACAGCAAAAATAATAATCCATTTTAAATTATCTTTCATATATAATCAATCCTTATTGTTAGCATTGACTAACATTCTATCATTACTAAAAATCAATGTCAATATTTATGGTTATATTTACGGTTATAATTAAATAAAAAAATATTGACAAGAAAGTTCAAGTGATGTAGACTTAGTTAGCAAAAACTAATTAAGTTATAATAAGCTAATTATGTAAGGAGAATTGTATATGCGTTTAGGTTTAACAGAGTTAATATTTATTTTCGGCATTATTTTAATCGTATTTGGTCCTACAAAGTTACCTACATTAGGTAAGTCTATGGGCGAGGCTATTAAAAATTTCAAAGATGGACTTAATAAAGTTGAAGTAAAAGATGAAAACACAAATGAAACAAAATAATGATGGAGTAATGCCAATTACTTCCCATTTATTGGAACTGAGAAAAAGGCTTGTAGTTATATTTCTTACGGTGTTGGTATTTTCGTTTATTTCCTTTTTGTTTTCAGAGGATTTAATAAAAAATCTTATGTCATTGTCAAAGGGTTATAAATTTATATATAATACACCGGAGGCATTAATAATTCAAAGTCTTAAACTTGCTATAATGTCAGGAATTGTACTGTCTAGTCCAGTTATATTTTTTAATATTTGGATGTTTGTTTCTCCAGCTCTTAAAGTTACTGAAAGAGTAGTAATAACTATTATTTTTACATTGGGAGTGGTTTTATTTTTAATGGGTTGTATCTTTGCCTATTACATAATAATTCCCTTTGTGCTTAAATTCTTTGTTGAGTCAAACTCTATATCAGAACTTCAAGCCTATGTTACTTTGGAGGGGTACATATCCATAATTGTAAGTTTCTTTATAGCCTTTGGACTTGTGTTTGAATTGCCAGTAGTTTTGTTATGCCTTGATATAGCCGGAATAGCAAGACGAAAAACTTTTGTAAATATGAGAAAATTTGCAATAGTTATTATTTGTATAGTGTCAGGTATTATTACACCACCTGATGTATTTTCTCTTATTGTTACAGCAATTCCAATGGTTATTTTATTTGAATTAAGTCTGTTTATAATGTATTTATATGAAAAAATAACGAAAAAGAACTAAAAAAACACCTGTACTGAATTTGTTTCCAGTACAGGTGTTTTTTCTATCTCTTTGTATAATAAGTGTGTAAATATTTGTGGGCAGTGTTTGAACAAGGGAGAGTAAGATACTTTTCGTATATAGCTTTAAGGCTTGAATTTTCGTGACATTTTCTAATTTTATTACTTCTGTCACTTTCGTAAAGCCCCTTGCTTCTCAATGCTGTATTGCCACTATATAAAGGTGTACCGCCACCACCTACACAGCCACCAGGACAAGCCATAATTTCAATAAATGTATATGGACTTGTACCATTTTTGACTTCATCTAATATTTTTTCAGCATTTTTAATACCATTTACAACACAGGCTTTTATAGTTTTATCTTTTATTTTGATTTCAGTATGCTTTATACCGTCACTACCTCGTAATTGCTTAAACTCAACATCTGTAAGTATTTCTCCGGTCATAAGTTCGTATATACTTCTTATGGCAGCCTCTGTAACACCACCACTTGCACCGAATATTCTACCAGCACCAGATGTATTTCCGAATAATGAATCGTATTCGCTATCTTGAAGTTTTGTAAGGTTTATGCCTTTTGACCTTAAAAGTTTTGCGTATTCTCTTACAGTAAGAACAGCATCTACATCACGACCACCCTCTGTATACATTTCAGGTCTTAAAGCCTCGTGCTTTTTAGCTGTACAAGGCATAACAGCTATGTGATATATGTTATCCTTTCCAAGATAATTTTTAATAAGTGCACCTAACATTTGCTGAGGGGATTTACAACTTGAAATATTGTCAAAAAGGCTAGGGTAGTTAAGCTCAGCATAGTTTATCCAACCTGGGCAACAAGATGTAATCATAGGGAGAACGCCACCAGTTTTAATTCTGGTTATAAGTTCAGTTACTTCCTCCATTATTGTAATGTCAGCACCAAAATCTGTTCTAAAAACATAGTCCCCAAGCATTTTAGCTGATGTAGCAATTTTGCCGGAAACATTTTCTCCGGATAAAAGCCCAAATTCTTCGCCTAATATGTTTTGTGAAGACGGTGCAAACTGCCAAACTATTGTTTTTCCGCTGTTTAAAGCTGTTGTTACCTTTTGGAGGGCGTCGTTTTCAGCAATAGCACCAGTAGGACAGACCTTGCTACATTGACCACAGCCAATACACTTTGAAATATCTCTTATTATGGCATTACTTGAAGTATCAGCAATAGTAGAAACAGTAGATTCGCTGTCTACAATAGTATCGCCAAATACATTCTTACCAAAAGCCCATAGAGATGCAAAGCCAGCAGCATTAATAGCTCCCAACTTCAGAAACTCTCGCCTTGATATATTTTTACTCATACATTACCTCCGTTAGAAAACTAGCATAATTCCATAGTTTGCCTATGCTAACTTAGTATATTTTAACTATTCTTAATACCTATGTCAATAATGCTTAATCAACAAAACTTCTCAATTAGTCGTGTTGACATAATAAATGTATTATACTATACTCTAGTGTGGTTACTGTTAGATAACTAGGTTAGTAGAACCTAACCTTAATTCAAAAGTAGTTTGTTTAATATGGTATTCTGTTATTTTTTAATAGATGTTTTATATTAAAAAACTAAATATAGTATATTTTAAAAGGAGGAATATTAAATGCTGTTTAAAAATAAAAAAATGAGCAGAATAGTTGCTTTATTATTAACAGCAGCCTTGAGTTTTTCCGCTAATTCATTTGTTTTTGCTGGAGAAAATTCAAGTTCAGTTCTTTTAGGCGATGTTAATGGAGATGGCAAGGTAAATTCAGATGATGCGTCATTAGCACTTAGTTATGTACTTAAACCTAATGAAGTACAGGGCTTTAATCCTGATGTAGCAGATGTAAATGGAAATGCTGTTATTGACTCTGTAGATGTTGCTTTAATTTTACAAAAGGCTTTAGATTCTAGTTTTAAGTTCCCTATTGAAGATGTGCCTACAGTAACAAATGTTACAAACTGGAAGGAATTTAAGACAGCTGCCGCGACTGCAAAGGAAGGCGATACTATAAGTCTTTCAAATGATATTTCAGCAGACGGTTCAGCAATATTTGATGTAGACGGTGTATCAGGTGCAACACTTGTAGTAAAAGAAAAGAATGTAACAATTCTTGGTAACGGACATACTGTAAAGTCAGACGGTACTAATACATTTACATTTGACTTTGACGGTGAAGCAAATGAAACAGCTGGTACTTCAGGTGCAAAGGGTGTTAATGTAAAGGACCTTACTATTGATGGTGCAAGCTTTAAGCATAAAATCGGTGGTGGTATGTTCCTTGAAGCCGATGCAGATGTTACACTTACAAATGTAACAATGAAGAATTGTAATGCAGGAGCTACATCAGCATTCAATGGTGGTGGCGCAGTTTATGTAAACTACCACAGAGGAGAAACTCCAACACTTACAGCTGTTAATTCAACTTTCGAAAACAATAGCGTAGGCGACGGTACAACTGGTCGTGGTGGTGCAATTTACGGTTCTACAGGTAATGTAGTATTAGAAAATTGTACTTTCAAGGGCAACAAGGCAGGCTACGGTGGTGCAGTTGCTATGGACGGTAAGCATGGAAATTCAGGCGAAGAAGTAAATGGTTCACTTTCAGTAACTAATTGTACATTTATTGACAATGACGGAGTCAACGGTGGCGATGATATTTATGTATTTGAAGGTACATCAGCAGGTAAGAAGGGTAAGGCTATTACTTCAAATATTGATGTTAAAAATATCTCTGGTACTTTTAGTGGCGAAACTACTGATGATTTCAAGGATTATGATGTTGTTTATTCAAGATATTATGCAGATACATATGTTGGAGATAAGACAAAGACAGCACCAAAATTTGACGGTGTAACTGTTCACGATATTACATTCCCAACACAGGATAGAGATACTCTTGAAGTTCCTACTACTACAACAGAAACAACAACTACTACAACTACTACAACTGAGAGTACAACAGAAACAACTACTACAACAACAGAAACTACAACTCAGACAACTACAACAACTACTACAGAAACAACGACTGAATCTACTACAGAATCTACAGAGGCAACAACTGCTGTATATAAGGGTAGTGAAACAGTTGATGTATATGGTTATGATGTTAAGGTAGCTGTAGCAGTAGACGGAAATGGCAAGATTATTTCTGTATTAGACGACAACACAGATACACAGGATATGTTTAATGAAATGTTCTATAGCAAGGCTATAGCTATGTTTAAGAATTTCATAGGCAAGACAGCTAGTGAACTTGATGATGTAGATGGTGTATCAACAGCAACATATTCTTCAAATGCCATAAGGGGAGCTGTTAAGAATGCTCTTAGCTCTATACCAGCATCATTAGACATTTCTTCTAGCTTTGTATCAGGTGGTGTTGTAAATGCAAATAGTAGCTTTGCTGAAGTTGCATTAAAGAGTAGTAATGATAGTGCCAATATATTCTATACAACAGACGGCACAGAACCTAATGAAAATTCAAACAAGTATGACGGTAGCATAAAATTAACTGCTGCTGATATAACTTCATCATCAAAAAAAGTGGTGGACTGATTACTTTAAAGGCAATAGCTGTAAAGGATAATGCAAAATCTTCTGTTTTGGAGCAAAAAGTAATTTTTGCTGATGAATTAGACGGAAAATATGAAGACGGTACATATGGCAGTCCTTTGAGAAGTTATGTTGGAAAGGATACAGTTTCAGTAACTGTATCTGACGGATTAATAAGGTCTATAAATGTAAAACCTGTTTCAGGGGAAGCAGACCAAGAACTTATTGATGAATTGCTTATTAACCAATGTAGAGATATTAACTATAGTAGTCAAAATCAAGACTATGTAAATAGAATTTACGAAGTCTTGTATGGTCATTTTGAAAATAATAGTTCAGAGCCTACAATTCCAGAAATAAGCTATACAAAAAACAATGACATAATAACAGTTACCATTACAGGAAGTAATGTGTATTACTCTGTTGATGGCTCAACACCATCAGTGTTGTACACAAAGCCTGTAGTTATAAACACTTCTGATTATAGTAATGTGGATAAAATCAGAGTGCGTGCTGTAGCTGTTGACGGTAATCAGTCCTCCGAAGAAAAACAGTTGGATATTTATACAAATACCAATGATATATTAAATTCAATAAGTTTTTACCAGAAAGCTTTTGAATAAAAGGCATTAAAAAAATCACTCCGAATAAAATAGTTTCGGGGTGATTTTTTATGTTACAAAAATTAAAAAAAGTAGTAAAAAAGTTGCTAAACAATAAGAAAGTTCCAGTTGTTACACTTGGAATAGTAGCACTTTTAATTTTAACTGCCGGACTCTTTACACCAATGACACAACCAACAACTGCATCGAAGAAAAAATTGCCTATATACTGCGTGGATACACAGGGTAAAAAACAGGTTTCTATATCCTTTGATGCTGCTTGGGGAGCAGGTAAGTGGGGAAGATGTTTACTACCATATGAAATTACACTACTCTCAAACAGTTCAACCCGTTCGCTTATGTCTTTTTTTGTTTTACTACCATATGAAATTACACTACTCTCAAACCCTACTATAAGTGTTTCTGCTACTATGTTTGTTTTACTACCATATGAAATTACACTACTCTCAAACCATCAATAACACTTGTCTTATAATATGCCCGTTTTACTACCATATGAAATTACACTACTCTCAAACAGCTACTTCACTATTCTTAGAAAAATTAGGGTTTTACTACCATATGAAATTACACTACTCTCAAACCATATTGGTGGAAAGTGCTTTGCTGTGGGTGTTTTACTACCATATGAAATTACACTACTCTCAAACAAGTAATGTAGCTGTAAAATCATAATCTGAGTTTTACTACCATATGAAATTACACTACTCTCAAACTCATTATTGAATCTCTTTATAATATCATTAGTTTTACTACCATATGAAATTACACTACTCTCAAACTGCATCTTCTGTTGTTATGTAATTCATTCTGTTTTACTACCATATGAAATTACACTACTCTCAAACGGAAAAAATAAAGTATGTAAGTTTGTAAAAGTTTTACTACCATATGAAATTACACTACTCTCAAACCTCAAATTATAAAAATAGGGGAGAATATTTAATGCCACTACTTGCATTGTAATTCATATGGTAGGTATAAAAACTACTTTTTTAAACTAACTTCACAGTAATCTTTGTCAATAAGATATACTTGAGAGAATATGTTGATATTTTCTGGTTGTTTATCTTCAATAAGAATAATAAAAATTTTCTCGTAATGACAAAATTCATATAGCTTTTCTATTTCATATTCAGTTAAATAAGATAGAAGATTGACAAAGACAAAACATTTAGTTTTTACGAATTCACTGTGAATTTTAATATAATCTATAATACGTTCTAAAGTATCCAAGTTATCATCTTTAAATTTAATGTTTATGAATTTAAGTAGTGATAAAATATCAAAATCGTTAATCCAGTCTAAATTAAAATCGACAATATTTTGAAGACTATTTGCGTATGCACACATTATATTATATATTTCATTATTTTGCAATAATAGTTCAGTAGAACTTATTTCTTTTTTTAGAAAATCATACAGTTTATTAAGTGCTTTTCTATTATTTAGTGATAAATTAAAAATATCAATAATACATTCAATTTCTCCAATATCAATGATATTGCTATTTTCTGAAAATATAATAGGGCTTTCTCCACTTTCTATGTTTGTGTCACAAATAATATTTCTAAAAGCTTTTGGATTTTCTACTATTAAAAGAAATTTATCATTTTCATTTAGTTCAATAATAAATTGATAATCTATATGTGCAATTTTCATAATATAACCAACCTTTCATCTGTATCTAATACATTTACTTTATATTCACCAGTTATTATTTCCATTTTTGAAAATTGTTTTTCTGTTAAAGTAATAATTTGAACAATGCCTTCAGGTGGTTTATTATTTTTTATTCCATTCACAATAGAGTTTACTACTGTAGAGTTTAAAGCCAATTTACTGTAAACAGACTCCTGCATCATAATAAATCCATTTTTTATTAAATATTTTCTAAAATTTGCATAATCCTTTCGATTTGCAGGTGTTATTGTAGGTAAATCGAAAAATACCATTATTCTCATAAATCTATAACTCATCTTTATAAAATTTAATTAAGGATACATCTTGTTGATTAATTGCATCAAACACACTTTTACAGTAAATTTTAATTGCATTATTTACATAATTAATTTTACCATCAATAATTACTTCTTTGTTAAGGATATTTAGTAATTCCATTTTTTCATTGTGATTAAATATTTCAGGTTTTAAATTATATACTATTTTGTCAACTAAAGTTCTAAAAGGTTCCATAAGGTCAGAACTTAAATTAAAATGGTTAAAAATATTATCATGAAATAATCCTAATTGTGTTATGTATCCATTAGCAACAATTTCTCTGTTAAATGTGCTTAATAGTATACCGTATCCATAGTTTAAAGCTGCATTTGTAGGGGTATCTGATGTTCTTGTAAAATCCATTCCAAATAGTGCGTTAAAATATACCTTTGCAGAGTGCCCCTCTCTGTTTGTTGTATCTCCAATTTCAATTTGAGATAAATATTCATCTAACATAAAATATTCTTTTTTATTGAAGTATTTAAGAATATTTCTTTGATTTCTTATTTTTTCTGATACAATTTCAGTCCAAATAAGTTCTTTAATTTCATCGTTCCAGCGAATTTGGTTTCTTATTTTTGCACTTGAATCGTGACAACCATAATAAGAAACCAATTCAGAGGAAGGATTTCTTTTTTCATCACAAAAAATAACTTTAATTTTTCTTTTAATAAGCTCATTTAGTAAAGCTGCAGTAATAGAAACAGCAGTATTTTCAATAAGTAATATAGAAATTTCACTTAAATGAATTTTAGTTATTTCTTCTTGACGGACAACTAAATAATCTAATTTGTAATCTAGCTTTGCACTACTTGAAATTACTATAGTACGCCAACTCATATTTTGTTTAGGTCAACAGTATATTCATATATGCCTGTTGGTGATTGATGAACAAGTTTTACATTTTTTGCGGTAATATTTTTTGCTATTTGTATTATACCTACAGTTTTCTTTAAATTAATAGAAACTAGATTTGCAGAGGTTAGAGGTTTACATTGGAATAAGTGTAATATTTCACTTAATACTATACATTGTTCTTTTACAGTAAGCTCTATAAATATATCTCTTGCGTTTATTAATTTTTCTACAGGATTTGCAGGTCGTTTACTATATATACCTGTAGTTAATTTTTGAATAAAAATATCATATAACTTTATATTTTCTTTAGCAGAAAGTTTCATATAAGGAGTTACTTCTAACTTGTTTTTGTTAATGTTATTTTCATTTACAAATTTCATTAATTTTTTTAAATATATCACCATATCTGACTCTAAAATGAGCTGTACTGCTCCCTGTAATTTTAATTGGAGACCAGTTGAACCTTTTAAATGCATAGGAAAACCATCAACAATAAGTAGGGAATTTTTCTTTATACATTTGAGAATTATTTTAGGTTCTTTTAATTTATGAACTTCTTTGCAATAATTAAGTAAGAATTCTTCGTTTTTGCTAAATTCTTTTTCTCTATAAAGTGGCATAGTTTCAATAGTTCTTATATAATTACCTTTTTTATCTTTAGATTCAACTAGCATAAAATAGGAAGGGGTAATACTGTTGTATCCACCGTATTTCCAAACTTCTTTACCTTTTTTTAGAGGAACAAGAGTTGTTTGCTTACTTTTATCACCAGTAGCTTTTAAAGGATTTTGGTCAAAAAGTTCACCTTTATTTGTCATTGCATACCTTGTATATAATATATCATTTTTACCTAAATATTTATTTACTGTCTTTTGAGTTCCTTCGTTACCAACAACCCAAATGTTTTCGTTATTTACAGTTAAATTAAAATCATACATTCTATTAAGACTGTATTTTACATTTCTATTATTTTTCAACCACATTAAAGGGTTGTTAGTAAACTTAGAACTGTAAACATTACCTACAACAATATTCAAATAAGCATCTTTAGCATGGTGATAGTCATTTAATTCTCTTACTTTTACACCATTTTCACAGTCTTTACGGTGCCTAAAATCTGATACATTTTTAGCTTTAACATATATTATTTCTGTATTTGGATATATTCTCTTAAAAATAGATGCCATAACCTTTGTAGATTGTCTTGTTTCTACAAGTTGTCTATTGATAAAGCCTGCAAGTTCCTCATCTGTAAGAGGAGTTGTTCTAGTAAGGCGATGGTATTTCTTTTCAGAAATAAATTTTCTATTAAAAAGAAGTTTCCAAAAAGTTCGCATGTTATTCTGTATTGTAGGAGAAATTATATCATCACTTTTTTCAGAATTAATTGATTTATATACCAGTACTAGATTGTCTAAGCTATCATCTTTAGTTTTAGATTGAGGATATATATGGTCTCTATCCCATATATTTGTATTACTTAACTGTGACAAATCTATATGCTTACCACTATACATACAACAACCCATTTGTGTATAGTATAGATATAATCTTATGTTCTTGAAATCGCTTTCGTCTTTTGAATATATTTCATCATACATTCCTTTAGCACACTCATCAGAAATATTTTTATATAAGTCCAATAATTTTTGTTTTCGTGATGTAGTTCTTACTTTTTCTTCTTCTCCTCTTGCCATTTCAACAAAAATCTTTCTAGGCTTAGAACCCATTACTTTTTGTATTTCTTCTACAATTTGTATAGTTTGCCATACACTTCGTTTTATAGAAGGGGAAGCAACAATGTTCTTTACGATGCTGTCATAGGAAATTTCATTTGGATTAATAAAATATCCAGAATTAATTTTCTCACATTCTTCTGTAAAAGTATAATTTTGGCTAAGAAGTTGCATAAGATTGTTTTGTGTGTTTCTTAGACCTTTAATTATGGTCATAGTTTCTCCAGTTTCACGGTCAGCACCTCTAAGCTCTGATAAAAATGCCTTTGATAGTCTTCCCCAACCTTTAAATTTTAATTTTGTAATTTTCTTGATTTGTTCGGGATTTAACTGCTCACTACAATTCTTTTGTAAAACTCTTTTAAGAAGTTTTGAATCATCACCGTAAAGAGTTATCCACAATATGATTTTTTCAGCTAAATTATAGATTTGAAGCTTGTCTATATTATCTCCAAAAATATAATTTTTTAAATCAATATATGAGGATAAAGAAGATTTAAAATTACCATCAAAACCTGATAGGTCATCTTTTTTCAGATTGTATCCGTTGGAATTTAAATGGCTTAAAAGTTTTTTACATGTAACTTGTTTATTATTTTTAAATAAACTATTAAAAATATCCTGTTTTAATTCTACTGAAATTTTTTCTCCATTTATTCTTATATTGTTTATTTCATTTAAAACCGTATATTCTGAATAGAGTAGTGAATATTTAGGGAGTACAGTTTCGTTGTTTAAATATGTACATTGATTGGTCATTCGAGTAATAAACTCAGCAGCTGTTTTATCAATATCAACTTTTTGTTCAAAATTCCAAGGTCTAATTGTGCCATCTTCTTTTCTTATCATCCAAGCATTTTCGCCTTTAGAAGTGTTTAATGGACCGACATAATATGGTATTCTAAATTCAAATAAATCAATAATTTTTTCAGAAGTAGTTTTGTTACATTCAGTATCTATTTCCTTTAAGAAAGGGAGATAATTTTCAGCATTTTTTAATATAGATTCTAACTCTATTTTATTAGCTTGATATGGAATTACACCATTATTTTTATTTATTTGCAAAGGTAAGAAAGAGTTATTTTCTATTTCTGATAAAATATATTGTACATCTTTATCATTGCTTATTTCTTCAGCAGTATTTTTATTAATAATATTTTTTATTGTTTTATAAAATTCTTCTGGTTTATCGCTACATTTTTTTACAGAATATTTTTTACCACCAGATTTATACATACCTATGTAAGAACAGTAATTATTTTCTTTATTTGAGGCAAATATATCGGTATATTTTTGTGGAAAATATTTTTTTATAACGGATTTTAATATCTTTAAATCTTTGCTATGTTTATTATAGGTGTTTACTTTAGCGATACTTAAATAAAGTCCACCATTATACTCCCCACCTGAAAGAATATCAGATAATATTACCCAATTGTATATGCTGTTAAAAATATCAATAATTAAAGTCTTTTCTTGTATTTCACTATTTAATACTTCTCGAGTTTCTTCATAATTGCTGTCAGCAAAGCTGATTTTATTATGTTCGTTTTCTTTGAAAGACTCATCTTCGAAAATAATACTTAAATCTGCTTTTAATCCAGAAATTAGCTTAAAAATATTATCTAATTTTTTATCTGAGCTTGGTATACTGCAAAGTTCTTTTAGTTTTTTGCATTTTTGAGTTCCTTTAAAAGTGCTATCTTTTAATATGTTTTCAAATTCTGAGATAGATGGACATTCTAAATTAATTTCCAGCTCGTCCAATAAGCAGTTTTTAAATTCATTAAATGTATTTTCAAATGATGTTACGGATTCTATATTACCATTAAAGAGAAAGTGACCTCTGTTTTTCATAATATGATGAATAGCAAGGTATACCAATCGAGCATCATGCTTTTCTTTATTTTTTATTAAATCAGCTCTTAAATGATAAATAGTTTTATAGTTATTATGATAATTTCTATCATTAAAATTTTTATCATTAAATAGAGAATATATTTGTTTTTCCTCTTTATCTTCTGACCATAAACTACTATCTCTAAGTCTTATAAAAAAGTTTGGGTCTAATTTACAAATTTCTTTGCAAAATAATTCTTGAAGTAAGTTTATTCTTTGTTTTTTTCTCTCATTTCTTCTTCGTAAAGCACGAAAAGTACGCCTTTCCTGTGCAGTATTAGCTCCGTCAAATAGTCGTATACCCCATAGAGATTTGCCTTTTTTCCTTATAACATTGTATTGGTTATCAGTTACTGCCCAACCTACAGAGTCTGTACCAGCATCAATTCCTAAATAATAATTTCCGACTTCCATATAAAAACCTCCTACATTTTATACTTGACAAAATAATTAAATTGTTATACACTGTAGGTGTCTCAAATGTTTACTACCATATGAGATTACACTACAAAGTTCAAATAAAAATTTATTCTAATTCTTTTGTTGCATTGTGCAAAATTTAATATTTATTTGAATAAAGGGAAACAGTATATTCTGTTTCTTTTTTTATTTTATCATAGATTGAATATATATTCAATGATATACTAATATTTACTTTATTAATGATTTTTTATAAAAAGCAAGAATGGAATTATACTAACATTTTTACTTCTAATATGTCTATATATTATTAATCTCCTAACCCTTTAAACCTAACCCCCACCTCAACACTTTTTTCGCTACCTATCTCAGACACATATATTCTATCAACCAAATTGACAAGTAATTCCCTATTTATTTCAGTAATTTCCTTATGTTTTAGGATATTTTCAAGCCAAACAGTATAATCATTATATTGATTTTTTTTATTTTTTATTTGTTCTTCTGTATTTGAAATTTGTTTTTTTATTGTTTCTATTTCTTTTTTATTTTCTGTGTCAAATTCTTTAAAATCCTCTGTATTAATAATGTTTTCTGAAAGGTATTTTAGCATAGTTTTTCTTTTATTGTAGCAAAGGTAAAGTTTTTTATTTAGATTATTTATAGTATCTTTTTGTTTGTTTTCCTCCTCATTTAGGCTATTATTTCTTATATATTCACAGGTTTCGTTGTCTAAGGCTTGTTTCATAAATTTATTTATTTCTTTTATCAAAATTTCGTCTAGTTCTGATTCTTTTATAGAGTGAATGGTACAATTTTGCTTTCCCAATTTTGAATATGTACTACATTTAAAAGTTATATATCTACTACCGTTTTTCTTAGGTTTACTTAGAAATTTATTCATAGCTCTACCACATTCTTTACAAAACAAAAGTCCTGTATATTTTGACAGATTTTCAGTTGTTTCAATATGAACTCTTTTTGTTTTAAGCATATTTTGAACTATATTAAAAGTTTCATTGTCTATGATAGGTTGGTGTGCATTTTCAAAAACATACCATTTATTTTTTGGTACTTGTATTTTTTTATGAATGTTGTAGGCTTTTATTTCTGTTTTATGCTGTACCATTGAGCCGGTGTATACAGGGTTAGAAAGTATTTTATGTATAGTGGAATAGGTCCAGTACTTAGTTTTTGTCAGCTTATTTGAGTTTACATAATTTAATTTTTGCACTTCTCTTTTATACATAGTGGGATTTAGAATACCTTCGTTATTTAAGGTTTTAGCAATAGTAAGTTTGCCAGCACCAGACAAGTACATATTAAAAATTCTCTTTACGATTTGTGAGGCGTATTCATCAATAACAAGTTGATTTTTGTTTTCTGGAGATTTATTGTAGCCATAAGGAGCATATGAGCCTATGAAATCTCCTTTTTTCATTTTTGCACTTTGTGCAGAGCGTACTTTTTTGGAAATATCAGCACAGTAGTAATCATTTAATAACAGTTTAAAAGATGTACTTAAACCGTCACTTTTACACGAATCAAAGCTATCAAAGTTATCTGTAATTGCAATAAAGCGTATATTTTTTACTACAAACTCTTTTTTTATAAGGTTTAGGGTTTCTATTTGTTCCCTGCCAATTCGAGATAAGTCCTTTACAATTATGGCATTGATTTTGCCAATATTAATATCAGATATCATTTCTGTAAAAGCAGCTCTGTCATAGGTCATACCGGAAATACCGTCATCAATATAGATTTTAACTAATTCAAATTCATTTTTGTGTTCATTTATGTAGCTTTCTATTATTAACCTTTGATTGTCAATACTTTCGGACTGCTGATTTAAGTCATCGTGAGAAATTCGGCAGTACATAGCCGTTTTAAATTTATACATTTTTTTACACTCTTTCAATAAAAACTAATTAATATTTTCGTATTTTGCTTTTACAGCATTAAGCAAACAATCTTTAAATTCCTTTTTTCCATATGTAATCTTAACTACAATATTCTTCTTGTTTTTGCTCACAAAATCTACCACCTTTTATAGTAAATAAATCTTATGTTAAAGAATATTAATAAGTGGCTTGTCAATATGCGTTATTAAGTGGGAGATAGTATAAAAAATCTAAACTTGCATAGCTATATTAAAAACTTGATTTTTTGTTTTCGTTGGAATATAATAATTACAATGGATTTTAGGGTATTAAAGTAATGTATAAATATCAAATTGAAAATGATATGTATTACATTTTTACATGGGTATAATATTTATTTTTTGTACAAATTAATAAACTACAGTTTGTATTGTTCATATTGTAAAAATAGTGGTACAGATGAAAAAGTTTTATTGCCTTTTGGCGTAATAACTATTTTATTTTGTTTCCTCTATTTATTTATGTTAATAATCAGATTGATATATTGAAAATATGTTAATTAAGGAGGAAGAATGATGAATGTTTTAGTTTGCGGTGGTGCCGGTTATATAGGTAGTCATACAGTTTATGAATTGATTGAAAGAGGCCATTCAGTAGTAGTAGTAGATAGCCTTATTAAAGGTCATAAAGCTGCAGTTCATAATGATGCTAAGTTTTACTTAGGGGATATACGAGATGAAGAATTTATGGACAAAGTATTTAAAGAAAATAATATTGATGCTGTTATAGATTTTGCAGCTTTTTCACTTGTAGGAGAAAGCGTTAATGAACCTTTTAAGTATTATGAAAATAATGTATATGGTACATTAAAACTCTTGGAAACTATGGAAAGAGCAGGGGTTAAGAAAATAGTATTTTCATCTACAGCAGCCACTTATGGCGAACCAGAAAATGATATTATTGTTGAAAGTGATAAAACAAATCCAACTAATCCTTACGGGGAAACAAAGCTTACTGTAGAAAAAATGTTAAAGTGGGCAGATAATGCTTATGGAATAAAATTTGTTGCTTTGAGATACTTTAACGCAGCCGGTGCACATATAAGTGGAAAAATAGGAGAGGACCATAGCCCTGAAACACATCTTATTCCTATTATTTTACAGACAGCTTTAGGACAGAGAGAAAAAATGTTTATTTTTGGCGATGATTATGATACACCAGATGGAACTTGTGTAAGAGATTATATTCATGTTACAGACCTTGCAGATGCCCATATTAAGGCTCTTGAGAAACTTTTCAAGACAAATGAAAGCGGTATCTATAACTTAGGTAACGGAAAAGGCTTTTCTGTTAAGGAAGTTATTGAAAAGGCTAAAAAAGTTACAGGTAAAGATTTTAAAGTGGAAATTGAAGCAAGAAGAAATGGAGACCCATCTACGCTTATTGCTTCATCTGAAAAAGCTATAAAAGAGTTAGGTTGGAAACCTAAATTTAATACACTTGATAAAATAATTGAAACTGCTTGGAATTGGCACAAAGACCATAAGAATGGCTATGAAGATTAAAATATTTGAGGGAATAGTTATTATAAGTTTTTAGTAAATGTGTTTTTGGTTGATGAGCCATTAAATACAGGTGCTGTTATGAAATATTGTCAAAAATTGAAGAATTGTATATACAGTAAATAATGTTTTTATTAATAAATATTAGAATTTTTAACCCTCTTTCTCCATCTACCTGCTCCTTGGGGAGCAGAAGACACAGATACTTTGCTGGATATATTGAAGAAAAATGATGTCAAGGCCACTTTCTTTTTATGTGGG
>ERZ780144.1808-NODE-1808-length-21144-cov-13.323439_pt1 | contig 21144 bp, 18 predicted proteins | sample MGYA00511380_ERZ780144 | MGnify/ENA primary metagenome ERZ780144 (study PRJEB29588, sample SAMEA1965858) | human gut metagenome | biome: human gut; feature: human-associated habitat; material: faeces | place: Denmark | collected 2008/2010 ... | reverse complement strand
AACACCGGAAGGGGGCGGCCGCCATGCGCGAATCCGCAACGAAAAAAGTGCTCGCCGAGAGTCTCAAGGAGCTCATGCTCCGGCGCGATTTCACGGATATCACCGTGACCGACCTCTGCGCGGCCGCGGAGATCAACCGCCGCACGTTCTACCGGCACTTTACGGACAAGTACCAGCTTGTGACGTGGATCTATGACAAGGGCTTTCAGAAGGCGATCGGCGACGACGAGCCGGGCCTGTTCGACCTCTTCGGGCGCGTGTGTACATATCTGTACGCCGACCGCGCGTTTTACGCCCGCGCGCTCACGTTCACGGGGCAGAATTCGTTCCACGACTTTCTCTGCGCCCGGCTGCAGCCGTATCTTCAGGCGGATTTTTCCGACCTTTTCCCCGACCCACAGACCGAGGCGTTCATGTTCGGAAAGATGTCGGATGTGGTCATGGACATCATTCAAAACTGGCTCAGCCGGCCGGGCTGCCCGCCGCCGGAGGTGTTTGCCCCCTGGGCGCTGCACCTGTGGAAGGATATCATGGGCCGGTGGAAGGAGCTCGGCGATGCGTGGGAGCACACACTGGACCACAAAAATGCATAAGTGAGGCAAAAAGCCACGGAACTGCGGTTCCGTGGCTTTTCTTGTGGCGCAATTTGTTCTATGCTGAACACACCCCCTCATTTGGAAGCGCGCGGTCCCAGAGGTTTTGTTTCGATCTTTCATGGCACCTCTTCCTCCGTTGCGCGACGGCGGCTGCGCGCTTCCGATTTGTCCTTTCGGCAGAGCATGCCTTCCTTTGATATCGGACGCCCCGGACTGCAAATGCAGTCCGGGGCGTCTGCGGTTTTGGGTGGTGTGGGCGAGCTGCCCGGGAGCCGCTGCACCGATTTCGATCCTCGCGCCCATGGGGGCGCGGCGGGGTCAGCGCAGGGCGTCCGGCAGGACGGTGTTCTCACCGACCATGACCCAGTTGCGCTTGTCGCGTGCGTTCTGATTGTCGATCCGGTACCAGTCGCCGGGGAAGAACTGGTTGCCGTTGTTCTTGGACGTGTCCCACTGATAGGACATGAAGGCGTAAAACGGGCGGTCATACTTGGCGTCTGCGTTGATGGCGTTGCCGGTGAAGGGGTTCGTCGGGTTGTCGATCAGCCCGCTTGTCGCCAGTGTCGGCACGTCGGCCGTGGTCATGAACGTGTCCGAGAACGAGAAGCCCTTGGCATTGAAGTCCTTGACCATCAGCAGGGGGAAGAAAAAGTCCGTATCGGGGCCGTTGTCGATAACGCGATCCCAATTGAGGTACAGGGCGCGTCCGTGATCTGCGACGAGGATGATGCGCGTGTTATCGTACACGCCGTTTTTGCGCATGTAGTCAAACCACTTGCCGAGCTGCATCAGCGAGGCCACGTTGGAGTCATAGTGCGCAAACTGGACGTCCTCCTCCATGACGATCGACTTGCCGTCGACGGTGAAGCGGTCCGCATGCTCGCTGTCATACTCCGTGTTGTCCACGGTGCCGGAGACGGAATAGTCCGGCGCCTGCAGCAGCACGGGGGAGTGCGTGGTGTCATTGGTCATGAACAGGAACGTGTTGTCCCCGCTCTTGGTGGTCTGCGTGATCGTCGGGAGATGGGTCAGTGCATGGTAGCCCTTGAGGAACGTGGCGTCCATGCCGGTGGCGGTGTGGGGGCTGGTGATCGTCTGCTCGACGAAATTTTCCTCCTCCTCCGTCTGCACGGTGCTGCGGTTGTAATTGCCGTTGTCGTAGAGGATGGACTGCACGGTGACGGGGCACGCCTTCATGAGACTGTAGCCGAAGAAGTTGCGCATGTTCGCGCTGATCCAGTTCTTCGGGCTCATGTCCGATTCGAAGGCGCCGAAGGTGATATAGCGATGGATGTCCGGATAATCGGAAAAGACGGACAGGTCGGGCACCCACTGATAGTTGGCGTAGATGGGGTCAAAGACCGTGACGTCGAAGCCGTTCTGGTCGAAGAGGACCGGCATCATCTTGAGCGCCTCGTTGTGCTTGTCGACCAGCTTTTCATCTTTGCGCAGGTTGATCTGGTCGACCGTGTATTCGTATCCACCCATGAGCGCGGGCGTGCCCATGTTCGTGAAAGCGCCGGTGGAGACGACGTTCGTATAAGCGGTGAAGCCGTCGAACTGTGCCTGCAGCTCCGGCTTTTCATTGAAGATATACGGCAGGAACGCGCCTACGGCGCGGTCGAGCATGAGCACGATGACGTTTTGTCCGGTCTTGCTCATGGTGTATTCCGGCACACCGCCGCTCTCTTCCATCGTTTGGCGGATGCTCTTGATCTGCGAGTGGATGCTGCCGATATTGATCGGCAGCATGATGGCAATGGCCAGAACGAACGCGATCGCTGCCTTGAATACATGCTTGCTCCACCGCCGATAGACCAGATACATGACGGCGGCAACGGCTGCGGCCGCGAGCAGATTGCCCCAGAGCTCGGCCGGCGCAAACTGCATGCCGCCCTCAAAGCTGAGCGTGGACGAGAGCACGCCGAGGCGCTTGCCGAAGAACATGAAGTCCACGATGGCGACGCCGACGAGCATCCACAAAACCTTCTCAAAGGCGACCTTGCCCTTCGGGCTTGCCAGCCAGTAGAAGATGCCGAACCAGATGACGAACGTGCCGACGGCGAGGCACAGGCTGTTGACGATGAACCAGACCGGGCTGTAGTACATCTGCACGTTCACGAATTCCTGCGCGGACGACGAGATGACGGACGCCGGGATATACCCGCCGATGAACAGCGCCAGGAACGCGGCGCAGCCGAAGAAGATCTTTGCGTTCGGCTTGGCGGCGGGCTTTTCGGCAGCGGGCTTTTTCCGGTGGATGAGCTCCAGGATCAGGGGCAGCAGCAGCGCCGCGCCCAGGAGCAGCAGCGTGGCCTTGACGACCGGCCGCGCGGAGAAGGAATAGCGCACGAGACCGAGCACCAGCAGCGCCGCACCGGCGGTAGCGGCCAGGATCTTGAGCACCCGTCCCGGATGCTTGAGCTTATAAAAGACGGTCTTGATGAGGGAGAAGATGTTGTTGAGCGTCCAGTAAAACACCAGGCCGGCGGGGGATGCGTACAGGAAGAAGAGGAAGAACACCGCCATCGCGTACAGCTGGATCTTGGTCTTGGGCGTCGAGCCCTTCGTGAAGATGATGCATGAGACGAGGTTGACCGCCGTCATGATGATGGGCAGGAGGTTGATGTGTACCCCGGCGATGGTAATCAGCCCGTCGGCGGCGCCGAGGTCGGCGATCGGCCCGAAGGACACGCCCTGAAGGAGCTCCAGCCCGGACAGGAACCGGTAGGCGGAGATGAAAAACGGGATTTCCAGAAACAGCGACACCGCACTGCGCAGAACGTAGGTGGGCTTGTAGTGGTTCTGGCGGTAGTAGGTCTGCAGGATCATCATTTTCTCGTCGCCGCGGAACGTCTTTTTGATGTGCGTCACGCCGCGGTGCAGGCGGGCCTCCATGTCGCGCTCCTCTTCCTGCAGCGCGTCGGCCCGCATATAGAGCGGCAGCACCAGAAAGTTCATGACCAGGCTCAGCACAATGATGGACAGGCCGGGGTTGCCGATCACGCGGTTGGCGTTGACATAGATGACCTCAAACAAAAGCTGCAGCGGCTGAAACAGCAGCGAATCCAGTATCTGAAAAAATGTCACGGTTCTTTCTCCTCATGTGTCGCGGCGGCGGCGGTGAGCTCGCGCACCTTCTGCTCGAGATAGTCTGCGGCGCGCACGGCACCCTCGCCCGGGTAGACCCAGGTCTGCGCGCGGGCCGCGTCGCGCCCCTGTGCGTATTTCGGGTCGGTCAGGCACTGCTGCACCATGTCGCCGAGCGTGTCGAAGTTGTCCTCCGTGAGCTGCTGGCCGATCTGCGGCAGGATCTCGAACGTCCAGTACGGCGTGTCGAGCCACCAGCAGTCATAGGGGCTCTTGTCAAACTTCGTGTCTGCGTAGATGACGGGCTTGTCGAACACCAGCGTGAAGTCGAAGATCACGCCCGAGAAATCGGAGACGAGGATGTCCGCGCGCCGGAGCACGTCAAAGTTGTCGTTGTCGCGGTTCCACTCCAGGTCCTCCGTGTCCGGATAGGCGGCCATGAGCTTGTCGATCATGTCCTTTTCCGACTTGTACGACTGGGGGTGCGGGCGGATGATGACGTGGTAGCCGGCGGCGAGCAGCTTGTCGATGATCTTGCCGCCGTACTTGCTGAAGATCGCGCTCGGGCCCCAGGACGGCGCGATGAGTACCGTCGTCTTGTGCGGTGCAACGGGGCCGGAGGCGTCCAGCCGCCGCTTCATCTCGTCCATGTAGGGGATGCCGATCTTCACTGTCTCCTTGGCGGGCAGGCCGCGCAGCGCCTCGAGCGCGCGCAGGTCGCGGATCTGATAGTCGCCGGAGACGAAGATCGTGTCGTAGTAGTCAATGCCGAACATGCGGTAGCCGGCGACCTCGTTGGCCGCGTGCAGGATGTGCACATAGCAGTCCACGCCCGGCGAGCGCTTCCACTGGTAGACGTCCAGCCCCGGCGTGGAGGACAGCAGCACGTTCGCGCGCAGGAAGTTGAGCTTGGCAAAGGCCTTGTTGCCCTCGCCGAGAAACTCCGCGTGCACGTGCGCGTAGGGATTTTGCAGTGCCGGGTCGTCGGGCGACGCCGTCAGATACGCAACGTCCAGCCCGCGCCGGTCCAGTTCGCGGCACACGGGTTCCATTACGTTCCAGTAGCGCTTGTCGTCCACGAAGACGGCCAGCGGATGCTTTTCCTGATCGACGGCGGGCTTTTTCCGGCCGCTGAGCAGAAAGCGCAGCTTGATGATCCAGCCCCGCAGCGCAAAGTTCAGCGCGCCGATGATGCCGATCAAGATGGCAAAGAGCATACTGCCCGTGCCCGGATCAATATACAGTTTCATATTTTCAGTTCTCCTCTGCCCGTAGCATCCACAGCCCGGCGAGCACGCTGCAGGCGGCGCAGATCCCGGGCACGAGCAGCCCGGCGCCGCGAAGTTTATCGGCGGGGAAAGGACCGCCGAAGAGGTTGATGAGCGCATGGATGCCCAGTGCCGGCACGACGGAGCGGTAGTAGGCGACCGTCCCGCACAGGGCGAAGCCCGTGCAGGCGGCGCACACCGCCTGAATGCCGACGGCGCCCGGCGCGCCCCCGATGAGGTTGACGGCGTGGAACACGCCGAACAGTGCGGCGTTGAGCCCGGCCGCCGTCAGCGGCCGGAGCCGCCGCGTATGCTCCCAAAGATAGCCGCGGAAGGCCAGCTCCTCCGCCATGCCGCACACGACGTACAGCCCGCAGGCGAAAAACCCGTCCGCGCCGGCGCTGCGGCCGCAGGCGGCCAGCACCAGATCGCCGGCCGGCCAGAGCAGCAGCAACAGCAGCCCCGGCCACCGCTTCCGCCCCCGGCGGCAGGCGCCGAGGCCGTATCTGCGCCGGTAAAGGATCAGCACCGCCGCGAGAAAGACCGCCAGCCCCGCGAAGGTGACGCTGTGCGGCAGGCCGATCCTGCCGGAAACAAACTCGCCCAGTGCATAGACCAGGGCATATATCAGCACCAGATAGACCATAAAAAGCAAACGCATCCTTTACAGCATTTTTTCATTATATAATGTCGAAATCGGAAACACAAGGGAATCTGCATATGTTTCCGACATGGTTTTTACGTGCACTTGACAAAACGACAAAATAAGTTCACAATATGCATCGCATATCAAAAAAATGAACGCAAGGGAGCCTGACGATCTTGTTGACAAAAAATCAGTTTGCGCTGCTCAGCTACATTGCGGTCCGTCCCGCGGACGAGCCGGCGCTTTCGCAGCGCGCCATCGCGCAGGGCACCGGCAAAGCGCTCGGCACCGTGAACGGGCTGGTCAAGCAGCTGGACGCCATGGGCTATCTCGACGGGGCGAACCGCATCACGGATGCGGGCCGTGCAGCGCTCGCGCCGTACCGGGTGGACAACGCCGTTATCATGGCGGCGGGCATGAGCTCCCGCTTTGCGCCCCTGTCGTATGAAAAGCCGAAGGCCCTGCTGAAGGTGAAGGGCGAGGTGCTCATCGAGCGCGAGATCCGCCAGCTGCAGGCGGCGGGCATCGACGACATCACCATCGTGGTCGGCTATATGAAGGAAAAGCTGTTTTACCTCGAGGACCGCTTCCATGTGAAGATCGTCATCAACGAGGATTACCACCGCTACAACAACCCCTCCACGCTCATGCTCGTCCGCGACCGGCTGAAAAACACCTTCATCTGCTCCTCGGACAACTACTTTGAGCAAAACCCGTTTGAGCCCTATGTGTATCAGGCGTATTACGCGGCGCTCTACAGTGTGGGCAAAACGGACGAGTACTGCGTGGTCACGAACCGCAAGGGCCGCATCACGGGCGTGCAGGTCGGCGGGAGCGACGCATGGTACATGATCGGCCACGTCTATTTCGACCGCAGCTTCAGCGAGAAGTTCACGCAGATCCTCGAGCGGGAGTATGACAGCCCGGTCACCCGGGCGGGGCTCTGGGAGGATCTGTACGCCCGGCACATCCGCGAGCTGGAGATGTACATCCGCAAGTATCCCGGCGGCATCCATGAGTTCGACTCGCTCGATGAGCTGCGGGCGTTTGACAGCGCCTATGTCACCAATACCGACTCGTATATTTTCGACAACATCTGCGCCGTGCTCCACTGCGCACCGGACAGCATCCACGGCATCATCCCGATCAAGACGGGGCTGACGAACCTGTCGTTCAAGTTCTCGTGCGGCGGCCGGGACTATGTTTACCGGCACCCCGGCGCCGGCACGGAGGCCTACATCGACCGCCCGGCCGAGGCGCGGGCGCTGGAGGCGGCCAAGGCGCTGGGCCTTGACGATACGTTCATCTACATCGACGCGGCCAGGGGCTGGAAGATCTCGCACTATATCGAGGACGCGGCCATCCTGGACTATCATAACGACGAACAGGTCGACACGGCGCTGCGCATGCTGCGCCGCCTGCACACGAGCGGCGTGCAGCTCGACGGCCGGTTTGATATCTGGGAGAAGATCAACGGCTTCCTCGACCGGCTGCAGGGGACGGACGTCTCCGACTTTACCGGCATGCAGGAGCTGCACGAGACGATGTGCGCCCTGCACGCGCGCCTGAAGGGCGACGTGGTCCCTCTGTGCGCCTGCCACTGCGACAGTTATAACCCGAACTTCCTGATCGATAAGCAGGGAAAGATGTATCTGATCGACTGGGAATACGCCGGCATGTCTGACCCCGGCTGCGACATTGGCACGTTTATCGCCTGCTCGGACTACACGACCGAGGAGGCGGAGCAGGTGATCGCGCGCTATCTCGGCCACGCACCCACGGGCGCGGAGCTGCGCCACTATCTCGGCTATGTGGCCATGGCCTCCTACTTCTGGTTCTTGTGGGGGCTGTATCAGGAGGCGTGCGCCAAGCACGTCGGCGAGTATCTCTACATCTGGTATAAATACGCAAAACAATACGCCCAGCTGGCGCTGGAGCGATATGATCAAGAGGAGGCATTTGCTTGAAACAGAAGACACAGGCCCAAGAGGGGGGCATTGAACAGCTGATCTACGAGGAGACCGAGCGGCGGCTGGAGATCATGCAGTCCGATTCCTACGAGTTCCCCAAGAAAATGACCCGGGTCGATTACGGCATCATCATCGCCAGCGTGGCGGCCAGTCTGGTGCTGATCGTGACCTGCATGCTGGGAGGCTGAACCATGACAGACAAAGAAAGCTATATCCGGCAGGAAACCGTCACGGGCGTTGTGCCCATGCTCAAGGGCGACCGGCAGTATTCCTTCTGGGATCTGTTTTTGTCCACGAGCGGCTTTGCTATCGCCACGTGGTGCTATACGCAGGGTGCGTATGTTGCGCAGTATCTCTCTTTTGGCAGAATGCTCATCAACATTTTCTGCTTCAATATCGTCTGGGTGTTCATCGAGTGTCTGCCCGTGATCTTTGCCACGCGCTACGGCATCGATCTGTGGATCTGGCTGCGCTCGGTGCTGGGGCGGCGCGGCGTGGCTGTGCTGTCCACGATCATCAGCGTGGCAAACTTTGGCTGGTACGCAGTTGCGGCGAGCCTGTTTTCCTCGTCGATGATCAACCTTGCGGCGAAGTTTGGCCTCGTGCTCAACGCGGCCGTCTGGAACCCAATATTGGGCTGCCTGTGCGTCGTGCTCGGCACGCTCATCGCACTTGGCGGGCCGAATGTCATCAAGTGGACGAACCGCTTTCTGGTCACGGCGCTGCTGGCGGTCGGTGCAGTCGTCGTCGTGCTGTGCTTCACGGCCGTGCCGCTGCGCGAGATCGTGGCGGTCAAACCGCAGCTGGATGTGGACATGACGCCGCTGCAGGCGTTCATGATCTCGGCCGAGGGCAACGTGGCGTTCGCGTTCTCCTGGTCGACGCAGGCGCTGGTGCTGCCGCGTCTGGCCAAGACCGAGCGCGGCGGCTACTGGGGCACAACGCTGGCCTATGGCGTGGTCGCGCCGTTTTTCGTCGCCGCCGGCGGCGTGATGGCGCTGGCGATGTTCGTGCGCACCGGCGTGTACGAGAGCGACCCAACCAGCATGCTCTCCTACCTCTGCGGCTCCGGCTTCGCGCTGCTGAGCCTGCTGCTGGTCGCGTTTGCGAATGTCGGCACGCAGGGCACCGGTTCCTATGTCAACTGCATGATCGTCAAGAGCGGCATGCCCAAGGTCAGCTATAAGGTGCTGGTGCTCATCGCCATGGTGTATGTCAGCGTGCTGACCGTCTGGGGCGGCGTGGAGGAGCACTTCGGTGCGTTCATCTCCATTGCTGCGTTCATTCAGGCACCGATCATCGGCATGATCGTTGTGGACTACCTGGTTGTGAAAAAGCGGAAGCTGTCACTCAAGGCGGCCTACTTCATCGAGGGGCACGATGCGTATCAGTTCACCGGCGGGTTCAACCTGGTCGGTCTCGGCTGCGTCATCCTCTCGTGCCTGATCACGATCCTGTTCGTGTACAATCCGCTGACCGGCAGCATTCAGAGCCCGTTGTTTCTTATCTTCACGGGCAGCGGCTTCGATGCCATCTGCGGCGGCCTGCTCTACTGGCTCGCCAGCCTGACTCCACTGAAAAAGTACATGCTCCGCGACCGCGACGATCTGGAGATCGTCTGATCGCGGCCGAGCGATCCGAAAACGTCCCCGGTGCAGATGCGCTCTGCTCCGGGGACGTTTTGCGCCGCGGCAGACATTTTTTGAAGAAAAAACTGGAACGCCCGCGAGCGGCACGGTCTGCATAGACTACCGGATTTTGCAGAAAATAGGGTTGCCGAAATGCAAAACAGAGCAAAGGAGTTTTCAGAATATGAAGGCAACCGGAATCGTGCGCCGGATCGACGACCTTGGCCGCGTGGTCATCCCCAAGGAGATCCGCCGCACTATGCGCATCCGTGAGGGCGACCCGTCACAGATAACATTGGCACGGTGGGAAAGGTTTTGCTTCGCAATGGACGATTTAGCTAAACGGAACGGGTGGAAGTAGTACATAGTGACGAAATGGTGGCCATTAACCATGAGAATCCGGGAGAGGGTGAAACAGAAGGAAAACGCCGCACGGTGGTCGATGCAGGAATCGTGCGGCATTTTACCATGACGCTAAAGGAAGTATTCTGTTGATTGGCTACTCGATCGCATGAATAATCTCAATTTTCAGTTCCTCATCTGTATCATATGTGCCATCCATCACGGCGGTAATTATTCGAAGCAACAGGTCTTTATCGATTTTCCCAGCAGCAACCTGATAGCTGATATTTTCCATCACCGTAAAAAAGCTTTTCGCTACCGCCATATAACCATTTAACAAAAGAAACTGCGCACTCAGTGTTATGGCGAGACGTTTGTTACCATCGGCAAAGCAATGAAATTCGCAAACACAAAAAAGAGGTGCGTCAGTTTTTCCTCAAACGTTGGATAGTAATCATCGTTTTGTATATTATGTAAAACGCTCTCCAACCGTCCTAAATCAAAATGCTCATAAGTTCCACCGCCACTATATTGGATTGTCTTTTCGTGTGTGCGCTCTGCTTGCTCAAGCGTAAGATACACCAGGCCTTCCATTTAATTACGCTCCTTTAGCCGTTTAAGCACATCTTTATTTTCCTCCATAAGTCTTTCAAGTTCATCTCCTGTTGCTCCTAGGAACTTTTGATACTCGTCTTTCTCAAGAGGCTGGATATACTCAGAAAGCTGGTAATGGAACGCATCTCTTAACGCCATATCCCGGCTAGCCATTTTAATGCGCCCTCTTTGAATCAGTGGTTTCCACAATGCCATATTTTCAAACTCATGAAACAATATCTCTGTTTCGGATATTGTCATTTTGCGGTTCAACTCAGTATTCTTTTTGCGAATAGCGTCTGCCAGGCCGCTTTCATATGCGGCAATAATATCTAAAATTTCACTGTAAAATGTGTCGCGGACTTTCTCGTTGGCCTTTAGGTCTAATATTTTCTTGTATTCTTTCGCCTTCTCACGAAAAATACTGACATAAATCATATCAGTAAACCGAGCATACTTATATTTGTCATCTTCAACACATTCTTTAAGTGCATCTGTAAAATTTCTACGATAGTTATCTTCTTGAAGCGATGCAAACACAAAGTCCTTATCTCGCTGGTTAATGTATTTTGTTCCACCGCCGGTTTTCCGATTAATCAAATCAATAACGATATCGAGCATCATTTGTCGTAATGCTTTTGCTCGATCGCTCTCGGAAAGAAGCATTGCCAAATTCAGAAATGACTTGAAGTCAAAAACACCAAGTTGACGAATTTTGCTAGGGACATAAATGTCCTTAGCAAATCTCTCCTGCCCTGCTTCGAGAAAGTCTTTAAGTCGTTTTCCCCGGAGAACTTCATAACCATTTTGCGTTAGTTCCTCGTTATTTTGCTCAATATATCTGCTGATTGTCCGAATATCAACTTCAAAAAATGTAGCAACATCTTCTCTGGTGATGTATATTTTATTTTCCCACAAGATTCCTTGGATTCCCGATTTTTCTTGAATCTCCTGTACGGCCAAGTCATTGTTGAGAATATTCTGGCGATCAATACGAGATACTGTCAAGTCTTTTGCCATATTGTGTTCCCTCCTAATCAATGAATTTTTTTACGCCGCCAGCGCATTGGCATTGACCCGTTCAATCGCCTGCCGGATGCCTGCCCACACGGACAGGTCTGTGAACACCTCAACGATGCTGCCGTAGTCTGTGAACGTCGCTTCCTGCAAAACGGACAGATCTTTCATCATGCCGTTGTGTACGATATACTCCACAATCTGGTTTACGAAGTAAATCTGCCTGCTGTCAAGGGTCGCATCATTCAGGTACTGTGCAAAGGCTTCTTTTGCTGCATTCATATCAAGCCCGACAATTTCCCGCACGAACTCGCCCAGCGGCTTTTGCCCATACTCGGCCTCATAGTCCTGCTTGGTGCCGACTTCACTCCAAAGAATTTTCTCCAGTGCCTGTACATCTTCCGCGGTCAGGGGGACATTGCTTTTGAGCTTGGCAATCACCACATTGTCCATGTGCTGCCGCACATAGAATTCTGCTTTAGCCTTGTAGTTCTTAAGGTCATCATTTTCCAAATCTGATTCATTCCAGTCTACAGAGAGAATCTCATCATCAAAATTCGTATCATAGCGCACGCTGGTGTGCGGGATATACTTCATAAGGTCTCGCAGATTTTCCCGGATATGCTCAAATTCGTGGATTCCGGCATTCTCTACATAGTCCGTATGCAGAATTTTGTCGATCAATTCGGCTTGCGCCATGATTTCCGGGATGTTCGCCACAGATGCAACAGCGGAAACTTTCTTAAACAGGTCGCTGCGGGCTTTGCCGTATTTTTTTCCGGCGAGATAGGCAAGCTCAATGCCATATATCAGCGCATCGAACCGCATCGCCTTAGCATCGTCTTCCTCCGGCGTGATGAGCGGTGCCAGCTCCTGCCCCATGAGCAGGGTGTCCTCATAGGTCAGCGCATTGTAGTTGTCCGCATTTGAGTAAAGCTCTACATATTTGAGGTGCTGCCGGACAGCGAAGTTCTCCCTGTTCAGCTCCTGCACCTTGCCTACCATATCCTCTACCAACGCCTTGCGGAAGGAAATCAAGTCCGTTGTCTGATACGCCAAGTCCTGCAATTTGAAGGCAATTTGGGCCTTCAGATGGAAGATCGCTCCTTGTAAGGCAATCATATTGGCAGTGGGCCGTCCCTTGTTCATGCGAAAGAACTCAAAGTTGCCGCAAAAGTCAAAGATGTAGAACTTGTCCTTGTCCTTACCGTCCAGCAGCCCCGGACACAGACGGGTGCCACGCCCAATCATCTGCCAGAACTTCGCCTTGCTCATGACCTTCTTGAAAAACACCAGATTCAGCACCTCCGGCACGTCAATGCCGGTGTCCAGCATATCTACAGAAATGGCAATCTGCGGCAGCTTTTTCGGATCAGAAAACTCATCGATGGCGCTTTGTGCATAGGTTATATAGTTGTCGATGACTTTGGCGAAACCGGGCAAGTGCGGATATTCCTTGTTGAACACCTCAAGGATTTTCTCGGCGTGGATGTGGTTCTTTGCAAAGATGATGGTTTTGCCCAATTTGCTGCCATAGTCGATGGTCAGGCCATTGGTCATCAGCGTATTCAACACCTGCCGGACGGTATCTTCATTGAAAATCCACTCGTTCAGCGCCGACGATGCAATACTCTCCGGAAGTTCACCATTCTCGTCCTCAAAAGTGTCCTCGTAAGCCCGCTTGTCCGCGTCGGAAAGTTCATCGTAGACAATGCCCTGTTCAATGAATTTCAGTTTCGTTTCTACAGACAGGAAATCCACCAGATACCCGTCCTTGACCGCCTGCGCCAGCTCATAGCCATAGGTGGGCACGCCATTTTCCAACTCAAAAATCTCATAGGTATTCTTGTCAATTTCGTCTTTCGGCGTGGCTGTCAGCCCCACCAGCGGGGCATCAAAGTAGTTGAAAATATCCCTGTATTTGTTGTAAACGGAGCGGTGAGCTTCGTCGCAGATGACCAGATCAAAATGCCCGCAGGTGAAGAGTTTGCCCTCCTCGTCCTGTACACTGTCGATGACGTTGTACATGGTCTGATAGGTGGAAAATACGCAGTGAGCGGTGTAGTTATCCTTTTCTTCGCAGAGGTTGGTGACAGAGAGATCGGGCAGCAGATTCACAAAGCTGCGCATGGCCTGCGTGACCAGACTGTTGCGGTCAGCAAGGAAGAGAATATTTTTCACCCAACCATGCTGGAGCAGCACATCACACAAGGCAATGACTGTCCTTGTCTTGCCGGAGCCGGTGGCCATGACCAGCAGCGCCTTGCGCCGGTTGCGTGCAAAGGCATCGCAGGCAGCTTTGATGGCGCCCTCCTGATAATAGCGTCCGGCTATCTTCTGATCCACCATGACATTTTTCAGGCTTGTCCGCATGGCCTGGAGATTGAACAGTTTTTCCAGATCCCGCTTGGAGTAGATAGCGGCACACTTGCGTTCGGGATAGATATTGTCCGTAATGCGGGTCTCAAAGCCGTTGGTCAGGAAAATGACCGGGCGGCGGTGATACTTCTTTTCCAGCAGGTCTGCATAGAGCTTTGCCTGCTGGCGTCCCTTGGCCACATCCACGCATGTGCGCTTAGCCTCCACCACTGCCAGCGGGCGGCCATCATCGCCGTAGAGCACATAGTCTGCATAGCCGACCTCGGACTTGTTTGGCATACCGGGCAGCTCTACCTCATTCAGCCAGTCCTTGCCCTCTGTCCAGCCCGCATCTGTGAGCATGGTGTCGATATACAGCTTGCGGGTCTTGTACTCAGACAGGTCGAGGGGCTTCGGCACATAGGTCTGCTGCTGCTCAGTTCGGCGGGCAGTCAGTTCTTCCTTCAAGGCGGCATTCTCCGCCATGAGGGCTGCAAAATCCACATCGGGTATCGTCTGCGAAGGAACTGCGGGCGCTTCGGCGGGCTGCATCAGCAAGGAACGGTCAAAATGCCCCTCTGTGTAGTTCTCACCATAGCAATAGGCCACGAAGTCCAAGAATACATAGAGGTTTTCCAGACACAGCGCCGCCTGCTCCTCGGTAATCTTTTTACCGCTGTGTGCGGCGTTATTGCCCGTGCGGCGAATAAAATCCATACGCCGCCAGAGGTCAGTGCCAACGATATCCCGGAAGTCCTCGGTGTTCATCAGGCTGACCAGTGTATCCTGATAGGGCATAACCAGTGCCTTGTCCACGGAGTACATCCACTTCACCGCAAACTCCATCGCCCTGCGGCAGTTCAGCACACAGGCAGAAGGATCGATATGTAGAATCTTTTCCGCCGATACTGCTACGGAGGCGAAGGATTCAAATTGTAGGGTGGAGGCAAAAATATCGAAATTAGTCATTCTGTTATCCTCATTCCAACGAATCTTTCAAAAAATACCAAAACACCGTATTTAAAATATCCGTAAAAAGCCATAACAACTGTGCCACAAAGGTCGGGGAAAGCAAATCCGTTGATATATTGGACCAGTGTGCAAGATTGTTTCTGATATTGTAGCCCACATTTTTTTGAGGGGTCTGCATCAAGAAGAAGGAAAGTCCTTTTATGTGATGGAAACCGAAGACATTAAGTATATCCTCATTGCTCTCACTTAACAAATCGCCCAGTGTTGCTTTGTTGATTGGAACATATAAACTATCCTTTATCAGACTCATGTAAAAAAGTCTTAAAAGCTTTTCTGATAGTGCACAGATGAACATTGCCGCCCCATAACATAAGGAATGCATCGTTTTTTCATCCGCATCATGATTCACAATAGCAAGCTGCACCATTGTGATGAGCTGCTCAATATCACGCTCAAGTTTTTCGTTTTCAGCATATAATTTATCAGAAATATATTTGACAGAGGAAGATAGTAGGGAATAATATTCGCTTGCTGTTTCTTGCTTGCGTATAATGCCTAATACTGTCCCCGTTTCAATGCTTGCACAAAAAGAAAGCGCCTGTTGGTGGCTCATGGTGTAATAATTATCAGTTGGTATATTGGTACCGACTAAATCCATTAAACAAGATTTGGGTTCGGGCGGTATGTCAATCCTGCTAACGCAAAAATATCGTCCGTCAACTACAGAAAAAGCATGCGTGATACTAAGCAACTGAAACTCCCAATTTTTAGTTGTCTTCCACTGCTCAACAATCTTTTCCACGGGAATTTCATACTTGAAGGATTGCCCTCGTTCTGTTATGTGTTTAGAGAGAAGTGCTTCTATATCTTTAGCATACGGATCAAACTTGTTTGCCAAAGGACTCCGGATACACTGAAGAAATGAATGAAATATTCGAACGGTTCCCTCAATTTGCAAAACATTTTCAATTGTCGCCGATTTTGCCAGCGTAATAACATCAGCGAAAAGGACTGGAATGATCATTGAAACTGTATCCTTTAGGCTGCTTTTTGCTTTTAGCATAATATGTTGCCATATATCAAGCACTTTTTTAAGCCTATATGGGCTGATATCATCAAGTTTTCCTGAAGGAAATAATGTTTGGAATAGTTCAGGAGTTTGCTCAAAGATAGCCTCGAAAGCTTCATAGCGATCAATGAGCAGATAGCCATAATTTTTACACAAATATAGAAAAGTCTCTTTTTTATACCAGAATTGTATTTTGCTATAAAGTCTAGTGTAACGAAATGTATATCGTGCTTTGACACATCCGTATCAAAAATCTCTTCAATATTCCCGTTTATGTATTTTATGGCGCTTCCTGGCCCCAATACTTGGACTGCACTTTCGGCAGCTTTTGAAAGGGCTGCAATCTTGACTTTATGATCCTCTTGAAGAAGTTTCGGAACAATCGTCGAAAGATTTTGCATTTTCAAAGATAAGAAATAAAGGTAATAATCATCAAAACATTCAATCCGTCGTAACGGATATTTTGAGAAGAAGTCTTCGAAAATGTCCGGATTTTCAATGATAGCTTTCACATCCCAGCCGGTAGCCAAATCTTCAGGATCGAATATACGAAGGGAAATGCAGATATGTCTTTGTTCAATTACATCTAATAGCATTTTATATCCTCCTCTCAATTTATCCGAAATATTTCTGCATCAGACTGTCAAACAGCAGCTGTGCTTCGTCCAATGCCTTCTGTACGGCAACTTTTGATTTGTCGGTCTGTTCGACGAAGGCTGCGAATTGCTCCTGCAGCTCCAACGGAGGCATCTCAATTGCCAGCGAGCGGAAGTAATCCATCGAAACACGCGGCATTTTTGCGCCCGCTACCTTTTCGGATATGTGCCTTACGAATGCGTCGCTGCGTAGCCAATAACACAAATACGCCCGGTTCAATCTGTCTGCCAGTGGATACATCGGTATCATCTCTGAGGTCGCAACACCATCTTCGTCGGGCATGACTACCTTGTTTAAGTACGGGCGAAGCTTGGAGTACAAAACACTCTCTGCTGTAAAATACACTGTGGAGGCATTAATCTCTCCGCTCTGCACTCTGTGCTTAAATAATACGGTGCCAGTTTGCGCTTCTACTGCATCCAAGTTCAGCAACCATACTTCATCTGCCAAATCGCCGCGCTGCGATTTGATCGGTGCAGCTTCCACAATGGACATGGTCTGCCATCCCTTTTGGTTGGATAATGGCTCACCGAACAGTTCGATAAATCGGGCTTTGACAAGCTCGTCCAGCGTTTGGAGTTGTTGTTGGCGCAGTTCAATAACCCTGCCAACAGCGTCTAGTTTATCTGCAATCGTCTCTTGTACAGATAAGCTATACAATTCAATTTCATTTTTCTTAATATCCGGTACAGTCAATTGAGGAATTGATGTTCCACTGGATGCAGGCTTACAATTTCTTAACGCGTAGTATAAATAGCGTTCAGAAACCGTTGACAAATCAGGCACGACTGTAATCAATCTGACTACAGGTAAAAAAGGTTCTCTCCGTATAGCTGTAAAACCAATAGTTCCTCTTGCTGCAACGGTAATACTCAATTCATTTTCTCGTGCAGTGTCAGTATATCCATATAAGCCATTGTCTTTTTCCGCATTAGCGTATATAGGGATAGCGTATTCAGCGTTTTTCACCGTTGAATACCTGCCTTTAGGGACATCTCCACCTGCGTATATCCGTTTGCATACTTTGTCAAGTTTTACTCTCATCCTTCATCCCCACAAATCCGAATTTAATCACCAGAATATTGCTTGCCAGTCGCAGAGTACCGGCAGCTATCAGAATTCTCCAGGCTGAGCGGAACAATTCTGCTTAATGTGACATACCTATCTCTATAAAGAGCATTTACCGTTTTCAAGACTTCCAATTCCGGTTTATCTATTGCAGACGCAATATCGTGAATATTTGTATCCGGGTGGGTGCAAATAAAGTCATATACACGCTCCTTCATTTCAGCATCTCCTCCAGTTCATCCATCGCAGTACCGATTTCCTTCTCCAGTCGCCGCAGCTCCGCCAAAATCTCGTTGGTAGGCGGATACTCCACGGGTTTATACTCGGTTTTCTTGTATTTATTGATGGACAGGTCATAGCCATTTTCTACGATCTCCGCCTTGGGCACGAAGAAGGATTTTTCCGTGCGCTGGCGGTCTTTTTCGGCATCCAGATTGCGGAACCGTGCAATGATATCAGGGATATCGTTGTCTGCCACCGGGCTGCGCTTATCGTCCAGCGAAAAGCCGTCGGCGGTCATGTCGTAGAACCACACGTTGTCCGTGCCGCCGTGTCCGGTCTTGGTGAAGATCAGCACCGCGGTAGACACCCCTGCATAGGGCTTGAATACGCCGCTGGGCATGGAGATCACGGCCTCCAGCCGGTTGCCGTCCACCAGCTCTTTGCGGATGGCTTTGTGTGCGGTGGAAGAGCCGAATAGCACACCGTCTGGGACGATGCAGGCGCAGCGTCCGCCGATGCGGAGCATCCGCAGGAACAGAGCCAAAAACAGCAGTTCCGTTTTCTTGGTCTTGCAGACTTTCAGCAGATCTGCCGAAACGGTGTCGGCATCCAGACTGCCCTTGAACGGTGGATTGGCAAGAATCAGAGAATACTTTTCCTTGTCCGGGTTCTGATCGGACAAGCTGTCCCGGTATTCGATAAAGGGATTGTCAATGCCGTGGGTCATCATGTTCATCGCGCCGATGCGGAGCATGGTTCTGTCCATGTCGTAGCCGAAAAACATGTGGTTCATATAGTGATCCTTCTTCTGGCGGTTGAAGAAGATTTCTTCTTTGCGGTGCTCCTTCAGGTATTCACCCGCAGAAACAAGGAAGCCGGAAGTGCCGCAGGCCGGGTCCGTTGCCGAACCGAAATTGATACAATGTAACGATGAACCGGATACCCCATTAACGATGAACACGCCACCCTATTAACGATAGTGAACCGGTGCATGGAGTGCGCCTGCCAAAAACAGTCCTAAAAAAGTGCAAATGACTCTCTATCATTTGTACTTATCCATCCCCAAATTTCTAAGCGGAGCGGCGGGCAACGACACCGGGAATAACATAGAAAAAGCGCCCGGACAGCATGAAGCTATTCGAGCGCAAAAAATACGGTATTCAGTTACATTGTGACAATTTTCGCACTGGCTGCCAGACGGGGCCTGTTCGGTGGCCGGGCTTTTTTTGACGATAGTGCAAATATCGTCTGAATTTGTCGGCGGTCAGTGTGCTTCATGGCGGCTCCCTCCTAAAGCCGCCGTGTCAGCGCATAGGCGTCACTCCTTTGTCGAGGGCATAAGGAACGGCGGCCTTGATTTTGTCAAAGCCGCCGTAAGGTTGAGTATAGGGCATGGCGATTGTCTGCTGAACGACGGCTTTTTTTCTTTTGCCGTCGCCCGGCAGATCATTCCAGATTTATGAAACTTGGTGCTTTGCAAATACACGGCAAGAGATAACTGCGCCAATTCCTAAAAAGAGCAATGCTATCGGGATTGCCCACACCGCATACAGCATACCGTTATTCATTTGCTCCACTGATAAGAGCGAAACGGCTTGCACATGATACAAGGGTAAAAGCCCAATCAAGCGGAATAACGGATTTGCTTCTGTGATCGGCAGCAAAACCGGAAAAAGGAAAATTGCCATAGACACAACGAAAGCTACAATCTGATTTTTACTGATTGCAGATATAAGAAGCGTAATTCCCGTTACGCTGAGAGTACAGGTAAACGCCAAAAGGATTTGATATTTTAGCAACGTTCCACAAGTGATATTGAAAGGAATGAACCCCTCTACATAGTCGCTGGGAGCGAATAGAATACTACAATCCAGCCCTTCCGTTCCGTAAAAGATAAGAGCAAGAAGCAAGTTAAAAGCCGCAACCAGCGCGGTAGTGAGAATAGCGGTAAGAATACCTGCTGCTACCTTTGCAGTAGCGCATTTGGTTTTGCCGTATTTACTTGTCAATATGATATTGTCAACACCTTCATACTCGCCGGAGAAAATCGGAGCAAGCATGATGATAACCGCAAGAGCAAGCGCGATAAAAACCCGCACCATGTTTTTACTTGTTGAAAGCCAACCATCTACATAGCCAATTTTGATTTCTTCATTACCGAACACATCCGAAACACTTAATCCGTTCCAATTTCCCTCTTTATCAGAAAATCGGGAAAAGGCGGCGGATTGTGTAGCGTTTTGATACAGGTACATCGCATTGAGGCCATGCAGATCATAGGTCGGCGCAAAGTCATTCATCATTTGCTGTACTTTTTCGTCGGTCAATATCCCCTCGTATTTCGCGGCAATTCCCTTGTCGATTTCTACTGCCGTTTTACCTGAACCTTCCGCACTTACACCGTCAAAAGCATATTTGTTTTGATAGGTAGAAAAGGAAATCAAGACGGAAAACAGAAATATTCCGATCAGAGCAATCAAAGATAAACGCTTTGAAAATACTTTCCGCAGTTCAAAAAGAATTAGTTTTTTCATTCTTCACAACCCCCTTTGAAATAGAACAGGTACAAATCTTCCAAAGTAGGCTGCACCCTTACTGCATTTTCCATAGGTGGACGATCTCCAATAGTCCGCAAGATCGTCTGGTTTCCGCTGATGTTCCGCAGATTGCTTGTATTGTAGGTAGCCGCGTATTTTTCCGCATAGGCAGTTGGAACCGTACATTCCCATACTTGACCGTCGATTTCAGAAGTAATCTCCTGTGGATTTCCAAAATGAATGATTTGCCCGGACTTCATCATAATGATTTCCTCCGCGATAAACTCCACATCGGAAACAATATGCGTAGACAGGATTACAATGCGGTCTTTGGAAAAGGCACTAATCAAATTGCGGAAACGGACGCGCTCTTTCGGGTCAAGCCCCGCCGTCGGCTCGTCTAAAATCAAAATGCGGGGATCATTGAGCATGGCTTGTGCAATCCCTAAACGCTGTTTCATGCCCCCGGAAAAGGTTTTGATTTTGTGCTTACTTTCCCTCGATAAGTCTACCGCTTCCAGCAGCTCCTTTGACTTCTTTCGCGCCGCCTTCTCATCCAAGCCTTTTAGGGCAGAAACGTAAAGCAGAAAGTCATACGCTGAAAAATCCGGGTAATATCCGAAGTACTGTGGTAAATAGCCCAAGAGGTTTCGATACTTCTCACCCAGTTCAACAATGTTCCTGCCATTCAGCAGGATTTTACCGGAAGTGGGCGTTTGGATATTGCAAAGCAGCCGCATAAGCGTTGTTTTTCCTGCGCCATTTGCGCCCAACAAACCGTAAACGCCATTTGTCAAGGTGATGCTTAAGGCGTTCACAGCCGTTTTAGAGCCGAACTTTTTTGTCAGGCCGATTGCCTTTAATTCCATAAAAAACGCTCCTTTCTCCATAGGGAGCAATAAAAATACTCTCCATGTGTTTTCATGGAGAGTATAAAGGGGAAATATCTACTTTTTATCTACAAAGTGGGAGATTTGAAATAGGCAGATACATTCGCTCCGTTGACGGTATTCCGAATTTGCAAATAGCCGTTATGGTGTTCACAAAGCAGCCTGCAAATATATAACCCAAGTCCGAAATGCTCGGAATGGTTGCTTTCCCCTGTGAAGT
>ERZ780144.1799-NODE-1799-length-21282-cov-20.876431_pt1 | contig 21282 bp, 14 predicted proteins | sample MGYA00511380_ERZ780144 | MGnify/ENA primary metagenome ERZ780144 (study PRJEB29588, sample SAMEA1965858) | human gut metagenome | biome: human gut; feature: human-associated habitat; material: faeces | place: Denmark | collected 2008/2010 ... | reverse complement strand
GTCGGCGGGAGCTGGCGCTGCGTTCGAAACTGGACGAGAGCCGCGCCGAGTGGCAGCGGTCGCTCGAAAGCCATCCGGCGGAGATCCGCGCCGAACACATCGCGCAGGTCATCACTTCGGCGACGGGCATCCCGATCGAACGGATCACGACGGGCGAGCTGGGACGCCTGCGCGGACTCAAAGACTACCTCGCCGGCCGTGTCATCGGACAGGATGCCGCCGTGGAGAAGGTGGCGCTCTCGATCCAGCGCTCGCGCGCCGGACTCAAAGACGAGAACCGCCCGATCGGCGTCTTCCTCTTCGTCGGCCCCACGGGCGTGGGCAAGACGCTGCTTGCGAAGGAGGTGTCGAAGTGGCTCTTCGACGGAGAGCGCGGACTCATCCGCCTCGACATGAGCGAATACGCCGAAAAGCACAACGTCGCCCGCCTGATCGGCTCGCCGCCGGGATACGTCGGCTACGGCGAGGGCGGGCAGCTGACCGAGGCCGTGCGGCGGCAGCCCTATGCCGTGGTGCTTCTGGACGAGATCGAGAAGGCCCACCCCGAGGTCTTCAACACGCTGCTGCAACTCTTCGACGAGGGGCACCTGACCGACGGCACGGGACGCCGCGTCGATTTCCGCAACACGATCGTCATCATGACCTCGAACGTCGGGTCGCGCGACGCCGCACAGCGCGCCGTGCGGGTCGGCTACGACACGGCGTCGAAGGAGACGGCTGCCGCGACGGCCCCGACGGCGGAGTACCGCCGGGCGCTGGAGCGGACCTTCTCCCCGGAGTTTCTGAACCGCATCGACGACATCGTGCTTTTCCGGCCGCTGGCGCTCGGCGACGCGGAACGGATCGTCGACCTGGAGCTCGCCGCGCTGCTCGAGCGCACGCTCCGTCTGGGCTACCGGCTCCGGGTGACCCGAACGGCCCGCCGGCGCCTCGCCTCGATGGGCTTCGAGGCCCGCTACGGCGTGCGGGCGCTCAAGCGCACCCTCACCGAGCAGGTCGAGGAGCCGCTCTCGACGCTCATCGTCGACGGCCGGCTGCACGAGGGCGACACAATCGTCGTCGAATCGGACCGCGGCAGCGGCATCCGGCTGCGCGTGGCCTGACCGCCGACAAGCAGGGAAAGGGACGGGAAGAGGCGAAAAGGCACTCTTCCCGTCTTCGTTTGCGGACACGTTGCGGCGGCCCCGACCGAAAAAGAGACACAAAACGGCGGCCGGCGCCCCTTTTCAGAGATTATTTCTTACCTTTGCGCTCCCATGTACAGATTTTCGACATACAAGGAGCAATACCGGGCCAACCTGAAGCTGGCCCTGCCCGTCGTGCTCACGCAGCTGGGGCAGATCCTCACGCAGTTCGCCGACAACCTGATGGTCGGCCGCTACGGCGGAGACGACCCCACGCCGCTGGCCGCCGTCTCGTTCGGCGGCTCGGTCTTCTTCATCCTCTTCATCGCCGCAATCGGCGTGGCCCTCGGCCTCACGCCCCTCGTCGGGGAGCTCTACGCGCAGGGAGACCGGCGCCGCTCGGCCACGCTGCTTCAGAACGGCATCCTCTTCTTCACGGTGCTGGGCCTCGCCATCGGCGCGCTGCAATACGCCGCCATCCCGCTGCTCTACCACATGGGGCAGCCGGTCGACGTCGTTGACATGGCCATCCCCTACTACCGGATGCTGGTCCTGAGCATGCCCTTCATCATGCTCTTCTTCGCCTTCAAGCAGTTCCTCGAGGGCGTGGGCAACACGAAGGTCGAGATGGTCGTCACGATCATCGCCAACCTGGCCAACATCGGCTTCAACTGGGTCTTCATCTACGGCAACCTCGGTTTCGCGGAGATGGGCGCCGAGGGCGCCGGACTCGGCACGCTGCTCTCACGCATCCTGGCCCCGATCCTCATGATCGCCTACTTCTACCGCCAGCACCGCTACCGCATCTACCTGACGGGCTTCTCGCCGCGCAACTACTCGTGGCGGGCGGTCCGCGACCTGCTGCGCATGGGGCTGCCGATCTCGCTGCAGATGTTTCTCGAGTCGTCGGCCTTCGTCGGCACGGGCATCATGATGGGATGGCTCGGCAAGGTGGCCATGAGCGCCAACCAGATCGCCATCACGCTGGGCAACTGCGCCTTCATGATCGTCATGTCGATCGGCGCCGCCACGACGATCCGCGTATCGCACTGTTACGGCGCGCGCAACATCGGCGAGCTGTCGCTCGCGGCCAAGGCCTCCTACCACCTCGTCCTGGCATGGAACGCCTTTGCGGCGCTGGTCTTCATCTCGCTGCGGCACTTCATCCCGACGCTCTTCACCTCGAACGCCGAGGTGATCGCCATCACCTCGCAGCTGCTCGTCTTCGCGGCGCTCTACCAGCTCTCCGACGGCCTGCAGAACGTCTCGATCGGCATCCTGCGCGGCATCCAGGACGTCAAGGTCATCATGCCGATCGCCTTCATCTCCTACTGGCTGCTGAACCTGCCCGTGGGGTATCTGTTCGGCTTCACGCTCGGCATGGGACCCGCGGGGCTCTACCTCGGCTTCACGTTCGGACTTTCGATGGCGGCGCTGCTGCTGATTCTGCGCATCCAGCGCAGCGTGCGGCGGTTGTACGCCACGAATTGAATTTTTTTTCGTATCTTTACGCAAATTATACCCCGATGGATAACGAAAAACAATACAACCATACCTGCTGCAAACCCGAAATCGGCCGCGGCTGCGCCTTCTGCGACTGCGGCGACGAAATAGAGGCACGCCCCTGCGACGGCTGCTTCAAGCTCCACGAAACACCGTGGCTCGAGGGCTACCCCGTCAACGAACCCACCGACATCGTGGAGGTGCGCTTCAAGAACACGCGGCGCTCGTTCTACCAGAATGTCAACAACCTGCCGCTCAAGGTCGGCGACATCGTCGCCGTGGAGGCGTCGCCCGGGCACGACATCGGCATCGTCTCGATGACGGGCGACCTGGTGGCGCGGCAGATGCGCCGCACGGGCTTCAACCCCTACAACGGCGAGTACAGGAAGATCTACCGCAAGGCCAAGCCCTACGACATCGAACGCTGGCAGGAGGCCATCGCCCTCGAGCACGAGACGATGATCGCCTCGCGGCAGATCGCCGCCGACATGGGGCTCAACATGAAGATCGGCGACGTCGAGTACCAGGGCGACAAGATCAAGGCGATCTTCTACTACATCGCCGACGAGCGCGTCGACTTCCGCGAGCTGATCAAGGTCTTCGCCGAGCGCTTCCACATCCGCATCGAGATGAAGCAGATCGGCGCCCGCCAGGAGGCCGGACGCATCGGCGGACTGGGCGCCTGCGGCCGCGAGCTGTGCTGCGCGTCGTGGATGTCGAGCTTCTCGAGCGTCACGACGAGTGCCGCCCGCGTGCAGGACATCTCGCTCAACCCGCAGAAGCTCGCCGGGCAGTGCTCGAAGCTCAAGTGCTGCATGATGTACGAATACGACGCCTACGTCGACGCCCGCAAGGAGTTCCCGCGGCTGCGCGAACCGCTGCAGACGATCGACGGCGAGTGGTTCCTCGTCAAGAGCGACATTCTCGCCGGCACGATGACCTTCTCCTCGTCGAAGGAGACGATGTCGAACCTCACGACGCTGCCCGTCGGGCGCGTGAAGGAGATTCTGGCGCAGAACCGGCAGGGCGTGCGCGTCGAACGGCTGCAGCAGGCCGACGACATCCGCCCGGCGGCCGACGAGCCAACCTACCGCTCCGAGGAGGACAGCATCACGCGCTTCGACCAGGCCAGGCGCCGCAAGCGCGGCGGCCGCAACCGCAACCGCGGCGAACGGACCTCGCAGCAGGGGGCCGGGACGCAGACGGCGCAGCCGAACAACGCTTCGGACGAGACCGGAAGAGAGAACGGCCGGCGCCGGCAGGGTGAAAACGGCGGCCGCGAAGGGCAGCCGCGCGGAGCCCGCGCCGAGCAGCGGCAGCGCCGCAACGAACGCAACGAACGCAACGAACAACCCCGCAACGAGCAGTCCCGCGGCGAACAGCCTCGCAACGGGCAGCCGGAGGGTACGGCAAACGCCGCTGCGGAGAGTCCCCGCGCGGAGGAGCGCAACAACCATCGCGGCCGCAACAACCGCAACGCCGGCAACCGGCCCCGCAGCGAGGCGGAGCAGGGCAGCGGCGAGCACAACGGCGACGGGTATGAAAATGCCAGCCGCGAGGGCGGCCGCAACCGCCACGGCCGCAACAACCGCAACCGCCGGGGCAACGGCGGCAACGGCAACACCCCGGCCGAAGGCGGCCCCCGGGATGAAAACAACCGCGAAGGCAGCCGGAGCGAAGGGCCCCGACCCGAAAGCAACCGGGGCGAAGGGGGCAGTCCGGCAGCTCCGCGCGAAGAAAACTGACATGCGGAAATGAGCGTTTCCACGACAGGCCACAGCCCCGCCGGACGGGGCGCAGCACTTCTGACGGCCCTGTTTGCCGCGCTGTGCTGCGGCAGCTGCGTCACGCCGCGGCTGTCGGTCGCGGCGGACACGGACCCCGCGGCATGGCACGAAACGGCTGAAATGACGCTCCGCAACGACGACACGCTGGCACGGCGCGACCTCGACCTCTTCCTGCGCTGCAACGACCGCTTCGGGGAGGATACGCTGACGGTGCACATCACCCTCCTGACGCCCGACTCGCTGCGCTTCGGGGAGCCCTTCCTGCTGACCCTGCGGCACGACCGCCGGACGGCGGCCCTCGCCTCCGAGGCCGTCATCCCCTACCGCCGCCGCGTGCGCTTCGGCCGCACGGGCGACTACCGCATCCGCATCACGCCGGCACGTCCCGTCCGCGGGGTCGAGTCCGTCGGCATCCACATCAAAACAAGCGAACAGAACTGACATGGGCAAAGACAAGCTCCGCAAATTCCGCGAGAACCTGACCTTCGCATGCTTCGTGCAACCCGACTTCGACGAGGTGTTCCGCCACGACCATCCCCTGAAGGGGCACTGGGGGCGCGACTTCTTCCACAACGACCACCCCATCGTGCTGGAGCTCGGCTGTGGCAAGGGCGAGTATACCGTGGCGCTGGCCGAGCGCGACCCGTCGCGCAACTACATCGGCGTCGACATCAAGGGGGCGCGGATGTGGCGCGGGGCGAAGACCGCCACCGAGCGCGGCATGCGGAACGTCGGCTTCCTGCGCACGCACATCGAGTTCATCACGTCGCTCTTCGCCGAGGGCGAGGTCGCCGAGCTGTGGATCACCTTTCCCGACCCGCAGCTCAAGAGCCGCCGGGCCAAGAAGCGCCTCACCTCACCGCTCTTTCTGGAGTACTACGCACAGCTGCTGCAACCGGACGGCTGGATCAACCTCAAAACCGACTCGCAGCACCTCTACGGCTACACGAACGAGGTGATCCGCCACTTCGGCCTGCCGTGTGAGGTCTCGAATCCCGACATCTACGGCTCGGGCTACGCCGACGAGGTGCTCTCGGTCAAGACCGCCTACGAACAGCAGTTCCTGCGCATGGGGCTGCCGATCACCTACACGCGCTTTGCGCTCGGCGGGCGGCGCGACTTCCCGTGGTTCGAGTGGGAAGAGGACGAGAAACTCGAAAAGGACAACGAAGAAGCACGAAAGAGCAGGCCCTGAAGCCTGCTCTTTCCGTTTTCCGCACCGCGGCCCGGAATCCCTGCCGCCCTGCCCCGCATCTTTACTTTTTACCTTTTACCTTTCACTTCTCACTTTCACTTTTCGCCCTCTCCCGCACCTTTCACCTTTTACCCTTCACTTTTCATCTTAATAAAGGTTCCGCGCGGCGTGCGGATTTCGAGGCGCGTCCAGCCGGGCGGCAGCACGGCCTCCTCGAGCTGCACCACCCCGTCGGGGGTGATCTCCAGCCCGCCGAAGCCGAACATCACGGCCTGCAGCAGGCCGCCCGCCCCGGTCATGAAGTAGGGATTGCCGCTCGTGGACGTCTCGGCAAAGGCCCCGAAAGGCGGCCGGAGGTTGGGCCGGTAGGCGCGGCGGAACATCTCGGCGGCCCGCTCGGCCATCCCCAGCCGCGCATACTGCACGGCAAAGACCGAGTAGCTCATCGCGGGGCCGTTCTGCGGGTCGATGCGGTGCTCGTAGTAGGCCAGATCGCGCAGCAGCGTTTCGCGGTCGGTGACGATCCCGAGCGGATAGCCCAGCAGGTTGGCGTCCGCCTGCTTGATCTGCTCGCCCGCGTAGGCGGCATGCTCGCGCGTCACCCCGTCGTCAAAGCGCAGGATGCGCAGCCCGGCGGCAATCCGACGCCACAGGGGATCGGGCTCCTCACCACACAGTTCGGCCGCAGCCGCGGCATACTCCAGCGCCCGGCGCACGGCCCCGTTCGTAAAGGCGTTGTCCGTAACGCCCACGGCGTATTCGTTGGCACCGATGACGTTGCGGATCGAGTAGCTGCCGTCGTCGTTCGGCGTCATGCGGTTGCACCAGAAACGGGCCACTTCGTGCAGCAGCGGCCACCCCTCGCGGCGCAGCCACGCCCGATCGTGCGTCACGCAGTAGTAGTTCCAGCAGGCGATGGCCACGTCGGCCGTCACGTGGTGCTCGAGCGGGCCCGTCAGCGCGAAGGTCGGCGTGCACTCCTCGCCGCGGTCGTCCCCCTCCCAGGGGAACATCGCACCCCGGTAGCCGTGAACATAGGCCCGGCGCCGTGCGGCCGGCAGCCCGTCGACGCGGTAGTCGAGCATACCGCGCGCCAGCTCGGGGTGCAGCACCAGCAGCGGCGGGTACATCCACAGCTCGGCATCCCAGAAGATATGGCCGTTGTAGACGCCGCGGGCCGAAAGACCCATCGGCGGGATGCTGCGGCGGCTCCCCTCGCGGATCGAGCCGTAGAGGTTGTAGAGGGCGAAGCGCACGTCCAGCTGCGCCCCGGGATCGCCCCCGATCACAATGTCGCCACGCCACAGCTCCGCCCAGAGGCGCTCGTGCGCCGCAACGAGTGCCGCACGCCCCTCGCGGGCGGCGTAGATCGCCTGCCGCTCCGCCTCGTTCCACGGATCGGCGAACGACGCCGTCGTGCAGACCGTCCCCACGAGGGCAAGCGTCACCCGCTCGCCGCGCCGCAACGCGATGCGCACCTCGCCGGGCCGCTCCTGCACGCAGGGGGCCTCGCAGAGAAAGGTCGACGAGGCGGCCACGTGGTCGCGCCCGCCGTTGTAGCTGCCCGACGAGCCCGTGGCAACGATCCGGCGGCCGTCGTCACAGAAGACCGTGCGCGCAGAGTGCGTCGTATCGGCAAAGTCCGCTGGGATCATGTGGCGGTTCACCAGGCGCAGTTCAACGTCGCGCGCGGCCGTCACCTCGACCTCCGCCATCAGCGCGCAGGGCATGTTGCGCAGGGCCCGGACGGCGTACTGCACCGTGACCTGCTCCGTCTCGAAGCGCGTCGTGTGAACGGCGCGCCGCAGGTCGATCCACTGCGCACGCCGCCGGACATCGGCCGCCTCCACGCGGCGGCCGTCGACCTCGAGCTCCAGCCCGAGCGGATTGATCCCCTCCAGCACACGGCACACCGAACCGTGCGAGCCCGCCTCGTAGGCGGCACCCAGCACGACGGGACCGAACGCGAAGGGGTCGCGCCCGACGGTCATGCCCACCTCGCCATTGGCCACCGTCACCGGGTAGTAGGCTGCCGCGGTATCGCGCGACAGAAGGATCCACCCCTCGTCGCAGGCCGCGGGCGTCCGCTCCCCGTCTTCCGCCGCAGCGAACCGTTCCCGGCTCTCCGTCACGGATACCCGCTCGCGGTCGTGCACCGCGGGGGTTCGGGGCCCGGACTGCACCGCCGCCACGGTGGATATGAGGGTCGCCAGACAGAGGATGATTCCGCGCCGTATCATGCCGTTATTCGTGTTGCGGGAGGAAGGTCACGGCCTGCCCGCCGCGCGCCGCCATGACGATTTCGAGCGTGTCGGCCGCCGTCACCGTGCGCTCCTCGATGCGGTAGGCCTCGGGATTCGCGGCCGAGTCGGCGGCATCGGCATAGATCGTCGCCGTGTAGCGCACGCCGGGCCGCAGGAAACCGAGCGGCTGCGTCAGCGTGCGTGCCTCGCCGTTCGTGCCGGCGCCGAGGAAGAAGCGCTCGCCCGCACGGCGCGCCACAACGATATAATCGCCGATCTCGCCCTGCAGCGCCTCGGACCAGTCGCAGTCGGCGTCGAAGTAGCGGAAGAAGCGGAAGGCCGGATGCCCCTCGTAGTTCTCGATCAGGTCGGCGGCCATCTGCAGCGGTGAGTAGATGATGACCCAGTTGGCGATCTGGCGCGCGAGCGTCGTCTTGATGCAGCAGTCGCCGTTGGGGCCGTTCCACTCGATGCGCCCCTTGTCGGCCTTCGCGCGCGAGTAGTCGATGTCGAAGATGCCCGGCGTGTAATCCATCGGGCCGCTCAACAGCCGCACGAAGGGCAGCGTGCAGAGGTACTCGGCCGAGTTGCCCTCCGACCAGGCGTTCCACTCCATGCCGCGGGCCCCCTCGCGTGTCATCATGTTGGGCCACGTGCGGCGGATGCCGGTCTCCTTGATCGGCTCGTGCACGTCGAGCATGATGCCGTAGCGGGCCGCCGTCTCGACGACGCGCTGGTAGTGCTGCACGCCGTACTGCGAATGGTGGAGGTAGCCCCCCTTGAAGCCCCCGGCGTAACCCGTCTTGAGGGTGCGGATGCCCAGCTCGGCGTAGCGCTGCATGGCAGCCTCCATCTGCCGCTCGAACTCGGGGATGTTGCCGCCCGTCTCGGCGTGCATCCACAGCTCGACACCCCGCTCGCGGGCATAGGCGGCGATGCGCTCCAGATCGAAGTCGGCATAGGGCTCGACGTAGTCGAAGTGCTGGTTGCCGCCCCAGTTCTCCCAGCCCTTGTTCCACCCCTCGAACAGCACGCCCTGGATGTTGTTTTCGGCCGCGAAGTCGATGTGCCTCAGGGTATTGGCCGTCGTGGCGCCGTGGCGCGGCCCCATCGTCCAGACCTGCGTGCCGAGGTGCATGCCCCACCAGACGCCGACGTACTTCTGCGGGGTGATCCACGACGTGTCGGCGATCTTCGAAGGCTCGTTCAGGTTGAGAATCAGCGCCGAATTGATAAGGTCGACGGCCCGGCTACCGATCTGCACCGTGCGCCACGGCGTGGTGAACGTCGCCGGGACGTAAGCCTTCACACCGTCGGGCAGCGGCGCCAGGTCGGCCTTCAGCACCCCGGCCGAGTCGCGCCGCAGCACCATCTCAGGGTAGTCGTACAGAGCCGCCTCGTGCACCGAGCCGTAGAGACCCGCCGCCGTGCGAAACGTGAAGGGGGTGTTGGCGTCGGCAACCTCCGCGACGGGCAGCTCGCGGTACTGAAGCTCGTAGGTCTCGAAGTTGCCCGGGATGGACCACGACAGCGTGCCGGGCTCGTCGGCGAAGCGGAACTCGGTCAGCTCGTCCGTCACCGCGAGGGTGTCGCACCCCGCGACGCGCCACTCGTAGCGGAACGCCACGCCGTCGTCGAAGGCCCGGGCACGAAGCGTGAGGGCCACGTCACCGGCGCCGCGCAGCGTGACGGCCATCTCGTTGTAGCGGTTGCGCACGAGTTTGTTCTCGCCCCAGGGCTGCGTCCACTCCTCGTCGAAGGAGCTGTGGCGCACGGAGGCGACCTGCGTGCCGGCGATGAGCGTCTCGCGCGTGCGAACCCCCAGCCGCGAGGGGAGCAGCAGCGGCTCTCCGTCGACCTCGACGGACCAGGTCGGGCCGTCGGCATCGGCGGCGACACACAGGGTGATGCGCCCGTCGGGCGAGGTCACCACGGGGCGCTCACCGCACGCGGAGCAGAACAAAAGGGCGCACAGGGACGCCAGCAAAGCGAAGAGAGGGGTACGTTTCATACGGATGGTCGGATTTGCGTTTTTTTGCACGAGTTGTCGGAATTATTCGTCCGTGCGGTCGAAGAAGTAGGGCGCACAGCGGTAGCCGCACCGCTCATAGAGCCGGCGCAGCTCCCCGAGCCGCACGCGGAAGCTCTCCATGTCGCGCCGGTCACAGGCCCAGCCCACCTCGGCGAGGGCCGCCAGGCGCGGCAGCAGCATGTGCTGCAGGTGCGCCATGCCGGCGACGTATTCGGTCCAGAGGTTGGCCTGCACGCCGAGGATGAAGGGGCGCTCGGCCTCGGTCAGCTGGTCGTAGGGGTCCAGCGCATAGACCTTCCCGACGGAGACATAGCCACCGATGCCCCACGGCTCCTGCCGCGGGTCCTTCGTCTGGTAGTAATCGAAGTAGCAGTGCGTGTTGGGGGTCATGATGGCGTGGTTCCCGGCCCGGGCGGCGGCGATGCCGCCCGCAGCGCCGCGCCACGACATGATCGTCGCGCTCTGCGAGATGCCCCCTTCGAGAATCTCGTCCCAGCCGATCAGACGGCGTCCGTGGGCGTTGAGCCACCGCTCGATACGGTGGATGAAGTAGCTCTGCAGCTCGTTTTCGTCGCGCAGCCCCTCCTCGCGGATGCGGCGCTGGCACTCCGGACAGTGCTTCCAGCTCTCCTTCGGGCACTCGTCGCCGCCGACATGGATGTACTCCGAGGGGAAGAGCGCGATCACCTCGTCCAGTACCCCCTCCATGAACTCGAAGGTCGTGTCGCGCCCGGCGCAGAAGACCTCGGGGAAGACGCCCCACAGCGTCTGCACCTTGTATCCCTCACCGGCACACCCGAGCCAGGGATACGACGCCAGCGCCGCGGAGGCGTGGCCCGGCATCTCGATCTCGGGCACCACGGTGATGAAGCGCTCGGCGGCGTAGGCCACCACGTCGCGCACCTGCCTCTGCGTGTAGTAGTCGCCGTAGGGCTTGCCGTCGTAGGCCGCCGAATTGTTGCCGAGCACCGTCTCTGCGCGGCGCGACCCGACGCGCGTCAGCTCGGGGTAGCGGAGGATCTCGATGCGCCACCCCTGGTCATCGGTCAGGTGCCAGTGGAAGCGGTTGATCTTGTGCAGGGCGAGGATGTCGATGAAGGTCTTGACCTCGTCGACCGTGAAGAAGTGGCGGCAGCAGTCGAGCATCGTGCCGCGGTAGGCGAACGTCGGTTCGTCCTCGATGCGCAGCGCCGGGAGCGCCGTGCCGTACTGGGAGACAAGCTGCCGCAGGCTCTGCAGACCGTAGAAGACCCCGGCCTCCGTGCCGCCCTCGACCAGAAGGCCGTCGGGCCCGACCGTAAGCCGATAGGCCTCGGCACCGAGCGACTCGTCGAGCGTCAGGCGCAGCGGGCCGTCGCTCTCCGCCACGGCGAGCCGCAGCCCCGCTTCGCGCTCCATCCACTGTGCAAACTGCTCCGCCACACGGAACAGCACGACGTTGTCCGCCGGGACGGAGATTCGCACGCCGTCGGCCAATTGCAGGCCTTCGCCCCCGTCACAGACGGCAAGCCGCGGCTGCGGCACAAGGGCCGGCGGTGCGGCCGCAAAAGCTCCGGCAGCCGTCAGCGCCGCGAGCAGAAGTAGGATCGTTTTTTTCATCGGTAACTGTTTTATCTGTCTGTTTTACAATCTGCAAGGCATCAAAATGTCCGCCGCTCGAGCCCCGGCGGGCCATTTCATGACGAATTTAGCGATTTTTTTCTTCCCCTGCAACCGCCCGCCCCGCTCTTCGGGAAAAAACCGGCGCGGCGAAGCCCCCGCCACCCTCCCCTTTCGTCCGATCGGAAGCCCCGGAACTCTTTTCTACTATTTTTTTCGTATAAAATTTGTTTTACTAAAAAATTAGTAGTATACTTGCATTGCGGGAACGGGTCTCGCCCCGCGGCGGCCCGGCCGCGCGGGCGACATCCCGGAGACGAAAACACGCAACAAACAAAAAAGTACAGATACGACCATGAACGAAAAGCAACCCACGGCCCTGACACGCGGCGAGGAGGAGATCATGCAGATACTCTGGCGGCTCGGCAACGCCGTCGTCAACGACATCATCGCCTCGACGGAGGAACCGCATCCGAAATACACGACGGTGGCCACCTTCCTGAAGATTCTCGAAAACAAGGGCTTCGTCCGCCACACGAGCGAGGGCAAGAGCCACCGCTACTGGCCCGCCGTGAGCAAGGAGGAGTACGCCCGCAGCATCATGTCGACGATGCTCGACTCCTACTTCGACGGCTCGCTCGTCCAGCTCGTGTCGTTCTTCTCGCGCCACGAGCAGCTCTCGGCCCGCGAGATGGACGAGATTCTCGAGATCATGCGCCAGGCCGGCAAATAATCCCGCAGCACGATGAAAGAGCTCCTGACATACCTTGCCGAGGTCATCGCCTGCAGCGCCGCGCTCCTGGCGGCCTACGCCCTGCTGCTCGAACGCCGCGTGCGTTTCGGCTGGTGCCGGCGCTACCTCACGGCACTGCTGCCGCTCGCCGCGCTCATTCCGCTGCTGCGCATCCCCGTCTGGCCGGACGAGGTCATCACCGCAACCACAGCGCCGGCAGCACCCATCCCCGCCACGGCGTGGACCCCCGTGCCGGAGGTGCTCCCCGCGGCCGAGCCCCTCGTTACGCCCCGCACGCTGCTGATCGCCGTCTGCCTGCTCGGGACCGCGACGCTTGCCGGGGCGATGCTCCGCGAGGCGCTGCGCATCCGCCGTCTGCGCCGCCGCGCCACCGTCACGAACGCCGGGCGTCTGCACCTGGTGCGGACGCGGGAGCGCATCGCCTCGTTCTCGTTCTTCCGCTCGGTCTACGTCTGGGAGGGCACGCCGGGCGACGAGATGCAGGCCGTGCTGATGCACGAAGCAAGCCACATCGCCCACCGCCACACGGCCGAACGCCTCCTGATGGAGACCTTCAAGGCCCTTCAGTGGTGGAACCCCGTGGCGTGGATCGCCGCGCGCCGCCTGACCGAGGCTCAGGAGTTCGAGGCCGACCGCGACGTGCTGACGCAGGGCTTCGACCGCGAACGCTACATGCATACGATATTCCGCCAGCTCTTCGGCTATAGTCCGGACATAGCCAACGGGCTGCGGGACTCACTGACCAAAAAAAGATTCCAGATGATGACAACCAACCACACAAGCAGGCACGCCCTGCTGCGAGTGGCGGGCACGGTGCCCGTCCTCGCGGGGTTGTTGTGCGCCTTCTCGTTCACGGCGCAGGCAGCCCGCATCGAAACCGAGTCCGGAGCAAGCCACGAGCGGGTCATCTACCTGCTCAACGGCCGCGAGGTTCCCGCCGCGGAGATCCGCGCCGCCGAACCCGAAGCGCTCACCGTCGACAGGTTCTACTCGTCGGAGAACCTTCCGGCCGGATACCGCGACCGCCATCCCGAGCTCGTCGTCGCCTTCACGGCCGAGGAGCCGCTCCGTCACTACACCCCGATCCGCATCGAGGGCACGGTGACCCACGCCGACGGCTCGCCGGCCGCCGACATCCTGCTCTACGCCGGCGCCATGGGTACGCACCCGCTCGACGCGGAGGCCTACCCCGCCCGCACGGACGCCGAGGGGCGCTTCTCGCTCACGGGTCCGGCCCGCGGATCGCTGACCTACGCCTCCAATACCGCAGAAAACTCCTTCACCCGTGTGACCACCTACGACAGCGAGGGGGCCGACCCCTACCGGATGCAGCTGGAGATCGCCGATCCCGATGCGGCAACCCCGCAAACGGACGTCGATGCCGCAGAACGCACCGCCGTGGAGCATCCGACAAACGCAACGACCCGAACAGCCCCGGCAGCAGCCAGTCAGCCGTTCGATCTCAAGTTCTACATCAGGCTGTGGAACGGGGACAACCGCAGTTTCTCGACCGACAGCTACGCCGCGGGCGCCACGCTGCGGATCATCGGCACGGACGTCACGACGCAGTCCGACAGCAAGGGCGAGGCCACGCTCACGGTAACCGAAGGGCAGGTCGTGGAGATCGATTACCCGGAATACTACGCCGTCTCCGTCGTGGCGGAAACCGCGCGACGCGAGGTATTCATCGACCTGCGGTCCGAGAGCACGAAGCAGTCGGTCGGCCCAATCCCGACGGTCGATGAATACGGCGTCCAGCAGCGCCCGCTCTACATCATCGACGGCATGGAATACCCCACCAACACGGGGCTGACGACAAACTCCGTCGAGTCGATCCAGCTGCTCAAGCCCGAGGAGGCCACGGCCAAATACGGCGAGCGCGGAAAATACGGAGCCGTGGAGATCACCACCACCATTGACAACCTGAAGCACCCGAAGACCGCCTCCGCGGAGGAAGCGCCCGCCGGGCAGCAGCCGACGCCATCCGCTTCGGAAGACGACACGCCGTTCCTCGTCGCCGACGAGATGCCGCTCTTCCAGGGCAAGGACCTCAACACCTTCCGCACATGGGTGCAGTCGCAGATCCGCTACCCGGCCGAGGCGCTCAAGCGCGGCATCGAGGGACGTGTCGTCCTGTCGTTCATCGTCGAGCGCGACGGGTCGGTGAGCACCATCCAGCTGCTGCAATCCCCCGACCGGATCCTCTCGGAGGAAGCCCGGCGCGTCGTCTCCTCCTCGCCGAAATGGACCCCCGGTCGGCAAAATGGGCACCTCGTGCGCGTCCGCTATATGCTGCCCGTAGACTTCAGCATCCCGAAGAAGGAAACCGCTGCACAGTCGACCGCCGCACAGAAGCCGGGGGTGGCGTCGATGCAGTTTGAAATCGGGAACCTCAACGCCTTCCGCAGCTGGGCGATGCAGCGCCTGCGCTACCCCGCCGGGGCGAGGGAGCAGCAGACGGAAGGGAGCGTCGTGGCCACCTTCACCGTCGGCAGGGACGGCCGGGTGGAAGACATCCGCATCGCGGGCTCGCCCGACCCGCAGCTTGCCGAAGAGGTGCGCCGCGTCGTGAAGGCCTCGCCCGCCTGGAGTCCCGCTACGCGCAACGGCGAGGCGACGACCGCGACCGTCACGCTGCCCGTCTCGTTCCGGATTCAGGGCTCGGGGCATCCGCTGGAGGAGGTGCCCGCCGCCTCGGCAACGACCGTGGAGCGGATCGTCGTCACGGCGTTCCCGACCCCAGCCCGCGAAACGGCTCCCGATACGGCTTCCGCCACCCGCTGACCACCGCAACCAATCTTACCATAACGCGGAAGGCGGCGTCCACTCCGAAGTTCGGTGGACGCCGCCTCTTTTTCTACCGGTGAATCCGGCCGCGGAAGCTGCGCGGGTTATTCGAGCCCGAGCAGTTGCATGATCCGCTGCGAGAGCTGCGTATTGTCCATCACGCCCGTGATGCGGTCGGCTCCCGCGCCGTAGAGGTAGACCGGCACCATCGTGCCCGTATGGCCCGTCGTGGAGAAGGAGTAGTTCAGGCCGCTCTCCGAACGGGTGAAGTCCGCCTCGTTGCTCGGAATCGTCAGACCGCCCGTCTCGTGGTCGGCCGTGACGACCACCAGCGTGCCGGGCGTGCGGTCGGCAAAATCCATCGCCGCAGCCACCGTGCTGTCGAAGTCGCGCATCAGAAAGAGCAGCTCTTCGGCATCGTTGCCGTGGCAGGCCCAGTCGATGAACGACCCCTCGACCATCAGCACGAAGCCCTTGTCGCGGCGCTCGGCCTCGGCGGAGAGCAGTTCGAGCGACCGGCGCGTGGCGTGGGCCAGGTAGCCCGCCCGCATGTCGTCGTCCGAGACGCTCTCCTCGGCCACAACGGCCAGCAGGGGCAGCGCGTCGGCACGCTCGGCCTCGTCCATCGTTTCGGCCACGGCATAGCCGTCGCGGCGCATCGCATCCAGCCAGCTGCCGCCCTCGGGCGACGCCTCGTCGAGCCACTTGCGGCCGCCGCCGAAGAGCACGTCGATGCCGCTCGCGGCCAGATCGCGCGTGATGGCCGGGTTGTCGCCGCGGTCCGCCACGTGGGCATAGAAGGCCGCCGGCGTGGCGTGCTGGAGGTAGCAGCAGACGGCAAGGCCCGTCGGGCGCCCCTCGGCATGGGCCCGGGCGATCATCGACTGCACGGGTTCGCCGTCGGGCGTCTGCCCGAGCATGCCGTTGTCGGTCTTGTGTCCCGTGGCGAGCGCCGTGCCGGCCGCCGCGGAGTCCGTCACGCGGTTGTTGGCCGAGCGCGTCGTGATGAGCGCCACCCCCTCGGCCCGGTCGAAGGCCGTGGGGGCGTACTGCTGCTCGATCTGCAGCAGCGAGACCTGCGCAAGGCCCATGCCGTCGCCGATCAGCAGAATCACGTTGCGGACCGGCTCGGCCGTATTCCCTGCGGGCTCCGCAGCCCGCAACATGCCCGTCGACAGCACCACCGCCAACAGGCCCATCCAGAATCTTTTCATGGTCGTAGTTTTGTTTCCGCAACAAATGTACGGGATTTTTGCAACTTTTTGCTACATTTACCGAACTTTATCCGATTTGCATCATGGACGTCAAGATCGCCCCCGACTGGAAAGAGATACTCGCCCCCGAATTCGACAAACCCTACTTCGGGGAGCTGACCCGCTTCGTGCGCGAGGAGTACGCCTCGCACCGCATCTACCCGCGCGGCAGCAACATCTTCCGCGCCTTCGACAAGTGTCCGTTCGACCGGCTCAAGGTCGTCATCATCGGGCAGGACCCCTACCACGGACCCGGGCAGGCCAACGGGCTCTGCTTCTCGGTCGGCGACGGCGTGCCCTTCCCGCCGTCGCTGCAGAACATCTTCAAGGAGGTGGCCGACGATACCGGCGCCCCCGTTCCGACGACGGGCAACCTCGACCGCTGGGCCGAGCAGGGGGTGCTGCTGCTCAACGCCGTGCTGACGGTCCGCGAACACGAGGCCGCCTCGCATGCCGGGCACGGCTGGGAGACCTTCACCGACGCCGTGGTGCGGGCCGTCGCCGAGCGCAAGGAGCACATCGTCTACATGCTCTGGGGCAGCTACGCCCAGAAGAAGGGCGCCATCGCCGACCCCGCACGCAACTGCATCCTCAAGGCCGTGCACCCCTCGCCGCTGTCGGTCTACCGCGGCTTCTTCGGCTGCCACCACTTCTCGCGCGCCAACGACTACCTCCGCTCCGTAGGCAAGGAGCCGATCGTCTGGTAGCCCGCCCCGCCGACAACCGCCGACAACCGGCTACGACTTTCCGTCCCGGTCCTTTCTGAGAAAGAGCCCGGCAAGAAACCAGCCGACCAGGATATAAAAGATGGTTGAAAGCATATTCCGAAGATAGCGAAAATTTCGCTTTCATGCAACACCGGACCCCGGCGGCCGCCCGCACACTCCGCACGTAGCGATACCGCGGGACAGCCGGACACAGACACGAAAAGCCCGCCCTTTCTTGGCGAAAGGGCGGGCTTTATCCGTATCTGCGCGGGCGATCAGCCCAGGTAGGACTTCAGCAGCTTCGAGCGCGACGAGTGGCGCAGGCGGCGGATCGCCTTCTCCTTGATCTGGCGCACACGCTCGCGCGTGAGGTCGAACTTCTCGCCGATCTCCTCGAGGGTCATCTCCGAGCAGCCGATGCCGAAGAAGTACTTGATGATGTCGCGCTCACGCTCGGTCAACGTCTCCAGCGCGCGGTCTACCTCCGTCGAGAGCGACTCGTTGATCAGCCCCCGGTCGGCGTTGGGCGAATCGGGGTTCACCAGCACGTCGAGCAGCGAGTTGTCCTCGCCGTCGGCGAAGGGCGCATCGACCGAGACATGGCGTCCGGCCACACGCAGCGTATCGGTCACCTTCTCCTTCGGGAGTTCGAGCTCCGTGGCCAGCTCCTCGGGCGACGGCGTGCGCTCGTGCTCCTGCTCGAAGCGGGCGAAGGCCTTGTTGATCTTGTTGAGCGATCCGACCTGGTTGAGCGGCAGGCGCACGATACGCGACTGCTCGGCCAGCGCCTGGAGGATCGACTGACGGATCCACCACACGGCATAAGAGATGAACTTGAAACCGCGCGTCTCGTCGAACTTCTCGGCGGCCTTGATCAGGCCGAGGTTACCCTCGTTGATCAGGTCCGGCAGGCTCAAACCCTGGTTCTGATACTGTTTGGCAACGGAGACCACGAAACGCAGGTTGGCTTTCGTGAGCTTCTCGAGTGCTTCCTGATCCCCTTTCTTGATCCGTTGGGCGAGTTCCACCTCCTCCTCGACCGTGATGAGCTCCTCCTTGCCGATCTCCTGCAGGTACTTGTCCAGCGAGGCGCTCTCGCGGTTGGTGATGGACTTCGTAATCTTTAACTGACGCATAACTTATTATTACCTCTCAATAAACATTAGCCGTTGCAAAAAACCCGCCCGAACCGGCCGTGCCTACTCCACAAACATGTAGCTTGCGGAGCGGCCGTTGGGGTAGATGCCGTCGATCGAACGGATCTTCTCGGTCAGGCGCTGCATCTCCGACACCGAATAGACCGGCTTGTCGTTGATGTGGGTGATGACAAAACCCTGCTTTACGCGCGCCCGGGAGAGCAGTCCGTCCGCCTTGAGGCCGACCACCTGCACACCGCCCCGGATGTCGAGTTCACGGCAAAGCTTCGAGCCCGCATCGGCGAACCGGCCGCCCAGAGCCTCGACCACGTCGACGTCCTCACGGGTCAGCAATTCCGCTTTGCCTGCCTTATTACGCAAAGTGACGTCAATTTGTTTCACGCTGCCGTCTCTTTTTACCGACAATCTGACCTTGTCGTTGGGTCGGTGACGGGCTACCTGCTCCTGCAGCGAGACCGAACCGTCGAGTTTCACGCCGTCGATTGCAACAATGACGTCGCCCTTGCGGACACCGGCCTCCGAAGCCGCACCGCCCTCGGTGATGCCGGCCACGTAGACACCGCCGATCTCGGTGATGCCCAGCTCCTTGCCCTCCGTGTCGATGAAGTCCTGATCGACCGGACGGAACAGGATGCCCAGCATGGCGCGCTGCACGACGCCGTACTCCTTCAGGTCGACAACGACCTTGCGGACAATCGACTCGGGCACGGCGAACGAATAACCGACATAGCTGCCCGTCTGCGACTTGATGAGCGTGTTGATGCCCACCAGCTCGCCGTGCGTATTGACCAGCGCACCGCCCGAGTTGCCGGGGTTGACGGCCGCATCGGTCTGGATGAACGACTCAATCGAGAAGTCGTTGGGAATGGCCCCGAGGTTGCGGGCCTTGGCGCTGACGATGCCGGCCGTGATGGTCGACGGCAGGTCAAAGGGCGATCCGATGGCCAGCACCCACTCGCCCAGACGCAGGGCGTCCGACGACCCGAAGGCGAGCGTCGGCAGCTCCTTCGCCTCGATCTTCAGCAGCGCGATGTCCGTGGCCGAATCCTTGCCCACGAGCTTCGCGTCGAAGGTCCGCCCGTCGTTGAGCTTCACCTTGAGCTTCGTGGCGCCGTCGACCACGTGGTTGTTCGTCACGATGTAGCCGTCGGCCGAGATGATGACGCCCGAGCCGCCCGCACGGCGCTCCTGGTATTCGGGCTCACCGCTGCCGCCGCGCCGTCCGTACTCCTGCGGAATGCCGAAGAACTCCAGGAAGGGGTCATAGTCGTAGCCGTAGGCGCCGCGGCGCGGCATCTCGATCTGCTGCACGGCCTCGATGTTCACCACGGCCTTCACGGCGTTCTCGGCCGCGTAGGTCAGGTCGGGATACTGTCCCGCCTCGTAGGAGGTGAAGTGCGTCCCCAGCGCCGGGGTGCGCGGCACCTCGCGCTCGATATATTCGACGGACGGCTCCCGCCCGGCAGTGAGCGTCCACGCCGTCGCACCGCCCGCGGCGGCCGATACGGCAACAAGTCCCAAAATCAAAAATGCCTTTTTCATAATTCAAATGTGTTAGTTTCAATCGATTAATCGGAGGCAATCATTTTATCATAGGCTCTTTTTCCATTTACGGTCGATGGACAAACGCACGGAATCGGTCCGTTAGTATGCGAAAAAACAACAAAAATCGGAGCACCGCATCCGATGCTCCGATTTACGTGTGGCACGCGGCGGTCAGAGGCCGAACTCGCGGCGGATCATCTCGACGGCGTCGAGCTTCTCCCAGCCGAAGTACTCGATCTCGCGCTCGACCTCGCGGCCGTTCTCCCAGACCTTCTCGACACGCTTGAAGGGGCGGTTGCCGAAGTGTCCGTAGGAGGCCGTGGCCTCGAAAATCGGGTTCTTCAGCCCGAAGCGCTTGACGATGGCCGCGGGGCGCAGGTCGAAGAGCTTGCCGATGCGGCGGGCGATCTCGCCGTCGGTCATTTCCTCGAGGGCCGCGGGGCGCGGCGAGCGGTAGGTGTCGACATAGATCGACAGCGGCTCGGCGATGCCGATGGCATACGAAAGCTCGACGAGCACCTCGTCGGCGACACCCGCCGCCACGAGGTTCTTGGCGATGTGGCGTGCGGCATAGGCGGCCGAACGGTCGACCTTCGAGGAGTCCTTGCCCGAGAAGGCGCCGCCGCCGTGGGCGCCGCGCCCTCCGTAGGTGTCGACGATGATCTTGCGGCCCGTGAGGCCCGTATCGCCGTGAGGGCCGCCGATGACGAACTTGCCCGTGGGGTTCACGTGCAGGATGTAGTCGTCGCCGATCAGCTCGGCGAGCTTGTCGCCGGCACGCTCCAGACGCGCCTTGACGCGCGGAATGAGGATCGTGCGCACATCCTCGCGGATGCGCTCCTGCATCTGCCGCTCGGCCTCCTTCTCCGTCAGGCCGTCGACAGGACGGATGAACTCGTCGTGCTGCGTCGAGACGACGATCGTGTGGACACGCAGCGGGCGGTTCGTCCGCTCGTCGTACTCGATCGTCACCTGCGACTTGGCGTCCGGACGCAGGTAGCGCATCACCTCGCCTTCACGGCGTATGACGGCCAGCTCCTTGAGAATCACGTGCGAGAGGATCAGCGTCGCGGGCATCATCTCGCGCGTCTCGTTGCAGGCGTAGCCGAACATGATGCCCTGGTCGCCGGCACCCTGCTCCTCCTCCTCGTCGCGCACGACACCCTGGTTGATGTCGGGCGACTGCTCGTGGATGGCCGAAAGGATGCCGCACGAGTTGCAGTCGAACTGGTACTCGCTCTTCGTGTAGCCGATGCGCTCGATGACGCGGCGCGCCACGCCCTGCACGTCGACATACGCCTCCGAGCGCACCTCGCCCGCAATGACCACGAGGCCCGTGGTGCAGAGCGTCTCGCAAGCCACCTTCGACGAAGGGTCGTGACGCAGGAACTCATCCAGGATGGCGTCGGAAATCTGATCCGAAACTTTGTCGGGATGTCCTTCAGAGACGGACTCCGACGTAAACAAAAAGCCCATTTTGATACATTTTTTAATGGTTAAACGTATAAAATGGGAAAAATTGGCTGTTGGAATAAAAAAGAGCTGTTTTAGCGATTTTTTATTGTGGTTTGCAATCAGTCAAATCTTTCCACATTT
>ERZ780144.1798-NODE-1798-length-21283-cov-3.002685_pt1 | contig 21283 bp, 27 predicted proteins | sample MGYA00511380_ERZ780144 | MGnify/ENA primary metagenome ERZ780144 (study PRJEB29588, sample SAMEA1965858) | human gut metagenome | biome: human gut; feature: human-associated habitat; material: faeces | place: Denmark | collected 2008/2010 ... | reverse complement strand
GAGCGCGGCGTTCGCATCGCCGAGGTCGAGGGTTCGATCCCCTTACCGTCCACCAAAACTGGAAATTGCCGCAGTGAGAACTGCGGTAATTTCTCGTTTGACCACAGAAATACCACAGACGGATTTCTGTTTTGACCGCTTGAAGGGCACCCTTTTTCGGAAGGAGTGCCCTTTCTTGTTTACTGTCCCGCAAAATTTGACTATGCCCTCTGCCAATAGTAAATCTACTCAGAAGAGCGGTCGCCGTCTCCAAGGTAGAGCAGATGCCCAATGCTCCAAACAGTTTCCATTACATCTGCCGCACCATGAAAGCATAGTTTCTTTGTAGTTTCTTGACCTGAAATTCAAATAATGTATCAGCATGAATATCGTAATCGTTTACAGCATAGCAGTCTTGGCCAAGCAGGGAGTGATTTGTGTGGCCAGCCTGGACAAGTTGGCGGACACCTCTGCAGATAACTCTCTTTGCTTCCAGCCGCTGAAACCTCGGCTGAAGTCCGGCCTGGATATCGTGCGGAAAAAGTACCAGACTTTCTCCTCCGCTGCGGAGATGTTCCTGCACCACTTGCGGAAGCAATGTACGGAAATTCTGAACTGCTGACCAAACCAATTGGCTACCCCTCATGCCTATCCATTACTTTGCCAAGCCTCTGGGGGCGTTGGCCGCCTTGAAATGAATTGCCATAAAAATTTCTTTGTTTCGCAGCAACATTCTCTTCCTCTCAGCTGTATATCAGTCAGAACAGCAAAAATGCAGTTCAAAAGCAAACTCTGTAACAGGAAAGGATGGTCATTACCATGAAGAAAACGATTGCTACTTTGATGTCCCTGACGGCGGCCTGCGCCATGTTCACCCCGGCTTTCGCTGTCGAGACGGAGTCCCCCACGCTGATTTCTAAGCCTCCTGCTGTGATTTCGGAGGCGCCAGAGGAAACCACGGGGCGCTACACTTTTGAGATCAACGGAAAGGACGTGCCCGTGGACGCCGTCATCATCGTGCCTCTGCGGACAATCGCCGAGCAGCTGGGCTTTACCGTTACCTGGAACGGCGACGGAACCGTTACCGTTGACAGCGGAGAGATGCATACGACCATTACCATTGGGGAGGATTCCTACCAGGCGATTACCAGCATCGAGGGGGCTGTCGGAGCCACGGCGCCCCTGAGTTTGGGTGCGGCCCCCTATGTGGTGGACGGCACCACTTACGTCCCTCTGGAAATGTTCAATGTGCTTTTGGGCAACGGTGCCGTCGATCTGGAAGATGGAAAAATCGTAATCAATACAGAAATAAATGAAAATAATGTACAGATTCCCAGTCCATTCATTGATTGCGCTTCGCTCGCGGAAGCAGGCGAGGTCGCCGGTTTCGAGATGCGTGCCCCGGAGTCTGTCGGGGATTATGACCGCGTCTTCATCTCCGCCATTGACGGTGAGCTGATTGACGTCCTGTATGAGAGTGGAGCTGACACGATCTGTGTCCGTAAGGGTACTGGATCGGAAGACATCAGCGGAGACTACAACAGCTACGCTGAGGCCGCTGTTTCCGAAATGGACGGTATGGAAGTCACCATGAAGGGCGACGCCGGAAAGGTCAACCTTGCCGTCTGGACCAACGGGGAGTATACTTATTCCGTCAGCGCCAGCGCCGGAATGAGCCGTGGAGAAATGACAGATCTGATTCGAGAGATCGCGTAACTGCGATGCAGGCAGACCATACACCACATGGTCGTATGGTCTGCCTGCTGGTCATGGGGGGACAGATATGGAATGCTGTTTGGAGCAAAGAGAAGCGATTTCCGGTTGGGTCAGCAGGAGATTGGTGCGTTTCTGTTCCGCCTTAGCGTCCCTGGTGGCTCCAGCTCAAGCTGTTCCAGAACCTGCGGAGGCGACGCGGACAGTAGACAGAGCAGAGATCAACCGTCAGGCCGAGCACATATTGGACGAGCACGGCAGCAGCATCCTCCGTCTGGCTTATTCCTATCTGCACAACATGAGCGACGCAGAGGAGGTTCTGCAGGATACTCTGCTCCGATTTCTCAAAACAGCCCCAACTTTTGAAAACAGCACCCATGAAAAGGCATGGCTCCTGCGTGTGGCGGGCAATTTGAGCAAAAACCGGATCGACTATAACAAGGTGCGGGCTACGGATGAACTGAGCGACACCCTGAAAGCCGAGAAGCGGGAGGATCTTTCTTTTGTCTGGGATGCGGTGAGGTCTCTGCCGGTGCCATTTCGAGAGGTCATACACCTGTTTTACTATGAGGGCTATTCCACTGCGGAAATCTCCCGCATGTTAGACCGGAAGGAATCTACCGTCCGGTCGGACCTGCGGAGAGGCCGCCTCAAACTAAAGGAAATTTTGAAGGAGGCGTGTGACTTTGAAGAAATCGTATGAGGATATTATGGAACGAGTTGTGGTAACAGATGAAATGAAAACGCGTATCCTTAACCGCATCCAGTCGGAGTCCTTTGAAACTTCCCCGGCCTCTAAAGTCGTGCCCTTCCAAAAATATAAGCGTTTCGCGTCCCTGGCCGCCTGTTTTGCCATCCTCGTAGTAGGTGTATGGAGTGCGGCCAGACTCACAGTGCCTGTGGAGGAAGCGCCGCCTGATTCCGGGGTGCAGGTTGTACCGGATATGGTAGAAGCATCTTCTGCAGAAGAACTCTCTGAACTGGTGGGATTCGAAGTAGGCGACGTCCAGGGGTTGCCCTTTGAGCCGACGGAAGCTGTCTATACGGCCTACTGGGGTGAGATGGCGGAGATCCGGTACCGGAGCGATACGGCAGAGGCCGTGTTCCGGAAAAGTGCCGGTATCGAGGACATCTCCGGGGACTTCAATTCCTATGACACGGTCCAGGAATTGACAGTAGGAGATATCACCGCCACCTTGAAGGGGAATTCCGGGATCTATATGCTGGCAATCTGGTCCAAGGATGGTTTCTCCTATTCCCTGAGCATCTCCTCCGGGGCTGCGGAAGAGACCTGGGGCGGAATCATTGCGGAGGCCGTATAGTATGGATGTCTGGGAGCAGAGTGTGGTAGACAAGTTCAAGATTTGGGTGGACGAAAAAGAAAAAATCGTTTCCTTTCACCCCATTAAAAACAGCGACTTAATCAATTTCCAGGAACACAGCCATTTCTTATCTTATGTGCAGGATCTGGCAGAGCGCAGTTATCGCTTTCAATAAACATCAAAAGCACCGTCCACTGTTAACAGCCGTTACAGTGGGCGGTATTTGATTTAAGTGGGTCTATAAAGGATACGTCTGCGGTGAGGGGGGATTTACTGCCCGCCGGGGCTGCTGTCCTGCAGAATTTGAGGAGACGCCTTCATGTTTCAGGCTCGCAGTGCCGGACTTTCCTCGCCCCTGAGTTCAGCCCGAATCTCATCATAGTATCTCTGCACCGTTGTGCGGTCCATGTTCAGGTCCCTTGCGATTTTGGCTTTATTGGTCACACCGGGATTCTCCCGCAGGTAGGCGGCGATGGCCTTCTTCTTGGGGCTCACCCCGTCCGGATATTCCGTGCTGGCTCCGGAGCGCAGGGCGGCGATCTCCGCCTTCATCTGGAGGATCAGTTCCGCCAGCTTTTCCTCGCACCCCGCCTCTGTGTGACCGTAGACATTCCGGGAGTGCTTTTTCCCATCTGGCCACACGGGGGAGTACCTGCCCTCCCAGAGATTCTCTTTAATCTGCTTAACATACCCGGTACCTGGTCTGCGGCGGGCGGGCTGGACAGGGGTGAACTCCGGCTCCGAACAGGCGGCCTTTTCTTCATTCCCGGTCATTGCCGCCTCAACACCCGCGATCCCCCGGTCGATGTTTACAGCCGCTTTCTGCCGCATCTCGTCGGTGACGTGGGTGTAGGTGTTCAGGGTGGTGGCCGACGACACATGGCCGATGATCGTCGAGAGCGTCTTCACATCCATTCCATTCTCCAGGGACATGGTGGCAAACGTGTGACGTAAATCGTGAAATCTGACGGACTTGCACCCGGCCCGTTTCAAAATGATCTGGAGCCGCTTGCGCACATAGCCGGGGTCGATGGGCTGCTCCGGCTTGACCCTCGACGGGAACATCAGATCAGAGAAGATGCCTTTTTTATACTCTGCCAGCACCTCCACCATGGCGGGCGGCAGGATAATGGTGCGGTTGGCCGCCTTGGTCTTGGGTTCGCTGACGATCAGCTTCCCGCCCACCGGACAGATCTGCTTGTCAATGCGAAGCTTCCCCGTGGCGAAGTCCAGATCATCCCACCGAAGGGCCAGCAGTTCACCCCGGCGCATCCCGGTGGTCAGATCCAGCAGGAACAGCTCGTACATTCCCTCCGCCTTGGCCTGGATGAGGAACCGGCGCATCTCCTCCTGGGTCAGCACCTGCATCTCCCTCCCCTTGATGGGCGGGAGCCTGCACCCGGCGGCGGGGTTGCTGTGGATCAGCTTCTCCTCTACCGCCGGGTTTCTATAGATGAGCCGTTCCTCCACCGCCTTGTCCAGGGCCATCTGGCAGACGGCGTGACAGCTGCGCACCGAGCGGTCCGCCATCCCCTTTCCACGCTTTTCCGCATTGCTTTTTCTGCCGCTCTCCTTCATGGTTCGGAAGAACTGCTGGAGATCCGCCTGGGTCAACCGATTGAGCTGGATGCTACCCAGGCCGGGGATCAGGTGGTTGTAGATCCAGCCCTCATATCCCAGCTGGGTGGTAGGCCGGAGCCTCGGCTTGGAGAAATTCTGGTACCAGTAGTCCATCCATACCCCAAAGGGCATATCAGGCCGTACCTGAGTTGGGCGGTGGCCGTCGCACTGCTCCTTCAGCTGTTCCAGCTTCTCCACGCATTCCTTCTTCGTCTTGGCCAGCACATTTTTTGTTTTGGGATTGCCGGCCTCGTCGTAGCCCACTACCACCCGGCCTTCCCAGCGGCCGTCCTTCCGCAGGCGGACAGTGCCCTCGCCTCGTTTTCTCTTTCCTGCCATTTCCTCACCTCACCATGATATTCTCCATGAAGCCGCCCACGATCTCGCTGGCCCGTTTCTGCATATCCCCCGTCACATGGGTGTAGGTATCCAGGGTGAAGGACGCCTGGGTGTGTCCCAGAATACCCGAGAGGGTCTTGGCGTCCACCCCAGAGGCCAGGGCGTGAGTGGCAAAGGTATGCCGTAAATCATGGAACCTGATGCTGGGCAATCCCGCCTTTTTCAGCAGCTCCGTCATACGGACGTAGGCAGCATTGGGACGGGTGGGCCGCTCTGGGCGGAGGGGATCAGGGAAGATCCACTCTGTATAGGAGCGTTTCCTGCGCTCCGATAGAAGCTGGGCCGTGCTGGGCGGCAGGGTGATGATCCGTTTCCCGGCCCCGGTCTTTGTCTCTCCAGCGGTCAGCCTTCCGCCCCGTTCCGCATGGATGGTCCGGCGGACGGTAAGGGTGCCGGGGGCCTCGTCGAAGTCCTGCCACATGAGGCCGCAGATCTCGCCCCGGCGCAGGCCGGTGGTCAGCTCCGTGTAGAAGAAGTCGTGCCAGACTTTGTCCTCCTGGATGGCTGTCATGAACCGCTCCAGCTGGGCATTGTTCAGGACCTGCTTGGGCGCGGCCTTTTTCCTTGGCAGGGTGATGCCGTCGGTGGGGTTCCTGGCGATCAGGTTTTCCTGTGCTGCCGCGTCCAGGACCTCGTGGAGCACACCGTGGATACGGCGGATGGTGGAACCGGCCAGCTTGTACCCGTATTGCGGGTGCTCCTCCTGGCGGCCGTGCTCCTGGAGTTCCCGGTACAACTGGCGGATATCCTCGACAGTGATCTTTCCCACCGGTTTGTTCCCTAGGCGGGGCTTGATATTCCGCTCGACGTATCCCCGGTATCCTTCCAGTGTGGAGGGCCGCACCGAGGGGGCGGCGTACTCCTCCAGCCAGCGATCCAGCCACTCGCCAAGGGGCATTTTGCTCTCCTCCCGCAGATCCACATCCCGGTACTCTTCGATGTTTCGATGGAGCTTTGCCAACAACTCCTTCTGACTTCCGGCGGAGAGGTACCTGAAGATGGAGTCGCCGTTGCTCTTGTGGCCCACCACGATGCGGCCCTCCCAGCGGCCATCTTTCCGTTTCCGAACCATGCCGTCGCCGGACGGTCTGCGCTTTGCCATAGTCTATTCCTCCTTATTGGGGTCGAGCAGACTGCCGTCGTCCTCGTCCAGAGCCTCCAGGATCATGCGTACTCCCAAACGGAATCCTAGGATAAAATTTTCCAGTGCCATGGTACTGCCGACCTCGTTCTCCGCGTTGATGAGCCGGAGCAGCAATGTTTTTTCCTTGTCCTCCAGCAGAGCGGTGAGCTTTTCCTCGCACTCCGCCGACTGTTCCATAGCTTTTTTCAGGGCAGTCCCCGATTTGACGATTTGATCGTTGGGGGTGATATTTCCAAAGTACAGATTTTCCAGTGTGTCGCGCATGTGTGCCGCCTCCTTTGTCAGCAACACACAATACCCGAACTTCCTTCCAATAGCTACCCCCAACTGCAACTATTTTCAGAAAGTTATCATCTGCGGGCAGGATTTTATCTTTGTATTGCGGTCCAGATTTTGATATGCCTGCCATAGAAAAAACCGCCTACATCTCTGCAGACGGTTCCGGTGACAAATCGTTTCTCCCTATGGAGAAGATTGTCTCTATTCGTTTGTTTCGTCGTCCTGCACATCTCCAAAGAGGACGCGAAGATAATCCCGGCGGCCGTAGAGCACACGATCCACATAGACATCGTTGTCAAGAACTCGGTAAAAAGTGAGGTAACTGCCGGTCACAAGGAAACGATAATCACTCTCGACTTCGGCAATCGAGGACAGGGACGCGCCAATCAGACTGTGCTCCCGCAATCTGCGGATGTCCTTTGTGATGTTCCGTACCGTGGAGATCGCCGCGCTGGGATTTTCCAGGTTCTTTGCGATATAGGACTTGATCCCGGCCAAATCAGCCTGCGCCTCGTCGGATAAATGCAGGTTATTCATCTGCGACTCCGAGATGTTTTTCTACGGCCTCCAGCGTCAACCAGCCCTTTTCCTCCCCGGACTTGCGGCCCTTGGCCAGCTCGTTCATCAGCCGGAGGGTGGCCTGTGTCCGCTCATAGTCCTGCATGTCCACGATGGCGTAGCGTCCCCGGCCATTCTTCGTCAGAAAAACCGGAGCGCCAACTGCCACGTCATGCAGAACCTCCGTGTAATTACGCAGATCAGAGATGGGTTTGATATTCGGCATGGTATTCAGCCCCTTTCTTGCCCTTAGTATACCTCGATCTGCTGTAAAATTCAACAGCATTTTTTACTGCGGTTTCGTTGGCGATTGCTACCACCCCATGGTCATGCCGCCTATGTCCTGCCTGGGGGTTTCCTCATGGTCGTCCGGCTTGTGGCCCATGGCGATCTTCTTTTTCTGGATTTTCCGCCGCAGCTTTCGGTCCACCTGCTGTCCTACCGGGGCGGCGGGAGGCACCGAGTTCTCCCGGAAGATCTGGCCCAGGTGGTGGAGCAGTCGGGTGGCCGACAGGAACACATTGGGCCGGTGCACCTGGTCAAAGTGTTCCAGGAAGAAGCTGGCATACGGGTTTCCCTGTTCCGCCGATTGATAGAAATATCCCCAGGCTTGCTCCCGATCCTGTTGGACATCCTGCCCGGCGAGGTACAGCTTTCCCAGAGTGTACTGGGCATACTGGTTGCCCTGTTCGGCGGACTCGGTGAGATAGGCCACCGCTTTTGGCACGTCCTTCGGGACATGTTCTCCCTGAAGATACAGCTTCCCCAGACGGTAGGCGGCCCAGGAATTTCCCTGGGCCGCCGCCTTTTCATACCAGGATACCGCCTCGACCGTTCGGTTTTTACTTTGCAGAAGTTTCCCCAGTGCGTACTGGGCGAAGTCATATCCCGTGTCAGCCGCCCGCCGGAACCACAGTTCCGCCTGCTGGTCATCGGGGAGAACGCCCCGCCCGTCCCGCCAGCACTTGCCCAGCTGATAGGCGGCCAGGGGGAAACCTCCCTGCCAGAGCTGCTCCAGCACCCGCACCTGCTCCGCCTTTTCGCTCTCCGGGTTCTCGTACTCCTCCAGTACCTCCTTGGCACTCTGGTAGACCTCGGTCGTCTGCCTGTCATCGTGCCAGGCGTAGTACACCGCATCCTGATCTGCATCCGCCTCGTCCCGCATGCGGCCATCCTCGAAGGTAAGTTCTCCCAGACGGAGCCGCTCCGCCTCCCGGATGACCATGTTTTGGATGGCTTTGAACTCCTTCTGCTGGGAGAGGGTCAGGTGTTCTCTGGGCGTGTCTTTGTAGTAATGCTCCAGCTCGTCCCGGAACTGGTTCCACTGCTCGTAGCACTCGGCCACCTCCGGGACATTGGCCAGTTCGTCCACGATGGCGTCCACCTGCATCTTTACCGGCTTTTTCAGGTAGCCGTAGACCTTCTTGCCCTTGTGGTCCTCCATCATCCCGGCCAGCGTCTCCATCTGCTCCGCGATGACCGGACTGTGGCACAGGCCTGTCTCCATCTCCCGGATGAGCCGCCCCATGGCCTCCATCGCCGCGTCCCGCACTTGGCTGTAGGACAGATCTTTTTGCTGATACAGGGACAGCAGCTCGTCCCGGAAGATCTCATTGGACAGCTGGGAGCGCATTTTTTCGATGCCCTTTTCCGTGAGATACCCCTGCTTGGGGTCCGCCGACCAGGCCATCATGTGGATGTGGGGATGGTGTTTCTCATCGTGGAAGGCGGCACACCAACGAAAACTGCTTGGCGTAATTTTCATCGCTGTCGCCAATTCTGCTTGATGAGCCAGCAATAACCTGCGCCAGCTCTCACCGTTTTCATAGCCCAGCCGGTGGGCATCCTCCCGTTTCAGAGAGTAGACAAAGGTCCACACCGGTCCGGTATGTCCGTTGATCTCCTCCATGGTTTTCTCCAGATCGGCGGGACCGTCGGCGGAGAACAGTCCGTGGGAGCGGGGACGCTGGGCCATATATTCCAGGTAGCCGCCGCCGTCGTGGGCGGGGTGCGGAACTTCCAAAAGCTCCACGCCCTCCCGTGTGGCGATGTACTCGGCGTAGTGACCGCCGCCGTTTCCCGGCTTGATGTAGCCTGACTTCTGGATCAGTCCCAGCATCACTCAGCCTCCTGTTGATAGCGGACAGCGTCTTCAAAACTGATCTCACCGTTGGTTTCCTTTACTTCTTTGACACAGCGGACGCGAGCTTTCCGCAGCTGATCCGGGTCGATCTCTATGTCGGCAGCCAGGATATTCCCCATGAGGTTTTGATCCACCGACAGCTTAAACAGCAGGTGTCCCATCCGTTTGCCCAGGGTTCCCAGCTTGCCCTCCAGCACATCGGCCAGGACCCGAGGCAGGTAAGCATCGGCAGATTCTGTGTCCAGGTAACCGGAGTAGAACCGGATGGCCTTTTCGATAAATTCATTTCTGGTAGAGCAGTTATCTCGCTGGTAGCGCGATTCCACCTCGGTCCAGGCGGATTCACTGAGCCAGACGGAATGTTTCTTATTTTCCTTTTTCAAATTCAAAATCCTCTCCTTATTGCATCAGCGCCGCCCGAAAGCCTGTCACCGTGGGGATTCAGGCGGCTTTTGAGAAAAAACAGCGTCAATCTCAAATTGGGTTGGTCGGAACAGCGCCAACTTCGCCCCCTGAAACCGCCCGCACTGCGGGCGGAAGTGACCGCCCAGGCGCCATAAAAGCGCCAGGGCTTTCTCCTGCTCTTCGTCCCTCCGTGGCCTCCGTCCCAAAGCCTGGCCCGAAATCGGGCCAAATCCGCTCCAAATCCCTCGATGGGGCAGGGACTCTACCCTGCCCGCAAGGAGGGCACACAGCGCCTCACAGGCCGCTGCAAAGGGGGATTCCTCTGCCGCAGGGGACGGCGCACTGCGGCTGGAAAATCCGGAAGTATTCCGCCGGGCCGGACACCAGATGCTGGCGCATCATCTCGCCGCATTGAAACAACCGGAATGCGGTAACTTGATTGCAGAATTCAAATTCCGCACAGCGCTCTTTCGCAAATGCTCTCTGCTCATCCGTGAGGTTGCCGCGGTTCTCATCGCAGAGGAACAGTGCCACGGCATCTTCGTCGATGGGCTCACTATGACTGGCGTTCCACTTGCTTATGATGTACTTTCGCTTGTCCGCCATAGCCATGGCGCACAGGTTGGGGTCTTCTTGAATGATGCGGCCCAGTTCCTGCATCAGCATCCGGATGCACACTCCTTTCTCTCCAGCGCGGCCAGGCGCTGCTTTGCCTTGTGCTGTTCCAGTGCCAGGTCGGCCATATCCATCTGCCGCTCATAGTACTGATCGATGGCCAACTGGATAGGCAGGATATGATAGAGCAGACGGCCATTGCGCTTGCGACCGTCTTTGGTGGTAACGGTCGTGCGCTCGGTGCGAATGAGCGACCGCTCTTCCAGCTCCGCTACATACTTGCGTACCGTGGTCACGCACATACCCACGCCCTCGCCGATCTCCCGGTAGCTGAGCAGGCACTGATAGGTCTTGCGGTCCTCCCGGCGGAGTAGGAAACTGTACACCAAGATCGCGCCGCGGGACAGCTCCAGATCGTAGATCTCGTTGGGCAGTGGGAAATAGTTTTTGATGGGATCCCGCTTGGTCCAGCTCTGCTTTCTCATTTCGCACCTCCAGACTGTTCCTCCACCCACCGTATGAACTTTTCTTTCGGTACCACCATGCGGCTGCCCACACGGAGCGTCGGGAAGCTGGGTTCGTGCGTCACCTCGTAGGCGGTGGAGATGGACACGCCCAGCACCTGTGCCACCAGTTTTGCGTTGAGGAACAGCGGCAGATCGCCGTAGCTTTTACAGACTGACATCTTCATTTCAATACCTCCGATCATTTCAAGTACAGAGAAAAATTGTTCTTGCGTTTCGGAGGTCTCTCTGATAAACTGAACACAGATTGGGCTGTGTTTTCCGAAACGCAGCGGGCCGTTGAACTGTTGCAGCAGTTCAGCGGTCTTTTTTTACGGTGACTGTCTTTTGCCTGTGTCTGGCCATCACCATACCCGTTCCTGCCCTGCGGCCTTGTTTGACACACACGGCGTTTGCTTCCCCTTGATATGCTCGGCTGCTTCGCCCACAACAGCATCATGGCAATACTTCTCCGGGGAGTATCATCTCTGGTGATGGGTATTCTGTTTTCAAGGTGCAGTACCAGGAGGAGAAGGAAAATTTTCATTGACAAATTGTCTTCTTGGTGTTAGACTGATAATAATTTTAATTAGACAGCCATCGTTGTGGGAGTATCTTAACACACCAAAATACGTTTGTCAAGTCTATCGAAATTCTAATTTAACATTAGTCTATTTTGAGGAGCTGACTATGTGGTACGTGAAAATGTATTTCTCCGAAAAACGGGAGCTTTTTCAGTGTGACGCCTCTGGCATACAGGGAGTACCGTCCGTTGATCGGGAGTTTCCATTCCTGGAGAGCCTGCTCACCTTTCTGGAGATGGATTGTGGGGAACTGACGCCCATTCTCCAGCGGATCGCAGATCGTTGGAGTCGGCTGATTGCAGAGTTTGACCGGGATGCCGGCACAGAGGCCATGGTGGAACTGGGCCAGCTGAAAAGTCGGCATATCTATCTGGAGCTTCTGTATGTGCGTTGGTATGACCGTTTCTCCAGAATGGGGATCTATGGTGACCGGGGCAGCGCGGAAGATGAGCAGATGTTGGCGGAACTGCGGGATCTCCCGGAGCAGCTTCTCCTCTATCAGAAGCAGGTGCAGCGATTCTTTGATTTGGTTCTGGATGTGGACAGCGCAGGGCGCGACCCACAGCAGCAGGCAGCTAAGAATTATCTTCACGATAGTCCGAGGGATCCCAGCCTGTTTCGCTTCCGCCCCATTCCGCTCAGCTTTGAGCCGGTGGAGCCGGGGCGGTGTTCGCCGGTTTTGTACTCCGCCAGCATTCCGGACATGATCGACTATTCTCTGCGCAGTTGTGTGGAGAGGGGCATTACGGTGCGGCGCTGCAAGAACTGCGGCCGCTACTTCCCCCAGACCGGAAGGGTCAGCGCGGAGTACTGTGAGCGTCCGGTGCCCAAAGGACAGCAGACCTGCCGTGAGGCTGGAGCTTTCCAGCAGTGGACAAAGAAGCAGTCTGACGATCCGGTATTTAAGGCCTACCGCAAGGAGTATAAGAAGCGCTTTGCCTGGATCAAAGCCGGGCGCATCTCCGATACAGATTTCTACGCCTGGAGTGAGCAGGCCAGAGAGATGAAAAAGAAATGTGGCCGCGATGTCATTACCTTGGAGGAATATGTGGAGTGGCTGAAGAACTCCTGAACCACCGACAAGAAAAAGAATAAGGGATCGGCTTTCGTCAAGCCGGTCCCTTATTCTTTGTATAGGCGATGTAGATTTTGTACTACTTACGGGTTTCCATTGCACTTATGGCTCTGTATCATAGGGCCAGGTGTTGATGCCGCCCAATTCGTAGATGTTGGTGTAGCCCAGGTCTGCCAGCGCGGCGGAGGCGGTCTTGCTGCGATTTCCGCTGCGGCAGTAGACCAGCACTGTGGAATCCTTCTCTGGGATCACCTGTGCGGCGGTAGTATCATCAATGGTGCCCACCGGCAGCAGCACGGCGCCGGGGATGTGGCCGCTGTCGTATTCGTCCTGTTCCCGCACATCCAGGATGATGACCTCCTGGCTGTCCACCATCTCTTTGGCTGCCTCCTGGGTGATCTGCTCATAGGAGCTGTCCGAGGTGTTTCCACCGCACCCAGTCAGCAGCAGTAGGCAAAGCAGCAGAGGTAAAATTCGTTTCATTTGAGTTCCTCCAGAAGTCCGGCAGCAAAGGCCTTGTGGCCCTGCTCCGTGAAGTGTACGCCGTCATAGGCCAGGGGGATGTCCCACTTTCCGGCGTCGGCAAAGCGGATACCCAACTGCTCCGCCAGGGCTTGGCAGAGCCGGGCAAAAGCGCGGGAGTCATCAATGAGCTGCGGACTGGGTACCCATGCTCCCAGAGTCATCGGCGGCGGAGCGATTAGCAGGACCTTGCTTCGGTCTAACGGGACAGCGGCGAGAAATCGCCCCAATCTCTCAGCCGCCTGCTCCGGGCTGCAGCCCTGGAGCAGGTCGTTGGTCCCCAGCATGACGATCAGCAGATCGGTGTCTTCTGGGAAAACAGGAGCGGCAGATGGGATTTCCCGGCCGTTCTGTCCCATGTTGGAGACCGTCCATCCGGTCTCTGTAGCCAGAATATCCACCCATCGGCTGTCCGCGTTATAGCGCCCACCGAAATAGCCTCGGGGGTCATAGCCGTAGGTGTTGGAATCGCCGAAGCATATGACGTTCATCCTGAACTTTTCCTTTCTCTGAATCTTCGCATTTCCTAATGCAGCGAAGGAGGCTTCCGCCTAATCTTTCCGTCCCTTCGATTGCTTTAACCTCATTAAAATCCCTTCATCTGCCGGACAGAAGGTATATTGATCGGTTTCATCCTCCGTGATCCAGCGGATATCATTGTGTTCCAGTCTCTGCGGGATGCCCTCCCGAATGGTAGCATGAAACAGGGTCAGGTGAACCGTCAGATCTGGATATTCGTGAACCACATCCATGAACACTTCTCCCACATTCAGTGTGATAGCAAGTTCCTCATGACATTCGCGGATGAGCGCCTGTTCTTTTGTTTCACCAGACTCTACCTTACCGCCCACAAATTCCCACAACAGGCCTCGAGCTTTGTTAGCCGGACGCTGGCAAATCATGAACTTGTCCTGATCCCAGATCAGAGCTGCAACTACTTCAACCATCCGCTTCACCTATTCCGTCATCAAGCAGGCAACTATATAACCCTGCAAATTTTCAGCACTTATGTATTCAGTATATCTAAAAATTGATACGCCTGACTTGAAAATACTTCTTGCTTCTCTGTCCCGGCAGAGGTACAATACCCCAAACTTAAACATGAAAAAGAGCCCTTCTGGACAGGCGGCGGCAGCGGATGCCGCGCCTGGTCAAGAAGGGCTCTTTGACCACATGTTTGACCACAGACAGCGGCGGAGCACTCGGAAACAGTGGAGTTAAGAGCTACAAAGAGTGAGCGAAATGTAGCGGAAATGGTTAAAAACCATTAGAAAGTATCAGAAAAAATTTAGTTCAACCGTTTGGGAGCAGGATGCCGCAGGTTCAAATCCCGCCACTCGGACCACCGGGAACCCTTGGGGCTGTAAGGCTCCAAGGGTTTTCGGCGTTTTTGGAGGCGAGTTTTCCCTTATGTTTTCCCTTACCGGCCGGAAACGCTCTGTATGAACTTCTCCATCCGGGCGGCGCTGGCCTGCTTCATCTGGTCGGTGACGTGGCCGTAGACATCCAGGGTAAAGGCGGCGGTGGCGTGGCCCATGTTGCCCTGGACGGTCTTGATGTCATCGCCGCCCCGGATGGCGGCCACAGCGTAGGAGTGCCGCAGATCGTGGAACCGGGCATCGGGCCGGCCGATGGACGCGACCACCTTCTTGTAGTTTTGATAGACCGTGTGGGGCATCAGGTGCCCGCCCAGTTTGTTGGTGAACACCAGCCCGGAGTCCTGCCAGGCGGCGCCGGCCCTCAGACGCCACTCCGCCTGGACCGCCTGCTGATGGCGGAGCAGTTTCATCACGGAGGGGGCGGGGGTGAGTTTGCGGCTCTTTCCGCTCTTGGTGGACGCCAGGTAATACCCCCGGCCCCCAGAGCGCATTTTCTGCAACTGCTTGCTGATCAGCACCGTCCCGGCGGCGAAGTCCACACATTCCCACGTCAGCCCCAGCACCTCGCCCTGGCGCAGGCCGGTGAACAGGGTCACCAGAAAGACCGCCTCGTAGGGGTGACCCCGGACCGCCGCGATAAACTGGCCGATGGACGTCTCATCCAGAGGTTTCAATTCCTGGCGCTCCACTCGGGGCAGGGAGCAGGCATCGGCGGGGTTGAAGCGGAGATAGCCGATGGCAACCGCCTGCTGGAGCGCCTTGTGGAGTACCCCGTGGACATTTTTCACTGTCTTGGGCGAGAGGCCGGTCTGCTGTCCGCGCTTGGGCGTCTCAGTGGTCAAACGGTTGTAAAATCCCTGGATCGTGTGCGTGTTCAGCGCCTCCAGCCGGATGCCGCCCAGCTCCGGGCGGATATGGTTTTCGATCTCACAGCGGTATGTGTCCACGGTGCGGGGCTTGACCGAGTTGAGATAGTCCTTCTGCCAAATATCCAGCCACTGGCCCAGCGTCATTTTGCACGGCTCCTGATAGGTGCCGCGATCCAGTTCCACCGTGACCTCCCGGAGCTTCTGAGCGACCTCCTTCTGCGTCCTGCCGGTGACCGATTTCTGCTTCTGCCTGCCGGTCCCCGGATCAAACCCCACCGTGTACCGGGCTTCCCAATAGGTGTATTCTCTGCCTCCGCGCCGGACGGTCTTCTTTCGGATCGTTCCCGCACCGGAGGCATTTTTCTTGCTCTGTTTGCCGTGCGGCATTTTTTGACCTCCTTTCGCCGCACAGCGGGGATCATGTCCATCTTACCCGCTGTGCGGCGGTTCTTCAAGGGCCTATTTGTAAACGATCACAGACTTTCCCGGCGCAGGAACCGCTGCACCTCCTCCTTGGGGATGCGGATCTGTTTCCCCACCCGGATGCCCCGTATCTTGCCGGAGCGAACCAACTCGTATGCTGTATTCCTGCCGATGCCGAGGATAGGCATCAGCTCCTCCACCCGGAGGGTCAGGGGGAGGTCATCGAAGGAGCGGTAGTCACTGCTCATGGCGCTCCCCCTTTCTCACGGAGGCCAGATAAATATTGGTCACATCGGGTCGCTCATGGCCCAGGAGCCGGGATACGGTGAAGTGTGCGTCCAGGGCGCCCATGCCGCCTTCGGTCAGTTCCCGGTACTTCTCCGCCGCGTAGGTGTGGCGGAGGCCGTGGAAGGTCATGGGACGGTCAGAACCCGGATCTTGTACCTCGTCCCGATGCCGCATAATAAAGAATTGCAGCGCGGTGATGGCCCGGTCGGTGGGTACCCCGTCGGGCACCAATAATTTGTGGCCCCGCTGGGTGCGGTCCAACTGTTTCCGAAGGGCCAGCGTGATCTGTTCGTTGATGGGCACCGTCCGTACCTTGCCGCCCTTCCCCTTGACAGTGATGGCATTTTCCCGGAGGGCCTGCTCTGCCGCAGCGGTGTCCATGCGGAAGCACTCGTGGATGCGCAGGCCGGCGTAGCGGGCGAGGTACAAAGCCAGGATATAGTCGTAGCGGTCGGCGGCCAACGCCTTGCCCAGCATCTTGTTGAATTCCGCTGTACTCCAGGTGCGGTCCACGCCGCCGAAACAGCGCCGCTCCAGTTCCACGGCCAACTCGTCATTGGTGGGCAACTGATACTTGGGCCGGCTCATCTTGTCGTGGAAGAACCGAATGGCCGCCAGGTCGGTCTTGATGGTGGAGGCCGACTTGCCGCTCTCCTGCAGATAGAGGACGTAGTGTGTCAGGTGTCTGCCGCTGATGTTCTCCAATTTCTGGAGGTGGTAGGTATCCGCCAGAAAGGCGCAGAACCGCTTGACCGCTTCGTAGTAGCGTTCCTTGGTGCGGAAACTGCCCTGGCGGTTGTGGCGGGCCAACTTGTCCAGTTGACTTACCAGGGCCAGATAAAGGCCCTTGTTGTGAATGTTTTTTGCCATCTATAAAAAATTCTCCTTTTCTTCATAGGTCGTTCAGATGGGCGCAGTTCTCCCATTGGCACATCCGTCTGTTTCCACCGAATTTCCGAAGAAACCCACACAGAGCCGGGAGCGCAGACACCCGGAACCCCTTGTGGCAGAGGCGCTTTGTGGACTGAAACACTCTGCCGGTGGAGATCTGTCTCTCTTTGACTTTAGACCAGGTCAGTACGAATGCGGCATGGGGAGGAAACTCCCTGTCGCGAAGCATTTGCCCGACGACCGCCGCCGACACTACCGCTGAACTCGGCTGCGGCATGATGCCGCTTGTGTCGTGTGCTCCCTCCGGCTGGGATCAGGGGTGTGCGTCCTCCCGTGCTGCCGGACCGGCACTGTGCCGGAGCAGAGAGGGGTGAGCCTGCTGCCACAGGCTCCGAGGTGTCGCATCCACGCTCCCTCCGCACACCTCGAAGCGGAGGAGGGCAACGGCCATTTTTCAAATAGAGGGTTCTTTCTCCCCTTGTCCCAGGCTGGCAGGATCTGGGGCAACTCCCAACGGGAGTGCGGGGCTGTGAACGCACAAAAAGAGGGTGCGAAAAGTCCCTTCTGTGCCTGATGGCTCAAGCAGCAAACTTTTCGCACCCTCAACAAGTGCTCGTATTCTTTCTAACGGCCGTCCGAAGAAGATTTCTCCCCCGGTGCAGCACCATACGATCAAAATAAAGACAGCCGGCGGGCATACTGCGGCTCCGGCTGGAACGTACAAACTTTGGGATCGTCCGGCATCCCGGAGTCTCCGCCACAACGTGTGCAATACGAGTATTCCCTCGGTCACAGGCCCAAGGCCTGCCCCCGCGATTTCAGCGGAGAGTGCACAAAGAATCAATTACAATTCTTATACACCACAATATATTGTGTTTGTCAATATGATTGTTCTTTTATTTTGTATTTTCTGCGTGAGCGTGATGAAACTCTCATCTGGTGGAAAACAGAGTAAACGTATTGTATGCGTATTATTGGCGTATTAAGAAAGGATCACATCCCAAAGGCGTATTCTCTCCGTATTGCAAGCGTATTGACATATTCGTATATGCCAAGCGGAGAGAGGAAAATTCCTGCCTCTCCGCTTGACATTCCAGCACTAAACCTTGAACCGCTTGATGCAGGTCAGAAGCGTGATACACAGTTCCTGGTACACATCTTCATCGAAAATCCCATTGATGACCGACTCCTTCATCAGAAGGGGCTGGTAGAGCGACAAAAGTTTCTCCTGCGCTCGCTGATCCCCGGCCTGCGCCCGGAGCAGTAGTTCCTTAAAGTTCAAGCCCATCACCTCGCAGCGTCTCTCTGATCTTATAGATCACCCGGTAATAAGCGGCGGTCACACCCTTGTAAGTCAGGCCAAGCTCAGCGGCCAACTCGGTGAACGCCCGCTCGTCCAGGACATGAGCGTAGAAGATGTAGCGGTCCCGCTTCCCGATTTGACATAGGGCTTGCTCTAAGCCGATGGTGTCGCATTGTCCGGCGGAATTGAAGTAGACATCCACCGTGATCAGGCCGGGAATGTCCTGCCAGGAGTCATCAAAGCACTCGTGGTCATAGACCTTGCTCCTCGCACGGAAGAGGTCTACCTTCTTCCGTTGGATGGAGGTCTTTAGATACCGGGTAAACTGATTTTGCAGGATATTGGATTCTCCTTTTCCGCTGTTCCAAAATTTCACGGCGGTTTCCTCCTCTGTATCAAAGCTTTTGGAAAAACTTTGATACCAGGGAGGGCCCCGGCACCCTACCGTGTGCCGGCAGAGAGAGCAAAAGACGCCGTTTCTACCCCGAGGTGCGAAACCGGCATCACAGCTTACAGCATTAAGAAGTCCGCGGAGGGGGATGCCAGGGTGGTCATGCTGGAACTGTCTGGCACTATGCTCCGCCGCCCGTGACTGGGCGCGGCCCCTCGTTGTCTTATGTTCTGTGCTTATGCGGAGCGCCGGTAGGCGCAGGTCCTTCTTATTTTTAAGATCGGGGCCGCAAGCACGATTTTTCCGTTGCTGTACTCAAGACTTTTGCTCGGACGCCGCTTTGAGGCGTTGAAAACTCTCGCTACTGATGACGTGCTCCATCCGGCAGGCGTCCCGTTCCGCCGTTTCGGGTCTACTCCAGCCTCGATCAGCCGGTCAGTAAAGAAGCAGTGTTTTTCGTAAATCTGCTCCGCCACTTCCCGGCCTACATCGGTCAGGTGCAGGAAATAGTCGCTGTCCATTGTCAGGAAGCCCCCTTCCCGCAGGGTCGCCACCGCATGGCACACGCTGGGCTTGGACACCTCAATGTGCCTGGCCACATCCACGGAGCGCACCATGCCCATCTTCTTGTGGAGAAGAAGTATGGCCTCCAGATAGTCTTCGCCAGATGCATGCAATGCCATGGGCGAGCCTCCTTCCGCTGTAATTGTAAATACTATTGGAACTGTTCTTTTGGCATCCACTCCACCGTCTGGGCGCCGCTCTCCCGCAGGAACTCCCCGTCGTGGGTGATGACCAGCACGCACAGGCCCCGCTCCGCCAGTTCCCGGAGCAGATGGCTCACCTCCAGCATATGGACGTAGTCCAGGCCGCTGGTGGGCTCGTCGAAAATCAGCAGTTCTTTCCCGCTGAGGCAGCCGTCCACGATGGCGAGCCGCTGCTTCTGCCCGCCGGAAAGGGCCAGGGGGTGTGCCTGGGCGTACTGGGCCAGATCCATCCGCTCCAGCGCGGCCATGGCCTCCATCTCATTCGCGTCATTCCCCAACTGGGCTTCTGGCAGCACGCTGTCGGCAAATAACTGGAGATTGACATCCTGCATAATGAGGAAGTTCTTTTGCCGGCGGCCTTTCCGGTTCAGCGGTTTCCCATCCCAGAGGATCGAACCGGATTTCTCCTTCATCAGACCGCAGAGGCAGCGTGCCAGGGTAGTCTTCCCTGCACCGTTGTGGCCGGTGATGGCGGTGATTTGTCCCCTGGGTGCGGAAAAAGATACCTGTTCCCACACAGCCGTCCGATCATAGGAGGCCCGCAGGCCCCGCACTGTCAGGCCATCTCCGGGTTCGCCTGATGCAGACTGCGGTTCCGGCAAAGGCACTTCAGTCAGGCTACGCAGCCCCATGGCCCGGCGTTGTTCTTCGGGCAGTGCGAGGAATTTCGCCCTTGGATACACTTGTTCCAGCCGACCTGCCCGCAGATAGAACATCCGATCGGCCAGGTCGGCGGCATACCAGAGGCGGTGCTCTGCCACCAGGACGGTTTTTCCCGCTGCTTTCAGCCGCCTCAGAATGTCCCGCAGTTGACGGATGCCCTCGCCGTCCAGATTGGAGGATGGCTCATCCAACACAAACACCTCCGGCCCCATGGCCCATGCGCTGGCACAGGCGATACGCTGCTTCTCCCCGCCGGACAGGGCAAAGATGTTCCGATCCAAGAGCGGCCCTATGCCGCAGACCTTTGCCGCATTGAAAAGAGCCTGCTCCATCTCTTGGTGGGATGTCCCCCGGCTCTCTAACCCGAACAGCACCTCGCTGGTGGTATCCAGATTGAAGAACTGGGACTTTGGATTTTGGAACACAGAACCCACGGTCTGGGCCAGCTCCCACAGGGGAATTGGGGATACATTCCAGCCATTGACGGTGACCGTCCCTTCCAGCGTCCCACCCCCGCCATGCTGGAGAAGCCCGTTGGTCAGTTTGATGATGGTGGTCTTTCCGCAGCCGCTCTCCCCGGTCAGGAGGATCAGTTCCCCCGGCTCCACTGTGAAAGAGCAGTCCAGGAGGCTAGGGTGCTCCCGGCTCTCGTAGGTATAGGTCACATGGTCAAAGGCGATCATGGCAGAACCCCCTTGCAGCAGATGCCGCCCACGCATAGGGCCGCAAAGGCCAGGCAGACCACCGCATCCTGGATGTGGAACCCGATGGGCCGCCAGGAGGACCGCTTTCCGGGGTGCTCAATGCCCCGGGAGGTAGCGGACTCGCTCAGTTCCTCGGCTATCTGCACCGCCCCCATGAGCATGGGGACATAGACGCACTCCAATTTCTGCTCCAGCCCCCGGATGCGCCGCAGGGCCATGGCGTCCCGGATGTGCCGGAAGTCCTGCCGCAGAGCCGGGAGAAACCGCAGTGTCACTGCCAGGGTGATGGAGAAGTTCCGGGAAACGCCCATCCGCTCCAGCGCAGCCATGAACTGGCTGACGCTGGTGGTGGCGATGATATACGCCCCGCCAGCGATACAGGGGAAAACCAGAATAAAGTAGGTCACGGTGGCGAAAACCGTGGCCAGGGATCCGGGCAGGGCCGGCAGCAACCAGTATTGGATCGCCAGAATCGCAAAGTAGGTCACTAATAGGCCTGCCAGCATTTTCCCCTTTCGCTCCAGCAGGAAGAGAAGGAAATAGGCCAGCATGACCCCTATACGGAAAACCGCCGGCGACCAGGTGAATACTACCACATTGGCCAGCAGCCAAATCAAAATTTTCGTCCTCGGGTCAAGCGCCAGGCCCGAGACTTGCCGTGCGCTCATTGGGCCAGCCCGGCCTTCACAAAGTGCTTGCGCATGAGCTTCATGCCCAGCAGGGCGCCCAGGATGGACCCCACCA
>ERZ780144.1774-NODE-1774-length-21475-cov-4.040896_pt1 | contig 21475 bp, 17 predicted proteins | sample MGYA00511380_ERZ780144 | MGnify/ENA primary metagenome ERZ780144 (study PRJEB29588, sample SAMEA1965858) | human gut metagenome | biome: human gut; feature: human-associated habitat; material: faeces | place: Denmark | collected 2008/2010 ... | reverse complement strand
TGTTTTTTATCTGGACTACCGCCCTTATATTCGCTTCGCCCTCCACTCTGCCGACTAGCAGGACGCTCCTTGCTACCGCAAAGAAATCAATGGAACCCATGCCCCGGTATGCCGCCTTATTTCCAGCCGCTTTGTTCATGTGCCCTACAAGTACAATGGCACATTGATATTTCTCCGCCAGAGCCGCCAGCTTCTTTGTCATATCCCTTGCTTCATTTGCCCGGTTCATATCCATACCACCGCCAAGATATGCCTGTATCGGATCTAAAATCAGCAGCTTCGCCTTTGTCCTTATGACTGCTTCTTCCAGCCGTTCATCTATCATGGAAAGTGATTTTATGCTCTCGTCTATGACAGAAATATTTTCACAGTTTGCTCCTGCCGCTTCCAGCCGGGGTTTCACCGTATCGGCCAGCCCGTCCTCCGCACTCTGATAAATCACCGCTAGCGGCTCCGTCAGTTTCATCTCACCGTCTATGCCCTCGCCCTTTGACAGCTTCGCCGCTATATTCAGTACAAGCGTTGTCTTACCGTCCCCCGGATCGCCCTGCACAATCGTCAGCTTCCCATAGGGGATAAACGGATACCACAGCCACGCTACCTCTTGCGACTGTATTTCCGACATTTTAATCATCTGTAATTCTGTTCTGGTTTCCTCCATAATGTCCTCCATTTCTGAAAAATTTCGTTGTCACCGGAAGAAACCTCTGCTATACTTGAATTGTGATTGTTGATAACAGAGGTTTTCCAGTTATCACAGCCCTAACAGTTGCCGCTGTCAGGGCTTTTTTCTTTGTCCTCCCACAGATACCTTGCACCGTCCAACATCCAGAGAATTGCTTTCAGCATATCCAGACAGTCATTCCTCATGTCCTGCAATCCCTCCGCTGACAATGTGACTTCTGCCTGTTCAAACTGTTCTGTCACTTCCCGGATATTGGTCTGCATGATTTTCAATTCCTCCACCAACTGATAAATCAGTTCTGTCCTACCAACCACGCATACTCGGTTATAAATGCAGGAGCGTACAAAGTAATCCTTTTTTGACATTCCGCTCGCTAAAATCTTTGCTTCGATTTCTTCCCTCTCTCTGGGCGAAATACGGAAGCTGATTGTCGGATATTTATGAACTCCGCTCATTCTTCATCCTCCCTGTTGTTCTCCATTTCCAGCCTGTCCGCAAGTTCTCCCTGTTTATTTGGGTATAGATGCGAATAGGTGTTCAATGTGGTTTCGATTTTTTCATGCCCCAAACGCTCCGCAATCGCAAGCGGCGTAAAGCCCATTTCCATGAGCAGAAAAGCGTGTGAGTGACGAATATCATGCACACGAATCTTTTTCACTCCTGCCTGCTTCGCCCCTCGCTCCATCTCATGGTTGAGATAGGATTTCGTGACCGTAAACAACCGCTCGTCTGGCTGAATGTCGTAAAGCATTTTGATATATTCCCGTATTTCCTCACAGAGAAATGGCGGCATTTTGATTGTACGGTTACTCTTTTTTGTTTTCGGACTTGTGATAATATCCCGCCCTTTAGATCGGTGAAACGTCTTGCTGATTGTGACTGTCTGCTTCTGAAAATCAAAATCAGCCGGAGTGAGCGCCAGCAGTTCGCCGGAGCGGATTCCGCACCAGTAAAGCATTTCAAAGGCATAATAGGAACGGGGCTTATCCATCATGGCTTCGGAGAATTTCAGATATTCCTCTTTCGTCCAGAAGTCCATTTCTTTCGGAACCTCATTTCCCATTGTGCCGGCCCGCCTTGCCGGATTGTAGGGCAGGTTATAGAAGTTCACAGCATGGTTGAAAATCGCTGTAAGCTGGGCGTGTATGGTTTTCAGATAATCCGCCGAATAAGGCTTCCCTTTCTCGTCCCGGTACGCCATGAGTTCATTCTGCCATGCGATAATGTCTTTTGCTTCAATCTCCGCTATCTTCCGATTTCCGAAATACGGTAAAATCTTTGTGCGGATTACATGGCTTTTGGATTCCCATGTGCTTTCCTTGACACGCTGTTTCTTGTCGGCTTCGTAAACCTCAAAGAAGCTGGCAAATGTCATATCTAGCTTTGCACCTTGTTTCAGCATGGCTTCATGTTCCCACGCCTGTGCTTCCCTCTTCGTAGCAAATCCTCGTTTCTGGGTCTGCTTCCGCTCCCCTTTCCAATTCGTGAAACGATAGATTACCCGCCACGTTCCTGTAGCATTGTCTTTGTATACAGCCATTCAAATCATCTCCTTTCCGCTTAATCGCTGTAACAGACCTTTTTATGAAAAAATGTAGCGTTCACACGACCAGCCACCGTCAGATAGCCCTGTTTCTGTAATTCTGCGTTTAGTTCCCGCACAATCTGGTAGGCTTTTGACTTTGACACCCGCAGTTCCGCTGCCACTTCCTCCACAGTCATAAATGATTTTTCTGCCATTCAGTTATCCTCTCCTTTCTTTATTTAACTGTTTTTGTTTAAGTTATATCCATGATACTAAATATATTCCGTTAAGTCAAGTGGTTTGCAGAAAAATCTTAACTTTTTTTATTTAAGTTCCTCTTGCTATTCCTATTGCACCATGTTATACTAACTTCAACAGAAATGTTTAAGTCAAGAATGGTTGTATCACTATAACTACAACGGAGGTTTTATTATGGCAATCGGCAAACGAATCCGCTTTTTCCGTAATCGGAAAGGCATGACGCAAAAGCAGTTAGGCGAAATCCTCGGTTTTCTCGGAAAGACCTCTGATGTCCGTATGGCGCAGTATGAATCAGAAGCCAGAACGCCGAAGCAAGACCTTGTAAAAGAAATGGCAAATATCTTTGATGTCAGCCCACGAGCAATCACAGTCCCGGAGATTGACAGCTATATCGGGCTTATGCACACACTTTTTGCGCTGGAAGATATGTATGGACTGAAAATCGGAGAGATTGACGGGGAAGTGTGTCTGCGGCTGGACAAGTCCGACTATTCCACCTATTCCTCCATGTTCAAAATGTTCCACGCATGGCAGGAACAATCTGCCAAACTGGAACGGGGCGAGATTAGCAGAGAAGAATACGACCAGTGGCGATACCAGTACCCAGAACTTGACACCTCTGGACATTGGGTGAGTGTTCCCTCGCAGGCGGTCAGTGATATGCTTGCCAAAGAATTTCAGGAAATCGAGAAAGAAGAAAAGAAAGCGTCTAAAAAGGAAAAGCAGAAATAAGCATAAAAAGACCTTGCCGATGTTCAGTTTCCATATCTGAAAATCAGCAAGGTTTTTCTCTTATTGAAGTATTATGTTATTCAGTGAGTGATACCCAAAATGTTGCCAAATCGTTGCCAAGGATTAAACAAATTTGCTTGCAACCAGCATAAATAAAGGCTTTTTCAAGTTCATTTCATCACTCAAACTCAATCGTAGCCGGCGGTTTCCCTGTGCAGTCATAGAGTACGCGGTTAACATGCGGTACTTCGTTTACGATACGGCTGGCAACGATTCCGAGAACTTCCCACGGGATCTCAGCGGCCTCAGCAGTCATAAAGTCGATGGTGTTTACGGCTCTCAGGGCGATCGCGTAGTCGTAGGTTCTCTCGTCACCCATAACACCTACGGAGCGCATATTGGTCAGGGCTGCGAAGTACTGGCCGATGCTGCGGTCGAGACCTGCGTTTGCAATTTCCTCGCGGTAAATGGCATCTGCCTCCTGTACCATTTTTACTTTCTCAGCGGTTACTTCGCCGATGATACGAATTCCGAGGCCCGGGCCAGGGAACGGCTGACGGTATACCAGCTTTTCCGGAATACCAAGCTCCAGACCTGCCTTACGGACCTCATCCTTGAACAGATCGCGCAGCGGCTCGATGATCTCCTTGAAATCAACATAGTCAGGAAGTCCCCCGACATTGTGATGGGACTTGATGACAGCGGACTCACCGCCCAGGCCACTCTCTACGACGTCCGGGTAGATGGTTCCCTGTACCAGGAAATCCACAGCGCCAATTTTCTTTGCCTCTTCCTCGAATACACGGATAAATTCCTCACCGATGATCTTACGCTTGCGCTCCGGCTCCTCTACGCCTTTTAACTTTGCATAGAAACGCTCCTGCGCGTTCACGCGGATGAAATTTAAATTATACGGGCCGTTTGGTCCAAATACTTCCTCGACCTCGTCTCCCTCGTTCTTACGAAGCAGGCCATGATCTACGAATACGCAGGTCAGCTGGTCGCCAACTGCCTTTGCCAGCATGACTGCTGCTACGGAGGAATCTACGCCGCCGGACAATGCGCAGAGCACTTTACCCTTGCCGACCTTCTCACGAACCGCCTTAATGGTGTTCTCTACGAACGCATCCATCTTCCAGTCGCCTGCACAGCCGCAGACTTCATATACGAAGTTGGACAGCATCTTGGTTCCCTCTACGGTATGCAGTACTTCCGGATGGAACTGGATTGCGTAAAGCTTCTTCTCCTCGCACTCTGCTGCTGCCACCGGGCAGTCCGATGTGTGGGCAATGATCTTAAAGCCAGGAGCTTCTTTCTCAATGTAGTCGTTATGGCTCATCCAGCAGATGGTCTTCTCAGATACATTGCCAAACAACTTGCTGGACTTGTCCACGGTTACTTCAATCTTTCCGTACTCACGAACAGGAGCCTTGCAGACATGTCCGCCCAATACATGGCTCATGAGCTGCGCGCCATAGCAGAGTCCCAGTACCGGAATACCAAGCTCAAACAGCTCTTTGCTGCAGGTAGCAGCGCCCTCCTCGTACACGCTGTTTGGACCGCCAGTCAGGATAATGCCCTTCGGATTCATTTCTTTAATCTTTTCGATATCAGTCTTGTAAGAATAAATCTCACAATACACATTGCACTCACGTACACGGCGGGCAACCAGCTGATTGTACTGACCGCCAAAGTCGATTACAATAATCTTCTCTCTGTTCACGAGTATTCCTCCTATTTTTTGTCTGATAAAACGGCAGTCTGCCCGTTTCATCTTAGTATATCTCATTTCATTATACCTAAAATAATTTCACTATACAAGTGTATTCCCCAAAATCCTTGCGCTTTTCCCATTCCTCTTTCACTTTTCACAATTTTTGTTGATTTTCAACATAAAAAAACAGCATTTTTCTCATGGTATTTCCTGTCATTTTTACTGCTGTTTCAAGGTCGTTAATTCTCTAACAAACCATAGTTTAAAAACCGGCAAAGCCTTTCCGTTTTTTTCCTCCCCTCTCATCTTTTCTGGAAAATCCTTTCCGGAAAATCATGTAAAAGTCACCCCTGTTTTATTGTGCATTGTTAATAAAATTGCATACAAAATCCCCTTTTTATCTTTGTATATTTTACACATTGCACAATTTTGTCCCTTTTTTATATAATGAAACTGCCAGATGAACAGGGCTCTGTTTTAAAAAAGATACGCCCTGATATACAGCACAGGAGGTTATAAACTATGGATCAATATAATACTCTCACACCTGAGATCATTTCCAAGCTGAAAGCGGTATCGGATCACATCCTTACCGGCGATGATATCAACCCTGATTTTTCCAGAGATGAAATGCCTATTTACGGCACTCATATGCCCGACCTGGTAGTCCAGCCACGTTCCACAGAGGAAGTAGCTGCTGTTATGAAGATATGCTATGAAAATACCATTCCTGTTACACCAAGAGGTGCCGGAACCGGACTTGCAGGCGGCGCTGTTCCCCTTCTTGGCGGTGTTCTTCTTGATATGTCAAAAATGAACCGGATCTTAAATTATGATCTGGAAAATTTCGTTGTAAATATTGAATGTGGCGTTCTTTTAAATGACCTTGCTGCGGACTGCCTGACAAAAGGCATGATGTACCCGCCGGATCCAGGTGAAAAATTTGCCTGCGTAGGTGGAAATGTAGCTACTAATGCAGGCGGCATGCGCGCTGTTAAATATGGTTCCACCAGAGATTATGTACGCGCCATGACCGTTGTGCTTCCAACGGGCGAGATCACCCACCTTGGTGCTACGGTTTCCAAGACCTCTTCCGGTTATTCTCTGTTGAACCTTATGATCGGCTCTGAAGGTACATTAGGCATCATTACGGAACTGACCTTAAAGATCATTCCTGCTCCAAAGGCAAGCGCTTCTCTGATCGTACCATTTGAAGATCTGAAAACTGCTCTTGAAACAGTACCGAAATTAAAAATGTCTTCTTTAAATCCTCAGGCCATCGAATTTATGGAACGTGAGATCGTACTGGCTTCCGAACGCCATACCGGACGTTCTACTTTTCCGAGAGAAATGGAGGGACAGCCTGTAGGCGCTTATCTTCTGATCACTCTGGATTCTGACAGCGAAGACCAGTTATATACACTTCTTGAACAGGCAGCTGAACTGGTCCTTGACGCCGGTGCCATGGACGTTTTGGTTGCTGACAGTCCTGCCAAAATGCGTGACGCCTGGGCAGCCCGCTCTGCTTTCCTGGAAGTGATCATGGAAGAGACTAAGCTCCTTGATGAGTGTGATGTAGTCGTTCCTGTTACAAAGATCGCTTCTTATCTTGAATTTGTAAATAAGACCGGCGAGGAATGTGGTCTTGTGATCCGTTCCTTTGGACATGCAGGTGACGGAAATCTTCATATTTATGAGTGCTCCAATGACCTTACAGAAGAAGAATTTAAAAAGCGAGTAGATAAATTCTTTGACCTTATCTATAAAGAGGCGTCCGCACAGGGCGGACTTGTTTCCGGTGAACATGGTATCGGCTCCGGTAAGATCCAGTATCTGGTAGAGTCTATTGGTGAGACCAACATGGCGTTAATGGAAGGTATCAAACGTGTATTTGATCCGAAAATGATCTTAAATCCAGGCAAAGTATGCTACCGACTGTAACCTATTTATATTTATAAGCCCCTTTCTGCCAGATATCAGGCGTTAAGAATATCTCACTATAAAAGATGGTGCGAAACACTTTTTCTATTTTTCGTGCCATCTTTTTTTCATATCCTTTTTGAGAAATTTTACACAATTTTATCAGTACCTGTACACATTTTATATTGAAAATTTTGAGCTCAGGCTTTATAATATGTAAAGAAGTTGTTAATAAACGCTTCAGGCCATCAGGTCATTAATCTTATGAAAAAGGCAGGTGAACAGAATGGACGGTTGCGATAGTCATGGGCGAAGTAGACGCACGGGATATAAAGGAAACAGCGGTCTATTCTGTTTCGTATAATTTCATATAACTTGAAATACAGGACTTCTTTTTCATTTCTTATCCCGTTCTTACAACTCCTGTAATATCCATCGCAAAACTGTAAATGGAGGACGGATACCGTCTTTCAATTTAGTTGTCACGCATATCCTCAGACGCACAGATACATGCTACGTTTATTATTTCTGCACATTTTACAGGTGCAGGTTTTGTTGTGCCCATAAAATCATGTTTTATACAGGATGGCGTGTTGAAAACTGAATAAAATAAAGATGAAAAGGAGACTGAAATGGAAAACAAAGTTCAAGTTCAGGATCACAGCCAGGAGATCCTGTCTGTAATCCGAAGCAATGCCTCACCGGGTATTCTGAGAAATAAACTGGAAGATTACCATGAAAACGACCTTGCTGACATTTTCCCGGAACTAACCTTAGCTGAACGGCGCAAGATCTGCCGTATCCTTGATACAGATATGCTTTCTGATATTTTCGAGCATATCGACCAGAAACAGGCAGCGGAATATCTGGATGAAATGGACGTAAAGAAAGCTGCTGCTATCCTTTCTGCTATGGAAACAGACGCTGTTGTGGATGTTTTAAAAATGACTTCCAAAGAAAAACGCTCTCTTCTTACAGAACTTCTGGATGATGACGCAAAAAAAGATATTGCCGTGATCGCAGCCTTCGATGAAGATGAGATCGGTAGCTGGATGACCACAAACTGTATTGTGATCCGCGAAAATCTGACCGTAAAGCAGGCCATGAGCAGTCTGGTAGAACAGGCAGCTAAGAATGACAATATTTCTACCATTTTTATGGTAACAGAGGATCAGACCTTTTATGGCGCAATGGATCTGAAGGATCTGATCATTGCAAGACAGGACTCCGCTTTGGAGGATCTGATCGTTACCTCTTATCCTTATGTATATGGTCATGAACTGATCGATGACTGTATTGAAAAACTGAAAGACTATTCCGAGGACTCTATCCCAGTCCTTAATAATAACAACAAACTGTTAGGTGTTATCACTTCCCAGAGTATCGTAGACCTGGTCGATGATGAGATGGGTGAAGATTACGCTAAGTTCGCAGGTCTGACTGCTGAGGAAGATTTAAAGGAACCTTTAAAAGAAAGTTTAAAGAAACGTCTTCCATGGCTGTTAGTTCTGTTGGCTCTGGGTATGGTAGTTTCCTCTGTTGTAGGCCTCTTTGAACAGGTAGTAAGCCAGCTGACACTGATCATGTGCTTCCAGTCCCTGATTCTGGACATGGCCGGAAACGTTGGTACCCAGTCTCTGGCTGTTACCATCCGTGTGCTTATGGACGAGTCCCTTACCGGAAAGCAGAAGCTGGAACTGGTATGGAAGGAAATGCGCATTGCCTTCTCAAATGGTCTGATCCTTGGCGTACTTTCTTTCACAGCCATTGGCTTATACATTGTGGTCGCAAAAGGAAAGCCTTTTGCATTCGCCTATGCTGTATCCGGCTGTATCGGAGCTGCGTTACTTTTAGCAATGGTGATCTCCGGTGCCGTAGGTACCTGTATCCCACTGTTCTTTAAAAAGATCAATGTTGACCCGGCCGTTGCTTCCGGTCCACTGATCACAACTGTAAACGACTTGGTTGCTGTTGTTTCTTACTATGGATTAAGCTGGATCTTACTGATCAATGTACTGCATCTGGCTGGTTAAAACAGAAAGCATGTGAGTATAACATTCTTGCTCACTGCTGTATATAAAAAATACGCTTTCTCTTCTATGGTTCCTTCTGGAACCTGGAAAAGAAAGCGTATTTTTGTTACTGTCATGGTTGAACTATCATTCTTTTTTACCTTCCCCCGAATGGTGTGACAGTAACCCCTGCTCTTCTCTCACACTGCGCATCCTGCGGAAATAGGAACTCATCTCATCTGCCATACCGGAAAGGCGGTTTAATAAGGTAGAAAAATCTTTTAACATTTCATCGTCTTTATAATATGGATAGACGATGTCATGATCGATCTCGCTCCAGCCTTCCTCAAACAGCGTTCTTCCCTGGATCTCCACATAATATCCTTTATACTTGATAATGTAGTGGAGAGAACGGTAAATGCCGTCTGACTTGATATCGATCAGTTTTTCATCATAAATGCGTGTATCACCATTTCTACGGTATACCTTTGGACGCTCTGCAATATAGCAGTGGGACGGATCTTCGTCAAAATCCCGGCCTCGGTCTTTTACGTAGATACTTGGATCATTTTCAAATACAGTGGTAATATATTTGTGGAAGTAGATCCAGTCTTCCCGGTACAGGAAGAATACACGGATACCGATCAGATCGGTCATGTATTTGTAATAATTGCTCCGGTTCAGATCTTTGAATTTCTCCGGATCTTCTTTTCTTTTTCGTATGATCTTCTCTAAAAGATGTCCCGGATTTTTGGTACGGTAGCGGTAGGAATGAATTCCTGCCCGCTCAATATCATAGAGATAATCGTTGACAAAGTCTTTGCCGATCCCACGAAGTTTTTCTTCTTTTAACAGATAATCATCATAGATCGCTGCCAGCTCTTCCCAGGAAATGTCAGCTGCCTTAAAATCGTCTTCGTCAATGTTATACGCTTTTAAGAACGCCATTTTATCAACCATCTGCCTTCCCCCTTTTCTATATGTCCTCTCGAAGCCTTTCATGCACCTGCCTTTGTGGCCGATTTTCCGCCAGTCGCACCCGAATTTCATCAACATACGCGCCGCGTATGCCTCAGAAATATGGGCACAACTGACAAAAAATCTTCTCACAAAATCAGGCACAGAAAGACTCCGAGCGAACATTTTTTCTCACAAATCTATAAATCCTATTTACAAACCCGCGCTATCATTCCAACTCAAACGCCCCAGTATACAACTGATAATACACACCCTTCTGCGCGATCAACGCCTCATGATCTCCACGCTCAATAATATGCCCGTGATCTAAAACCATGATCGCCTTACTGTTGCGTACCGTAGAAAGTCTGTGGGCGATGACAAAGACGGTACGTCCCATCATCAGGTTATCCATGCCCTCCTGAACCAGCGCCTCCGTTCTCGTATCGATCGAACTCGTCGCCTCGTCAAGGATCATCACAGGAGGATCAGCGACAGCTGCTCTCGCGATGGAAATGAGCTGTCTCTGCCCCTGCGAAAGGCTGGCGCCGTTGCCGGTCAGCATCGTATTATAACCTTCCGGAAGTCTCTGGATAAAATCATCCGCATTCGCAAGCCTTGCAGCCGCCATACATTCTTCATCGGTGGCATCCAGCCGTCCATAACGGATATTCTCCATAACCGTACCCGTAAAGAGATTCACATCCTGAAGAACAACGCCGAGAGACCGCCTGAGATCCGGTTTCCGGATCTTTGTGATATTGATCCCATCGTACCGGATCTTGCCGTCCGGAATATCATAAAACCGGTTGATCAGGTTCGTGATGGTCGTCTTACCGGCACCTGTGGCGCCGACGAAGGCGATCTTCTGACCGGGCTTCGCGTAGAGTGTGATGTCATGAAGCACAAGCTTCTCCGGCGTGTATCCGAAATCCACATCCTCTAAGCGGATATCGCCCTTTAATGGTGTATAAGTAACTGTGCCGTCCGCCTTGTGCGGGTGCTTCCATGCCCAGATCCCGTTCTTGTCCGTTGTCTCCTTTAACGTGCCGTCAGCGCCCCATTCCGCGCGCACAAGAGTCACATAACCCTCATCTTCCTCCGGCTTCTCATCGATCAGCGCGAAAACACGGGAAGCGCCCGCAAGACCCATGGCGATCATGGAGACCTGCATGGATGCCTGACCGATGGTCTGGGAGAGCTGTCTTGCCATACCGAGGAAGGAGACGATCACACCGATGGTGACAACACCGGAACCGCTGAGACTTAAGTTCGGGGCTTTGAGATATACGAGGAGTCCGCCGACAATGGCGAGGACCACATACATCAGGTTGCCCACGTTATTTAAGATCGGCATCAAAGAGTTGCCATAACGGTTTGCCTGCTCACCGTCGGAGAAAAGCTGCTCGTTCAACTTGTCAAAATCCTTCTTACACTCGTCCTCATGGCAGAAGACCTTGACGACCTTCTGTCCCTGGATCATCTCCTCGATGAAACCTTCCTCCTTCGCGAGGGATCTCTGCTGTGCCATCATGTAGCGGGAGCTTGCGCCGCCGAATTTCTTCGTGACGGTCAGCATGAGAGCGGAGAAGAGGCACACAACGAGAGTCATCCACACACTGTAATAGATCATCATGAGAAGCATGACCGTGATCGTGAGAGAAGACTGGAAGACCATCGGAAGCGACTGGCCGATCAGCTGGCGGATCGCGTCCGTATCGTTTGTGTAGGTACTCATGATATCGCCGTGGGCGTGGGTGTCAAAATATTTGATCGGCAGGGACTGCATCTTATCGAACATGTCTACACGCAGGTGCTTTAACGTCCCCTGTGTCACGGTCGCCATGAGGTGGGTGTAGGTGAAGGCTGCCGCGACACCAAACACATACAGGGTGACCATCGAGAGGATCGTCTGCATGAACGGCTGCCGGATGCTCTCAAATCCGTTCTCCAGTCCCGGAAGAATGCAGGTATCGATGAGCCGCTGCAAAAATACGGTCTGGACCACGGAGGCAGCTGCGGCGATGATGATGCAGATGATCACGGTGATCATGTACACCCGGTAGTTCTTGTAAATGTAGCGGAGCAGGCGGCCGAAGGTGCCATTTTTCTTATTCTGTTTTTCCATGATCATGCCTCCTTGCTCTTTGTCTGGGAATCATTGACTTCTCTGTAAATACCGTTTAAGGCGAGAAGTTCTTCGTGGGTTCCGGATTCCACGATCCGCCCGCCATCCATGACGAGGATGTGGTCTGCGTCCTGAACAGAGGAGACACGCTGGGCGATGATGATCTTTGTGGTGTCCGGAAGCTCATGCTTAAATGCCTGACGGATCAGGGCATCAGTCTTTGTATCGACTGCGGAAGTCGAGTCATCCAGGATCAGGATTTTCGGTTTCTTTAAGATCGCTCTCGCGATGCAGAGACGCTGTTTCTGGCCGCCGGAGACGTTCGTTCCGCCCTGTTCGATATAGGTGTCATATCCATCCGGGAATTGTGTGACGAACTCGTCCGCCTGCGCTAATCGGCATGCGTGGATCAGCTCCTCGTCTGTGGCATTCTTATTGCCCCAGCGGAGGTTTTCCTTGATCGTTCCGGAGAAGAGGACGTTCTTCTGGAGAACGACAGCCACAGCGTCACGGAGGGCCTGAAGATCGTACTCCCGCACATCGCGTCCGCCGACCTTCACCGCGCCCACCGTCACATCGTAGAGACGTGGGATCAGCTGGATCAATGTTGTCTTTGCGGAGCCGGTACCGCCGATGATGCCGATGGTGGAACCGGACGGAATCTTAAGATCAATGTCAGTCAGGGCAAATTTTTTGTTCTTTCCGGAATAGCGGAAGGAAACATGGTCGAACTCGACGCTGCCGTCCTTTACGTCCGTTGCTCCGTTTTCTGGGGATCGTAAAACGCTCTCATGATTCAGGACTTCGGCAATACGGTCGCCGGATTCCTGGGCCATGCTGCACATAACGAATACCATGGACAGCATCATCATGGACGTGAGGATCTGGACGCCGTAGCTGATCAGGGAAGAAAGTTCCCCGGTGGAAAGCTCGCTGCCTCCGGTGCCGATGATGAGCTTCGCGCCGAAAAAGCTTACTAAAAGCATTGAAACATAGATGCAGAAGGTCATCACCGGGTTGTTTAAGGCGAGGATCTTTTCTGCCATCGTGAAGTCTTTTCGCACCTCCTCGGCAGCGTTTTCAAATTTCTCCTTCTCGTAATCTTCGCGGACGAAGGATTTTACGACACGGATGCCGCCGACGTTCTCCTGGACGGAGTTATTTAAGGCATCGTATTTCTTGAAGATCCGCTTAAAGATCGGGTGGACATAGAAGAAGATGCCAAACAGTGCCGCTGCAAGAACTGGGAGAAGTGCCAGAAAGATGAAGGACATCCGGACATTGATGCTCATGCTCATGATGACGGAAAAGACTGTCATAAGCGGGGCACGGACTGCCATGCGGATCAGCATCTGGTAGGCGTTCTGAACGTTCGAGACATCTGTCGTCATCCTCGTCACGAGAGAGGAGGAGGAGAACTTGTCGATGTCTGCGAAGGCGAAGTCCTGGGTCTTAAAGTAGAGATCTCTTCTTAAGTTCTTTGCGAGTCCGCACCCGGCTGTGGCAGCCGCTCTCGCCGAGAGAACGCCGAAGAGCAGGGAAAGGGTCGCAAGGACCAGTAAGAGGGCGCCGTATTTTAAGATCGGTGCCATGGAAGTTCCGGTCATGTCATCGATAAGCTTAGACATGATGAGAGGAATCGTACATTCCAGAATGACTTCCATGGTGACAAACAGCGGTGTCTCGATGGACACGCGTTTGTACTGGCGCACGCTTTTTAAAAGTGTTTTAACCATGAATGATTTACCTCGTTTCCATATAAAATTTGCGATCCCGCAAAAGCTCCTGATGCGGAGAACATGCAGGTTCTGCAGGTGGGACTTGTCCGGATATTCAGGACATATTTCGGATCATCTGGTTGATGACCCTGAAAAACACGGCGAGATCCTGAGAAGATATTCCGGAGGTCAGACGATCTTCGGTTTCTTCCAGGCTCTGGTGGATCAGTTCCTGATACTGCATGGCTTTTTCAGTAGCGACAATGTGTTTTAGGCGGGCATCATAAGGAACTGCCTCCCGGTAGATCAGTCCGTTTTTTTCCATATCCTTTAAGAGCTTTGTGGCGGTCGGTGGTCTGAGACTGTACTCCTCTTCGATATCTTTCTGGAAGACATCACATTCCTGCCCGCGCGCCAGAATAAAATGAAGCGTTTTTCCCTGTGCGCCGCTTAATGTACCATGAAAAGAAAAGGTACTGAAGTGCCTGCGGATCAGGTTGGAGAGCATTCCCACACTGCGTCCAACGGTTTCTTTCATAGATCAAGTTCCCCCTTATACCCACCACCCAAAAGAGGTGGGAGTCTTCTCGACAAAGATAAAAAGCTGTGATTTGATCGTCTGCCGTATACTTAGCAAACTAAATTATTAGCTTGCTAAGTATAATAAGGCTTTTGTGGGGGAATGTCAATGGGAAAATTGTGAAGAAACTGTGATCAATGATGAAAAAGCTGAGGTTTGCGGAAGAAAGTGGGGACAGCTTAAGAATTCCATGGACGTCACGATGGGGGATAGGATGAATGTGAATAATGAAATGATAGAATTGGGCTAAAGTTTTGTGCAAGTATACAAAATTGATGTTTTGTGGAAAAAAGTACTTACGAAGCGATATAAAAATATTGTATACTGCGTTCACATAGAGATTGAGAACGCAGTGAGATGTACACGAAAAGAGCAGTGGAGTCGCAACGAGTTTTGTTGGCTTCGCTGTTTTTTTTCTGTCATATGTCCGGAAGGAATTGTCAGAGACGGTTCTTATGTCCACGGCGTTTTCACAGGAATTTACAGGTTGAAAAAGGAGAAAATGTATGCCAAGAAATAAGAGAGAAAGTCTGATCTACACAGTATTAATGTGTTTTACCATGGTGCTCTGGATGAGCATCTACAACGTAACACTTCATATGGGAGCGTTAAACCTCACAACGATCCGCGAGGCCTGGATCGGATTCCCGATCGCCTATGTGTTTGCAATGTGCATGGACTGGTTCGTGGTCTCCGGACCGGCGAAGGGATTCGCGTTCCGTTTTCTTGTAAAGCCGGAGAGTCCGGTACTCCACAAGGTGATCGCGGTTTCCTGCTCCATGGTCGTTCCGATGGTCATCATCATGTCCCTGTACGGCGCGCTTGAGGGATGTGTGAAAAGCGGAGATTTCAGCCCCCTACCGATCATCTGGCTCACAAACATTCCGAAAAACTTCGTGATGGCACTTCCGTTCCAGCTCATCGTCGCAGGACCGCTTGTCCGCAAGGTGTTTCGCGGGGCATTTCCGGAAGGGACTGTGTTAGCGTAAGAATTCAGGAAAGAAAGCTGCGATACAAATTGCGACGTAGATAAGGAAAAGCCGTCTGGTCTTTCTCTGTGATAGGATTATGAACCTATGGGAGAGAAAGCTCAGGCGGTTTTTTCATATAGAAAATTCGAGTGCAATTGAGAACAGCGTATTCAATATTTTTATGAAAGTTAAGAATATTTAGAAGGGAAATTATCAGAATCATATAAAAGAGATTGGGAAGGAGATAAAATAAAAACCGGTAATCGCAATACGAAAACCGGATGCTCTTTCTAAACATGTTAGATGAGTTACTTTTATTATATGTTAAAAAAAGGAAAATTCAACATAAAAAATTCGATTTAGCCTAATTTGTAAAATGATAATCTGAATAAGAAAGTATAATTGTACTATGTACAGTTATGTGATATGATAAAAAGAATAAACGGAAACGCTAAGGAAGAAGAGATATAAAAAAATATGTACTGTATAGCAAGGTGAGAGCGAGGTGTTACGATGACTATAGAAGAAATTCTTGCAGGAGAATCGAAAAATGTAGAGTACAAAGAGAACTTGCCTGAGAAAAGCATTAAATATATGAAATCGGTGGTTGCTTTTGCAAATGGAACTGGAGGAAAAATTATTTTTGGAATTGCTGATAAAACCAGAGAGGTGGTCGGCTTTGACAATGAGGATGTGTTCAAAAAAATGGATGCCATTGCCAATGCCGTATCAGATAGCTGTGAACCGGCAATTATCCCAGATATTACCTTACAGACAGTTGATGGTAAGACCGTTATTGTAGTAGAAATTTCTGAAGGCAGGCAGCGCCCATATTATATTAAAGCTCTTGGCAGAGATGGTGGTGTATATGTCCGAGTTGCTGGAACTACTCGCCTTGCTGATGAGTACATGATAAAGGAATTACTATTTGAGGGCAGCAACCGCTACTATGATCAGACTTTGTGCCCCAGGCTGAATATCACAGACGAAGATATCGAAGCTCTTTGCAAAGCAATGAAGGAGCAGGCAGTTAAGAATGCCCATAATGAGGAACAGAAAGTATCTATCAAGGATGTTGGCAGACAGCAGCTGCGTTCCTGGGGAGTTCTGATCGAGCGCGATGGAAAAGATTATCCGTCTAATGCTTTTGCTATTTTGACCGGCAACGGTGGACTTCATGTTACAACGCAGTGTGGCGTATTTAAAGGTACAACGAAAGCGGTATTTGTTGACCGCAGAGAATATACCGGACCGCTTTGGGAGCAGATAGATGAAGCATTTCAGTTTGTCCTGAGAAATATTCATCTGGGTGCTACCATTGTAGGAATCTATCGGCAGGATATTTATGAGATTCCGCCGGATGCCATTCGTGAGTTGATTATCAATGCCATGGTGCATCGCAGCTACCTGGATCATGGGACGATACAGGTTGCGGTATATGACAACCGGTTGGAAATTACTTCTCCGGGAAAACTGCCAATGGGACAAACTATGGAGCGTATGAAAGAGGGTTATTCCAAAATCAGAAATGAAGCCATTGCCCATGCGTTTGCTTATATGAATCTGATCGAACATTGGGGAAGCGGTATTCCGAGAATTATCGAGAAAGTAAAAGCTGCCGGACTGCGGGAGCCAGAATTTATTGGCGGCGAAGTTGATTTGCGTATCAATATTTATCGAGGTCAGATTACTTCAAAGAACTCCAATAAAGTGCCGGATAGTACCGACAGAGTGCCGGATACTACCGATAAAGTGCCGGATAGTACCGACAGAGTGCCGGATACTGCCAATAAAGTGCCGGATATTGCTGATAGAGTGCCAGATAATGAGCAAGAACAACAAATTTATGAATATATAACAGAAAATGGTTCCATTACCACTTCTGAGACCATGGAGCTTTTACAAGTAAAACAACGTAGAGCAAGAACTGTTTTAATGCATATGCTTGTGAAAGGTTATTTGAAAAGAGAAGGCGCGGCACGAAGTACAAGATATACAAAAAATACGGAAGGGAAATAATGCAGCATGGATACAGACAAAGTAATACAAGATATCTGTGCAGCTTAAAATGAATGCAAATGAGTAAGGCATGCCCGTATTCCTGATAATGGTATATATACGAGGTATATGTCTTACAACTGCGGGAAACAGATCACATTTTGCTGCGTTCTGTGAGGAATGACACAAACCGGAAGTGTTTATCCAATATATTGCCTATCATGCCGATGACCTTACCCATCGTAAACGCGGCGAGGATCGTTCCGATTCCAAGACCTTTGATATGACCGAGGAAACAGAAAGTCAGTCCCGCGGTCACGGCGAGGCAGGTCACGTCGAAGGTGATCTTGACTCTGGAGTATGGAACCTTCAGGATATCGGCCATTTCTCTCGGAAAGAGGTCTGTCGGGATGATCGGAAGTCCGCAGCGGTTGGAGAGGGCAATTCCGAGGCAGATGACGAGATAGCTCACGATAAAATAGACGATCTGGTATCCGATCCCCATCGTGAGGCCCGCGAGGGCGGTCTTATATACATCTAACATCTTACTGAAGGCGAAGCCTACAACGAAGCTGAAGAGGTATGTAGGAACAAACTTTTTCCGTAAGATCATGAGGGCCGCTACGAGAATTCCCTGAAAAATATAAGTCCAGGTTCCGAGCGTCAGAGCCGGGAAGGATTCAGAAAAAGCGTACGGAACGCTGGAAATCGCCGAAATTCCGGCGCCGGAGTCCAGCATTAAGACAACACCAAAACTGTTGATCAAAATCACAATAAGAAGAGCAAGTTCACCGCGCCAGACAGGGCGCTTATCAGTTCGTTCATTCGTATTCATGTCACATCTCCTGTTAGCTTATACTATGTCAAAATCGAACGTTTACCATTGTAGCGTGCTAAAACAAGATGTGCAAGTCTTTTTTTCATCTAACCAGTATATAGTGCAGAGAAGACTCCAGATATAGACCACATGAATGAAAAGTGTTTGTAATTCCGTTCTTTATCCAGTTAATTCTCAGTATGGAGAAAGCAATTAAGCACAGGACACAAAAGCAGAGAGAGTTAGTAATTTCTTTCTTAATTCAGCCAGTACACAGCGCAGGGAGGGCCTGGGGCACGGACCGCCTGGGTGAAGGGAGCTGGCTTCCTCTTGGCTTGCCGGAGAGTGCGTTGGAGGACATGTGCCACTTGTCTGAGCGAAGCGAGTTGTGGCACATGTCCTCCGTCCTTAGCATTCTTCGGCAAGCATAGAGGAACCCTCCCGGAATCCCTCAAGTGTCCGCGCCCCAGGCCCTCCCTGCGCGTACCTTTTAATAGATTACTCGGTGTAGGAGTAAGGTTTTACTGGTGCCTGGTCGTCTGTATGTTCCCCAATGATCTTCTCCATCCAAATCATATCATACCACCGGTTAAACTTATACCCGCAGTTCTCAAAAGTCCCGCAAAGCCGGAACCCAAGATGCTCATGGAACTGGGCACTGTTCTTATTTAAATACTCGTCCTCAACCTTCGGGTATCCGATGCAGGCGTAAAGATTCAGAACTCCCATGTCTTTGAGCCGCTCAGCCAGAGCTTCATAGAGTTTTCTGCCAAGCCCGCATTTCTTCGCGTTGTGATCCAGATAGATCGTGAGTTCACTGGCCCAGTCGTAGGCGGCGCGGCCGACGAAAGCATGGGCGTAGGCGTAGCCTTCGATCCTGCCGTCACGTTCGATGACGAGATAAGGATATTTTTTCATGATATTGATCATGCGGTTCTCAAATTCTTCAAGGGAAGGAACATCGTATTCAAAGGTGATCACGGTGTTTTCTACATAATAGGTGTAGATATCAAGGATTCTCGGAGCGTCGGATAATTTTGCGTTTCTTACTGTGATGCTGGTTTCCATGGTGGGACCTCCTTTGTGAGATGGTATAAATTGGGGTTATTGTACCACTAATAGGGAACGGTGACAAGATTTTATATCCGGATGCGCAGGCAGAAGGGAGATGGATTGGTTACTGTACACGGGTAGGAATTTTCTGAACTGAAAATTCCGTACAATACAGTGGTGGTAGTGGATTTTGCCGATTTGGAATGCGAAGCATCGGCAAAATCAGTTACTGTTTGCGCAAGGCGTGAACAGTAACATGGGTTGATGAAAGTGAGGAGATTGACAAGATCAGAGGGGGAGAGGTACAATAACGTCAGTCTGTAATAAAGGAGTACGTGATGGATTTTACAAGTTTGTTTAATATGCAGGGCATGATGTTCTGCATCCTTGCGCTGGGATGGTATCTCAGGAAGAGCGGGATGATCGATAAGAGCGGGAAGGCATTGCTCAGCAGTCTCGTGATGAATGTGACGCTTCCCGCGAGCATCGTGAAGTCGTTCCAGATGGAGTTCAGCGCGGATATTCTGAAACTGACGCTGGAAGTGATCGTGATCTCGTTTTTGATCCAGATCTTTTCGAATCTTTTAAGCCGTGTACTGTATCCGGGCTGGAGCGAGGAGAGCAAAAAGGTTTTGCAGTACGCGACGATCGTCTCAAATGCTGGCATCCTCGGAAACGCCATCGCTGAGGGAATCTTCGGAGATCTGGGAATCATGTATGCGGCGGTCTATACGATCCCGACGAGAATCTTTATGTGGTCGGTGGGACTCACTTATTTTACGGAGGCGCCGACGAAGAAAGAGCTTTTAAAGAAGGTCGTGACACATCCATGTATCATCGGAATCTTTACCGGCATGGTACTTCTGGTATCCCAGTTCCAGCTTCCCGGATTTGTAAACCAGACAGTCCGGACGATCGCCGGGGCGAACACGTTCTGCGCGATGCTTCTGATCGGGTGTACTCTCGCGGAAATCCCGTTTAAAGAGGTGTTCACGAGAGAAGTTTATTACTACACGTTTATCAGGCTGTTCCTGATTCCTGTCATCGTTCTGGCGGGCTGCCGCCTGTTTCACATTGATCAGCTGATCACAGCGGTCTGTGTGATCCTGTCCGCGATGCCGGCAGCGAGCACGAGCGTTGTTCTCGCGGTCAAATATGGAAAAGACGACCGCCTTGCAACGAAGATCGTTGTCTTTTCGACGGTCGTCTCACTGATCACACTTCCGGTCTGGTGCTATATTCTTACGGTGTGACGCAGGAATTTTCTCCGGCAGGACCGGAGAGATAGTACCAGAGGTTCATTCGGATAAATTCATACATGTTGAGCCGGAAATCACGTTTTTTATATGGGATTCCGGCTATTTTCATAGCCTCCAGCATATCCGGATTGGAGTGGCAGCTTCCACATAGACCGGCAGCGTGGTACAGGACGGAGAGGAAGACTTCGCTGGCATCATGGGAGCTAAGGCCGAGACGGACTTCCATGAGCCTGACAAAGGCATCACGGTGTGCATGGTAGCTTGTTTTGAAGCTGGCAAGGCGGCATGCAGTAACATGGACCTCGATGATCGTACAGAGGATATCGCTGTAGCGGAGATAGTCACGGTGCGCGTTCAGGACATCTGCCCAGGCAGCAGCCCATTGATCCGGGGTAAATGGTTTCTCATTGGGAAATGATGCGAGCAGATCGTCAAAATAGGACTGCATTTTATCGGAGCAGATCTCAAGATAGATCTCTTCCTTCGTCGTTACATATTTATAAAGGTTTGCCCGCGTCCAGGACAGCTTTCCGGCAATGGTGGAGAGGGTGATCTCCTGGTAGGGGACAGAGCAGAAGAGCTCGTCTGCCGCGGCTTTGATCTCGGCCATTCTGGCCTGTTTCTGTTCTTCACTTCGCGCTCGCACGAAATCTGTCATGGAATTCACCTCCTGAAGGTCTGATGTAGTTCTCATAGATCGATAAGATCCGGTCGACTTGTAGGAATCGGGGAGTTAGTTTGCACTGACCGGAGACATTATGCTATCATCATTATAATTGATTTTCATTCGCTTGACAAGGGAGTGGGCGTATGCTATCATCAAAATAAGTTACAAGATGTTACTTAATGCAGCAGCGGCCGTTGCCGGACCGTGAAAAGTGGACGACGGATCAGCCGGAGAGAACGCGGGAGTATGATCGGGATGCAACGGTGAAGACGTTCACCGCCCGTGCCGGATCTATTCAGAAAAGGAGAGCAGCATGGATAAGATTAAAAAGAATTTTGGTTTCGGATGTATGCGTTTCCCTATGATTGGGGAAGAAATCGATGAGGCGCAGGTTTCCCAGATGGTGGATTATTTTCTGGATCAGGGATTCAACTACTTTGATACGGCTCACGGCTACATCGGTGAGAGAAGTGAGCTT
>ERZ780144.1713-NODE-1713-length-22088-cov-4.291426_pt1 | contig 22088 bp, 26 predicted proteins | sample MGYA00511380_ERZ780144 | MGnify/ENA primary metagenome ERZ780144 (study PRJEB29588, sample SAMEA1965858) | human gut metagenome | biome: human gut; feature: human-associated habitat; material: faeces | place: Denmark | collected 2008/2010 ... | reverse complement strand
GGTCCCACCGGGGTGTGGACCTCACCGGAAAGCTGCGAGTTTTGGCTTTCGCCTATCTCGATTGCGGAACAAATGTTCGACGGCGTCAATCGCAGCAAAATGAACTATGGCCTTTTATTTTGTTTTGCGGCGCAAGATTTGAGATTATACACATCAATTTAGTACGAGATTTGAGAACAGTAAGTGTGACTATGTCCGGTCTGACTTGGGTCAGCAGCTTTTGTAGTTCACTTTTCTGCAAAAAGACAGGAGTCAGCAAGTTATTCATCCGAGAGAAAAATTATTATGAAAGCTGCACCCAGCACAATTTCTGCTGTGTACCTCAAATCTTTTCTATTTAATAGCATGGACAGGGCAGACCTGTTTACATTTCCCGCAGCGAATGCACTCGGGGTCGTTTGCGTTCTTCACCGGGTCCACGTGCATCTTGCAGACTTTGGCGCAGGCGCCGCAGTGGATGCACTTATGTTCATCCACCCGATACCGGAAAATTGAAATGCGATTAAACAGGGAATAAATCGCGCCCAGCGGGCAGATGTACTTGCAGAATGGCCGGTAAATCAGGATGGACAAAAGGATGGTGGCTACTAAAAGCACATTCTTCCAGGCATAGAGCCAGCCCAGCGCGCTGTGCATGGATGAGTTCAGCAGAACCAGAGGGATGCCGCCCTCCAGCGTCCCCACAGGGCAGATCAGCTTGCAGAAGTATGGGGCGCCCTGTCCCAGCAGATCGACCAGGAACATGGGCAGCAGGATCACGAAGACCACCAGGATCACATACTTCAATTTACGGAGAAGTTTATCCCCCCGGAAAGTCGAGATTTTTTTGAAGAACGGGATCTTATGCAACAGGTCCTGGATCAATCCAAAGGGACACAGCCAGCCGCAGACCAGCCGGCCGACCAGAGCCCCCACAAAAATGAGAAATCCGGATACATAAAAAGCCAGCTTAAAGTTCCAGCTCCCAATGACAGCCTGGAGCGCGCCGATGGGACAGGCTCCCAGCGCCCCGGGGCAGGAATAGCAATTCAAGCCGGGAACACAGAGATTTTTCAACTTTCCCTGATAGATTTTGCCTTGCAGGAAGCCGGCTAAATAGCTGTTTGATAAAAAGGCCCATACCGCCTGTACACCATGTCTGGGCCAGTCGCTTATTTTTTTCTTAGCCAATTCCGATACACTCCAGACAAACTTTTACCGCTTTGGAGAAAACCACGGCCATCTCTCCGCGGCAGATCCCATAAGCCATGAACGCGATCCCCAGAACAGCGGCCCCGGCACCGAACCAGCGCGGGTCGATCCTGCGGCGCTCCATTACGCATCTCCTCCCAGGCGGCCCAGTTCCTGCTCCACAATGGCCTTCCATTCGTCATAGGTGTGGCCGCCCAGATAGGTTTCGCCCACGATATTTCCCTGCCGGTCCACAAAGAAGGTCTGCGGAACTGTGTCGATGCTATCCAGCAGGCCATGAAGCGCCGTCTCGTCAGGAATGAGGAACGGGAACTGGGCGCCAGACCGTTCCGCCAGGATCTGCGCCTTTTGCAACGCTTCGCTGTCCTGCTCCCCGGCCTCGTTCCGGGTGTCCATAACGATGCCGATCACGCCAACACCCTGCTCGGCCATATCCGCCCGCAGCTTCTCCAACTCGGGGATTTCTTCCACGCAGGGGCTGCACCAGGTCGTAAACACATTGACCAGAGTGAGCGTATGCTCCTGGAAGATTGTCTGGTCAACCGCTGTTCCCTGAATATCCGTAGTGGAAAATTCCCCTACGCTCCCGCTGATGCTCTGCGGCAAGGCGCTGAAAAAGGACAGGCCCTCCTCCATGTTTACCATATCTTTCAATGTGACCTCGATATTCTCAAGTTCTGCCTCCAGCCCCGCATCTCCCTTGGAGTTTGAGCTGAGATAGTAGCTGTACGCACCGTCCGCGCTTTCGCCCAATTTCTGGTGCTGGTCGCATCCGGTCAGGGCGTTCAACTGCTCCTCCAGACCGGAGCGGTACACGCCAAGCGCGCCTGTGTGCGTCAATCCGCGTTTCCATTGTTCGATCCCGTCTCCGGCCAGGGGCGTCTCCGCGTCCTTTTGCTCCTGGCTCAATGCGCTCCAGGAGAGAAGCGCGTAGGAGAGCGATCCATTGGCATCCACTTCCTCCTCGCTGAACTGGACCACATCGCAGGCTTGCATTTTTTCCACCAGACTGTCCGGCAGCACGACATCCATGCCAAGGTAAGGGAATGAATGCTCCTTCTCCGGGTACATCCCCATTTCGGACGGCTTCAAAATCACCTCGTCCGTCGGGATGGTGACCCTATTCCCGCCCAGGGTCATCTCCCCCATGCTTGCGGAGCCTTCCGGCGAGGCAGACGGCGAGGAAGCCTGTTCTCCGCCGGAGCAAGCCGCAAGGGAAACGAGCAGCGCCGCGGCTGCCAAAGCTGCGGCAGGCTTTCGGAAAATTCTGCGGCCCTCTCGATTGCCGTAATGGTTGTTCTTGTGCATATCCATGATCTCCTTCGATTTTTTAGACGGATGGCGCTCCATCATTGTGCAGGATAGCACACGGGGGATAAAGTCTTTGTTAACTCAACCGGCCCGTTGAAATATATTTTCGAGCTGGAACAGCCAGTTAACACAAAGTTTATCGCTCCTGTGCTATAATCAAACTATCTGTTGATTGAAGATCGAATGGAGGCGGGGATGTATGCGGCTTCTGATCGTGGAGGATGAACAGGACCTGTGCCGGACAATGGCACAGGTCCTGCGGTCGGATGGTTATGAAGTGGACGCCTGCGGGGACGGCGGGACAGCGCTGGAACTGGCTACAGTGGAGTCCTATGATCTGATTTTACTGGATCTGAATCTTCCTGTCATGGATGGGATGGAGGTTCTGCGCCGCCTGCGTATGGAAAATGCCGAGGTGAAAATTCTGATCCTGTCCGCCAGAACCGAGCTTCAGGACAAAGTGGACGGACTGGACTTTGGAGCCAATGACTACCTGACAAAGCCATTTCATTTCGCAGAATTGGAGGCCCGAATCCGCAGCCTGACCCGCCGCCGTTTCGTACAGGAGGACACGGTCTTATCCTGCGGGGGTATTTCCTTTGATACGGTTTCCCGCACGGCAACAGCGGACGGCCGGGTCCTCAACCTGCCCCGCAAGGAGGCGGGGCTGCTGGAATATCTTCTGCTCCATCAGGGACGTGTGGTGAGCGCGGAGGAATTGATGGAGCACCTATGGGATGGAAGTGTGAACAGCTTCAGCAATGCGGTCCGTGTCCACATCTCAGCACTCCGCAAAAAACTCCGGTCGGTCCTGGGGTATGATCCGATCCAGAATAAGGTCGGCCAGGGGTACACATTGGCCGTAGGAAAGGAGGACGGGAGCCGGTGAAGTACAAGTTCAAACGGCACGGCCTGACGCTGCAATGGAGGCTGGCGCTGACCTCCGCAGCGATCCTGGCCGCGGCCTGCCTGATCTTGACCCTGGTGTTCAACCACTCGGCCGGCGCCGAATTGGACGATCTGGAAATCCAGGTCATCCAGCTCCAGCCCAACACCGGGGACGCGGCGCAGATCTCTGGAGGAGCTGCCGTACCGGAGCAGATGCAGATACCACAGCATTTCAGCAACAGCCGCTCCACGCTTCGGATGGAGAGCGCCGCCGCCATGCTGCTGGTCGTTTTGCTGTCCGGCGTCATGACCTATTGGCTGACAGGGAAGGCATTATCGCCCTTACGGAAAATAGCCGGGCAAATGGAGACGATCCAGGCGCAGAATCTTGCCCAGCCGGTTGAAGTACCCGGAACAGAGGACGAGGTAGCCCATTTAGCAAAGTCTTTCAATGCGATGCTCTCCCGTCTGGGGAAGTCATTTGAAACGCAGAAGCGGTTTTCCGCCAATGCCGCCCATGAGTTGCGGACGCCGCTTGCAGTCATTCAGGCGCGGTTGGATCTGCTGGATCGGAAAAGTAAGGAACTTCCCGGAGACTGCGCGGAAAGCCTTGAGATCCTGGCGGCGCAGACGGAGCGGCTGTCCCATTTGGTCGAGGAACTGCTGCAAATGGCCCGTCTGGAAACCGTACAAAAATCAGATCAAATATCCCTTCCCGCGCTGCTTGAAGAAATCCTTTGTGATTTAGAGGAGGTTGCACAGAAAAATGGGGTGAAAATGGTCCAGCACCCCAGCGAAGGGGAACTTGTAGGGAATGACGCCCTGCTGTACCGTGCGATCTATAATGTCATCGAGAACAGCATCAAATATAATCATACCGGCGGGCGGGTCAGCGCTCAGTCAAATGTAGAGAAAGGGCAGATTATTGTTACGATCTCAGACAGCGGCCGTGGCATCCCGGCAGAAGATCAGAAGCAGGTCTTTGACCCGTTTTTCCGCGTTGACAAGTCCCGTTCCCGTCAAATGGGCGGCTGCGGCTTGGGTCTGGCGTTGACAAAGGCGATCATAGAACTGCATGGCGGACAGATTAGGATTGTTTCCAGCTCTCCCAAAGGAACGACGATCCGTATCATGCTGCCGCAGTAAGGTAAGTAGAAGGAGTGTGCTTTATGAAAACAGGAACAGGATTTGTATTTCAGAACATAACGGCGGAGAGAAATGAAGAACTGCTGAAAATGTGCATCCAAATGGCCGCAGCACTAAAAGCTCAGGGAGATGCTCCGTTTGCCGCGTTGCTGGCCGATGAAAACGGCGATGTTCTGATGGAGCAGGACACGCTGGTATATAAAAATGGTGACAATACCGCCCATGCCGAGTCTGTACTGGCGAGTAGGGCTTCCCAAAAGTTCTCAGAGGAATTTCTGTGGAAATGCAGCCTATATACCTCGTGTGAACCGTGCTGCATGTGCACAGGGGCCATCTATTGGGCCAACATTGGCAGGATCGTATTCCCTGTAACAGAGAAAGCCGTGCTTGATGTTTCTGCGGAGAGTGGGCATCCCGATTTTCCAATATTTCATTTGGGTTGCAGGGAAGTTCTTGCAAGGGGCCAAAAAGAAATCGTAGTAGACGGCCCGTATGATTGTTTTGTGGAGGTAGCATTAGATATGCACAGATAGATTGACTAAGTGGGATGATCTGAATACAACTGTTTTTTCTGATTTTAACTTTGGATTCCTGTTGTCCTAATTTGAAGCGCTGTATTCCTTGCTTATTGCGTACCAATTCCTGAGCGGGAAAATGTCCGGGAACGATAGCTGAACGATGGGAGAGACTTTTGGTCGCCCGTTGTAAAAATTCTGCTAGTATGGTATACTGATCAAGAGACGAGGCGTATGTGGCTCCGCACCATCATTGGACAATGAAAAGTGGCATTTTACGCACGAAACGGAAGAGGATCGTGTGGTATCGAATCGTTTTTTCAGATGCCGAAAATTCGACGTCTCATGGCCTGAGAACAGCGAGATGCAAAAGGTGTGCATTGAGGAGATCACGCGCATCAATTATGAAAGAGAGACGGCGAAGCGGAATATCGCGACTCGACCTATGTGAGTTCTTTGACGCCGAGGTATCCGCTTGACCCACACCGTGACCCACACGGGGAAACGAGCGGGCGGAAACAATGGAGACAAGAGAGTCAAAGAGTATGGTATGTTGGACGGAAAAGGGCACGAAAGGCCCGGGAAGCAAAAAACCTCACCGGCCCAATCAGTTGGTAAGGATGAGGTCTCCGGTTCAAATCCGGATAGCAGCCCCACAAAACAACTGATTTTTTGGCGAAAAGCGGTTGTTTTATTTGTTTTTGCAACTATTTTTGGTAGTTTGAATTTCGGCTTTCGCCTTTGACCACAGAACAAGCCACAGACAGGAAAAAGACAGGCCTCCGAGGGCGCTTTGCCCTTGGAGGCCCGTTTGCGCAATACGGCAGGTTCTCCCGGTCAACTTGCCGCACTTTCCTGCTTTGTCTGTTTTTTTCCGGCGGCGATCTCTGCCTTCATTTCCCGGATCAGTTCTGCCAGCTTTTTCTCACACTCGGTTTCCGTTTTCGTGTAGACATTCCGGGCCATGCGCTTTCCATTGATGACGGGGGAGTATCGGCCCTCCCAGAGGTGGTCATTGATCTGGCTGACACAGCCGGTGCCCGGCTTGCGGCGCTGGCCTTTGTAGGGCTGGAAGATGGAGGGCGGAGGGTTTCTTGGCGCCGTGTCAACCTCTTGGGCGGCCTCGCTTTTGACGATCCCACGGTCGATCTTGGCTGCGGCAGTCCTCTGCATCTCATCGGTCACATGGGCATAGATGTTCAGCGTGGTGCTGCTGGACACATGGCCGATGATGGTCGAAAGAGTCTTCGCATCCATGCCGTGCTCCAGGGAAGCGGTGGCGAAAGTATGCCGCAGATCGTGGAATCGAAGTCTCTTGCAGCCGGCCCGTTTCAGCACAGTGGACAGCCGCTTTCGCACTGCCGCGGGGTCCATGGGTGAGTCCTCCTTGACTGGCGAGGGGAACATCCAACGGGAGGTTGAAGTGGTCCGGTAGGATTTGAGTACATTCAGAACTGGGGGAGGGAGGAGCACCGTCCTCCGGCCTGCATTGGTTTTGGGCGGAGATACCACCAGTTTCCCTCGCACCCGGTGGACCTGCCGTTCCACTTGGAGCGCCCCGGTTTTGAGATTCAGGTCATTCCACTGGAGGGCGCAGATCTCGCCCCGGCGCAGGCCAGTGGATAACTCTAAGAGCAGAAGCTCATAGCAGCCATCCTCTCTGGCTTGGATCAGTAACCGCTGAATTTCCTCCGGCATCAGGACCTTCATTTCTCTGGGTTTGGCAGAGGGAAGCTTACATTCGTCTGAAGGATTTCGGAACATCAGATTTTCTTCCACGGCCTTATCCAGGGCAGCGTGGAGGGTGGTGTGGATACCCCGGACAGTCTGATATGAAAGTCCTTCGCCATAGAGGTCGGCTCGAATCAGCCGGCCGCTCTTTTTAAGGGATACATAGAATTCCTGGATGTCAGCGGTGGTCAGCTTGTCCAGCTGGATTTGTCCCAGAGCAGGGGTTATGTATTGGTAAATCCGTCGCTCGTAGGACATTTGGGTGTTGGGGCGGAGGTTCGGTTTCTTGTACCCTTGATACCAGAGGTCCAGCCAGTCCGCCAACAAGATTCCGGGCTTAGGCTGATCTGGCGCAGATTCTTTCAGCGTCTCCCGGAGCTGTACCAGTTTTGCCGCGCATTCCGGCTTGGTTTTGGCGAGGACATTTTTGGTCACCGGCAGGCCCATGTCATCGTAGCCCACTATATACCGGCCCTCCCAGCGTCCGTCTTTCCTCAGATGGAGACTGCCGTCGCCGCGGGTTCTGCGCTTTGCCATGGAGCCATCTCCTCTCCCAGGTAGTCCGTTAGGGAGCCGCCTACGATTTCGGCGGCTTTCCGGTGCATATCGGTGGTAGTGTGGGTATAGGTGTCCGCCGTGAAGCTGGCTTTGGTGTGGCCCAGGATGCCGGACAGGGTCTTGGCGTCCACTCCGTTGGCCAGCGCGTGGGTGGCAAAAGTGTACCTGAGATCATGGAATCGAAGGCCAGGTAGATCGTTTTCCGCAAGGATTTTTTCAGTTGATGATAAGCAGTGCTGGGGTTCATGGGTGCTTCGGGTTTGAGCGGGTTGGGAAAGATCCATACAGAATAGGAGTGCTTCTTACGATTTGACAACAACTCCGATGTAGTAGGTGGCAGGACGATTTTTCTGGTTTCGGCGCAGGTCTTGGTGTCGCCCGTCACCAGCCGCCCGCCCTTCTCCTTGTGGAGAGTCCGGCTTACATTCAAGGTTCCTTTCCTGGGATCGAAGTCAGACCACATGAGTCCGCAGATCTCGCCCAGCCGCAGGCCGGTGGTCAGTTCGGTGTAGAAGAAGTCTTTCCAGATGGGGGCCTGCTCCACCGCCGCCAGAAAGGTGTCCAGTTGTTCTTCGTTGAGAATGGTCATGGATTTGTGGGCCACCTTGGGCGGTTCCACATGGTCAGCGGGATTGTGAGGCAGCAGACGTTGGTCTACCACAGACTTCAGCGCATGGTGCAGGGTGGTGTGGATGCCGTGGACGGTGGTGGTGGACAACCCACAGCTTTGACCGGGGCGGGGATGGACCCGGCCCTGCTTTTTGAGATCGTCATACAGTTTTTTTAAATCAGAAGTGGTGTCTGGGTGAGCTTTTTTTGGCCCAGATACAGTTTGACATGGTGCTCCATGTCACTGCGGTAGTGTTTCAGCGTGCTGGGCCGGAGGACGGAGGCCATCTGTTCCAGCCACCGATCCAGCCACTCCGAGAGTGTCATCCTGCACTCCTCCGTCAGATCTACACCCTGATAGGCTGTGATGTTCTGCCGGAGTTTGGTAGTCAGTTCTTTTTGGGTGTCGGCGTAGATGTATCGGAAGATGGGTTCGCCGTTCTCCTTGTGGCCCAACACGATGCGGCCCTCCCGGCAGCCGTCCTCCCGCTTGCGGACCATGCCGTCACCGGACGGTCTTCGTTTTGCCACAATTTTCACCTCCAGGCGTTTTTATCTTTGATTTGCGTCGCAGGACTTGCGGTGGCTACCGGATGGGCGGGAACCTGTGAGGCTCTGCCACCCATTGGGACAGCACCGCGCCGCAGCGGCGGCAGATCAGGCAGCGCATCCGATTGCCCAAGATGCCGTGCTTCTTGAAGGTGACGATCCCTTCACCGTGCTGCCAGCCCAGCCCAAGGTCGTCACTGCCGCAGTAGCGGCACTGGCGGAGGGGCAGTTGGTTGGTGGTCATCATTGTTCCTCCCTTCGGTCGTCTCCGAGGAACAGCTCCACCAGACTGCTGTCGTCCTCGTCCAGCGCCTCCAGGATCAGTCTCGTTCCCAGACGGAAGCCCAGGATAAAATTCTCCAGAGCCAGCGTACTGCCGATCTCGTTCTCTGCATTGATGAGCCGCAGCAGCAGGCTGTGGGCTTCGCCCTCCAGCAGTTTGGTCAGCTGTTCTTCGTACTTGTGAGACTGATCCATTGCGTTCCTTAGGGATGTGCTGGAACAGATCTGGCGGTCGTATGGCGTGATGTTCCCGTAGTATAGGTCTTCCAGCGTCTCTTGCATGGTGTGCCACCTCCTTGTCAGCAACACACAATACCACAGAAACAGAAAATAGCCACGGCAGATGCGCAGAGTTATCAAAGATTTATCATCTGGCGATCCTGAAGGATTCCGAAGACGTTCATATTGTTTATTGCCCCGTGATTTTTGAGGGAGGCGACTCGCATTCCGCCCATAACCATGCCACCCTGGTTCTGCCCCTCTTTATGGTTATCCGGCCTGTGTCCCATAGCGATCTTCTTCTCTTTGATCCTCTGCCGGAGCTTACTGTCCACCTGCGGCCCTGTTCCGGACTGAGGTAGGGATCGTTCCTGAAAGATCCTGCTCATGTGGTGGAACAGACGGGTGACAGCCAGGAACACATGGGGCGGTCTGCCGCTGTCCTGGCGTTGGAGAAGGGCTTTCGCATAGACGTTGCCCTGTGCGGCAGATTGACTTAGCCAATACATCCCCAGTTTCTTATCGTACTCCACGCCCTGGCCCATGAGATACAGCTTGCCCAGCATATACTGGGCATACTGGTTGCCTGCCTCCGCTGACTGGGTGAGCCATTTTGCGGCCCGCCTCAGCCAACGAATACCATCCTCCACATCATGCGCCTCGGGATCATCAGAGAGCAGAAGCTTACCCAGAGCGTACTGCGCATAGGTGTGTCCCTGCTCCGCCGACTTTTGAAACCAGTATCGGGCATTCACCCAGCCCGGTGTCAGCAGCGGACCGTCCCGCCACAGCTTTCCCATGAGGTACTGCGCGTGCTTGTCACCGTTTTTGACCAGCTGGTTCATTTCATCGACAGCGTCGCCGCGCTCCTCTAGGGTCATGCTCTCATCCCGAATCGCATCCCGCAGGGCCTCGTAGTCATAGGAAGCGTTTTGAAATTCCTTCGGCTCAGCCGTCTGTTCTACCCCCTTGTCCTCGAAGAACAAATTGCTCTGCCGGATGTTCTCCGCCTCCTTGATGACGGCGTTTTTGATCTGCCTGAATACTTTCTCTTGTAACAACCTTTTTCGTTCTCTGGGCTTATCGTGATAGTATCCATCCACTTTGCCCTGGAGGACCATCCACTGGTCGTAGCAGTCCCGCACACTGGGGAGCCGTTCCATCTCATCCACGATCCGATCCACCAGTTTCTTCTGTGACTTTGGGAGATATCCATAGGACTTCTTGCCCCTGACCGCTCAGCTGCATCGCCAGTTCCAGCATGAGCTGTTCCGCATCCGGGTGGTCACAGATACCCGCTTTCATCACCTGCACCAACTCCAGCATAGCTTTCCGGGCCTCGTGTACCAGTTCGTCGCGGGATACAGACTTCTGTTCGTAGAGGCGCAGCAGTTCCTGCTTAAAAATATCATTGGCGAGCTCGGACTTGATCTGCCGGATTCCCTCTTTGGACAAGTACGCCTGTCCCGGCTTTGCCGACCACGCCATCATGTGGACATGGGAATGGTCACCCTCATCGTGGAAGGCGGCGTACCACCGGAAATCGTTGGGCGGGATGTTGATCGCCGCGGCGATGTCGTTGCGGTGAGCCCGGAGGAGATCCCGCCACGCCTTGGCGCTGTCGTAGCCCAGCCGCTCCGCACGGGGCCGGGTGGCGATGTAGCGCAGGTAGCCGCTGAGGGTGGCGTTCCCGCCGCACTTGTAGTAGGAACTCTTGACGATCAGTCCTGCCACTCATCCCCTCCTCCCAGGCTTTCCGCACCCGTTGGTCCAGGGAGATGCGGCCATTGGTTTTCTTCACGTTGCTGATACTCTCCGCTCGACGTCGCCGGAGGTCATCCTCGCTGAATTGATAGACGTCCGCCAGGATGCCAGCTACCATGTCCTGCTCCACTGCCTGCTTGTACAGCAGAGAGGACATCCGATTCTCCAACTGTCCCAGCTGGCCGTCCACATAGGATTTGATGGAGGCCGGGAGAAAGAGTCCGGCGTTGTTGGCGCTGAGGTAGTCCAGATAGAAGTCGACGGCTCGTTCGATGAAGGCGGTGAGACTGCGGCTCCCATCCTCCCGGTAGCGGCGTTCCAGCACCGCTTTTTTCTCCGGCGTCAGGTACAGGGCAAATTTCTCTTTCTTGCTTAAAATAGGCTTCTTTCCGGGGCATGACCCCTGATTTTTCATTGTGGGAGTAAGTTTTTGGGGATAACGACCGCAGAAGTGATAGCACTTCTCTGTTTTTGACCCTATTTCAGGACACCGTAAAAGCCCTCGTAACTGCCCGCACTGCAGGCAGAAGTGGCTCCCGCAGGGGTGGCCTGCGACCCCTGCCTTTATGCTGCTCCACCCCCTGTGTGTTCTTTCACCCACTGGATGAATCGTTCCTTTGGTACCACCATTCTATTGCCGATGCGCAACACCGAGAAGTCCGGTTCGTGCATCTCGTCGGCACAAGCTCCATATCCTTCGTTTCCCCCGAGGGCAAAAACTTATCCATTCCGCTGTGCCTCCTCTTCCCACCGAACCCGCTCCGCTGGGCTTCGACGGGAGCCCTTCTTGGTGCTGAGAAACAGCGGCAGTTCGTCGTAGCTTTTGTAACTGGATTCTTTCACCGTTACAATCTCCTGTCAAAATTTTTCCGTACTGTGTGTCCCTTGAAACTCAAATTTTGTAAGACATCCGACTAAATTTTGGGGCCTAACGAAAACGGAATACCCCGATTTTGATTTGTCTGCTGAACGCAGCCTCTGCAATTCCACACGAATACCCCTCTACTTCTCTTGCCGATAACATTTGCAGATGACATAGTTTTGATATAATTTTCGGATGCCGTCTGATGTTCCTTTCCACTATGTATTGGGGAGATCATATCCCTTTGACACACTCTTGACAGAAAAAACGGAGCGCCTGCTTTGTCGCAGATGCTCCGTTTGAGGTTACAGTAATTCACTTTTGTACTGGTTTCCGCAGTTGGCATATTCCCTCCGCCTCGTCCCGTTCTTTCAGCAGGCAGGCCAGAGCAGAAAAGAATTTCTTTTGCAGATAATCCACACTGCCCCGGTTCGACTGATGGTTCTCGGCATATTTGCGGATGGACAGGCCATCTATGAACCACTCCCGGAAGTAGTCCTGGTACTCCGACAGCACGGTTTTCAGGGTGTTATCCAGAAACTGCAGGTCCTCTTTCAGTTTGGCGAAGCCACTCCTGGTGATGGCAACGAATCTTCTTTTCTTCAAGCAGAGGCAATATTTGTTTCAGTCGAAGTTGTAGTGCTCACAGAGATCTTTTGCGTATGTGTAATAGGTATCGGCCTGCTGATACTTTCGGGAGTTGTATGCTTCATCCAGCGGTGGTCGTTGCCGTTTACGAACCGGCCCACGGAAGCCCTCCTCTTCCAGCCGCTCTACGGCCTCTCCCGATATCTTCATGTTGATCAACCGCTTATACTTGACTTTCCACTTACCGTTCACTTCCACGAAAGCGCAGAAGGATTTTTTGCTGGAGGTATAGTACTTTGGGACATCCACGAATGGGTAGGCAGTCCAGACCGCTGTTTCCTCGCCAGTGTCAGCATCGGTGGCCAGCGAGACCACATAGACTACCCTCCTGTCATACCGCCGATAGTACCCGGCGCAGATTCGCCTGCCCGTCATCGCCGCACCTCCCGCTCTTTCAGCTCTCAGTATAGCGGAGCATAGGGCATCTGTAAATGGCTGAAGGCCTTTCTTCTTTTATTCCCCGTCAGAATTTGAGGATGTTATTGGGCAATAGAATACCGAAGCCACACGGCACCGCTGTCAAACTTCTGGACATCGGTCAGGCGCAGCTGGATCACCGAGTGTGTCATGGGTAGACCGTCGAACACCACCTCATAGCTGGGGGCGGTAGCGCGCTTAGGGAAGGCTTCCTTAGGATATGTGTACAGGGAAGGGAAGAGGAAGATAGTTGCGCTTTCTACTCATTCCACCTTTATCATGCGGTATCCAACGCCAATGTGATTCTGAATAAGGCAAGGCCACCAGCAGTTCAGACGAACCGCTGGTGGCCTTTTCCTTGATATGGTGTAGCAGTTTTGGGGGAAATATTTTCCTCGTCAGTTGTTATTTGATCTTACAATAACGCTCCAGTATAGTTGCCGTTTCAGCGCGGGAGATCATACTGGCAGGATCAAGGAAGCGGTCACTTTTGCCGAGGATGATTCCTTTTCCGACGGCCCATTGCAGTGCTTTCTGGGAGCTGTCGCTGACCTTCTCTTTTGCGGGGAACGCATTCAGTGTGCCCTTGGTCTCCGGAGACCCGGCGCACTTATAGAGCATAAGGGCAAACTCTTCACGGGTGACAGTGCCGTCATAGTCAAAACTAGTGCTTCCACCCTCGCCGATAATGTCCATCTTAACAGCCCAAAGGATGGCCGATCTATAGGCATCTGATTCTACATTCTCATAGGGAAGCGCACAGCAGGCACTCGGCTCACCTGCCAGATGCCAAAGACTCAGTACGGTATCAGCGTGGCTGATCGCAGTGTTGGGAGCAAAACCGGTATCAGAAACGCCAGACATCAAATTGTTTTCGCTGACATATTTCACACCCGCTTGGAACCAGTCGGACGCGGCAATATCTTTGTAGGAATCCCACTTCTTCCCGTCGGCAAACCATCCGTAGGAGTCAAGGGCCAACAGTTCCTCGGTTATGCCGGTATCATCGAGACGCCGGTGTAAGAGATATTGTCCTCACTGTCCATCTGGAACCCCTTAAAGTATGCGTAGGCCCTGCGCACTTCCGCTTCATTCTGGATATGGCCGACCCCTTTCACAATCTCATAGCACAGAATGGGCACATTGTCCTCGTTATTGAAGACGTGGGTACTGAAATCTCCATCCCGATAGGAGATGCCCTTTTGCATCATCTCATTCATGCTTTCGCCAAGGGCGTAATACTCCCTGTAAAACTGGAACATACGGAAGACGCCGGGATTCACAAAGTCGGGGCGACCGGGTTGAGCATTAGGCGTCCTCATAGCCCAAGCCATTACCGCATCTTCTTCGCCATAGAAAATCTGTGTGGGAATTTGAAGCGTGTCATCGAAACGGTCGTTCTTTTCATACATGGTGTAAACACCGTCGCCGTTGTCACCCTTTGTATCATAGGCCTCATCTTCCGTAGCGAAGCCCAGAGGTTCCCAGTAGCCCAGCTAGCCGCCAGTCCCGCTCACCGCGGCAAAGGGGTCTCCGTTGTCGCCGCTGCTGATAGCCTGAGCGATGGCCATACAGCACCCGCTGGAATGTCCAAAGGCATAAATTCGAGATGGATCTGCGTTGTCTTTCAACAGGATATCAGGCACAACATAGCTCTGGATGAAGTTTGTGTCATCCCATCGCACCCAAGCAAGGGCGGTGTATACGCCGTTTACATTCACACTTATGTCCGGTAATGTCAAAGGAAACGCTACGATGATGTTTTCATCATCAGCAACATTGATTCACCCTGAGCTGTAGACATAGTCGGTATAACGGGCACTTTTCCGGCTCATGGCCAAGACCACAGGAACCTTTTCAGTGGAATTTCGCACAGCCTCCGGGATGTAAACGTAATAGTAGCTCAGAATGCCATCAGCCATAACGGTCCGCAGGGAAAGCCCGCGGTAATTCAGGTCGGATTCATCGCAGGCGAGCAAAGCCTCTTGAACGGTAACCCCGTCGCTCCGGTAGGCGCCAATCAGCTCCAGAGGAAGGGCTTTACCATCCTCGGTGTTCTCAATCACAGTGATGTTCTTATCCACGCTGTTCCTCTTAAAGAACTCGACAAAGGACTTTTGCTGCTCGTTATAGCTGCCGCTCACCAGCTTCAGCGGGCAGACATATTCACTGTTAGCGTGCTCCTCACTGTATGTATAACTTGGGTGCATATACAGCCGCGCAGCCGTATGCGGAGGCCTTCTTGTCATTGTCCAGATAGGTCATGACTGCGGCGGCGCCTTTCCCATAACCTACGAGAGTCCTGATGCTGGTGAAATAATAATTGTAGACCTCCTTTGCGGGGCTAATCAATGCGGTGACGGCGGCAATCAAAGCGGGAGCGTCCTGATCCCAGCCGCCATCAGGCGCGGTTAAGGCGAGGATACCGAAGCCGTTCTTGTCCGCATCCTTGGAATTTGTCTTGAAAAATGCGGCAACGTCATCGCCCTCGTCCAGAACTGCCAGGACAACCGGATTGCTGATGATACAAGACTCCGGCGTATAGGAGTAAAGCGGTGCGATTTTCCCCTCGACCTGCACAGTGGTCTGATAGTATCCAAGGAACTTGTTTTTGATGTAACCCTCTTTGGTATTAGGGCCGTAGGTCTCATCAATGCCATTGGCTGCGATTATATCCTCGATTGCCGGGAATTCTTGGAAGACGACTGTGCCACTGGCGGCGTACGCGATGTTGCTTGTCAGCGCAAGTGCCATGCTCAGGCACAGTGCAAAGGAGAATCCTTTAGATATCAGCCCGGCTATATTTTGCTTTATGCTGTCTTTCCTCGCTTTCTTCGGTTTCTTGCGGCTGTGGCTCCAACTGAATATTTTTTGTAAGATTGTTGTACAACGCAATGACCCGTCCCACGCCGAGCATGGCCATGACGCTCCCAATCCCCACACCCTCGAGCTTGCCCATACAGAGCAAGGACAGCAGCGCAGCGGTGCAGACGCTGACGATGTCCACAATATTTTTCATCGTACCGAGGGGCTTGCCGGTTTTTTCCGCAAGTGTCTGGACAAAGCCATCGCCTGGGTTGGGGATCAGCTTCATTTTCAGGGTCATTGCCGCCCCTATCCCGGTAAAGACGATGGCCAGGGCCAGAAATCCCAACCTGGCGGGAAGGGGGAAAGCCTCAACTTCAATGGCGTCCTGGGCTATGTGCATGACTCCGGTAAAAAGGACGCTCAGGGGGAGCTGGAGCAGGGTGAGGACGAGCGTCCGCCGATCCCGCGTGACAACGAGCTGCACCGCTACATAGATCAAAAAAAGGCCCAAGGTGGCATTTGCAAAGGAGATGGGGAACCGGAGGGATACCACAAAAGGGATGGCCGTCAGGGCAGAAGCTCCCAGACGGGTCTCAGCGGTAAGTGTCAGGCCAATCGCCAGAATCAGCATCCCGAGGACATAACAGATAACTCGTGTTAGCCGGTTATGCGTTTTTAAACTCTGCCGGGGGTGAATCGCCGCCCTCATACCGCACTGGGAGCTTTCCGCCGTGTGACGACGAGGAAGCCGATGATCACGATGCCAAGACCCAGACCTATCACATCAAAAATGATGCCAGGGACGAACATCAGGACAGCCGCAACGGCCATGGCGAGGCGGAACACCGGATTCAGCTTCCCCTTGAACCAGCCGATTACCGCCATGGACATCAGCACCACTGCAAAGGTAGCCAGAATTACGATCCAGACAGTGTCTAATACCGGGGTGTCCACGATTAACAGGGCAGGGTTATAAACATAGACGAATGGAATGATAAAGCCGGGCAGGCCCAGCATGAAGGCAAGCCACCCCGTTTTACTGGTGCTGGAGTCGGCAAGGCCTGCCGCCGCATAGGCGGCTACCGCCACCGGCGGGGTGATGAAGGACATGATGGCGAAATAGAACACAAAGAGGTTGGCGGCCAACTCCGGGATGCCGGCAGCAGTCAGGCTGGGTACACCTCCAGTAGCGGCGATGATATATGCCGCCGTGCTGGGCAGACCCATACCCATGATGATGCAGGCCAACATGACCAGCAGAAGCATGAGTACAAGGTGCCCGCCGGAGAGCTTGAACACAATGCTGGTGAACTTGATGCCAATGCCGGTCATAGACACGATTCCGATCACAATACCGGCGCAGGCACAGGCGACAGTCACGGACACGGTGGTCTTGGAGGCTTTCACCAAGGCGTTAAATACCTCTTTAAAAGGAAGACGCTTATTTGTGAGCCACTCCTTGACAAAGCCGATGACCAGCAGCACTGCAATGCTGAACAGCGCAGCGAAGTTGGCGGAAAGGCCGAAGCCCAGCAGCGCCACGATTAACACGATGATGGGCAGGGCATAATACCAGCCCTCCTTGAGTACCTTTTTCACCTGCGGCAGCTTATCCGCGCTCTCCGCCTGTAAACCCTGCTTGTCTGCTTCCAGGTATACTGAGACGCCGAGGCTCAGATAGTAGAGGATACCGGGGACAATGGCCGCGATGATGATGGTCGAGTAGGGAATGCCAGTCAGGTCCGCCATAACGAAGGCAGCGGCCCCCATGACTGGCGGCAGAAGCTGTCCTCCGGTGGAGGCCACTGCCTCCACTGCGCCGGCAAATTCCGGTCGGTAGCCTACCTTTTTCATCAGGGGGATGGTAAATGTGCCAGTTGTGACCACATTGGCCACGGCAGAACCATTGATGGAGCCCATCAAGGCGCTGGATACCACCGAGGCTTCGGCTGGACCGCCCTTCATCCGGCCGGTGAGGGCATAAGCGATGTCAATGAAAAACTGGCCTGCCCCGAATACGTCCAGCAGTTCGCCAAAGATGATATACAGTGCCACAAAGGACACACAGGCGCTCACGCAGGTGCCGAAGATAGATTCGCTGGTCCAGGCAACATAATTTGTAATGTACGGGATGTCATAGCCACGGTGAGCAATAATCTCCGGCATATAGGGGCCGGCTATGGCGTAAGCGATGAAGATAGCGCTCAGAATGGTCAGCGCCCAGCCCACCGTCCGCCATGCCAGCATCATAACAGCCAAAATAAGCAGCACGCCCATAATAATGTCCAGATCAGTCGGACCGCTGATGCCACGCTTTGAGAGGGCAGCGAGGGTGGTATTGGTCAGGAAGTAGCCGCCAACCACAACGGTGGCCAGGGAGAACGCGCCGTGGAGGAACTTTGTGACCTTCCTACCTGCGGCAGCCTGCTGAGTCTGCATAAGAAAGTAGATCAAAACCATAGCAAAGACGTGGAACACCCGTTGCTGCACCAGGCTGATGGAGGTGTCCCAGGCGATGAAGATGTGGAACAGAGCCACAATAAAGCAGACAATAGACAAGATTAGATTCAGCGCCTTTGAACCTTTGGATTGAAGATTCTCATTCATATCGTCACCTCATTTGAAGAAGAGAGGGGACGGACGGCAGGCGTCCGCCCCCTCGGTGTCAAGTTCAGCCTTTCAGGGCATCGGGGATGGTCACACCCTTCTCCTCCAGGTAACGGATGGAACCGGGATGCAGGGGCAGATCGATGCATGCGAGCACATCGTCAAAGATCGCCTGCGTCTCCACGCTCTTGGCGCTGGAAGCCCACTCGTCACGGTTCTCCCAGATGGCCTTGGTGATCTCGTAGACCTCGTCATCTGTAAGGCCGCTGTTGAGAGAGGTACACATGATGACTTTGTTGCCCGGGATTACCACGTCGGTGTCGTTGTTGGGATATGTGCCGGCAGGGATAGTGACCTTGGAGTAGGCAGGATACGTCTCATAGAATGCGTCGTTGTCGATGGACAGGAGCACTGCGTCGCAGGAGGTAGTAAGCTCAGTGAGGGCGGCAGAGTTCAGAGGGTGGGTGGCGATCATGGCATCGATCTTTCCATCCTTTAGGGCGGTGGCACCGTCAGACTCACCCATGAACTGGGCGTTGACCGAGTTGTAATCCAGACCATAGACTCCCAGGAGCATGCGTCCGGCCATCTCGCCGCCGCTGCCGGCGGAGCCCATACTTACAGTTTTGCCCTTTAGGTCCTCAACGGAGGTAATGCCACTGTCCTTGAGGGTGAAGACCTGCAGGTAGTTGTTGATGGTGGAGAACATCGCACGGATATCGGAGTAATCGCTGCCCTCGTAGTCGGCCTGCCCGTGATAGGCGTAGGCGCAGATCTCGCTCATGGAGATGCCCATGGCCATTTTCCCGTCATGGAGGTTGCGCAGGTTCTCGATGGAGGCGGCGGTGGACTCGCCGGTGGCGGTGATGCCGTTCACATGGTTAGTGATGGTCTCGGCCATCGCCACACCCATGGGGTAGAGCGCGCCGGAGGTACCGGCGGTTCCGATGGTAATACGCTTTACGTCGCCCTGGGAATCGTTGCCGGGACCTGCTTCGGAATTGTTCGGTAAAGAGGCGGAATTACCACAGGCCGCGAGGCAGAACGAGATAGAGGCGGCAAGCAAGAGACTAATTAGTTTTTTCATAGTTTTGACCTCCTGATTTGTGTATGTATGGGTTGATTTTAACAGTTTTTCTAATGTGTGTCATTGGAATTATTTTTCGGCTAGACGAATTATGTCAGCGCCGATACCTTTCATCTCTTCGTAGAAACGGGGGAAGGATACCCCAACGTGGTCAACTGAATCGATGAAGCTGGGGCCCTCGGCTCCCAGGGCAGCGCAAGTGGTGGCCATAACGATACGATGGTCGTTGTGCCCATCAATAGTGGCGCCGTGGAGAGGGGAGTGATAAATCGTCAGGCTGTCCTCCTCCTCGTCGATATGTGCGCCCATCTTCCGCAGTTCCTGAGCGATGGTCTTGGAGCGGTCAGTCTCCTTCATGCGGCTGGCGGCAATGTTATAGAGTTTCATTTTGCCCTGGGCATAGCACCCCAGAACCGCCAGGGCGGGTACGGCATCGGGGGTGTCGCCGCAGTCGATTTCAATGCCGTGAAGGTCATGGCCGCCCTCCACAATGATGCCTTCTTTGCCGCCGTCCAACACTTCCACATGACCGCCCATTTCGTTGATCCAGTCCACATAGTGGCGCTCGCCCATGAAGTCGTTGATGTCCATATCTGGCAACTTGATGCTGCACTTTTCTTTCATGATCGCGGTGGCCACCATAGGATAGCTGGCGGAGCACCAGTCGCGGGAGGTGCGCTTGGTGAAGGGATGGTAGGACTGGTTGCCGGGGATGACGAACTTCTCGTAGTTGTGGTTCTCCAGATAGACGCCGGCGGCTTTCATCCAGTCCATGGTCAGGTTGGCATAGGGCCGCTCACCCAGAGTGGTGTCATAAACAATGGTGGTCGTATCCTTTAATGCCGGGCAGCAGACCATCAGGCCAATGCCCCACTGGACGTTCTTTCCGTTGAGGTGGACCGTATGGCCTCCCTCCACAGGCCCCTCAATCAGCAGTGGAGCCAATTCGTTGTCCCGGGTGGACACCGCTTTGCCGCCCATCTCCCGGAGTGCGTTGAGCAGAGGGGAGATGGGCCGGTAGCAGATCTGGTAATCGCCAGTGATGATGCTTTTGCCGCTGAGCATGGCTGCCAGGGTGGTAATGAAATAGAACCCGGTGCCCGAGTTGCCCACATCCAGCACCGCGCCGGGGATATGTAGCCCTTCCAGACCAGGGCTGGTGACGACCCACTCCTCGTCATTGGAGGTGTCCACTTGGGCGCCCAGACGGCGGCAGCACTCGGCAATATCGTAGTTGTCGAGGTTCAGCATGGGGTGGAGGATATGGCTGGTGCCCTTTGCGATGGTGCCCAGGACAAGTCCGCGAGCGGTCTGACTTTTCGAGCCGGGTACGTCTACGACGCCGTTGAGCCGGGAAGTGGGATTTACCAGATAAAACATGATACCAGTTCTCCTTTAATTTTTAAGTCCCGCCTCGGCCGAGAGGTCTACCAATTGATGAGGTAAGTATAGCAGACCCCTTGCATTTTGTGAAATAATTAGATATAATGCTATTTATAATCTGAACTTATAAAAGGAGGGCCGTACCATGGAACTTACACAGCTTCGCTATGTGCTCCAGCTTGCCAGCACCTCCAATTTCTCCAAGGCCGCCGATCGGCTCTATATCACCCAGCCCGCCCTCTCCCAGCAGATCAACGTGCTGGAGGAGGAACTTGGGCTTAAGCTATTTAGGCGCACCACCCGCAAGGTTACTCTCACGGAAACTGGGGAGGAGTTTGTTCGGGGTGCCCGGGAGGTCCTGGATCGGGTGGAGGAACTCCAGCGCACAATGGCGCTGCGCCGCCGGGAGGTAGGGGGGACGCTGTCGGTGGGCCTGCTTAGCACCCTTTCCCACCTCAATATAACCGAGTACATCAGTTCTTTCCATAAGGTCTATCCCAATATCCATATTGACCTTCAGGTGGCTTGGAGTTCTGAGCTGATCAACCGGGTTCTGGATCGGGAATTGGATGCGGCAATTACAAATATTCACATTTTACCCGGCAATCAACTGGATTCACGTCTTAATGTCCGTTTTTTTTTGGAAGACAGCATCATGATGATGGCGTCCCTCAAAAGGGATTTTGGTGGACAAAAGACCGTAGAGGTGCAGGACCTGTCCGTAGTTCCCATTATTGCCCTGGAAAAGACCACCAGCATTCGGGCTGAAATGGATGATATCTTCAAACAGTGTGGAGTCCATCCTAATATCATATGTACCTGCCCCAATATGGATAGCTTGATTTCCATGATTCGTGCTGATATGGGGGTTACCTTTCTCTCATCCGGGGTGGCAAAGGCCTATAAGACCCCCGATCTGTGCTGTATTCCTATCCGCCCCGCCTATCGTACAAAGACCGCTATGATTACAAGGGAAACTGCAACGCCTTCCGAACCGCTGCAATATTTTGAAGACTATTTTTACGGCATTACGCATTAAGCCGCCGCAAGCGTCCATGCTTTCGGCGGCTTGCCCCAGGAGCATGTGTTTTATCTTTGATTATGGCGTGGTAATTTGTGACAGCGATTGACAACGGTGAAAGAGTTGCTTTATTCTCCGTTCAGAGGTAAAATGCAAACAAGAAAACCGCTTTCCATCGGATAGTTCAATCCGGTAGAAAGCGGTTTTGACCACAGGAAAAGCCACAGACGGCGATGGAATATACGGAACCAGTACGGCAAAAGAGTGAAAGAAAGTGTATTGATTCAAGAGAAAGATGTTAAAAAAGAACGAAAAAGCTTAGAAAAAATATCAAACCGGCGTTGGTAAGGATGAGGTCCCCAGTTCAAATCTGGGTAGTAGCTCCAAATCGGAGTAAGCAATACAAAGCTTGCTCGGATTTGTTTTGGAGGTACCAAAGACACCCCCCCCCGGCTATGCCGGTGGTAAAAAGTAGCTTAAAGCGAGGAGAAG
>ERZ780144.1711-NODE-1711-length-22127-cov-29.124909_pt1 | contig 22127 bp, 22 predicted proteins | sample MGYA00511380_ERZ780144 | MGnify/ENA primary metagenome ERZ780144 (study PRJEB29588, sample SAMEA1965858) | human gut metagenome | biome: human gut; feature: human-associated habitat; material: faeces | place: Denmark | collected 2008/2010 ... | reverse complement strand
CGCCACCGGCCCGCGCCTGACCAACGCCTTGAGCCACGCCTATGAGGCAGCCGAGAAGATCCATTTCGACAAGCTGCACAAGCGCAGCGACATCGGCCTGCGTGCGCTGAAGGCACTGGCAGAAAAGCAGTAAAAATGATTAAGGGGGAACTTACCCATGGTCTATCGTATTTATGTGGAAAAAAAGCCCGGCTTTGACGTCGAGGCAAACGGCCTGAAGAACGAGCTCACCGGCCTGCTGGGCATCCGGTCGCTCACCGGCCTGCGCCTGCTCAACCGCTACGACGTGGAGGGCATCGACGAGGTGCTGTTCCACCAGTGCGTCAGCACCGTGTTCAGCGAGCCGCCGGTGGACAACACCTATGCCCAGCTGCCGGAGCATGAGGGCACGGCATTTGCCGTGGAGTACCTGCCCGGCCAGTTCGACCAGCGTGCCGATTCCGCCGCCGAGTGCATCCAGCTCATCAGCCAGGGCGAGCGCCCGCTGGTGCGCTCTGCCCGCGTCTACCTGCTGGAAGGTGCCCTGACCGACGAGCAGCTGGCCGAGATCAAAAAATATGTCATCAACCCGGTGGAGGCCCGTGAGGCTTCGCTGGACAAGAAGGCTACCCTGAAAATGGAGTACCCCGTGCCCACCGCTGTGGCGGTGCTGGACGGCTTCAACCAGCTGGACGAAGAGGGCCTGAAAAAGTTCATCGACGAGAACGGCCTGGCCATGGATCTGGGCGACATCAAGTTCTGCCAGGAGTATTTCCGCTCCGAGCAGCGCGACCCCACCATCACCGAGATCAAGATGATCGACACCTACTGGTCCGATCACTGCCGCCACACCACCTTCGGCACCATTCTGGACGATGTGCAGATCGACGACGAAGTGGTGCAGGCTGCCTTTGACCGCTACATGGCCATGCGCAAGGATCTGGGCCGCGAGGGCAAGCCCCGCTGCATGATGGATCTGGCTACCATCGGTGCCAAGGAGCTGAAGAAGCAGGGCATCCTGAAGAACCTCGACGAGTCCGACGAGATCAACGCCTGCACTGTGAAGATCAAGTGCGACGTGAACGGCAAGGACGAGGACTGGCTGTTCCTGTTCAAGAACGAGACCCACAACCACCCCACCGAGATCGAGCCCTTCGGCGGTGCAGCTACCTGCATCGGCGGTGCCATCCGTGACCCGCTGTCCGGCCGCAGCTACGTCTATCAGGCCATGCGCGTTACCGGCGCAGGCGACCCGCTCAAGCCGGTCAGTGAGACGTTGCCCGGCAAGCTGCCCCAGCGCAAGCTGGTGACCACTGCTGCCGCAGGCTATTCCTCCTACGGCAACCAGATCGGCCTTGCTACCGGTCAGGTGGACGAGATCTATCATCCCGGCTATGTGGCAAAGCGCATGGAGATCGGTGCCGTTGTAGGCGCTACCCCCGCTTCCCACGTCCGCCGCGAGTGCCCCGCCCCCGGCGATGTCATCGTTCTGCTGGGCGGCCGCACCGGCCGTGATGGTGTGGGCGGTGCTACCGGCTCCTCCAAGGCCCACAAGCTGGACAGCCTTGAGCACTGCGGTGCCGAGGTGCAGAAGGGCAATGCTCCCATCGAGCGCAAGCTGCAGCGCCTGTTCCGCCGCGAGGATGCCTGCAGGATGATCAAGCGCTGCAACGACTTTGGTGCAGGCGGTGTGTCCGTTGCCATCGGTGAGCTGGCCGACGGCCTGTACATCGACCTGAACAAGGTCACCAAGAAGTACGAGGGTCTGGACGGCACCGAGCTGGCCATCAGCGAGAGCCAGGAGCGCATGGCTGTGGCGCTGGCCCCCGAGGACGTGGACAAGTTCATTGCTCTCGCCAACGAAGAGAACCTTGAGGCTACTCCGGTGGCAAAGGTGACGGCTGAGCCCCGCCTGAACATGGTGTGGAACGGCATGTCCATCGTGAACATCAGCCGCGAGTTCCTGAACTCCAACGGTGCCGAGAAGCACCAGAAGGTCCATGTGGAAAAGGCCACGGTCTGGCAGCCCCAGTGGGAGGGCCTGACCTTCAGCCAGAAGATGAAGAACATGGTGGGCGATTTGAACGTCTGCAGCAAGAAGGGCCTGTCTGAGCGGTTCGACTCCACCATTGGTGCCGCCACCGTGCTCATGCCCTTTGGCGGTGCCTATCAGCTGACCCCGCAGAACGCCATGGTGGCAAAGCTGCCGGTGGACGGCGAGACCAGCACCTGCTCCGGCATGGCATGGGGCTTCAACCCCTTCCTGATGAGCGCAGACCAGTACAAGGGCGCTCAGATGGCTGTCATCGAGAGCGTTACCAAGCTGGTGGCCTCCGGCTTCCGCTATGAGGATGCTTACCTCACCTTCCAGGAATATTTCGAGCGTCTGGGCACCGCCCCGGAGCGCTGGGGCAAGCCGCTGGCCGCTCTGCTGGGTGCACTGGATGCTCAGATGGGTCTGGGCATTGCATCCATCGGCGGCAAGGACAGCATGTCCGGCTCCTTTGAAAAGCTGGATGTGCCTCCCACGCTGGTCTCCTTTGCCACTGCCATCGGCAAGGCAAACAAGGTGGTGTCCACCGAATTCAAGAAGCCGGAGAGCACGGTGGTGCTCATCCGGCCCATCATCGACCCCGAGACCGGCTGCCCCAACTTCTTCTCCCTGAAGGCCAACTACAAGATGGTGGAGGACATGGTCGAAGAGGGCATGGTGGCATCCGCCTGCTCTGTGGGCTACGGCGGCATTGCCGAGGCTCTGTTCAAGATGGGCCTTGGCAACCACATTGGCTTCAAGATGCGTGCGGATAAGACCACCCATGAGATGTTCCAGCCCATGTATGGCTCCATCGTTCTGGAAATGGTGTCCGATTCGCCCGCCGGTGAGATCCTGGGCGAGACCACCAAGGAATACGTCTTTGAAGCCTGCGGCGAAAAGCTGGATATGGCCCAGCTGCAGGAGATCTGGGAAGGCAAGCTGGAGCCGGTGTACCCCTACCGCAAGGCAGGCCCCACCGTGGAAAAGATCAACGGCAAGTTGACCGCACCCGCCGCACCCAAGATCGGTGTGGCAAAGCCCAAGGTCATCATTCCGGTGTTCCCGGGCACCAACTGCGAGTACGACACCGCCAAGGCCTTTGCCCGCGCCGGTGCCGACCCGGAGATTTTGGTCATCCGCAACCTGACCCCCGCCGACGTGGCCGAGAGCTGCAAGGCACTGGTCAAGGCCATCGATAACAGCCAGATCGTCATGCTGCCCGGCGGCTTCTCCGGCGGCGATGAGCCGGACGGCAGCGCAAAGTTCATTGCATCCTTCTTCCGCAACCCGGAAGTCACCGAGGCGGTGCGCCGTCTGCTGCAGCAGCGCGACGGCCTGATGCTGGGCATCTGCAACGGCTTCCAGGCCCTCATCAAGCTGGGTCTGGTTCCCTACGGCGATATCCGCCCCATCACCGCTTACGATCCCACCCTGACCTTCAACACCATCGGCCGCCACCAGAGCATGCTGGTGCGCACCCGCATTGCATCCACCGGCAGCCCGTGGCTGTCCAAGTGCGAGGTGGGCGAACAGTTCACCGTTGCCATCAGCCACGGCGAGGGCCGCTTCGTGGCTCCGCAGGAGGTGCTGGACACCCTCATGAAGAATGGCCAGATCGCCACCCAGTATGTGGACATCGAGGGCGATCCCACCATGGACCAGCGCTATAACCCCAACGGCTCTGTGCTGGCGATCGAAGGCATCACCAGCCCGGATGGTCGTGTGTTCGGCAAGATGGGCCACTCGGAGCGCAGCGGCGAATACCTGTACAAGAACGTTACCGGTGACAAATATCAGCCGATCTTTGAGGGCGGCGTGGACTATTTCAAGATTTGATGGTAGAATAGAGAAAAACCCTCTCCGTCACGCCTGCGGCGTGCCACCTCCCCCGAAAAAGGGGGAGGCTTTCTGGTGCTGACCGGCAGAGCGCAAAAAGCTCCCCCCTCGGGGGAGCTGGCGAGCAAAGCGAGACTGAGAGGGTTATTTTCAGGAGGAAATAATCAATGTCTCAGCATGATCGTTATATCAGCCCCTTTTCCACCCGCTATTCCTCGGACGAGATGCAGTATATCTTCTCGGACGATAACAAGTTCCGCACATGGCGCCGCCTGTGGGTGGCGCTGGCCCGGGCCGAAATGGAGCAGGGCCTGACCAACATCACCCCCGATATGGTGGCCGAGCTGGAAGCCCATGTGGACGATATCAACTATGAAGTGGCCATCGAGCGCGAAAAGCTGGTGCGCCACGACGTGATGAGCCATGTGTACGCCTACGGCCAGCAGTGCCCCAAGGCGGCCGGCATCATCCATCTGGGTGCCACCAGCTGCTATGTGGGCGACAACACCGACATCATCGTGATGCGTCAGGGTCTGGAACTGGTGCGCAAAAAGCTGATCGGTGTGTTGGCAAAGCTGGGCCGCTTCGCCGAGGAATACAAGGACATGCCCTGCATGGCCTACACTCACTGCCAGCCCGCTCAGCCCACCACTGTGGGCAAGCGCGCCACCCTGTGGGCCAACGAGCTGGTGATGGACCTGCAGGAGATCGACCACCGTCTTGCTGTTCTGCAGCTGCGCGGTGTCAAGGGTACCACCGGCACGCAGGCTTCTTTTATGGAGCTGTTCAAGGGCGATGCCGATAAGATCCGCGCCGTGGATGCTTCCATCGCCAAGGAGATGGGCTTTGCGCCCGAAGCGGTCATCCCCGTGTCCGGCCAGACCTACAGCCGCAAGGTGGATGCCTTCATCCTGAACGCCCTTGCCGGCATTGGCCAGAGCTGCATGAAGTTTGCCACCGACCTGCGTCTGCTGGCTAACTTCAAGGAGATGGAAGAGCCGTTTGAAAAGAACCAGATCGGTTCCTCCGCCATGCCTTACAAGCGCAACCCCATGCGCTGCGAGCGTATCTGCGCGCTGAGCCGCTACCTGATGGTAGATGTGCTGAACCCCAGCTTCACCACCGGCACCCAGTGGTTTGAGCGCACGCTGGACGACAGCGCCAACAAGCGTGTCGCCATGGCTGAGGGCTTCCTTGCCACCGACGCTATCCTGAACATCATGCTCAACGTCACCGACGGCATCGTGGTGTATCCCAAGGTGGTGCGCAGCCGTCTGATGGCAGAGCTGCCCTTCATGGCCAGCGAGAACATCATGATGCAGGCTGTGGAAAAGGGCGGCAACCGTCAGGAGCTGCACGAGCGTCTGCGCCAGCACGCCATCGCCGCCGGCAAGCAGGTCAAGGAAGAGGGCCTGCCCAACGATATGGTGGACCGTATTGCTGCCGACCCTGCCTTTGGCCTGACCCGCGAGGAGATCGTGGCGGGCCTTGTGCCGGAGAACTTTGTGGGCCGTGCACCGCAGCAGGTGGAGGAGTTCATCGCCAATGTGCTCAAGCCCATCTTCGATGCCAACCCCGATGCCGTGGAGCAGCACGCATCCCTGAGCGTGTAATAGGGCAGGCCATCAGGGAGCTTTCTCCGCGAACAGCCCGGGACTCCAGTCCCGCCCTACCGCCTGCGGCGGCAGGGTCCCACCCCCAGGACATTCGCTGGAGAAACTTCCTGCCGTCCTGCCGGGTAGCTGCAGTAAATATTAAAAGGTCGTCGCCGAAAGGCGGCGGCCTTTTTTGATGCCTGTCCCCCTTGAGAAAAATCCGCTGTCATGCTACACTGGGAGCATCATCAACAAAGGAGAACCGCGTATGCGATTGGATAGATACTTAGCCGAGACGGCCCAGTGCACCCGCAGCGAAGCTAAGGCGCTGCTTTCCAAAGGGCGGGTGCAGGTGAACGGTGCTGTCTGCAAAAAAGGGGACACCCAGCTCAAAGAAAGTGACACTGTGGCTGTGGATGGCAGAGCACTCAGCTATCAGCAGTTCGTGTACATCATGCTCAACAAGCCCGAGGGCGTGGTGAGCGCTTCCACCGACAAGCGCGACACCACCGTGGTCGATCTGGTGGGGGATGCCTATCTCCGGCGGCAGCTGTTCCCGGCGGGAAGGCTGGACAAGACCAGCACCGGCTTTGTGCTGCTGACCGATGACGGCACCTTTGCCCACGACATCCTTGCTCCAAAGCGCCACGTCTCCAAGACCTACACCGTGGTGTTGGACACGCCGCTGACCGAGCAGATGCGCACCGGCTTTGCGGCGGGCGTGACCCTTGCCGACGGCACAGCGCTTTCGCCTGCGGAGGTGACGGCCCTTTCTGCCGACGGCTGCACTGTGCGGGTGGTGCTCAAGCAGGGCGTATACCACCAGATCAAGCGGATGTTCGGCGTGTACGGCGCAGGCGTGAACGGCCTGCACCGGGATGCCATCGGCGGCCTTGCACTCGACCCGGCCCTTGCACCGGGCCAGTGGCGGGAGCTTTCTGCCGAAGAAGTGTCAAAAATTTCCAGCTGACAGGGTCGGCTTTTCACCCGAATTTCAAAAAAGCAACACATTTTTCCGGTAGAATAGGGGGCAGAACCACGCAAAAAGGCACTTTTTTGGTTCAGAATGGCCCCTGAAGATAATATTCACAAGAAAAAACTATCTTTTTTGTTGAAATATGTTGCAAAAGTAAATTCTTTTGTGTAAAATATAAAATGTAATGCAGCTAAATTGTTAAAAATCACGACCGGCTGCCGCTGCGGTTTGCACAAACGAGGAAAAGGGGTATCCATTATGGCCAATAGAGTATTTCAAAGCGTGATCTACCAGATGAAAGACGCGATCAACCGGGTGGTCGGCGTGGTGGATGAGACCGGCGCTGTTATTTCCTGCTCGGAGCTGAACCTGATCGGCGAGGTGCGCGAGGGTTTCATGGCGGAGCGTCTGACCGCAGGCGACCGCTTTGTGCGCGATGGCTACACCTATCAGCAGTTCTCCAGCGCCAAGCATAACGATTATGCAGTATTCGTGGAAGGCGTGGACGAGACGGCTGGTCAGTTTGCTGCCATGCTGTCCATCAGCCTGCAGAGCATCAAGCAGTACCACGACGAAAAGTTTGATAAGTCCAACTTTATCAAGAATGTGGTGCTGGATAACATCCTGCCCGGCGATATCTATGCCAAGGCCCGTGAGCTGCACTTTGCCACCGATGTTTCCCGCGTGGTGTTCATCGTGCGTGTTACCAGCGGCGGCGATATCTCCGCCTACGATGTGGTCAGCAGCCTGTTCCCCGACAAGCAGAAAGACTTTGTGTTCAATATCAGCGAGACGGATACCGTGCTGGTCAAGGAGATCCGCAAGGGCATCGACCGCACCGATATGGAAAAGCTGGCTGCCAGCATCGTGGATACCCTGTCCGGCGAGCATTACATCAAGGCTGTGGTGGGCATCGGCACCCCCATCTCCAACGTGAAGGATCTGGCTACCTCCTTTAAGGAAGCACAGATCGCCATGGAAGTGAGCAAGGTGTTCGACACCGAAAAGCAGATCATCCGCTACGATAATCTGGGCATTGCACGCCTGATCTATCAGCTGCCCACCACCGTGTGCGAGATGTTCCTGCGCGAGGTGTTCAAGCAGGGCAGCATCGAAAGCCTGGATCAGGAGACCCTGTTCACCATCCAGCGCTTCTTCGAGAATAACCTGAATGTGTCTGAAACCAGCCGCGGCCTGTTTGTGCACCGCAACACGCTGGTGTATCGTCTGGAAAAGATCAAAAAGCTGACTGGCCTGGATCTGCGTGAGTTCGACGATGCTATCGTCTTTAAGGTAGCACTGATGGTCAAGAAGTACCTGTCCAACAATCCGGCCAAATACTAATAAGCTGCAGGCTCTGCCTGCAGTGCAGAACCGGCCGCTCGAAACCGATGCTGGCCGGTTCTTTTTGCTGTGAAAACAGATTTTAATGTCAGGAGCTAATATTACCCTATGATCGATTTAGAACACGTTTCCAAGGAATATAAACGGGGCGGACCGCTGGCACTGGACGATATCAACCTCCATGTGGACGACGGCGAGTTCGTGTTCCTGCTGGGCCATTCCGGCGCAGGCAAATCCACCCTGCTCAAGCTGCTGCTGCGCGAAGAGCTGCCCAGTGAGGGCAAGGTGACCGTGCTGGGCAAGGATGTTGCCAGCCTGCACCGCCATCAGGTGCCGTATCTGCGCCGTCAGATGGGCATTATCTTTCAGGATTTCCGGCTGATCCCCACCATGACTGTGTACGAGAACATCGCCTTTGCCATGCATGTGACCAACGTCAAGAGCCGGGAGATCAGCGACCGTGTGGAGTACATGCTGGAGCTGGTGCATCTGGAGGATAAGGCCAAGGCCTATCCGGACACCCTTTCCGGCGGTGAACAACAGCGCGTGGCTGTGGCCCGCGCCCTTGCCCACGGCCCCAAGCTGGTCATTGCGGACGAGCCCACCGGCAACATCGACCCGGAATTGAGCCTGGAAATGATGGAGCTGCTGGAGCGGGTGAGCGAAACGGGCATCACCGTGGTGGTTGTTACCCATGAGCACGAGCTGGTACGCCAGTTCCACCAGCGCGTCGTCACCCTGAAAAAGGGCCGCATCATTTCGGATGTGCCTGCCGACAAGGAAGCCATCCGCGCACGCGCAGAGCGCAAAGAACGCCTGTTCGAGACCGAGCTGGAACCTGCTGACACTGCAGAAAAGGAGGCGGCCACCGTATGATGAGACCTTCTACCTTCTTTTTTCTGATCCGGCGCGGCATCCGCAATCTGGGCAAGCACTGGGCCATGACCTTTGTGTGCATCCTGTCCCTCAGTGTCTGTATGACTCTGAACACCTTTGCAAGCCTTGCCGAGGTGAACGTGGACAGCATGGTGAACTATCTGGGCAGCCAGAACGAGACCGTGGTCTATCTGGACCCGGAGTGTGATGATGCCACTGCGCAGGCCGTGGGCGAAAAGCTGGCGGCAATGCCCGGCGTGACCAATGTGCAGTTCGTCTCCAAGCAGGACGTGCTGAACACCTACCGCAATTACATGGAAGATTACTCCTCCCTGTGGGATGAGTTTGAAAATGACAACCCCTTCAAGGCCAACTACCGCGTTTCCATCGCGGATCTGAGCCAGATGGAGAGCATGAGCAAGCAGATGCAGGCCATTCAGGGCGTGTACAGCGTTACCGCCCCGGTGGAAATGACCAACGTCTTTGTGCAGGTGCAGCGCTCTGTTACCAAAGTGGGCCGCGGCATCGTGCTGGTGCTGATGGTCGTCAGCATCATCACGGTGGGTAGCACCATCCGCCTGAGCGTGTTTGCGCGCCGCCGCGAAATTGAGATCATGAAGTACGTGGGCGCCACCAACGGTCTGGTCACTCTGCCCTTCGTTGTGGAAGGTCTGGCCATGGGCCTGATCTCCGGCGTGCTCACTGCAGCGATCAGTCTGGGCGGCTACTCCTACATGGTGCAGGCCTCCGACGGTCTGGGCGGCGTGTGGGAAATGATCATGGGTCAGGCACTGGTGCCGGTGAGCGCCGTCTGGTCCACGATCATCCCGTACAGCCTCATCGGCGGTGCCGTTGTGGGTGGTCTGGGCAGTATGTTCTCCATCCGCAAGCACCTGAACGTGTGATCGAAAGGAGCCGCACATGAAAAAAGCACTTCATGCAAAGCCCTTCCGGCTGCAGATGCCCGGCCATACGCCGCGCCATGCACGGCCGGAGCCTGCCCGCAGCAAGCTGCTGCGCGGCGTGAGTCTGTGCCTGGCGGCGGTATGCCTTGCGGCAAGCGTCAGCTTCCAGCCGGCCACGGCAGCCACCAGCATGGCCAGCCTGCAGAACAAGCTGAACAGCCTTTCCAAATCCATCGACCAGCACAAGAAGGAGCTTTCGGACGCAAAGAAAAAGGAAGCTGCTGCAAAAGCGCTGGAAAGTGAGCTAAAGGAGCGCGTGGGCGTCATTCAGTCTCAGATCAGCGTGCTGAGCACCCAGATCGCTGCTGTGCAGAACAACATTGGCCAGACCGAGCAGAAAATCACCGCCAAGGAAGGCGAGATCACCCAGAAGCAGGCCGAGATCGACAGCCAGTGGGGCGATTTTAAAAAGCACATGGCTGCCATGCAGGAGCTGCGCGACGGCGGCAGCGTGGCCATGCTGAGCGCAGTGAACGACCTGTATGAGCTGCTCACCTTCAACGAGGTCATGCAGGATATCTCCATCAAAGATACCGAGATCATGGACAACATGAAGGCCGCCAAGAGCGCTCTGGAAGCAGATAAGGTGGAGCTGGAAGCCCAGCGCAAGGAGCTGACGAGCCAGAAGGCGGAGCTGGATACCCAGAACTACCAGATGAAGGCAAAGCAGAGCGAGCTGAACAGCAGCATTTCTGCGGCGCAGCTTTCTGCACAGGATGCCCAGAAGGCCCAGCAGACGGCACAGGCCGCTATTGAATCGGACGAGCTGAACTATGAGGCCGTCAAGAAAGAGATCCAGAAGCTGATCGCGGCGGCTGCATCCAGTAAGCCGCAGCTGAGCTTTACCGGCTTTGCCTGCCCGCTGAAGAGCTATACCCGCGTTTCCAGCGAGTACGGCTGGCGTAAGAACCCGGTGTCCGGCGTGAACAGGCTGCATGCCGGCATCGATCTGGCGGCCCCGGGCGGTACCCCCATCTACGCAGCCGCAAGCGGCTATGTGCAGGTGGCGGGCTGGTCCAGCGGCGGCTATGGCAACTATGTCATCATCTACCACGGAAGCATGTCGGACGGCAACGCCTACAGTACCTTGTACGGCCACATGAGGTCGGTCGCCACCAGCGCAGGCAAGTATGTCAAGCAGGGCGAGTTGATCGGCTACGTTGGCTCTACCGGCAACTCTACCGGCAACCATCTGCATCTGGAGGTCTGGAAGGGCGGCAAAAAGGCCAATGCGGTCAATCCGCGCGGTTATATCCCGTTCCCGCACAACTGAGTGTGTTTATAAGGAGTCTGGTATTCTATGAACGAACAAAAACACAAGCGCTGGCTGCGTATCGGCTGCCTTGTTCTGGCAGGCGTGTTTGCACTCTCGCTGCTGAGCAGTGTGATCATGATGCTGCTGTATTAACAGGGAGGGGCAAGCATGAACCGTAAGATCTCTGTGGGCATGGCTGTCACCATTGTGATCCTTGCCATGACCGTGACCTTTTCCATTACCATGCTCATTGCCATGCGTCTATTTGACAGCACGGTGAGCAGCGTGAAGGAAAAGGAGAGCATGTACAACAAAGTGGCCGAGGTGGACCGCTATGTGCGCAGCAACGACTACTACACCATTGATGAAACGGTGCTGTACGACCGCCTGACCGCAGGCTATCTGCTGGGTACCGGCGACAAGTACGCCCGTTACTACACCGCCAACGCCTACACCGAGCTGATGAACCAGCAGAGCGGCAAGGTGATGGGCATTGGCGTGGAGCTTGGCATGGACCAGACCGGCTATGCCAGAGTGACCAGGGTGTATGAGGACTCGCCTGCGCAGGAAGCCGGTATCGTGGTGGGCGATTACATCACTGCTATTGACGGCACCGATGTGAAGAGCCTTTCCGGGGTGGATGCCGTGCAGTCCCGCCTGCAGGGCGAAGCCGGCACCATCGTCAATGTTACATGGCTCGACAGCAAGGCTGCTTCCCGGACGACGGACCTGACCCACTCCGGCTACACCAGCACCACCGTGGACTACCAGATGCTGGACAGCGTGGGTTACATCAAGATCCGCCAGTTCGACGGCAGCACGCCCAGCGAGCTGGACTATGCCATCCGGTCTCTCACTACCAGCGGTGCCCAGAGCCTTGTGTTCGACCTGCGCGATAACGGCGGCGGTGTGTTGGATGATGCCATCAGCTGCATCGACCTGATCGCCCCGGAAGGCACTGTGGCCTATGCCGAGGATAAGAACGGAAACCGCACCATCATTGGCAGCAGCGACGATGAGAGCAAGGTGGAGCTGCCCATCGTCTGTCTGGTCAACGGCAACACTGCCAGCGCAGCAGAGCTGTTTGCTGCCAGCCTGCGCACCATGAACGGCGCACGTCTGGTGGGCACCACCACCATGGGCAAGGGAACCATCCAGAGCAGCCCGCAGCGCCTTTCGGATGGCAGCGCCGTGAGCATCACGGTGGCAAAGCTCATCTGCGGCGACGGCTCCTGCTTTGATGGCACCGGCCTGAGCGTGGATGTGGAGCGTGCCCTCAGTGCCGAAGAGACCACGAATTTCTACGCTTATACCCCCAAGGATGACCCGCAGATCCAGCGTGCGGTCAGCGCAGCACAGCAGCTGAGCGGTACCACGACTCTGGGCGGTGTCAACGAAGCAGCTTCTTCGGCTGCTGCTTCCGAAGAAGCCGACAGCGCTGCCATTGAGCCGGAGAACGCTTCCTCTGAGGAAACGGCTTTCTCCACCGAAGCAGAAGCCGGCGGCGAAGCAGCATCCAGCGCAGAATAAAGGGTAAAACCGGCAGAAATGCTGCATGGGCTTCTTTTTGCAAAAAGGAACCCGGTTTATTGCGGTGCTGTTTGCCGTACGCATGTTCCTTTCTTGAAACGGCTTTTGATCGCGCCCGTAGGGCGCGGTGATGCTGCCTGCCGTACCGACTCCTTACGTGAAAAGGCGTTTTGGAGCGCCCCGCAGCGCTCCCGTTTACCGTACCGACCCCTTCTCGTGAAAATGCAACCCAGCCAGACCCGCAGGTCTGGCTGGGTTGCCATATTATAATAATATTTCCGCTGAATATGCCCAAAGCGACGCGGAGGGCATTCAAATCGTACTATGAAAAAGGATGGAATCTATGCCCGAACTGACCGACCTCTCGGTGATCCGCGCCCTGTGCGAAAAATACGATTTTGCACTCTCCAAGGGTTTTGGACAGAATTTTATCATCAACCCGGGTCTGCCGCCCAAGATCGTGGATGCCAGCGGCGTGGATAAGCGCTATGGTGTCATTGAGATCGGCCCCGGCATCGGTGTGCTGACTCGGGAACTGGCAAAGCGCGCCGCCAAGGTGGTGTCCATTGAAGTGGACGAACGCCTGCCGCCGCTGCTGGCCGAAACGATGGCCGGAGTGGACAATTTTAAACTGGTATTACAGGATGTGCTGAAAGTTGACCTGAAGGCTCTTATTGCGGAAGAGTTCCCCGGTATGCCGGTGGATGTGTGCGCCAACCTGCCCTACTACATCACCAGTCCCATTGTCATGAAGCTGCTGGGCGACCGCCTGCCCATTGAAAGCCTGACCGTCATGGTACAGAAGGAAGCTGCCGACCGTCTGGCTGCTGCGCCCGGCACTCGTGCATCCAGCGCCATCAGCTGCGCGGTGAGCTACTATGCCACCTCCAAAATGATGTTCACCGCTGCGCCCGGCAGTTTTTACCCGGCCCCCAAGGTGACCAGTGCCGTGGTGCGCATGGAGATCCGTCCGCAGCCCGCTGTGCAGGTGGAGGACGAAGAAGGCTATTTTGCGCTGGTGCGTGCCGCCTTCGGACAGCGCCGCAAAACGGCTGCAAACGCCATTGCCAGCGGCCTGGGAATGCCCAAGGACGCGGTGACAGCCGCCATTGAAGCCGCCGGTTTTGATGCCCGCATCCGCCCGGAAGCCCTCACACTGGAGGATTTTGCAAAGATCCAGCAGGCCCTTGCCCGCTGAAGCAGCCCGCTGCTCAAAAAAGAATACAACAGACTTTGAACCCCACAGGAGCCGTCCGCGGTTCCTGTGGGGTTTTTATGATAATAGAATCGAATGGTTCGATTTTATTATCGATGTATTGCGTTGAAAATTACGGGTATCAAAATGTGATACAACAGAAAAGAATGCTAAAAGCAGACGAAAGCATGAACTGATGGCAATGGCACCTCATTTGTTAAACGGTATAGTATACTGTTTGGGGAATGGGTTGTTTTTTGCGCGCCAAGAAGATATTGACAAGCCGCGCGTTTTTTGGTATTCTATCAAAAGACCGCTTGGTCCATGCTGGTGTGGCGCAATGGCAGCGCAACTGATTTGTAATCAGTGGGTTGCAGGTTCAACTCCTGTCACCAGCTCCAAGAAAAATCCTACGATATACCGTCAAAGCAACGGTGTGTATCGTGGGATTTTTGCTTTTATATGCGTTGAAAAATGCCCGGAAAGTGCGACAAAAGTGCGACAAATTCAGAAAAAAACTGTTTTGTGCGACAGTGTGCGCCCCTGTTCTGTATGCCTTGCCCTATATCATACGGCTATATAATGGGCGACCCTTGCCCCTGCTATGGGCTGGGTGTGTAGCGTTTCACGACCCACCTACCTATTCCCCCACTTATGGGGGAGCGGTATCTAATACCGACCCTATACACAAGGGCGTCTGTTAGATTGACACCCCCGACACAAAAAAGTGTCAGCATCGACACAAGCGGCAATGTGGTCAATCTGCCTGACTGCACCGATCTGTGTAATCGGCTCAAAATTGAGCGGGTTTCGATGCCCTCAAAATTGAGTGTATTTCAATTACGACCCTTTGCCTGGTCTGCCTGATAGCACTATCACAGAATTGTGATGCCCGGCGGCTTCCTGGCTGCGTCAATCCGCTTTTGGATGCACCCACCTGTGAGGATGTCCCCACTTTTGGGGATGTGTCTTTGCTGATACCGCCAGATGTGGCGGCATTGCATCGGCTTCGCTTCTGGGTGCGTGGGATGCCTGTGCAAATGCGTGGGAAACAGGCTTTCGGGGTCTGGCAATATACTTTCATTACTGGGCAAAGAAAAAGCGCAGGGCACGTTAAAATACGGCTCTGCGCTGTGCTGTATGCTGTTTAGTGCTGGGGGCTGGGCTGGATGTTCAGTAGCTTCATAATAGCAGGATAATCGCCCTCGTGCTGTTCAAGCTGCTTGCCTAACGCTTCAATCTCTGGCTGGCTGCTCTGTGATACCTTGTCAATCAGAGCGACCACAATATCAATCACTTCGGGGTGCTTCTGGGCTTTGGCTCGAATCAGGCTTGCAATCTGGCTAACTTCTGCGGTGCGCTTGGTCTCGTTCATTTTGTACTGTCGTCCTTTCTATATCTCGTGTTCATGTACTCGTGTAACTTGTGATTATGCGTTCATCGGCTGGACTTGCGACCGACCGAAGAACGATGCCTTGTAAACTGCGCTGTCGCCTTTCGTGGCGTGAATGAGAACCGCTTGGAACAGGCTCTTAGAGCCATGCACGACCTCATATCCGGCGGCTTTCCATCCTGCCCATGTGTTGACCTGTTCGGTCACTCCTGCACTCTGCTGGGCTTCCTGGATGCGTCTGTCGTTGACAGGCTGAGCTTTCGCAGATGCCCACGCACGATGCAAGCACTCTGCAAATGCTGCAACGCCCTTGCGGTACAATGCCCATGCACGGCACATAATCTTGTGCAAATCGTATTTCATTTTTAAGACCTCGCTTCTTTACTTGCGGGTCAGCCTTTGTTATAATGGGCTTGACCCTGTTGTGGGGTTGCTCGGTGTTCAGGTTTGGCGACTTGCACCGGGCATTTTCTTTTATACAGCTTTCGGAGTGGGATTACTGGCTTAGCTGGCGTTATGCTCTTGCGCTCCCGGTTCCGTATCTTCATCCCTTATCCGGTGTCGCTCCCTCGCTGTGATTATAGTATACACTATTTAATAGTATATGTCTATTAGCAGGATGCACAGTATTAAACAGTGTAAATTGTGCTATTTTGTACTGTTAAATTGTGTGCGTTTGTGGTATACTGTTAAACAAGAAGAATCGCCGATCTATACGACAGGGGGCCTTATATGGTAACAGAAGCACGGAAAAGGGCTAACGCCAAATGGGATAAAGAAAACATGACTATTCTCGGATGCAGAGTAAAGAAAGACTATGCTGCCAGATTCCGGGCTGCTTGTGTAGCCGCCGGGACTACTCCAAACGCTGTACTGAAACAAGCGACTGACGATTTCTTGAAAGAGCATCCAGCGGATGAAGATGCACCTACGGAAGAATAAGGGGGCTTGTGTTATGGCTACTATTATCGGCTGTCTACTTTTTGGATTTTGGTTCTTTCAGGCTCTTTTCAAGGCAAGCAAATAACCGCATGATTCCTAGAATATCCGTTTCAGCAGATATGTAATTTTGTTGCAAAAATATTCCCTGCATCTGACGTTCAAGCCGGGTGCAGGGATTCTTTGTTTTTAGCTGGTTAGCTATGACTAATAAAACCGACTGAAACACGATTCATAAAAATGGCGTGATTTCGTCAAAATAAATCAATCTGGTTTATTCATCGTGTGCGGTCAGTTCGTCCTCGCTGATTGCTGCCTGCAAAGCTGCGCCAACGTCAAAAGCGTGGTCTTCGGCAATGTCCACAGCGTCAGAAATGGCAAGATACAGTTTGCCGCTGATGTCTTTATCCTGAATCTGCTGCAACAGATGAAAGCACTCGTGCATCTTATCAATCAACAGCTTGTTGCTCTCTCGGTTGATGGTGTGATAGTACAAGGAACGGTTGTCAACGTGGTTAATTACCATAATGTAAAAACTCCTTTTAATATGTGTGTATAGGGTGGGTCAAACTTCTTTAAGGGCGCACGGCGGGTCAAGCTGGGTCTGTCCGGCGCACTGCTTCAAAATATCGTCAGCAACCTTGACTTTTTTGCCAAAAGAGCGCAACCGGGCAAGTTCTCTTGCTCTGAATCGTTGAATCTCCTGTCTGCCCTTCTCTCCCGGACTGGGTTTGAAGTATCCGCCGGGCTTTTCGGTGGTGTAAAGGACTAACAGCCCTTCGTTTAATTCCCTTGCGGCAATGGCTCGGCGCTCTCTGGGCGTTACTCCCAAAATACGGCAGACCTCTGCAGCAGGGATTGCGTTTTCTTCGCCTTGCGGCACAATGTCATAGATTTTCAAAGAAATCCCTCCATTCTAAACGATGATGTGATATAATAGAGGGCGGGAACGATAGTAGCCATATTTTTCCCGCTCTCGGCTGTCCTGTGTGCTGGTAACACATGGGGCAGCTTCTTTTTGTTTGCGGCTATTCATTTCTTCGCTCTCCTGTCGATGCGTTCAAAGCCCTGCTGTATTCTTCCTGTATCTCTGGTAAAATCCACTCCCACCACCACAGATTATTTGTGACTTCATACCGTCTGCAAGTGGGACACATGGTTAGAAGACCAAAGTACAGATTAGGGCTTGACCATTCAACAAGATAGTGACCGCTGCCGTTGCAGGTGGGGCAGGGACTGCCGCCGGGTGGGTGATTAAACCGCTTGATGTGCTGCAAGCGCAGTTCTCGCAACGTCACTTGGCAACGCCCCCTGTTCTTTTCTGAATGCCTGATTTATGCTTGCTTCCTTTATAGCACGGTCAAAGCCCGGCTTGACGAATTGCAGTAAATCCGACTGTGACCGATTAAAGAGATCTGCCAAATCATCCGGCGAACCCGCCCACGCCTGAATAGCTGGGGGCAACTCTCCGAAAAGCTTGCGGTTTTCTTCTCTTAGCTGGGATGGTGTCACTTTGCCGTCAAACGTAACGATGCCGCCATACCGGGCGTGATAGAGGTTGTCTTGCACCCTTTTAGCAATCCGCCGGGTCTGCGCCCACGATTCAGAAGCAGAGGGCAGGGCGGCGGCTTGCAGCTCTTTGATAGCGTTGTTCCAGTCCACGATAAATTGATGTTGATACCGACAGACCGCAAAGGCAGCGGGCAAGGCTTTCAGTGCGATCTCGTCCGGGATGTTGCCCAATACAGAGATATACACTTGAATTTCAGCCCGGCGGGCTTCGGGGCTGGGCTGCTTTCCAAAATGGCTGTCAATAGTGGCTAAACATTCAATCAGTGCCTTTTGTGTCACGGTGTACCACCCCCACAGACTTCATTAAACAAGCGAGTGTATTCCTCTTCTGCTGTCGGTTGCCTTTGCTGGCTCTGCTGGGGCTTCGGTTCGTCCAGCGGATAAAATTTCATCCATCCCCGCAATGTTGCCTGTTTGATGATTGCAACCCACTCGCAAGGCTGGAACTCGCTGTTAAGCTGTTCGCACAAGCTGCGCCGCATAGTGTCGGTTAAAGCCTTGCGCTTCTCCTGCCGCATGGTGTCATAACCCTGTAAGGCTAGCAAGAGGGCGGAATCTGTACCCGCAAAATCCGCAAAAACATCCTGCCTGTCTTGTTGGGTTGCGCCCTCACTCGCTGCGTCAGCAGTATTATTCTCTTTATTATTCTCCCTCTCCTTATTATTCTCATTATCCTTATTCTTCTTATTGCTTGAACCAAAACGGCTTTCTTTTGACGATTCACCGCCTTTTTTGCCTGCGTCATATCGCTGTTTAGACGTGTCTAACGCTTTCTTAATCATCGGCCAGTAACCCGCAATGCTGCTTGGAAGTGTTGGTTTGTTGCTTGTAACTCCGTATTCTATGATGGCTTCATAGAAAGCGGCACGCATTTTGGGCTTCATTGTTTGGGCGGATTCGTAGAACGTAAAGTAAAAGGGGAAGTATGTACGGGGCAAAAGTATCAACCTCACTTCCCGGCGGTGTTGGTGTTCAGTACCGATACAGCGGCACGGATTTCCTTGTTGATTGTGCGGAGTGCTTCAACAGCATCGTGCAAGCTCTGAACTTCATCAGATGCGATTTTGTCACGGAGTGCGCTATTCGCTGCGCCCTGCACGGCATTTTCCAGCGTGGTATAGTAACGTGCTTCACGCATAACAGGGGCGGTTCTCCCGCTTGCTCTGCGGCGGTCACTGACTGCGGACGGGATGCCAACGGTATAGCTGTTACCGTCAGCGGTGAGATAAAGCTTTCCATAGAGGTGGATCATGTTTGAACTCCTTCCTATTAGAGGGTGACACGGCGAACACCCTGCACGGTGTCGGGCTGGGATTCCGCCGGGCAGCCTTTGCAAAATTCGGCAACGGATTCAGCGTTGACTAACCAACGGTTCTTACTGACTGCGATGTATCGGACTTGCCCGGTATGGCACAGACTGCGCAGAAAATAGGGAGACAAACCAAAGCGGGCGGCTGCTTCCTTAACTGGCAGCATGGTGGGCAGCGTGATGGTGTTGCTCATTCCTTGCCATCCTCTCCGCTGATATTTTTGATAATCTGCATGATTTTTTCTTTTTCATCAGCGGGCAACTCCCTACGGAGCTTTCGACTGAAATTTGCATCGGTGATTCCTAAAGAATCCGCAATCTGCCAAAGGCAAATGCCAGAGAATGCGGCAGCTCTGCGAATATCCCGATTAGGGCGAGTGTTCGTTACCATGTGTTTTCCTTTCCCTCTGTTCATATTGACAGAGAATCACAAAGAATGTATAATCGATATATCGAAACAACATTGTAGCCGTTCGACATACCGATTGTACCACATGATTGGCTGATTTTTCGTCTGGACGGATATAAAAAACAATATCGAATAAACACTGCTATCAATTCGATATATCGAATAAAGGAAGGGTGTAAATGAGAAAACCAAAAATGAAGAAACCAGAAATCAATACCCCTGCTGTTATATCTTTTGCTGGAAACATGGGTGATTTAATCGATGATTTGAAACATGATGAAAAGAAAACACACAACGAATGTGCAGAAATGTTGGAGTGTTCTGGTTCGTCATTGACTGGATATTTAGCGAAAACGCAAGCAGCATCTATTGAAGTGCTTTATCGTGCAGCGGTATTGTTTGGTGTGTCTGCCGATTGGCTTCTTGGGCTTTCACAGAAAGATATACGAACTAGCAAACCAGATGTTAGAGCGGCGGCGGAATTAACACGGCTTTCTGATAAGGCGGTAGAAAGGCTAAACTACAATCCACCGTTTAAGCCCATGTCACCAGAGGAAGCAGAAAGAGCGATAAAAGAAAAAACTCTGCCGCCTAGAGCGTGGACAGATGAAGAAATCGAATTGCTTTCAAAAATGATTGTGGATGGTTCGCTTCTGGGAATCATTCGACATATTAACAACTATGAAACATTAGCAAAGTATGATGCGCTCAAACGAAAGCGATACGAATTGACAGGCGAACGAGAAGAGGGCATGACCATCACTGCAAAATATGGAACAGGGGAAGAAACTGTAAAAGATACAAATTTTTCTGTAAGTATGGAACTAGAACAGTATAAGGCGCAAAAAGCTGTTACGATGTACACGGAAAAGCTGAATAGCGATGCACAGGCGGCTTATAAGAATGTAGGTGAACAAAATGGCACAGCTAATAAAAAGAGCAAAAAAGGACGGTAAAACGGCTTATCTTGCAAGGGTGTATTGTGGCAGAGATAAAGACCGCAAACCCATCTGCAAGACAAAGACCCTTACACCCCCGCTGGGAATGACCGGGCGCAAGCTGGACAAGGAACTACAACGGCAAGCGGATGAATTTGAACAGGCTGTTTTGCGTGGTACGCTTCAATCTGATATGCTTTTCGATGCCCTGTTAGACAAGTATTTCAGCGAGTATGCAGAACCGCAACTGCGTGAACGGACGGTTTACGACTACAAAAAACTTGCCCCTCGTGTGCGTCAGGCTCTGGGCTGCTTCAAGCTGTCTGCAATCAAACCAGACCATATAATGCGGTTCTATAAGAATCTGGGTGAATCGAATATCCGACAAGATAGCACCTATACAGCTACAAAGAACTTGCTCGATCTCCTGCCCAAAGGCAAACGGAAAGCAGTTACCGACAAGGCAGGGATTTCAGAACGGACGATGAACACGGTCTGCAAGGGTGAAAACGTCAGTAGGGCAACGGCTGAAAAGGTGTCCAACGCCGCCGGGCTTGCTTTCTCCAAAGCATTTGCAGAACACGCCAAAGAGGGCGGCAAACTGAACGGAAACACATTGCAGCACTATCACGCTTTTCTATCTTCTGTGTTTTCTCGTGCTGTGGTGTGGCAACTGATTGATTCAAACCCTTGTGACCGGGTGCAGCCGCCAAAGCATGAAACGCCAGACGTTCAAGTGTTGGATGAAAACGAGATAGCGCAACTTCTGAAAGCCCTCGAAACTGCGCCCCCGCTTTATTCGACCATGACACAACTTGCACTGTTCACAGGCGCACGGCGTGAAGAACTGTGTGCGCTGCGTTGGGCTGACGTGGATTTTGAGCGGGCAACGATTCGTTTTGAACGGTCAATGCAGAGAATACCGGGTGCGGGTGTTGTCTTTGCCCCGCCCAAAACCAAGCGTTCCCGGCGGATTATCCGGGTAGGTGATAACTGTATCGAACTGCTGCGAGAATACCGCCAGATACAGCGGGAGCAGCGTTTGCGCATGGGGTCAGCGTGGGTGCGCACGGTTGATATATGCGGCAAGACCATTAAAAACGACCTGATTTTTACAAGGGTGGACGGTGCGCCATTCGACCCCCACAGCATTACAAGCTGGTTTAGCAAATTCTTGAAAGCAAATGACCTGACTTCTGCCCACTTCCACAGCTTGCGCCATTCCAACGCAACCTTGCTTATTGCCGACCATGTGCCAGTATCGGCAGTTAGCGGACGGTTAGGACACGCTAATATTTCGACCACGCTGAACATTTACACAAGCGCAATTCAATCAGCAGATGCAGCGGCGGCAAACAGCCTAGAAAGCACCTTTGAACGTATCAAAGAAAAGAACCACGCATAAAGAAAGACAGTCCACAGCGGTGATTGTGCCGGGCTTGTGGACTGCCTTTTTATTTGCTTTGGAAAATTTCGCCTTTTTGTTTGGGCGGGGTACTCTCGGCTATGACCGCATGGGGTAGGGGTCAAGCCCATATTCCCCGCCGGGCAGGGGGGGTGAACACTTTGTTATGCCCTCGTTCCCTGCTGGGGTGTGTCTGGCTCTCCCCATTGTGTGCGCTGCTCTCTCTGGCTCTTGTGTCCTGTTTATGGTATTGCTTGCAAGTGCGACAAAAGTGCGACAGAAGTGCGACAACGGCACAAAACACAAGAGAATAATCCATAATATAAAAATGAAAAAATGACGAATTATCTACTTGAAAACAAATACAATGCAACATAAGAAAATCATTTTGTGCGCATTTGTAATCAGTGGGTTGCAGGTTCAACTCCTGTCACCAGCTCCAAAAAGCCGCTCAGGAACGTTGATTTCTGGGCGGCTTTTGCTTTTGTACTTTTGCTTTCGGCACAAAAATCCAAAAATTCGCCATTTGTCAAGAGTAAATGCACAAAAAAGCAAAAATATTTTTTATGAGGCCAG
>ERZ780144.1689-NODE-1689-length-22296-cov-5.033182_pt1 | contig 22296 bp, 20 predicted proteins | sample MGYA00511380_ERZ780144 | MGnify/ENA primary metagenome ERZ780144 (study PRJEB29588, sample SAMEA1965858) | human gut metagenome | biome: human gut; feature: human-associated habitat; material: faeces | place: Denmark | collected 2008/2010 ... | reverse complement strand
GGTCCGGTCCTGCCCGTCGATATAGGCGGGCGCTTCCAGCTCCAGTGCCGTCCCGTTCAGCGTGACCGTTACCGCCGTGTTGACAGCCTGGACGGTCAGGCCCAGGGAGAGCAACATGGCCAGCGTCAGCACCAGAGACAGGAGCCGTTTCGTTATGGTTCGCATAAATCGATGACCTCCTCTTTTCAGGATCTCCTGATTGGATAGAGCTCTTTTCTGCATTTCCTCTCTTCCCTCTGCTTTGCGCCCCTCCTTTGTCATTTTCGTCAAAAAAGACGCTCTATTTAGTTTTATTTTAATTTTGAATATCCAAAACGTCAATCCACATTTTTTTGAAAGATAAACATTTTTTCTTCTCCCCTTCCCCTTGGTCAAAATACGATATGGGGCAGACCCCAGAGGGACTGCCCCATATCGCTAAGGAGACGCTCCGCAGAGCAAGAGAGAAAGCAAATAGATCTTACACTCCTCTGGTCAAAGCCCACTCACTGAGATACAGGAGTGATTGTTCACGCCCCACTCGGCGAACTTGTAGTCCTTGTAGAAGGAGACCTGCAGATCGTCAGCCATTCATTTCTCAGAGTAGCCGGCGGGTATAGCGCTGCCGTAGAGTCCCCACGGACTTCAGTGCATAGGTGGGATCGGTCATGTTGTTTCCAGCGCCCACTCCTGGAAGTTTTCCCCATACACGGTGTATGCATGACCCGCCTTAGTACCGGAGCGGCTGGCTCCCCGGGCCTCAACGGTGTAAGTTCCGCCCGGCATCACCTTACTGTCATACACCAGCTGCCCATTCTCATCAATATGACAGTCAGAGCCGTAATAGATCTCACCGTCTCCAAAGTACCAATAATTGATCCGGGTGGTGGAGTGGTCGCTCTCACCCCAGTAGGCATAGATCTCAGAGGGATAACCGGTAAGACGAATGTTCTCCTTCGCCCAGTCGGCCCCCTTGAGTTCGGTCATGATCTGGGTGTACTGAGCGATGCTCTCCACGTTGTTGGAGTCCTGCTCTCCGTCGAAGGCCCAAACCTTCAGGCCGGTAGCAGCGATGGCGGCCCAGTCCTCCTCATCGTAGCTGTACCCGAAGGTACCATTCTGGCAGATATAGGCGTCAATGGTGAAGTCATACTTGCCCTCGGGCAGAGTGCTGGTCTCCTCCAGTCCGGCATCCTTCTTCTGGTTCTGGGGGTTGTAAGCCTGTCCAGCCAGAGCCTTAATGACCAAGGCGGAGGCCATGGTGCCTCTGGAGTTGCCCTGGAGTACGATGTTGCCGGTCACACCATAGGTGTCGATGAAATACTGCATCACATTGACATCGTCCACCACGAAATCATAGATATCGAAATACTCGCCGGGGCCTGCGCTGGAGCGGTCGTGGATGTTGACCACGATGGCACCCTTGTTGGCCCAGGAGGTGGTGGCGGAATCATACATGATGCCGGTGCCATCGTCATCGGTGCCGTCGGGCAGCTTCCAGTAGGAGATGCCCTGTCCCTGCAGGGTGAACACGATGCCGTTGGCGGGATCATAGTTGGCGGGGATATAGGCGTAGCCCCGGACATAGGCGTCATGGGTGCCGTCAGTAGCTGCCGCGGCGGTAGAGGGGATCCGGATGCCCAGATCCTCAAAGGACTGGAACTTACCAGCGCCGAACTGGCGGTCCACCGTCTCCTTCCACAGCCCGCCGGCGTTATACTGGCCCTTTCCGTTGGCCAGGCAGGCGGCGGCGCTCTCAGCCTCGCCGGCGTGGCGCAGCTTCAGCTCCAGGCACGCGCGGCTCTGGTAACCCATGCCGGTGGTGTTGGCCTTGTACTCGCCGGAATCTTCCTTGCCGTAGTAGATGACGCCGTTCACATCGCGGTACCAGGCGCCGGTGGCATAGATGCCGAACACGTTGCGCTCACGGGGGCCTTCCTTCTGATCCCCAGTGTAGACCAGCTTGTTGTTGGCGGTGGCTGCAGAGCCGTCGTCAATCGTCAAGGTCACAGTCTGGCCCTGGACAGAGACACCAGCGATCTTGATCCGACCGTAGTCGGGGGACAGGGAGCCCCGGTCCTCCAGGATGTAGCTGTCGGCGGTGACGCCGCTGACATTGACACCCGGCTTATAGGTGACCTGCACCTCCACCACACCGGTGCCGTACATGGTCTCGTCGGTATAGGCCTGAATGCTCTGGATGTCCGCCACAGTCAGGTCGGAGCCGGTGGAGAGCGCAGCGGTGCGGGCAGCGCCGTTCCAGGTCAGACTCAGTCCGAAAAACTGAGCCAGATAGGCCAGGGGCACATAGCCCACCTCACCGGACAGATCGGCGGCGGTGTCCATAGTCATGCCGCCAGCTTCCTTGGACCCGTCCCGGAAAGTCAGGCTGGCCTCTCCCTTTACAAAGGTGACCTCCCCTTCCTTCTGCTGATAGGTCAGCCCCAGCTGGGGGCCGATGCTCACGGGGACCTGGGTCCGGTCCTGCCCGTCGATATAGGCGGGGACCTCCAGCTCCAGCGCCGTCCCATCCAGGGTCACCGTCACCTGGGGTCCGGCGGCCTGGGCCGCCAGACACAGGGACAGCGCCATGGCCAGGGTCAGCACCAGCGCCAGCGCGCGTCTTGTCATTGCTCTCATACTCTGCTACCTCCCTATTTCTCCCGGACCGCATGTGCAGTCCGGGGTGTCTGAGCGCCTGTCCCGGGGAAAATTTCTTCCACTCCGCGCCGGCTCACCGCAGAGCTTTGTCCATTCCGACCAAAAAAGGCGCTTTTTTATTCTAATGTTTTTTTACCATTCTGTCAATGTTCTCCCGCCCTATCGTCTCCGCAGACTCATGGGCTCCATTTCTGCCGTTGTTCGGAAAAATACATGGGAAAAACAGCTTTTTCCCTTGCATCCCTCTTTTAGAGGAAGTATAATAAGAATGCTGTCATGTTGGCCGGATAAGGCAAATCCGCTGTGCGGTTGCGAATCCCGGTCCACGGAGGTAACAGATATGGTAAAAGCGATCGTAGGCGCCAACTGGGGCGACGAGGGCAAGGGCAAGATCACGGACATGCTGGCAGAGCAGTCCGACGTGGTCATCCGCTTTCAGGGCGGGGCCAACGCGGGCCATACCATCATCAACGACTATGGCCGGTTCGCCCTGCACATCCTCCCCTCCGGCACCTTCTATCCCCATGTGACCAACATCATCGGCAACGGCGTGGCACTGGATATCCAGAAGCTGGTGGACGAGCTGGGCTCCATCACCAGCCAGGGCGTCCCCGCCCCCAACCTGATCGTCTCGGAGCGGGCCCAGATCCTGATGCCCTACCACCGTCTCCAGGACAGCTACGAGGAGGAGCGACTGGGCGGCAAGGCCTTTGGCTCCACCAAGAGCGGCATCGCCCCCTTCTACTCGGACAAATACGCCAAGATCGGCATCCAGGTCTGCGACCTGTTCCACGAGGACCGGCTGCGGGAGCGCCTGACCGCCGCCGTCTCCCTGAAAAATGTGCTGTTCGAGCACCTGTACCACAAGCCCTCCCTGGACGTGGAGGAGCTGTACCAGCAGCTGATGGAGCTGCGGGAGCAGATCCGCCCCTATGTGGGGGACGCCGTCACCTTTGTTCACGACGCCCTGCGGGCGGGCAAGACCGTCCTGCTGGAGGGCCAGCTGGGCTCTATGAAGGACCCTGACCTGGGTATCTTCCCCCTGACCACCTCCTCCCACACCCTGGCCGGCTTCGGCTGCGTGGGGGCCGCCGTCCCCCCCACCGCTGTGGAGGACGTGATCTGCGTCACCAAGGCGTACTCCTCCTCTGTGGGCTCCAACACCGAGCCCTTCGTCAGCGAGGTGCTGGGCGAGGCGGGAGATGAGCTGCGCCGCCGCGGCGGTGACAAGGGCGAGTTCGGCGCCACCACCGGCCGTCCCCGCCGGGTAGGCTGGTTCGACACTGTGGCCACCAAGTACGGCTGCATGGTCCAGGGGGCCACCCAGGTGGCTCTGACCTGCCTGGACGTACTGGGCTATCTGGATGAGATCCCGGTGTGCACCGGCTATGAGATCGACGGGACAGTCACCGACCGCTTCCCCACCACCCCGGAGCTGATGCGGGCCAGGCCCGTGTTCACCACGCTCCCCGGCTGGAAGTGCGACATCCGGGGCTGCACCGACTACCAGGCCCTGCCTCAGCAGGCAAAGGCCTATGTGGACTTCCTGGAGTCCAGGATCGGCTATCCCATCACCCTGGTCTCCACCGGACCCAAGCGCAACGAGATCACCGTCCGGCAGAAGTAATTTCCCGGACTGCTATGCGCCGGATACCAGGCTCTGGTATCCGGCGCTCCCCCTTCCCCCTCTGTCCATCCGGCGGCCCTGCCGCCTTGTTTGAAGAAAGGATCTGTGTCACCATGACCAAAATCGACATTATCTCCGGGTTTTTGGGTGCCGGCAAGACCACGCTCATCAAGAAGCTCCTCTCCGAGTCCTTCCATGGCGAGAAAGTGGTCCTGATCGAGAACGAGTTCGGTGAGATCGGCATCGACGGCGGCTTTCTGAAGGATGCCGGCGTCCAGATCACGGAGGTGAATTCCGGCTGCATCTGCTGCTCCCTGGTAGGGGATTTCGGCACCGCCCTCAAGGAGGTGCTGGACACCTATTCGCCCGACCGTATCATCATCGAGCCCTCCGGCGTGGGCAAGCTGTCCGATGTCATCGCCGCCGTGGAGCGGGTGCGGGACGGCGGTGCCCCCCTGGAACTGCACAGCTTTGTCACCGTGGTGGACGCGGTGAAGTGCAAGATCTATATGAAGAACTTTGGCGAGTTCTTCAACAACCAGGTGGAGCACGCCTCCGCTATCCTCCTCAGCCGGACCCAGAACATGGACCAGGCCAAGCTGGCCGCCGACGTAGCCATGCTGCGTCCCCACAACGCCAAGGCGGCTATCCTCACCACTCCCTGGGACCAGCTCACCGGCGCCCAGATCGTCTCTGCCATGGAGGGGGGCCACGACTTGGCCCGCGAGCTGATGGAGGAGATCGGACACCACCACGACCACGGGGAGGACGAGCCCTGCTCCTGCGGCCATGACCACGAGCATGAGCATGAGCACGAGCACCACCACGACCATGACCACGGGGACTCCTGCTCCTGCGGCCATCACCACACCCAGGAGGAGCTGGACGCCATCCACGCTGAGCTGGGCTGCGAGGGGGCCTGCGGCTCCTGCGACCTGTGCGACAGCTGCATCCACTCCACCTTCCACCACCATCACCATGCCGACGAGGTGTTCACCAGCTGGGGCCGGGAGACTCCTCGGAAGTACAGCCGGGAGGAACTCCAGGACATTCTTTCCGTCCTGGCCATGACGGAGGATTACGGCACCATCCTCCGCTCCAAGGGCATGGTCCCCGATCAGGACAGCGAGGGCTGGCTCCACTTCGACCTGGTCCCCGGCGAGTTTCAGATCCGGGAGGGCAGCGCCGACTACACCGGCAGCCTGTGCGTCATCGGCGCGGGCCTGGACGAGGCCAGGCTGGAAAAGCTGTTCCTGCTGGCGTGAGGTGAGGCTGCATGAAAGATCCCCGTATCCCGCTGTACCTCATCACCGGCTTTCTGGACAGCGGCAAGACCACTCTGCTCACCGACACCCTGAATATGGATTATTTTGCCGATGGGCAGCGCACCGTCCTGCTGATGTGTGAGGACGGCGAGACGGAGTATGATCCGGAGCAGCTGTCCAGGCTGAACACCCGCCTGGTCCCTGTCCAGGACCAGGCCCAGCTGAACACCAGCTTTCTCCAGGAGATCGACCGCCGCTATCAGCCGGAGCGGGTGCTCCTGGAGTACAACGGCATGTGGCCCATCCAGATCCTCCGGGACCTGAAGCTGCCCAAGACCTGGGGGCTCTACCAGGCCATCGACGTCATCGACGGCTCCACCTTCGAGATGTACCGCTCCAACATGCAGTCCATGGTCATCGACATGGTCACCGAGGCCGATATGGTCCTCTTCAACCGCTGTACGCCGGACATGCCCCTGTCCGGCTGGAAGCGCTCCATCCGGGCGGTGAACCGCATGTGCGAGATCGTCTTTGAGGACGAGAAGGGGGAGGAGCTGGAGGTGGAGGACATCCTCCCCTACTCCCTGGAGGCGGACACCATCGTCCTGGAGGACGAGGACTACGGCATCTGGTACTTGGACATCCAGGAGCACCCAGAGCGCTACACCGGCAAGACCGTGGTCTTCCGGGCCCAGGCCATGACCAGCATGAAGCTGCCCAAGGGCACCTTCATCCCCGGCCGCAACGCCATGACCTGCTGCGCCGAGGACATCCGCTTCTTCGGCTTCCTGTGCAAGTATGACCGGTCCCGCTCCCTGAAGAAGGGGGAATGGGTCATGGTGGCCGCCCGCATCCAGTGGGAGGAGTCCCCCGTCTATCAGGGGGAGGGCGTGGTCCTCTACGCCCAGCGGGTGGAGCGGGCCGACCGCCCGGACGATCCCCTGGTCTATTTCCGATGACCCTTTTCCCGGCGCCCCGGCGGGGCGTCGGGAAAATTTTTGAAAAGCCCTCCCTCCTCCTTGACACCCCTTCCTTCAGATGATAGTATAATAAATTGTAAGCGCTGTGAACGGAAAAGTAGCATCCTCCACCGGTCGACAGAGAGGGAACGCCACCGACTGAGAGCGGTCCCAGTCCGCGGGATGTGAAGTGCGTCCGGGAGCGCGGCGGGTAATGCCGCCCGGTCTGGCCCCGATACCGGCCTTTGAGTGAAAAATGAGAGTGGAACCGCGAGCGATCGCCTCTTATGCCTGTGGGCATGAGGGGCGCTTTTGTTTGTGTCCAAGCTGCGAAAAGGAGGCGTTCCCCTTGCATCTTCCCTTTCCCCGGCTCCGGCACAGCCGCCGGAGCGCACCGCGATGTCCCGGGTGCTGTTCTTCCCGCCCACAATAAATGGGGAGACGGAATGGATCTCCCCCAAGGAGGACATCATGTTTCAGTCACTGAGTGAATTGCTGGGCGCCTATCAGAAGCGCGACCCGGCCGCCCGCAGCAAGCTGGAGATCTTTCTCCTCTACCCCGGCGTCCACGCCATCATCTTCCACCGCGTCTCCCACTGGCTCTACTGTCACCACCTTCCCTTCCTGGCCCGCCTGAACTCCCAGCTGGCCCGCCACATCACCGGCATTGAGATCCACCCCGGCGCCAAGATCGGCCGCCGCCTGGTCATTGACCACGGGATGGGCATCGTCATCGGCGAGACCGCCGAGATCGGCGACGACTGCCTGATCTATCATGGCGTCACCCTGGGCGGCACCGGCAAGGACCACGGCAAGCGCCATCCCACCATCGGAAACAACGTGCTCATCAGCTGCGGAGCCAAGGTGCTGGGGCCCTTCCGGGTGGGTGACAACGCCCGGATCGCGTCCAACGCCGTGGTGCTCAGCGAGGTGCCGGAGGACGCCACTGCCGTGGGCATCCCCGCCCAGATCGTCCGCATCGCCGGACGGGTCACCCACTACGCCGATGACGTAGACCAGACCAGCGTGGAGAATCCCACCCTGGAACGGCTGGAAGCCCTGTCTCAGCGGGTGGAATTCCTGGAGAAGCTGCTGGATGACCAGTTCCTGAAGGAACGGGCATAGTTCTCTCACGATCCCGGGCGGCCCAGGCCGCCCTCACCGAAGAAAATGGAGGTTTTTTATCATGCTGTTATATAATTCCGCCACCCACAAGAAGGAGGAGTTCCAGACCCACACCCCCGGCCACGTGGAGATGTACACCTGCGGACCCACGGTGTACCACTTCGCCCACATCGGCAACCTGCGCTCCTACATCATGGAGGACGTACTGGAAAAATTCCTGCGCTGGTCCGGCTATGATGTGAACCGGGTGATGAACATCACTGACGTTGGCCACCTCAGCTCCGACGCTGACACCGGCGAGGACAAGATGCTCAAGGGCGCCCGCCGGGAGCACAAGACCGTGATGGAGATCGCCCAGTATTACACCGACGCCTTCTTTGAGGACTGCCGGAAGCTGAACATCAAGCGCCCTGACACGGTGCAGCCCGCCACCGGCTGCATCGACGAGTATATCCAGATCATCACCCGCCTGCTGGAGAAGGGCTACGCCTATCAGGCCGGGGGCAATGTGTACTTCGATTCCTCCAAGCTGGAGCGCTACTACGTGTTCAACGACCACGATGAGGAGGATCTGGCGGTGGGCGTCCGGGATGGCGTGGAGGAGGACACCAACAAGCGCAATAAAAATGACTTCGTCCTCTGGTTCACCAAGTCCAAATTCGAGGATCAGGCCCTGAAGTGGGACTCCCCCTGGGGCGTGGGCTACCCCGGCTGGCACATCGAGTGTTCCGGCATCTCCATGAAGTACAACGGGGAATATCTGGACCTGCACTGCGGCGGCATCGACAACGCCTTCCCCCACCACACCAATGAGATCGCCCAGTCCGAGTCCTATCTGGGCCACCCTTGGTGCCGCCAGTGGTTCCATGTTCACCACCTGAACACCAATTCCGGCAAGATGTCCAAGTCCTCCGGCGAATTCCTCACCGTCTCCCTGCTGGAGGAGAAGGGCTATGATCCCCTGGTCTACCGGTTCTTCTGCCTCCAGAGCCACTACCGCAAGGGGCTGGTGTTCTCCTGGGAGAACCTGGACAACGCCAGGGCCGCCTTTGACAAGCTCATCGCCCGCATCGCCGCCCTGGACCCCCAGGACGGATCTGTGGACGAAGCCGTTCTGGCGGAGTATAAAGAGAAATTTCTCCAGCAGATGGGCAACGACCTGAACACCTCCATGGCCGTCACCCTGCTGTACGACGCCCTGAAAGCCAAGGCCAGCGGAGCCACCCGGCTGGCCATCCTGGCCAGCTTCGACCAGGTGCTCTCCCTGTCCCTGCTGGACAAGGCGGCCGCAGTGCGGGAGGAGCAGGCCAAGGTAAAGGCCGCCCAGGCCCAGGCGGGTTACACCGTCACCGGCGAGGGCGACCCCGAGATCGACGCTCTGGTGAAGGCCCGGGGCGAAGCCAAGAAGGCCAAGGACTTTGCCGAGGCAGACCGCATCCGTGATGAGCTGAAGGCCCGGGGCATCGAAGTCACCGACGTGCCCGGCGGAGCTGTGTGGAAGCGCGTATAACGAAAAAATGGTTCCGGTCCTGACAGACCGGAACCATTTTTATTTCCCTTCCAGAAAAGGGACCGCAATCTGCAGCCACTCCTCCGGCCGGTAAACGGACAGGTACCCATGTCCGTATCCCTTCGCCTCATAGAGCTCGCAGGTCGGGAGCATCGATTGAAACAGGCGGGCCGACTCCTTGACACAGCGCATCTCCTTCTCCCCATACCAATACATGACCTGGGTACCGCTGTCTCTCACGCTTTCCTTCAGCCGATACTGCATCATATAGGTCCGATACATGGCATACAGCGTCTCCCGGGGCAGCTTTGGCATATCCTGCAGGTAGTACGCCTTGATCTCCTCCGGATATCTCATCTCTTCCGGCAGGAATCGGTCCATCAGGGCCAGCTGGCGGCGGCAGGCCCTTTCGCTGAACAGAAGCGGCCCAAGCAGGTGAACGGAGGCGATGCAGAACCGTGCCAGAGCCGGCTGGGGAATACACAGGCTCCCGTCAATGATGGCCTTCTCAGCCACATCCCTGTTCCGGGCCAGAAGTTCCATGACGATCTGTCCACCCAGTGAAACACCGCCCAGGGCGAACAGGCGGCCTCCGCACTCACAGCGGATGTAGTCCATCAGTTGGTCTGCGGTCCGCTCTGTGGAGCGATAGGGAATCTGGTACTCCTCCCCGTGCCCGTCCAGGGTAGGCAGAATCACATGATAGTGGGAGGACAGTGCCCGCGCCTGCCTCAAATAGTTCCACCATGCGTTCCCACCCCCATGGATCAGCATGACATGGGGGGCGGTGCGCAGCCCAAATTCGTGAAAGTTCAAGGCTTTTCTCCTCCTAACCATAGCCGTTGAGAAGATATCGTTCTGCGACCGCCCGGCATCGCCGGGCGGCTCTCTGTTTTTCTTATATCCCCAGGGCCGTCCGCACCAGGAAGATGATGAACAGGTGGGCCGGGTAGAAGGCGTAGAAGAACCACTTAGGAATCTTGGGCTCCACGTGGGTAGGCAGGAAGATCAGCGGCGCGGACAGGAGGGCAAAGATCTCAAAGCCGATGGCGTGTCCCCCCACCACCAGGGCCATTGGGTCCTCCAGGGACCCGCCCCAGAGAGCCGGGAGGTAGCTCAGCACATAGAGCAGCGTCCCCAGCCAGGGCTTGTTCCGGCACAGGTAGAAGATCAGGGTCAGGATGACGCCCGTGTTGGCGTAGTCCGCGTTCAGAACGTTGATGGCCAGCACCCCAAGGAGGAACCACCACCACTTCCGCTCCTTCACGCCGTAGATGGCCAGCAGGCTGAAAAACAGAGTGACAAAGATGTTCCAGCTGGTGAGCTCTTCCCAGAAGTTGTGGGGATGGAAGGCCAGGGCGAAGAAGGGCTGGGAGACCACCGCAAAGAGCGCCAGCCGCCCCAGATACCGCCTGATGTCCCGTGTGTACATCAGGCCAACTGTCAGGCAGTAGCAGAAAATCGGGAAGGCCAGCCGTCCTACCCACCGGAATTCCGGGTGCTGGGGGAAAAAGACGGTCCCCACGTGGTCCACCACCATAGTCAGGATGGCGAACAGCTTCAAAAAGTTCGTGTCCAGGTTGGTCCTAAGCTTTGGCGTCTGTCTCTGTGTCTCTGCGTCCATGTTCGATACTCCTCCATTTGTGTTCTTCACCGCACCGGCCCCGGGGGCTCCCGCCCCCGGGCGGCGGGCGGAAAACAAAAACGCCGTGCAGGGCAAGCCTACACAGCGCGAGAAGCACGGGCTTCTCCATGCAACACGGACGCAGGAGTACAACAGCAAAACCGACCTTTACAAGAAAGACCGGAATGTCGTATAATATCCATGCGGTGCGGCCGGATGGCCGTTGTGTAGGTGGTGTCAGCACCTGCGCAGGTTTGCGGGCGTTGGCGCGCCCGCAAACTGCCGCATTTTTGTTTTTCGTGTTGATTATAGCAGGAAACCAGTTCCAATGCAAGAGGCAGGCACACACGCCCTTTTCGCGCAGAGGACAGAAAGAGAGGAGAGGCGGATGCCTCTCCTCTCTTTCCGCTCAGCCCGACTGGGGCATGGTCACGGTGGCCTTGAACAGGTCCCCGTCCACCGCCAGCTCGAAGGTCCCGCCCTGGAGCTCCGTCAGGCTGCGGGCGATGGACAGCCCCAGCCCGGAGCCCTCGGTGGTCCGGGACTCGTCCCCCCGGACGAAGCGCTCCATCAACCGCTCCGGCGGCACGTTCAGCGGGTCCCGGGAAATGTTCTTGATAGACAGGGTCACCTGCCCCTTCCCCCGGACCAGCTCCAGATAGATGCGGGTCCCCTCCATGGCATATTTGGCGCAGTTGCCCAGCAGGTTGTCAATGACCCGCCACAGATGGCGCCCGTCCGCATACACATAGGTCTCCCCCTCCGGCAGGCTGGGGACCACTGTGAGCTTCCGGGCCTCCAGCTTCTCCTCGTACTCCCCCAGAGCCTGGTCCACCAGCTGGCACATTCCGATCTTCTCCCGGTTCACCGTCAGCGCGCCTGTGGAGGCCTTGGACGCCTCCACCAGATCCTCTGTGAGCTTTTTCAGCCGCTGGGACTTCCGATCCAGCACCTCGATGTATTCCCGGGCTTTGGGGTTTTCCACCTCCTCCATTTTCAGGAGGTTGACATAATTTATAATAGAGGTGAGAGGAGTCTTCAGATCGTGGGAGACGTTAGTAATGAGCTCCGCCTTGAATCGCTCACTCTTCATCTTCTCCTCCACCGCACCGTTGAGCCCGTCAGCAATGTTGTTGAGCGCCTCGGCGTGGAGCCTAAGATCGTGGGGCATGCGGGTAGTGTCGATCTGGTGGTTCAGGTTGCCGCCCGCGATGGCCTCGCTCCCCTTCCGCAGGCGCTGGAAGCAGACACTCCAGTGGCACAGCCACAGCAGCATCCCCAGATTGATCAGAAACAGAGGGATGGGATTGTCCCACCAGATGCGGCGGGCAAAAAAGCATAGCACCAGATAGGCCAAAAACCCCGCCACGCTCCTCCATATCATGGGGAAGGAGCGGATGGCATCCAGCAGACCGCTCCATATCCAGCTGCATGCCCGGCAAACCAGGGTGGTGCGGGCCAGGACCCCCGCCTTGCAGCGCACCACCAGGGTGCGCAGGACCAGCACGGCCAGCGCCGTCATAGCCGTTACGCACAGAGAGACCACGGTGGCGCTCACCTGGTTCTCATAGCTCTCCTGAGACGCATACCCCCAGCCGTACAGGAACTCCATCAGCGGGAAAATCAGAATGAAAAACAGGACCCCCGCCCCGATCAGATACAGGTCAAAATAGATTTTTTCCTGCCAAGTGAGGACGATCCCCTCCACTCCCTCCTTATGGCCGGAGGACCACATGAGAAAGGCAAAGCAGGCAAGGGAGAGCACCAGGCACACACAGGTGGCAGCGATCCTCAGGGGGATCTCTTTCCGGCCCCCTGTGTCGCGGGCATGGAGCTCAGAAAATTCATCCTCTGCCCCGGACAGCTCCTGGGGGACGCCACACTCGATGATATAATAGGCATCTCCGCTCTCCTCCGACCCCTCCGTCACCAGCGCAGGGTCCCCCGCATCGGGGCTGCTGTTCCAGGGCTGGGTCAGGTGCTCCCCTGGACGGAACACAGCGGAGTGGATCTCGGGCACCAGCTGCTCCAGGGACTCCCCCGGCGCCAGATTGGTGGCTAGGACCTTTGTCCCGTCCTGACTGAGCACCCGGTAGCGGAAAGAGGTCTGATCCTGCGCCATTGCTGCTCCGATCCGCTCCGCATCTGTCTCATACCGCACCTGGTCCAGATAGGCCAGTCCAGGATCCTCCAGCGCGGCTCTGGCCGCGAACCACTCGGCCAGCTGGTCCTCCCGTTCCCGGATCAGCTCTTTGAACTCCCAGGTATCCTGCCAGCTGTCTGTCAGCACATAGTCGATCCCCCGCAGCACAGCCATCCCCTGCCAGCACAGGCTGAAGACGGACACCAGAATCAGCAGTGAGGCGATCACCTTGGCCGGCACGCTCTTTCGGACATCGCTCACTCACGCTCCCCCTTTCTCGATCTTATAGCCCAGCCCCCACACTACTTTCAGATAGCGGGGCTCGGCGGGGTCGATCTCGATCTTCTCCCGCAGATGCCGGATGTGGACCGCCACCGTGTTCTCTGAGCCGTAGGCGGGGTCGTTCCATACCTGTTCATAGATCTGGGCAGAGGAAAAGACCTGTCCCGGGTGGGAGAGGAGCAGCTTCAAAATGTTATACTCAATGGGCGTCAGGGACACAGGCGCACCGTCCACCATCACCTGCTTGGACCCGTCGTCCATAGAGATGGGGCCCACGGTGAGCATACCGGGCGCCTTCTCCGCTCCCCCCAGTGCCGTATAGCGGCGCAGCTGGCTCTTCACCCGGGCGATCACCTCCAGGGGATTGAAGGGCTTTGTAATGTAGTCGTCCGCCCCGATGTTAAGTCCCAGGATCTTGTCTGTATCCTCGCTCTTGGCGGTAAGCAGGATAATGGGCACATTGCTCCCCTCCCGCAGCTTGGCCGTGGCCCGGATGCCATCCAGCTCAGGCATCATCACGTCCATCAGGATCAGATGGATCTCGTTTTCCTCCGCCGCCTGGATAGCCTCCCGGCCGTTATATGCCGCGATGGTGCGGTACCCCTCGCTGGTCAGGTAGATATCCAGTGCGGAGACGATGTCCCGGTCATCGTCACAAATCAGTATCGTGTACATACTCTCTCCCCCAGAAGCTTCATTTCCGGCCGGCTCAGCAGGTCCGGCCCGACTGTACTATAAAGATAGCATAGACAGTTTAAGTTGCAAGACCGAAAATCTTAAGAACTGATAAAATTGTGGGGCCATCCCTGTGCTTTCTTCCGCTACTCCGCCGGCAAGGTCCCCTTCCAATGCGGGCTTCCTAACCGGTTTTTTAAATTTATCCTATTTCCTCCAAAAACACACCAACAAACCTCATAAGAAAAGGGCTTTTTTCCTCCGCTTTTTTGTTTTGAGCGAATAAATTCAATTATTTTCCATCATACTCTTGAAAGTGACAGAATAAAAGTGTAACATACAAGAAAGATCGATTTTTCTTCCTCAGCCTACTATCGCATCATGTTGCGTAAGAAAAAGGAGTGTCCTACTATGAAGAAGACCCCGGAGACAATTGAGAAGGCGGCTGAGCCTGTCGCTGAGAAGGCGGCCGAGACCGTAGTGGAACAGGCTTCCAAGCCTGTGACAGAAAAGGCCGCTGAGACCGCCGCCAAGCCCAAGGCCGCCAAGGCTAAAAAGCAGCCCGCTGCCAAGGCCGCACCCCAGAAGACGGAGGATATCTTTGTCCAGTTTGGCAGCGGAGAGTGGAACGTCTCTGAGTTAGCCGAACGCGCTAAGGCGGCCTATCTGGCTGAGGGCCACCGCACCGCCTCCATCAAGAAGCTCTGCCTGTATGTCAAGCCGGAGGATGGCAAGGCCTACTATGTGGTCAATGACAAGGCCGCCGGCAACATCGAGCTGTGACCCCCTTTCCTGCCTGAAAAGCGGAAAAGCCCTCCGGTCTGGAGGGCTTTTGTCATTAGAAAACGCCGCAGCTCACGCTGCGGCGTTTTTGATGCCTTAATAGAACTTCTTGCGATTCTTGCGGGCAGCCTCGGACTTCTTGCGGCGCTTAACGCTGGGGCTCTCGTAGTGCTCACGCTTCCGGACCTCAGCCAGCACGCCAGACTTGGCACAGCTGCGCTTAAAGCGCTTCAGCGCGCTCTCCAAAGACTCGTTTTCTCTTACACGGACTTCCGACATTTATATTTCCCTCCCTCCGGCGCGGCGGGGCGTCCCCTGCCGCGAAAGGGCCATTCATATGGCTTTAACAGATTCATTATATTAGACTTTTTCCTTCTTGTCAAGCTCCAGTTTCCCGAGAAAATTTGAACATTTTATGAAAACCCGCTCCGCCCGGATGGGTCTCACGCCTTGGGCTTGAAGATCAGGTTCACCAGGCGGCCCTTGACCACGATGGACTTGACTAAGTCCATCCCCTCCGCCATGCGTGCGATCTTGGGCTCCGCCAGGGCGGAGGCCACTACAGCCGCCTCGTCGCTGTCCGTGGGGACCACGATGTTGGCCCGGACCTTGCCGCCCACCTGGACTGCCATCTGCACAGTGGCGGCCACGGTCTTGCTCTCGTCATACTCAGGCCATGCCTGGAGGCATACCTGCCCGCCGTAGCCGGCCATCTCCCACAGCTCCTCACACATGTGGGGAGCGAAGGGGGAGAGCATCAGCAGCAGGGCCTTCATGTCGCCCCGGCTGGCTCCGTTGGCATAGAAGTCGTTGACCAGGGACATCAGGGCGGCAATGGCGGTATTGAACTTCATGGCCTCGATATCCTCAGACACCTTTTTGATGGCCTTGTGGACAGCGGCCTCGTTGGCCTTGGAGTACTCCTCGCCGGTGTGCTCCTGCTCGGTGGCCAGGTTCCACACCCGGTCCAGGAAGCGCTTGCAACCACGGACGGAGTCGTCGGACCAAACCGCTGTCTTTTCAAAGTCGCCGATGAACATGATATACAGGCGCATGGTGTCCGCGCCGTAATCCCGGATCACGTCGTCGGGGTTGACCACGTTGCCCAGAGACTTGGACATCTTGACAGAGGGACGCAGGGCCTGATTGCCGTACTTTTCAATGAGTGCCTGCTTCTCCTCCTCGGTCTCCACATTGCCCACATAATGGGGGTTCTTGCCCAGGATCATGCCGTGGCTGGTGCGCTTGGCATAGGGTTCAGCACAGGGGATGACCCCGATGTCATGGAGGAAGTTGTTCCAGAACCGGGAGTAGAGCAGATGGAGGGTGGTATGCTCCATGCCGCCGTTGTACCAGTCCACCTGTCCCCAGTACTCCAGGGCCTCCTTGGACGCCAGAGCCTTGTCGTTGTGGGGATCCATATACCGCAGGAAGTACCAGCTGGAGCCGGCCCACTGGGGCATGGTGTCGGTCTCGCGCTTGGCCGGGCCGCCGCAGCAGGGGCAGGTGGTGTTTACCCATTCGGTCATCTTGGAGATGGGGGATTCGCCGTCGTCAGTGGGCTCGTAGCTCTCCACCTCGGGCAGGAGCAGGGGCAGCTGATCTTCAGGCACAGGCTGCCAGCCGCACTTGTCGCACCAGATCATGGGGATGGGCTCGCCCCAGTAGCGCTGGCGGGAGAACACCCAGTCCCGCAGCTTATAATTCACCTTGGCCTCGCCGATGCCCTTTTCCTCCAGCCACTTGGTGATAACAGGAATGGCTTCCTTCACCGTCAGGCCGTTGAGGAAGTCGGAGTTGACCATGATACCGGTGTCGTCCTTGGCGGTGAAAGCGGCCTTCTGCACGTCCTCGCCGCCGGATACCACCTCGATGATCTCACAGCCGAACTTCCTGGCAAACTCCCAGTCGCGGTCGTCGTGGGCAGGAACGGCCATGATGGCGCCGGTGCCGTAGGTGGACAGGACGTAGTCGGAAATGAAGATGGGGATCTCGGTGTCGTTGACCGGGTTGATGCCCATGACGCCTTCCAGCTTGACGCCGGTCTTTTCCTTGTTCAGCTCGCTGCGCTCAAAGTCGCTCTTGCGGGCGGCCTCGGCCTGATAGGCCTTGACGGCATCCACGTTCTTGATGATGCCCTTGTCCAGCCACTGCTTGACCATGGCGTGCTCCGGGGAGACGACCATATAGGTGGCACCGAACAGGGTGTCGCAGCGGGTGGTGTACACGGTCAGGCTGTCCCCGGCAGTGGTGCCGAAGTTGACCTCTGCGCCGTGGCTGCGGCCGATCCAGTTCTTCTGCTGGGTGGCAACGCGCTCAATGTAATCCAGACCGTCCAGACCATCGATCAGCTTATCGGCATAAGCGGTGATCTTGAGCATCCACTGGCTCTTGACGCGGTGAACGACCTCGCTGCCGCAGCGCTCGCACACGCCGTTGACAACTTCCTCGTTGGCCAGCACGCACTTGCAGCCGGTGCACCAGTTGACGTTCATTTCCTTCTTGTAGGCCAGACCGTGCTTGTACAGCTGCAGGAAGATCCACTGGGTCCACTTGTAGTATTCCGGGTCGGTGGTGTTGATCTCGCGGTCCCAGTCAAAGGAGAAGCCCAGAGCCTTCAGCTGGCTGCGGAAGTGGTCCACGTTGTTCTTGGTGACGATGGCCGGGTGGATGTGGTTCTTCATGGCGAAGTTCTCGGTGGGCAGACCGAAGGCATCCCAGCCCATGGGGTACAGCACGTTGTAGCCGTTCTGACGGCGCTTGCGGCTCACCACATCCAGGGCGGTGTAGCTGCGGGGGTGGCCCACATGCAGGCCGGCACCCGACGGATAGGGGAACTCCACCAGGGCATAGAACTTGGGTTTGGTGTGGTCGATCTCGGCATGGAAAGTCTTTTCGTCCTCCCACACCTTCTGCCACTTGGCTTCAACAGCCTTGTAATCGTATTTCATGTTTGTAATCAGCTCCAGACTTTTCTTTTGCAAATACCGCGATCGGAATGATTTATGTTTAAGGCAGCTGCCTTAATCCCTTTTTTACTCGATGGTGCTATCCGGGGTCAGATACTCCGAAATATCCACCGGCTCGCCGTCGGCCCACAGGTGTTCCAGATCGTAATAGGTGCGGGTGTTGGGCACAAAGACGTGCACGATGACGTTGGAGTAGTCCAGCAGCACCCAGTTCTTGGAGTCGTAGCCCTCCGTGCTGTAGGGCTCCAGACCCTTCTGCGAGAGCTCGAACTCCACCTCATCGGCCAGAGAAGCCACCTGGGTGGTGGAGGTGCCGGAGGCGATGACAAAGTAATCGGTGAGGACGGTCAGGCTCTCCACCTTGAGCACCCGCACATCGTGGGCCTTTTTCTTGTCCAGGATCTTGGCGATCTCAATGGCAAGGGCCTTGCTGTCGTTGAAATTTTCCATAGGTTTCTCCCTTCTGTAAAAGGTCTTTCCGGCACGCGGAAAGCGCCTGTCAGATTCAGTTTGCGGAACCGGCAGCCTGACCGTCGGTGGTCACAGCGCCGGAAAGATCGGTGTTGCCGTTCAGGATGGCATCGTCCGACTCCTTGTCGATGCGGCCCATATACTGCACGTTGGCGTCCGTGGAAGCGGTGCCGTGGGGCCACTGGTCGGTGACGAGGTGCATCTCGCTCACGTCGATGGGGCCGGTGTAGGTGCAGAAATACTGGTTGAGCAGCGCTGCAATGGAACCGGCATCCGGCACCACGCAGGAGTAGCCATCAAAGCTGTCGGTCTTGCCCACGTTGGGCACGCCCATGAACACCGGCGTCTGGGCCAGGATGATGTTGGAACTGTCGATCTTCAGGAAGGACACCACCAGCTTTGCGATGGTGGAGATGTCCATATCCGTCTTGATATAGTTCTTGAACACCAGCGGCAGCTGGTTCAGGATGTCGGTCACGCCCATGGAGCGGGCACGCTTGAACAGGCCGGCGTAGAAATAACGCTGCATGTTCAGGCGGTCGAGATCCGAGTTGGCGTAGCCGTCGCCGTGGCGGCAGCGCACGAAGAACTCAGCCGAGGCGCCGTCCAGATTGCGGTAGCCCTTGATCAGCTTGCTGCCGCCGTAGGACATATCGTGGGGGATATACACCTCGATGCCGCCGAAGTTGTCCACCATTTCCACCAGTGCCTGCATGTCCACACTGACGTAGTAGTCCACGGGCAGGCGGTACTGGTCGTAGATCACATCGGCCAGCGCGGCGATGCTGCCGCCGTTGGACAGAGCCACCGAGTTGATCTGGTAGTTGGAGGCGGCGTAGGTCTTGCCGTTGGACAGGGTGATCTTTCTGTTCTGAGTGGCCACCAGACTGTTGCGGGGGATCTGCAGCATGTGCAGCGCCCCGTTCTTGATGTCGAACTGGCAGTACAGGATCATATCCGTCATGCCGTCGTTGGAGCTGGCATCGCTGTAGTTGCGGCCTTCCTCGTAGTCGATGCCGCAGACCAGGATGTTTACCACATCGCCCTTGTACTCCTCGGCGGTCTTGACCTCTTCCTGAATGGTGGGGGTGCTGTCGTCCGGGCGGAGGCTGTCCTCCACTTTGTTCAACATGCTCACACCGTACACTACGACGCCCGACACCACGGCGATCACCGCCATGACCACCGCAAAGGGCAGCCAGAGCGGAGTTTTTTTCTTTTTCTTGCGGCGGCGGGGCGGTTCAACCTGCCGGGCCGACTGTGCCGAATGGCGCGGCGGCGCACTGCGTCCGCTGCCGGACGTGCTGCCTGCAGCCGGTCTGCCGGATGTTCCGGTCGTTCCGGCAGCCGGGCGCGGGGCGGCCTTTGCGGCCTGATCCGGCCGGTTCAGCGAGCGGTCTGTGTTAATGCGGCGTGGCGCTTGACTCATGTTTCTAGGCTCCTTCAGCTTTCACGGTGCTGCAGAAAAACGCAGTTCTCTGCAAAAACCTGTCATACGTCATAGTATAGCATCGTCCGGCAGAATCTGCAATCGGTTTTGCATCCCTGCCCCTGCAACGGTTTTTAAGCGTTTTCTCCATTCTGTGCACTGTGGGCCAGAATATCCTCGTAGGCAGCTTTTGACATGGGGTCCAGCGGTTTGCCCTGGGAGAGCACAAAATCGTTGGTCTGCTTCAGGGCCGCCAGCATGGCCGCGTCCAAGTCCTTCAGCTCCAGCTTGCGCAGCTTTTCCACACCGGGCCAGTCCCGCTCGGCGCTGGTCATATCGGCCAGATACAGGATCTTGTCCAGCTGGGTCATGCCCGGCTTGCCCGCCGTATGGCAGGCAATGGCGCTGAGCACGGCTTCGTCGGTCACGCCCCATTCGGTGCGGGCCAGAATGGACGCGCACACGCCGTGCCACACCGGCGTGGGGCGCGCTTCCCCGCCCTCGGCGTATTCCGGGTGCGCCTGCATGATGGCGCGCATCTCGTCCTTGCCGATCTCCTTGGCAGCGTCGTGCAGCAGGGCGGCCAGCGCCGCCTGCTCCTCGTCGGCACCGTAGTGCTTTGCCAGCTTGACGGCCATTTTTTTCACATTGATGGTATGCTCATAGCGCTTGTCGCTCAGGCGGCTGCGCACAAGCTCCTTTGCCTGTTTGAGGTTCATTGCGTGGTACTTCCTTTACGTTTGGTACAGATGCTCCCGCCGGATGACGGCGCGCACCGCTTCCGGCAGTTCCTCCGCGCAGTCCTCCCCGGCGGCAAGGCGCTGGCGGAGGGCACTGGACGCCATGGGCAGGGCCGTGACCGGGGCAAACAAAATGCGCTGCCCCGCCGGGTCCAGCTGCCGGGCCTTGGCGCACAGCTCCGGGGCGTCGCCTGCATTGCGGCTGGTCACCACCAGATGGGCCAGCCGCAGGATGTCCTGCCAGCGGTGCCAGCCGTCAAAGCTGAGCAGCATATCGCTGCCGACGGCCAGATACAATTCCCCTTCCGGGTCCTGCGCTGCCAGCATCTCCACCGTGAGCACCGTGTAGTTGCGGCGGCCCGCCTCGGCCTGGGCGATCTCCCAGCTGCTGACTTCCAGCTGCGGGGTCACGGCCTCCTCCCCCTGTGCCAGCTGCCGGAAGCAGCCGCACATCTCCAGCCGCAGCGCCGCCGGGGCAGCCGTGTGCTGTTTGAAGGGCGAAAGCCCTGCCGGCATCACCACCACCCGGTCCGGGCGGACACAGGCAGCAGCGGCCCGCAGGTTGTTCAGGTGGCCGTTGTGGGGCGGGTCGAAGCTGCCGCCATAGAGCAGCGTTTTCATCTTACTTCAGCAGGTCGGCGTAGGCGCTGTCCTTTTTCTTCTGCAGGTACAGCACGAACTTGGAGCCGATCACCTGCACGCAGTCCGCACCGGTGGCCTCAGCCAGCAGCTGGGAAGCCTCGCGGGCGTTGTACATGCTGTTTTCCAGCACCTTGAGCTTGATGAGTTCGCGGGCGTCCAGGCAGTCCTTCACGCCCTGGACCATGGTGTCGTCGATCTCACCCTTGCCCACAATGTAAACGGGGTCCATGGTGTTTGCCTTGCCGCGCAGAATGGCGCGCTGTTTGCTCGTCAACATAATTTTTTCTCCTTTATTTTGAGGTTGATATTACGGATCTTTCAATTTTACTTTTTCACGGGATGAGGCGTATCTGTCAGCGGCCTCGCCCTCTCAGGCACTTTCGCGCCAGCTCTCCCAAAGGGAGAGCCTCTGGCGAAGAGATAAAGTTTGTGGTTTTGCCAAGGCCTCTCCCTTCGGGAGAGGTGCCGAACAAGGTGAGGCGGAGAGGGCGAGCCTGTTTCAGTCTTATAATTATTTCAACTCGATCTCTACCGTTCCAGATACCTGTGCGATGATGCCTTCTTCCTTGGCTGCACCCAGAAACTCCGGCAGCTGTTTTTCCAGCACAGCCAGCGCGTTGCCGCGGTGGCTGATGGCGTCCTTTTCGTCCGGGGTCAGCTGGGCATAGCTGCGGTGCTCGGTGTTGGGGCGCTTGTCCCGCTTGCCCACGCCGCAGTCTGCGGGGATGAACAGCGGGTCGTACCCGAAACCGTAGTCCCCGTTCAGCCGCTCGAAGGCAATGCTGCCCGGACACTCGCCCATGCAGGTCAGGTGTCGGCCGTCCGGCAGGATGAAGCACACCGCCGAAACAAACTTTGCCCCGCGCTTTCCCTCCGGGACCTCCTTCATGGCGTCCAGCAGCTTGTCGTTGTTGGCCTCGTCATCGCCGTGGTGGCCGCAGTAACGGGCACTGTAGACGCCGGGTGCACCGCCCAGTGCGTCCACACACAGGCCGGAATCATCGGCGATGGTGGGCAGACCGCTGACCTTGCAGATCGTTTCAGCCTTGATGAGGGCATTCTCTGCAAAGGTGGTGCCCGTCTCGTCCGGCTCGATGGTGATGCCCAGTTCCTTCTGGCTCACCACCTCGTGGCCCTGCGCTTCCAGGATGCGGCGCAGTTCGCGGAGCTTTCCGGCATTGCCGGTGGCTGCACAAATTTTCATTGGTTTCTCCTTTTTTCCAAGCTCCCCGTCCGGGGGGAGTTCCGTCCCCGCGCCGCAGGATGCGGACGGGACGGTGAGAGGGTCAGTGCTTCCACTCACGCGGCAGCAGCTCTTCCACAAAGCCCTCCGGGGTGAAGGGCAGCAGGTCGTCGATGCCCTCGCCCACGCCGATGAAGCGCACCGGCAGACCCAGACGCTGCTTGACCGC
>ERZ780144.1679-NODE-1679-length-22390-cov-6.848534_pt1 | contig 22390 bp, 16 predicted proteins | sample MGYA00511380_ERZ780144 | MGnify/ENA primary metagenome ERZ780144 (study PRJEB29588, sample SAMEA1965858) | human gut metagenome | biome: human gut; feature: human-associated habitat; material: faeces | place: Denmark | collected 2008/2010 ... | reverse complement strand
TGAGCAAGTAGCGAAGCGGATTGCGAATATCCGCTTGACTAATTCAGAAAGAACATAGAATACTCTGACCGACCATCTGACAGGACAGGGATTACATACATAAAAGGAGGACATATACAGATGTCAAAAGGAAGATTCGGCATCCATGGAGGACAGTACATTCCGGAAACACTGATGAATGCTGTCATTGAACTGGAAGAAGCCTACAACCACTATAAAGATGACCCGGAGTTTAACGCAGAGCTTACAGAGCTTCTGAACGAATATGCAGGAAGACCATCTCGTCTCTACTTTGCATCCCACATGACAGAAGATCTGGGTGGAGCAAAAGTATACTTAAAGAGAGAAGACTTAAACCATACAGGTGCTCACAAAATCAACAATGTACTTGGTCAGGTACTTCTTGCAAAAAAAATGGGCAAGACCCGTGTCATTGCAGAAACAGGCGCAGGTCAGCATGGTGTGGCAACAGCAACAGCAGCAGCTCTTATGGGTATGGAATGTGAAATCTTCATGGGAAAAGAAGACACAGAACGTCAGGCATTAAATGTATACAGAATGCGTCTTCTGGGTGCAAAGGTCAATGCAGTTACTTCCGGTACTGCAACACTGAAGGATGCTGTTTCCGAGACAATGAGAGAGTGGACAAACCGTATTTCCGATACACATTATGTACTTGGTTCTGTAATGGGACCTCATCCGTTCCCTACAATTGTTCGCGATTTTCAGGCCGTGATCTCCAAAGAAATCAAAGAGCAGATCCTTGAAAAAGAGGGCAGACTTCCGGATGCAGTTCTTGCATGTGTAGGTGGTGGATCCAATGCGATCGGAACATTCTACAATTTTATCAATGACAAAGATGTCCGTCTGATCGGATGTGAGGCAGCAGGACGTGGCGTAAATACGGCAGAGACAGCAGCTACCATTGCAACCGGCAAACTGGGAATCTTCCATGGGATGAAATCTTATTTCTGCCAGGATGAATATGGTCAGATCGCACCTGTATATTCCATTTCCGCAGGTCTGGACTATCCGGGAATCGGACCGGAGCACGCACATCTCTATGATACAGGACGTGCAGAATATGTACCTGTCACAGACGAAGAAGCAGTAGAGGCATTTGAATATCTCTCCAGAACAGAGGGAATCATTCCTGCTATTGAGAGTGCTCATGCAGTAGCTTACGCAAAGAAAATTGTTCCGCAGATGAGAAAAGACCAGATCGTGGTCATTACAATTTCCGGACGTGGAGATAAGGACTGCGCAGCAATCGCGCGTTACAGAGGGGAGGATATCCATGAATAAGAGAATTACAGAAGCATTTGAAAAAGGAAAGGCATTTATCCCGTTTATTACCTGTGGAGATCCGTCTCTGGAAGTGACAGAGCAGCTTGTCCATGCAATGGAGGAAGCTGGTGCAGACCTGATCGAGCTTGGAATCCCGTTTTCTGATCCTACAGCAGAGGGACCGGTGATCCAGAGAGCAAATGTGAGAGCACTTTCAGGTGGTGTGACTACAGACAAGGTATTTGACATGGTGGTAAAGATCAGAAAGAACAGTTCTGTTCCTATGGTGTTTATGACTTATGCAAACGTGGTATTTTCTTACGGAACGGAGCGGTTTATTAAAACTGCCGCAGAGATCGGAATGGACGGTCTGATTCTGCCGGATGTGCCGTATGAGGAAAAAGAGGAATTTGACAGTGTATGTAAGAAATACGGTATTGATCTGATCTCTCTGATCGCGCCGACTTCTCATGAGAGGGTCGCACAGATTGCGAAGGATGCGGAAGGGTTTGTGTATTGTGTTTCTTCTCTTGGTGTTACAGGAACAAGAACTAATATTACTACAGATATCGGGGCAATGGTGAAGCTGGTAAAACAGGCGAAAGATATTCCTTGTGCAGTTGGATTTGGAATTTCTACGCCGGAACAGGCGAAGAAGATGGCGGCGCAGTCAGATGGAGCGATTGTAGGATCTGCAATTGTGAAGTTGTGTGCACAGTATGGCAGGGATTGTGTGCCCTATGTGAAAGAGTATGTGAAATCTATGAAAGATGCTGTAATGGAAGCTTAGGAATAAAAAAAGGGACGCGCAGAAACATATTTCATTTCGTGTGCGGTTTCGGAGCCTAAGAACTTCTAAGCTGCTAAAAATATGCTAAAAACATAAGAAAAATGACCCAAACTCGCCGCATGCTGCGGCTCAGACAGTGGGTCATTTTTCTTATAACGCATATTTTTATCAGCTAAGAAGTTCTAAGACTCCTGCAAATGCACACGAAATGAAATATGTTTCTGCGCTGTGTATTGGTATGAACTGAAAATCCTCCTGAATAAATTGCGGAGAAGTTATTATAGCAGTTCCATATAATACTGCAAGCAATCCAGGTGAAGAGCTGCGGAGTAATTCGTATCCTTTATAAGAAAGACTTCAGAATCTGCAGAACTCCGTTTTCCCAGTAGGGCGGGCAGGTATTTTTGGCGGCAGCCCGGACTTCGGGGCGGGAGTTGGAGACTGCGTAGCTGAGACCGGCATTCTGAAGCATTTCAATATCGTTGAGGTTATCTCCGAAAGTACAGGTTTCGTCAGGTGAAATTCCCAGATATTCCTGCAGGAAAGCAACGGAAGGACCTTTGCCGGAACCTGGGGCAGTACAGTCCATCCATTCCTTGCCGGCGGCAGCCATAACTGTTTTGTCTTTCCAGGTGGGAGTGAATAAAGGGGCGCACATTTCCTCACAGGCGTTGGGGTGGTAGACAGCAAATTTGTTTACCTGCTGCCCCTCGAGTTTTAACATTTCCGGAACTTCATGGATATCATATCCGTAAGAATCTCTCAGCCAGTGAAACATCTGGCTGCCTCCGTCTTCTGCGAAACAGCGTTCAGGTGTGGAAATAAAATAATCACAGGAAGGCATATTCTCTCTTACCATAGAACACATTCCTTTCCAGATTTCGTCCGGCAGAGTATCCACTTTCAGAATCTCCTTCGGAGTCCGTACAACAGTTCCTCCGTCAGAGATATAAAGCAGTCTGTCTGCGACAGGGGCAAACAGCTTCCTCTCACTTCGATATTGCCGCCCTGAGCATGCCACAAACACAATCCCCTTATCAATTAGCCTTCCGATAACTTCCATATACTCCCTGTCAATCGCCAGAGTCCCATCCTTCACCAGAGTCCCATCTATATCTGAAGCAATCAATTTAATCATATGAATAAGAAATCCTTTCTATAATAAATACAATAGGCATTTGCGAAACTCTGAACCTATTGAAAATACTGGTTTTTCGTTTTACAATTACCTAATAAATACAATCCCCATTTTATCACGCCAAAATATAACTTGCCATAAAAAATTTAGAAAAATTGCAACTATTCACCAGTCCCGGTTCATGCGTTACCATCCTGCAAAATGTTCTGTGAGGAAATCTCATTTGCATAGCCTGTCGTTGCAAGGCGCATTATTGTGAACGAAGTGAGCAGTAACAGCGCGGCAGTCCCGCAGCCAGCCAACAGGCAGGAAATATTTTTGGTTTCAGGTGCATTTGCAGTGGGCGTAGTAACTCTTGGTGCGTGGGAATCTGCGTTATTCAAAAATTGCTCACTGTCTGAGCGAAGCGAGTTTGAGCAATTTTTGAATGTTTTTAGCAGATTTCCACACACCTAGAGTTATTAGCCCGCGAAACCGCACCTGAAACCAAAAATATTTCCTGTCGTCCCCAATTTTTTTGCCCGCCAAACCCCATTGACTTTTCCACCCTTTTTTCTTATATTATATAAATAGAAATCTGCGTACTCTGAAAACTACGCATTTAAACCCTGAAAAAAGGAGAGTTGCTCGAAATGAACAAAAAAATGCTCTTTGTTTTCAATCCCAAGGCAGGTAAAGGCAAGATCAAAACAAACCTGCTTGATATAGTAGATATTTTCAACAAAGGCGGTTATGAAGTCATTATCTATTCCACACAGAAACCAAAAGATGCCTACGAGAAAGCCAAAGAATACGAATCCAAAGTGGACCTTATCGTATGTAGCGGCGGAGACGGGACTCTTGATGAGGTGGTTACCGGAGTAATGGAAAAGAAGAGTTCCATTCCCATCGGATACATTCCGGCAGGAAGCACCAACGACTTTGCAAACAGTCTCTTTATGCCGAAAAGCATGACAGATGCCGCTTCCATGATCATGGAAGAGAAACTTTATCACTGTGACATCGGCAGATTCAATAACCAGAGCTTTACATATATAGCAGCTTTCGGTCTTTTCACAGATGTAGCCTATCAGACAGATCAGGATCTCAAGAATATCCTTGGCCATGTAGCCTATCTTCTTGAGGGAGTGAAACGCCTTTTTGATATCAAATCATACCATATGAGAATTGAATCCGAAGAATTAACTGTGGAGGATGACTTCATCTTTGGGATGATCACCAATTCCCGTTCAGTGGGAGGGTTCAAGAACCTTACAGGCAAGAACGTGGATATGAATGACGGACTTTTTGAAGTTACCATGATCACAAGACCGAAGAATCCGCTGGAATTGCAGGAGATCATGACTGCAATGCTGACAGCAGAGGACAATACAGATCTGATCCATTCTTTTAAATCAGCCAGGGTGACCATTACCTCAGAAGAACCGGTACCATGGACTCTGGATGGTGAATACGGCGGCAGTCATACACAGATAGAGATTGAAAACTGCCACGAAGCACTGAATCTGTATCTGAAAAGTACAAAAAATGAGGAAACCAGATCAATTGGAATTTCCCCGTTAATAAATAAAAAGGAGAAATAAAATGGGTGAGTATATCAATGTAGTAGAGACTTTTGGATGTGACGTGTTTAATGATTCCGTCATGCAGGCACGACTTCCGAAGAAGATCTACAAAGAATTGAAAAAAACCATAGAAGAGGGCAAAGAACTGTCTATGGAAATTGCGGATGTAGTAGCACACGAGATGAAAGAATGGGCCATCGAGAAAGGTGCCACACATTACAGCCACTGGTTCCAGCCCCTTACAGGTGTGACAGCAGAGAAACATGATGCTTTTATCACAGCTCCGATGGATAACGGCAAGGTCCTGATGTCTTTCTCCGGAAAAGAACTGATCAAAGGTGAACCGGATGCATCTTCTTTCCCGTCCGGTGGATTAAGAGCAACTTTTGAAGCGAGAGGATATACAGCATGGGACTGTACATCACCGGCTTTTGTCCGTCATGATGCAGCAGGCGGAACACTCTGTATTCCTACTGCATTCTGTTCCTATACGGGAGAAGCACTTGACCAGAAGACACCACTTCTTCGTTCTATGGAAGCAATCAACACCCAGGCACTCCGTCTGTTGAGACTTTTCGGAAATACAACTTCTAAGAAAGTAACTCCGTCAGTAGGAGCAGAGCAGGAATATTTCCTGATCGATAAAGAGAAATGGCTTCAGAGAAAAGACCTGATCTATACAGGCAGAACTCTTTTTGGAGCTATGCCTCCGAAGGGACAGGAAATGGATGACCATTACTTTGGAAGTATCCGTCAGAGAATTTCCGCATACATGAAAGAGGTAAATGAAGAATGTTGGAAGCTTGGAATTCCTGCAAAGACACAGCATAATGAGGTTGCCCCTGCACAGCATGAGCTTGCACCGATTTATGCACCGGTCAATATCGCAGCAGACCAGAACCAGATGATGATGCGTATTCTTAAAAAGGTTGCCAGCCGCCATGGAATGCGCTGTGTCCTTCATGAGAAACCATTTGCAGGTGTGAACGGCTCCGGTAAGCATAACAACTGGTCTCTTACCACAGATGACGGAATCAATCTTCTGGATCCGGGCAAAACACCTCATGAAAATATTCAGTTCCTTCTGGTCCTCACCTGTATCCTGAAAGCAGTAGATGAACATGCAGATCTTCTGCGTGAATCTGCGGCAGATGTGGGAAATGACCAGAGACTTGGCGGCCATGAGGCACCGCCGGCAGTGATTTCCGTATTTCTTGGAGAGCAGCTGGAGGATGTTCTGGAACAGCTGGTCAGCACAGGAACAGCAACTCACAGTAAAAAGGGAAGTAAGCTGGAAACAGGTGTTAAGACTCTGCCTGATTTCATGAAGGATGCCACAGATCGTAACCGTACTTCACCTTTTGCTTTCACAGGAAATAAATTTGAATTCCGTATGGTGGGCTCAAGAGATTCTATTTCCGCATGTAACGTAGTCCTGAATACGATCACGGCAGAAGTATTTAAGGAAGTATGTGACCGCCTGGAAAAAGCTCCTGATTTCGAATTGGCGGTACATGACCTGATCAAAGAATATGCCACAGGTCATCAGAAGATCGTATTTAACGGAAACGGCTATGCGCCGGAATGGGAGAAAGAAGCTAAACGCCGCGGACTTCCGATTCTTCCGAGCATGGTAGATGCAATCCCTGCACTTACTACAGAGAAGGCAGTGAAACTCTTTGAATCTTTTGATGTATTCTCAAGAGCTGAGCTTGAATCACGCGCAGAGATTAAATATGAGATTTACTCTAAAGCAATCAATATTGAAGCAAAGACCATGATCGACATGGCAACCAAGCAGATCATTCCGGCAGTTATCAGATATACCACTGTTCTTGGCGAATCTATCAATACAGTGAAAACAGCGGGCGAAGGACTGATCGATGTAAGTGTACAGCTTGATCTGCTCAAGAAAGCATCAAAACTCTTAAAGGCTGCAAACAGTGCCATGAGTAAGCTGAGCAAACTGGTTGAGAAGACCCAGGAATATGCAGAGGGACGGGACAGAGCCGTATTCTGCAGAGAAAAGGTGGTTCCTGCAATGGAAGCTTTACGTGAGCCGGTGGATGAACTGGAAATGATCGTAGATAAGGAAATGTGGCCGATGCCATCTTATGGAGATCTTGTATTTGAAGTATAATGAAGAATGTTATAATAAAGATACTGTTCATGCACCACTATCCCGCGAGGTGTTTTGGCATGAATATGCCAAAATCCCGAGACATACAAGCCAAAATTCCATTGCCGCAGGCAATCTGGAATGAATTTTGGCTACGTTACTGTGAACGGAGTGAACAGTAACATAATAAAAGGGTCGTGAATCTGAAAAAGATAAGCGGCCTTTTTCTATAACACAAACTGGACTATAATAGTTATATAAAGGAGAACTAAATGGAAGAACTGAAATTTCTGGAGGAGCAGCAGGTAGCCCCTGAACTGATAAAGAGAGTAGAAGAATTCCGCAGCCGGTATGAAGTGGCACCGGAAACAGCAGGCAGGATTGTGAAACCATCCATTCCATTTTACGGAAAAGACATTCTGGAAATGGCCATTGCCGGACTGCTCAAAGGGGAGAATCTATTACTCACCGGTCCGAAGGCAACAGGAAAAAATATCCTTGCAGAGAACCTGGCATATATTTTCAACCGTCCCGCGTACAATGTTTCTTTTCATGTAAATACTAACAGCGGAGATCTGATCGGCACAGACACTTTCGTGGACAACGAAGTTAAGCTCCGCAAAGGAACTATCTATCAGTGTGCAGAATACGGTGGTTTCGGAATCCTCGACGAGATCAATATGGCAAAGAACGATGCAGTTTCCGTTCTTCATGCAACCCTGGATTATCGCCGTTCCATCGATGTCCCGGGCTATGACAAAATTGATCTTCATCCGGCTGCCCGTTTTATCGGAACCATGAATTACGGTTATGCAGGAACCAAAGAACTCAATGAAGCGCTGGTATCCAGATTCCTGGTTATAGACATGCCGGCTCAGACTGAAGAATCCCTGGAATTTATTTTCCGCCGGATGTTCCCGAATATAAAAGAAAACGCCAGAACACAGTTCATCGGAGTATTCCTGGATCTTCAGCTCAAAGCCACAAACAGTGAAATTTCCACCAAACCTCTGGATCTGCGAGGTCTCCTTGCAGCCATGAAGATTGTAGAAACCGGACTTTCTCCGAGAAAAGCAGTTACTATGGGGGTGGTGAACAAGACCTTTGACATTTTTGAGAAAGAAATCGTAGAGGATATTGTGAAAACCAGAATTCCGGCAGACTGGACAAGGGATGATGTATATGAAAGATGAGAAAATCGTAGAAATCGACGATTACCGTTTGGAACTGGAAAACAGGATCCGCAATCTCCTCTGGACTATCAGCGGGGATTACACGTTAAATATGAAAGTAGACGTTTCCCTGTATCTGCGTTCAAAAGCAATTGCTCTGTATGACGGCATCAAGCAGGGCGCTCTGGCAAAATATTATGACAGGAATCTGCTGGGTTTATATCTGGTAAAAAAAGTCTTCTGCCAGGCAGGAGAAGGAGAACTGACTGCAGTAGCACAGCTATGTGTAGAAGAAGCAATCGGGGACAAAATCTGTCAGGAACGTCCGGGAGTCCGGGAGATGCAGAAGGAAGCATTCGAGGATATCCTGGATCAGGAGTTTGAACAGATGCCCGCATACGGAGATATTCTCGGTCGCCTGAAGATTGCCATCCTGCGTGACCGTTTGCAGAATGGAAACCATTATGTAGAAGAGCGTCTTCGGAAAATCCGCGACATGGTTTACAAAGCCAGAACAGCTACAGACACTATAGAACTGATCCGTATTATTGACAGTCTTTACAACACTATCATTGATCCGGATTTTGAGAAAGATCATGGAACACTGGAACAGGTTATGGCAGTCACCATGGAAGAACTGACAGAATACGATTGGGAAGATTTTCTCACAGAAGAACTTTATGAGGAAGCTCTGGAGAGTTACATCGAACAGATGACAAATAAGATTACGGACATGGAAGACACTGCTGTCACTGAAGAAATGGAAAAACAGCGCCAGACCAAACACAAAATTACAATTCTCACAGAGGAAGAACTTGAGAAAGCATACACCTATGTAGAGTTGAATTTCGGAAAAACTTATCTCACTCCTGCAGAAGAGAAGCGAATGAATTATCTGATGTGCAGGGAACTTCACAGAGACTGCAGCCTTTATTTTACAGAAGGAATTCTTAAGAATCCGGTCAAACGAAACTATCAGTACGAATATGCAGTGCGATTAAAGAATAAGAATATCTGGCTCTACCATGACAAACACAGAATCGTAAAGCAGAACATCGCATCCCTCACAGATCTTTTGCGAAAGACGCTGGTGCTGAAAAGCGAGACGCAGGAAGTACTGTCAGACAGAGGAACGATCATTCCGTCCAGACTCTGGCGTGTGGGCAGAAGCAGTGAAGCAAATCTGTTTAAAAGAGAATTGAAATCTGATGCATCTGATTTCGTAGTAGATGTGCTGATCGATGCCAGCGGTTCCCAGATGTCCAGGCAGGGAGATGTGGCATTACAGGCTTATATCATCAGTGAAGCATTAAGTAATGTAAACCTGCCTCACCGTGTCATGAGCTTCTGCACATTCTGGGACTATACGATCCTTCACAGATTCCGTGAGTACGATGATCCACAGTCAGCTAATGAAAATATTTTTAATTATGTAACTTCTTCCAATAACAGGGATGGACTTGCTATCAAAACCGCAGGATACGGTCTGCTTCAGAGATCTGAGGAGAAAAAAATCCTCATTGTATTAAGTGATGGAAAACCATACGATGTCATCGTAAACAGACCTCACGCAAAGAACCCGGAACCTTATATGGGAAAATATGCTATCAATGATACTGCTACAGAAGTGCGGCACCTGCGAAACCTTGGAGTAAGTGTTCTGGGAGTGTTTGCAGGGGAAGAAAAGGACCTTTCCACAGAAAAAAAGATATTTGGCAAAGATTTCGCATATATCCGGGATATTTCGAATTTTTCCAGAATTGTTGGGAGATACCTGATTAAACAGTTGGATTCAGATGAATAGACTGATAAAACAGGGCAAAAATATGCTGTTTGAGCGTGCTGATATGTTAAGAGATTATCAAGTTAGCACGTCAATATGGTAAAGTGCATAAAAAACCAGTTTTTTCACCTTGCCTTTTTGTATAAATTTCGCTATAATGTTCTATGTTTATAAATCAATACAAAAGGGAGAGGAAATCATGAACGAAAACAAAGAGTTCAAACCGTATATTCCGGCTGACAAGATCACACCAGAATTTACGGTGACATCCATCATCATGGGTGTTATCCTTGCAGTCATCTTCGGTGCAGCCAATGCTTATCTTGGTCTGCGTGTAGGTATGACTGTATCTGCTTCCATTCCGGCAGCAGTTATTTCCATGGGCGTAATTCGCAAGATCATGAAAAAGAACTCCATTCTGGAGAGCAACATGGTCCAGACAATCGGTTCAGCCGGTGAATCACTGGCAGCCGGTGCAATTTTCACAATGCCAGCTCTGTTCCTTTGGGCAGAAGAAGGACTTTGTGAAATGCCGGGTATCGTGGAAATCACATTAATCGCACTTTGCGGTGGTGTTCTTGGTGTACTTTTTATGGTACCACTTCGTAACGCACTGATCGTAAAAGAGCATGCAACACTTCTTTATCCGGAAGGAACTGCCTGCGCAGATGTTCTTCTTGCAGGTGAAGAGGGTGGTGCAAACGCTGCGACAGTATTCTCAGGTATGGGAATCGCAGCGATCTTTAAATTTGTCGTTGACGGTTTAAAGGTAATCCCTGCAGACGTTGCAGTAGCATTTAAAGGATTCAAAGGTGAAATTGGTATGGAATGCTATCCTGCACTTCTCGGTGTTGGATATATCGTAGGACCAAGAATCGCATCCTTTATGTTTGTTGGTTCTCTTATTGGCTGGATGGTGCTGATTCCGGTAATCTGTCTGTTCGGAGCTGATACAGTTATGTATCCCGGAACAGAAACAATTTCTGCTCTTTATGCAGCAGGCGGAGCATCTAAAATCTGGAGTACTTATGTAAAATATATCGGAGCAGGAGCTATCGCAACAGGTGGTATTATTTCTCTGATCAAATCCCTGCCTCTGATCATTGCAACCTTCCGTGATTCCATGAAGAGCATGAAGGGTGGCAAGAATACAAGTACAGAAAGAACTGCACAGGATCTTCCAATGAACGTTATCCTGATCGGTATTGTGGCAATGGTTGCGATCATTTGGCTTGTTCCGGCTATCCCGGTTAACCCGATCGGTGCGCTGATCATCGTAATCTTCGGCTTCTTCTTTGCAACTGTATCTTCCCGTATGGTTGGTCTTGTAGGAAGCTCCAACAACCCTGTATCAGGTATGGCTATCGCTACTCTTCTGATCGCAACAATGGTTATCAAAGCATCCGGCAATACCGGTATCGACGGAATGAAAGCAGCAATTGCTATTGGTTCCGTAATTTGTATCGTAGCAGCGATCGCAGGTGATACTTCACAGGACTTAAAGACAGGTTATCTTCTTGGTGCAACTCCTAAGAAGCAGCAGATCGGTGAGCTTATCGGTGTTGTTGCTGCCGGTCTTGCTATCGGTGGAGTTCTTTATCTTCTGAACACTGCATGGGGATACGGAAGTGCAGAAGTACCTGCTCCTCAGGCTACTCTGATGAAGATGATCGTAGAAGGTATCATGGGCGGCAAGCTTCCATGGACACTGGTATTTATCGGTGTATTCCTTGCAATTGGTCTGGAAATCTTAAGAATTCCGGTTATGCCATTTGCTATCGGTCTTTACCTTCCAATCTACCTCAACGCTGCTATCATGATCGGTGGTGTTGTTCGTATGTTCGTTGACGGAAGAAAGAATGTTGATGATAAGAAAAAAGAAGAACAGGCAACAGACGGTACACTTTACTGTGCAGGTATGATCGCAGGTGAAGGTCTTGTAGGTATCCTTCTTGCAATCCTTGCAGTAGTAAACGTAAGCAGTGTATTTGATCTCTCCGGAAGCATTAACCTTGGTAATGCAGGCGGCGTGATCCTGATGTTACTTATGATCTTAAGCCTTCTGAAATTCAGTATCTGGAACAAGAAGAAAGCCTGATCAGGCGGAGATGATAATATTTAAATGAGTAAAAAGAAAAAAGAATTACAGATCAATTATCTGGATCTCATTCCTGAGCGCAGTGCACAGCTTCGCTGGCATACGGATATCAGGGGGAGAATGGTGCTGGAAATAGAGAATAAGGGCGCGTTTAACACGATTGCCCAGAAGCTGTTTGGAAAACCCAGATATACGAAGATACATCTGGATGACAATGGCACATTTATCTGGCCACTCATAGATGGCAGGAAGACAGTGGAAGATATTGCTGCACTGGTAAAAGACGAATTTGGGGAGAAGGCAGAGCCTTTATATCCAAGGATCGTTAAATACTTCCAGATAATGGAGAGTTATCATTTTGTAAATTTTATCAATAAGCCTGAAAAATAAGGTAAGAATAAGAGCGGGAGCAGTCCTTCATGGATTGCTGCCGTTCTTGTAGTTTATGGACGAATAATTACGGCACAGTGATAAAGCGGTATCTCTGGCTGATATTCATGAAAGCATAAAACAAATATTATTTTTACAGAATACAAGGAGGCGAATGAATGAAGTTAGTAAATGGAAAAAGATCACAGCTTCTGGAATATCTGATGATCATAGCAGGAACCGGATTAATGGCACTGGCGATCAATTCCGTATTTGATGCATCAGGTATGGTAACCGGAGGCTTTTCAGGTATTGCGATCATTATAAAAGCAGGGAGTCAGGGAATCATTGACGGTGGTATCCCTCTCTGGGTAACAAATATGGGTTTGAACATTCCACTGTTTCTGATCGGATGGAAGATTAATGGATTCTCCTTTGTAAAAAAAGCTTTGATAGGAGAAATTGCTCTGTCCACCTGGCTTGCCATAGAACCTGTATGGAATCTTGCGGGCAATGATCTTCTTCTTGCCGCACTTTACGGTGGTGTGATCCAGGGTGTGGGAATCGGTCTTGTCTTTCTGGGCGGTGGAACAACCGGAGGAACCGATATGATGGCAGCTATCATCCAGAAATATCTGCAGCACTATTCAATCGCACAGATCATGCAGGTTATAGATGCAGGCGTTGTACTGGTGGGTATGTATGTGTTCGGCATCCACAAGGCACTCTATGCGATTATTGCGGTATATCTGGTGACAAAAGTATCTGACAGTTTGATTGAAGGTCTGAAATTCTCAAAAGCTGCCTATATCATTACAGCAAAGCCAAAAGAAATAGCAGATATGATCATGAAAGATCTGGACAGAGGTGTAACAGGCATCAGTGCCAGAGGAATGTACTCAGGACAGGATAAACTGATGCTTTTCTGCGTGGTAAATAAAAAAGAGATCGTAATGCTTAAAGAAAAAGTAGATGAAATTGATCCGGAAGCTTTTGTGATAGTGACAGATGCCAGGGAAGTTCATGGAGAAGGTTTTATTGAAAAAAAGTAATACAAAAAAATATATAAAAAATTGTAAATTTTTTTCTCTTTCCTCTTTCATTTTTGGTAAATATATATTAAAATACAATACAGGTATAAGGTTTTATAGTTAAAACGGAAAATAAACACTATAGGATGAGAAGGGATTGAAATCAGATGATATCGAATCAGGTGCTTCAGAATACTCTTGAAGGGTTAAAAGAAATTTCCAGAACAGAATTTTGTGTACTCGACACAGAAGGCAAAGTGCTTGCAAGTACTTTTGCAGATTTTTCCATTGCAACACAGGATGTACAGGCTTTCGTAGAATCACAGGCCGACAGCCAGCTTGTAAAGGGGTTCCAGTATTTTAAAGTCTGTGATGACTATCAGCTGGAATATATACTGGTCGCCCATGGCGACGATGAAGATACTTATATGGTTGGCAAGCTCGCCGCTTTTCAGATCCAGAATCTGATTGTAGCGTATAAAGAACGCTTTGACAAAGACAGCTTTATCAAGAACCTGCTTCTTGACAACCTGCTTCTTGTTGACATTTATAATCGTGCGAAGAAACTGCACATTGAGGCAGATGTCCGCCGCGTAGTCATGATCCTTGAAATGCCACAGGAGAAAGACCACAGCTCCATGGAAAGCGTGAAGAGTCTTTTCGGCGGTAAAAGTAAAGACTTTATCACAGCAGTAGATGAGAAGAGTATTATCGTAGTCAAGGAACTTGAAGATGGTGAGAATTATCCTGAGATGGATCAGCTTGCACATACTATCCTTGATACTCTTGGAATGGGAAATGACGGTAAGACACATATGGCATACGGTACTATCGTCAATGAACTGAAAGAAGTATCACGTTCCTATAAAGAAGCCCGCATGGCTCTTGATGTAGGTAAGATTTTTTTCGGAGATAAAGAAGTGATCGCATACAGCTCTCTGGGAATCGGACGACTGATCTACCAGCTCCCGATCCCACTCTGTAAGATGTTTATCAAAGAAATCTTCGGCGGCAAATCCCCGGATGACTTTGACGAAGAGACTCTGGTCACAATTGATAAGTTCTTCGAGAACAGCCTCAATGTTTCAGAGACATCCAGACAGCTTTACATCCATAGAAACACTCTGGTCTATCGCCTCGATAAACTCCAGAAGAGTACAGGTCTTGATCTCCGTGTTTTTGAAGATGCCATTACATTCAAGATTGCACTCATGGTAGTACGTTATATGAAATATATGGAAACACTGGAATACTGATATATTATAATAGAAGGAAAATTTTCAATGCCTGCCACAGCTTTAATTGCTGACGCAGGCATTTTTGACCTTTACAAATCCAGCCTTGCAGTGTATAGTTAGAAATCGAGATTGCAATTGATAAGGTATGCAATATCCTGAGACATGCAAGCCAAAATTCCATTGCCGCAGGCAATTTGGAATGAATGTTGGCTGCGTTACTGTGAACATTCTATGAATCCTCAAAAATCTCTTGCAATCCCCAAAAACATACATTACAATAATGTTACAAATTCATTAACCCATTGGAGGAAAAATCTATGATAGATCTTATAGATGTAAGCAAGTCCTATGGTCCCGGCCTTCCGGCAGTGAACCATGCGAACTTACATATAGATAAAGGTGAATTCGTCTTTGTAGTAGGAAACAGTGGTTCAGGAAAAACAACCCTGATCAAACTTCTTATGAAAGAGCTGGATTCCACATCAGGCCAGATCATCGTAAGCGGGGAACGTCTGGAAGGAATGAAACACAGAAGAGTAGCCAAATACCGCCGTAAGCTGGGCGTAGTATTTCAGGACTTCCGTCTTCTGAAAGACAGAAATGTATATGAGAATGTAGCGTTTGCCCAGAGAGTAGTCAACCGTCCCACAAGAGTAATCCGTAAACGTGTCCCGGAGGTACTTCAGGAAGTTGGACTTGCTGTCAAATACAAATCCTTCCCGGATGAACTTTCCGGTGGAGAACAGCAGAGAGTTGCACTGGCAAGGGCGCTGGTCAACCGTCCGGATATCCTTCTGGCAGACGAGCCTACAGGAAACCTGGATCCGAAGACTTCCGAAGAAATCATGAAGCTTCTGGAACAGATCAACGACAGAGGAACCACAGTCCTTGTTGTAACACACAACAAAGAGATCGTAAATGCAATGAAGAAACGTGTAGTTACTATGCATGAAGGTTCCATAATAAGTGACGAGAAAGAGGGAGAATATCATGAGGCCTAGCACAATATGGTATACCCTGAAACAGGGTATCAAGAACATTAAGAGAAACTGGATGTTTTCCCTGGCATCTATCATTACCATGGCTGCCTGTATTTTTTTGTTTGGCATTTTCTTCTCTATCGTGAATAACGTAAACAATGTTGCTCATAAAGTAGAGCAGGAAGTCCCGATCACAGTATTCTTTGATAAAGGAACAACGAACAAACAGATCAAGGCAATCGGTAAGAAAATTAAGGAACGCCCGGAAGTAGAGAAAATTGAATTCACATCCGCTGATGAGGCATGGGGAGAATTTAAAGAGATATATTTCCAGGGATCTGAAGCGGCAGACGGATTTAAAGATGACAATCCGCTTGCAAACCAGGCAAACTACAGTGTATACATGAACGATATCACGAAACAGTCAGAGCTGGTTTCTTATATAGAAGGGCTGAAACATGTACGTCTGGTAAATCAGTCCGAGGAAGCAGCCAAGACACTGGGAAATGTCAATAAACTGGTTTCCTATGTTTCCATTGCAATCATAGCATTATTACTTATCATTTCTATTTTCCTGATCAGCAATACAGTATCTGTCGGTATTGCAGTTCGTAAGGAAGAAATCGGAATCATGAAGTACATAGGAGCGACCGATGCATTTGTAAGAGCTCCATTCCTTCTGGAAGGCATTGTGCTGGGAGTTATCGGTGCTGCTATACCGTTGGTCGGACTTTATTTCTGCTATAATGCAGCGGTATCCTATATTCTGAACAAATTTAATGTGCTGACCGGTGTGGTTGATTTTATCCCGGTATGGCAGATTTACCAGACATTGCTTCCTATAGGACTGGCACTTGGAATCGGAATCGGACTGATCGGAAGTTTCTTTACAACAAGAAAGCATTTAAGAGTATAATAAAAAGCAGATAAGCATGAAGCTGCCGGAACAATGATATCATATCATAAACCGGCGGCTTTTTTACAGGAGTGCAGACATGAAAAATAAAGAATTTTGGAAAGGTGCAGTAGCAGGAGCACTGGTTGTGACATGCATCGGTACAGGTGCCTTTGCGGGAACAGGTCTTGCAGCAAAAGGAACAGTTCTTGGTGATCGCAAGTGTACATCAAAGCTGGTATATCTTGAGGAGCTGATAGACAGATATTATCTGGGAGATAAGAATGAAGAAAAGCTTCAGGAAGGGCTTTATGCAGGTCTTCTCTATGGGCTGAATGATCCTTATTCCAGATATTATACAGCAGAGGAATACGATTCTGAGAATTCTTCCAATGAGGGAAGCTATGTGGGGATCGGCATTCTTATGGAGAAGAACAAAGAAGGCGGAGTAAAGATTGTTGAATGCTATGAGGGCGGTCCCGGAGAAAAAGCAGGACTGGAGGAAGGGGACATCATCAGTGCCATTGACGGGGAAGATATCACAGAAGATGAGGTATCTGATGTTGCAGACATTGTCCGCAATTCAGATAAAGACAGTGTAGTGCTTACTGTTCACAGAGAAGGTGCAGAAGATGCCATGGAAATCACAGTCCCTGTCACAGATGTGGAATTACCGTCTGTTTTCCATGAAATGCTGGATTCTAAAATCGGTTACATCCGCATTACACAGTTTACAGGCGTTACCGGCGAACAGTATCAGGAAGCTTTTGATGACCTGCAAAAACAGGGAATGGAGAAAATGATTGTGGATCTCCGCGATAATCCTGGTGGACTTCTTGATTCTGTCTGTGATATCCTGCGGAAAATCCTTCCGGAAGGACTGATCGTTTACACCGAAGATAAGGACGGAAACAGAGAAGAGGAAAAATGTGATGGCAAAAACGAACTCCGGATTCCGCTTGCAGTCCTGGTAAATGAAAGCAGCGCCAGTGCATCAGAGATTTTTGCCGGTGCAGTGCAGGATTATGGTATTGGAACGATTGTCGGAACAACTACTTACGGAAAAGGCGTGGTACAGTCCATCCGCCAGCTCTCAGACGGAAGTGCCATTAAACTGACTGTTGCCAACTACTACACTCCAAAAGGAAACAACATCAACAAAACAGGAATCAAACCTGATATAGAGGTTTCTCTGGATACCAGCCTGCTGAATAAGAATAAAGACGAGATCACCCATGATGAGGATAATCAGCTGCAGGAAGCGATTAAGGCAGTTGAGAAGGAAAAGTAGTTGTTTGGCTGATAGTTTGATGTTATACTGTATATATCTGTATTTATAATAGAAGCATTTTTATTATAGATGAAAAGCCCATTACTGAGCAGGCAGCGGATTTTGCTTCGTAACTGAAAAATAGTCAAGCGGATATTCGCAATTGAAGCAGGGGACTTACTTGATTCGGTTAAACAGTTAATGGGCAGAAAGTGAAAAATATCAGAAAACGAGAGGGGACAACATGAGCGAATATGTGATCACCACCGACAACAATTCAGATCTTCCGGAGAAATATCTCAAAGACCATGGAGTAGGCTGTATGTATCTCAGTTATTCCATGGATGGAAAAAATTATACGCATGGAAATTTCCTTCCGGAGCATGAATTTTATGAGGCAATGAGAAATGGTTCCATGCCAACCACAGCACAGGTAAATCCTGAAAATGCAAAAGCACTGCTGGAGCCTTACCTGAAAGAAGGAAAAGATATTCTTCATATTGCATTTTCATCTGCCTTAAGCGGTACATACAATAGCAGCCGTATCGCAGCAGAGGAACTGATGGAGGACTATCCGGATCGCAAGATCATCGTGGTAGATTCTCTTGGCGCTTCCCTTGGTCAGGGGCTTCTGGTTTACCTTGCACAGGAGAAGAAAGAGCAGGGAGAAGATATGGAGACAGTTGCGAAATGGGCAGAAGAGAACAGGCTTCATATGGTACACCTTTTTACAGTCAACGATTTAAACCACCTATATCGTGGAGGCCGCATTTCCAGAACCACTGCAGTAGTAGGAAGCATGCTGAATATTAAACCGGTTCTTCATGTAGACAATGACGGAAAGCTCACTGCCATCGGCAAAGTCCGCGGCCGTAAAAAATCCCTTCAGGAGCTGGTAAAGCTTATGGATGAGAAAATCGGCAGCTATCATGACACTTGCCATACCATCTTTATCAGTCATGGCGACTGTGAAGAAGATGCAAATTATGTGGCAGAGAAAGTAAAAGAAAAATACCAGATCAACACGATTATCATGAATCAGGTAGGAGCCACCATCGGCGCTCACTCAGGTCCGGGAACAATGGCGTTGTTTTTTGTGGGAGATGAAAGATAAATTAGTTTTTTTTGTAAAATGGTTTCATGGTATCATTATCCTGCGGGAAGATAAATGATACTGTGGAACCATTTTTGATATTGCAGGAGAATTTTATGAAATTATTAAAAAAAGCATTCGCATTCACATTTATATTTATGCTGAGCGTTTCAGGACTGACAGGATATCAGGTAAACGCCTCAGAGGAGCAAAAACATCTGGATATCCTCTTCACTCATGATCTGCATTCTCATTTGAACAGCTTTCAAACGATTGTAGACGGGACACAGCAGGAGACCGGCGGGTTTGCCCGGCTGAAAACATTGATCAATGAACACGAGAAAGAGAATACAGATACACTCATATTGGATGGCGGAGACTTTTCCATGGGAACTCTGATACAGACTGTATATGACACAGAGGCCGCCGAACTGCGGATGCTTGGATATCTGGGCTGTGATGTGACAACTCTGGGAAATCATGAATTTGATTACGGCTCCGATGGTCTGGCAGATATGCTGAATGCCGCAGTCAGTTCAGGTGAAAACCTTCCCAGGATGGTTGTGTGTAATGTGGACTGGGATGCAATGAAAAAAGCCGGCCTCAGTGAAGGACAGAAACAGATTTATGAAGCATTTCAGACATATGGAGTAAAAGACTATACGGTAATTCAAAAAGGTGATGTAAAGATTGCAGTACTGGGTGTTTTCGGCAAGGATTCTCTGGATTGCGCTCCTACCTGCGAGCTTCTTTTCAAAGACCCGTCAGAAGCAGCCAGAGAAACAGTAGAGGAAATAAAAAAGAACGAAGATGTAGACATGATCGCCTGTGTATCACACAGCGGAACATGGGAGGACGAAAAAGTATCAGAAGACGAAATCCTTGCAAAGAATGTTCCGGACATTGATCTGATCGTTAGCGGACATACCCACACACAGTTGGCAGAACCAATCCTGCAGGGAGATACCTGCATCGTATCCTGTGGAGAATATGGGAAAAACCTGGGAACACTTTCCATGACTCAGAAAGAGAATGGGCGGTGGGAAACGGATACCTATGAGCTTGTTCCGGTTACGGATAAAATCAAGGCAGATGAGGCCACACAGAAGAAAATAGATGAATTGTCAGATACTGTTGACACCAATTATCTTTCCAATTTTGGTTACACCAGAGAGAAAATTCTGGCAGAGAATGACATTGAATTTAACAGCCTCAGTGAGATGGAAACAAAGCATGAGGAGTTAAATCTGGGAGATATCATATCAGATGCTTATGTATATGCAGTAGAGAATACAGGAGACTCTGACGGAGAAAAAGTAGATGTTGCAATCGTACCTGCCGGAACTGTAAGAGATACTTATACAAAAGGCGATATAACAGTGGAGCAGGTATATAATTCCTTCTCGCTGGGAACAGGAAAGGACGGACTTGCAGGTTATCCTCTGATCAGTGCATATTTAACGGGAAAAGAACTGAAAACAGTGGCAGAGGTAGATGCCTCAATTTCAGATTTTATGACAATAGCCAGATTATATTGCAGTGGAATGAATTTCACCTATAATCCCCACCGCATGATCTTAAATAAAGTAACAGACTGTTATCTGACAGGCAAGGACGGGGAAAGGGAAGAAATACAGGACGATAAATTATATCATGTTGTCACCGACCTGTACACAGGCCGTATGCTTGGCTCTGTTCTGGACAAATCCTATGGTCTGATATCCATCGTCCCCAAAGATAAAAACGGCAATCCCATAGAGAATCTGGAAGATTATGCAGTCATGGATGGAAAAAAAGAACTGAAAGCCTGGGCTGCAATTGCAGAGTATATGCAATCCTTTGAAGACACAGACAAAGACGGAATTGCAAATGTGCCGGAATATTATAATACAACACACGAAAGAAAAGTTGCAGACAACAGCAAAAACATCATAAATCTGGTAAAACATCCGAATAAATTAGCCGTAGCGATTGTGGGAATCGGTATTGTGGCTGTTGGGGTGATTTTGTTGCTGATCTTCGGAATTGTAAAGATTATCAGAAGAAGGAGATAGTATTTTACTATAAACATTGCATGATCAGTTGCTCTATCAGGAGGGTAAAAGGCGGATATGTGAAAAGCTATTTCTATTTTGGAAAAAAGAAAAAGACCTCATAACATAATATGAAGTCTTTAAATGCACACACTGTGCAACTGGAAAAACCAGTGAGTAGTGCAAATCCGTAGGGAAAATTAGAACAGTAGGTTATCTAAATTAAATGATTTTATAAAAAGAAAGCAGGTGAAATGTAATGAACGTTATATGTTTCCATAACCCAGATGAAGAAAATGGCTATTTAAGTAACTGGTATCTTAGTCATTTCACAGTCAACGGAATAGATTTTTCGTCAATGGAGCAGTTTATGATGTATCAGAAGGCATATCGCTTTCATGATGAAGAAATAGCTGATAACATACTTCATACAGATAATGTTGCAGAGATTAAGAAATTAGGTCGTAAAGTACATGCCTATGATGAAAATGTCTGGAATGGTGTAAGGCAGATTATTGTTTATGAGGGATTAAAAGCGAAATTCAGTCAAAATGCAGAATTAAAACGACAACTTGTTGATACAGGTGATGCTGTGTTAGCTGAATGCGCAGTAAGAGATCAAATCTGGGGAATAGGTTTATCCATGGGAGATCCAAACAGGTTTGAGCGAAGCAAATGGAAAGGCAACAATCTTCTGGGATATGCTTTAATGTTAGTGAGAGAACAGTTATAAATTCTGATTCTAGAGATGGAAATAGATAAGAAAAACATTTTTTATGAAATCCAGAATAATAAGGAGTTTTTGAATGAGCAAAAAAATAACGAAAAGAGGAAGGTACATAATGAAAGTATTAATGCTCAACGGCAGCCCGAGAACAAAAGGAAATACATTTATTGCATTAGAAGAAATGAAAAAAGTATTCGAAGTAGAAGGTGTAGAAGCGGAAATTGTACAGGTAGGCAATAAAGATGTAAGAGGATGCATTGCCTGTAGACGTTGTGTGGAACTTGGCAAATGTGTCTTTGATGATGTGGTAAATGAACTGGCACCGAAATTTGAAGAAGCAGATGGAATTGTGGTTGCCAGCCCGGTATATTTTGCTTCAGCAAATGCTACACTGATTGCCACTCTTGACAGACTGTTTTTCAGCACATCTTTTGATAAAACAATGAAAGTAGGAGCAAGCGTGGTCTGTGCAAGACGTGGGGGCTGTTCAGCAACTTTTGATGAGCTGAACAAGTATTTTACCATATCAAACATGCCGATTGCGGCCAGCCAGTACTGGAATTGTATACATGGACGCGAACTGGGAGAAGCTGACAGGGATGAAGAAGGAAAGCAGACCATGCGTGTACTCGCCAGAAATATGACGTTTTTGATGAAGAGTATCGAACTTGGTAAAAAGCAGTTTGGACTTCCGGAGAAGGAAGAACGTGCATTTACTCATTTTATCAGATAGAGCTTCCTGAGTGCTTTTAACAACCGTAGCAAGAATTCCCTCACCTCTATAGGGACGCCACTGAAAAAC
>ERZ780144.1657-NODE-1657-length-22611-cov-11.341860_pt1 | contig 22611 bp, 25 predicted proteins | sample MGYA00511380_ERZ780144 | MGnify/ENA primary metagenome ERZ780144 (study PRJEB29588, sample SAMEA1965858) | human gut metagenome | biome: human gut; feature: human-associated habitat; material: faeces | place: Denmark | collected 2008/2010 ... | reverse complement strand
TCATTATTTACCATGTGTTGGTTTTTTCAAAGGGAGTGACACGTCACATGTTTATAAATATTATAATTAGATTAATTTTTAAACAAATCAAAAAAAATTTGGTATAATAACAGCATGAACGATAAAGATTATGAAGATTTTATATCAACTGTAAGTCATGAACTAAGGACGCCTCTGACATCAATAAGAGGATTTTCACAGACAATGCTTGCATCCTGGGATAAACTTGATGATGAGAGCAAAAAAAAATTTTTAAAGATAATAGTAGATCAATCAAACAGGCTTATTAATCTTGTTGAAAATATGCTTTCGGTTACAAAATTACAAAATACAAAAGACAATCTGATTTATAAGGAAGTACAGGTTAAACCCGTTGTTGAAATGATTACATCAATTGTAAAAAATCAGTACAGGGATAAGAATTTTAATATCGAAATCAGTGATAAAATTCCTCCTGTTCTTGCAGATAAAGATAAATTTCAGCAAATAATGACAAATTTAACCGAAAATGCAGCAAAATACGGATATGAGAATTCTACTATTACAATAAAAGCAAACTTAATACAAGATATGGTTGCAATTTCGGTTATAAACAAAGGGATTGAAATTCCCGAAAAAGATTACGAAAAAATATTTACAAAATTTTCAAGAATTGATAACCCCTTGACCCGAAAAGTCCAGGGGAGCGGGCTAGGGCTGTACATTACGAAAAATCTTATCGAAAAAATGTGCGGGAAAATTTCCGTTAAATCAGAAAATAATGAAACAATTTTTGAAGTAACTTTACCGGCGGCAAACATCGAGCGCCAAGCGAGGGAAAAATGCAGTCAGTAACATTAATTATTGATAAAAGACGCGAACTGTCGACAAAATATAAAAAATTGCTTGAAAGTAAAAACAATAAAGTAATTATTTCAAAAAATCTTATTTCGGCAATGAAATTAATTCAGGATAAAGAACCGGATTTAATACTCATTTCGGACAGCATCGACAGTGATCTTTCAGACTACTGCAAAAAAATAAGAGCATTAACTTATAATATGCGTCCGATAATTATTGCAACATCAAAATCTGCTGATCTTCAGGATAAACTGTCTGTTCTTGAAAACGGAGCTGACGATTTTATATCTGAGCCTGTTAACCCGGAAGAATTTATAATGCGCATAAAAGCACATTTAAGACGTGAACTGGAATCAAACATGGATCCTAAACGTTTTCTGCCCGGAAGAAATTACTCTGCACGCGCATTAAAAAGAATTTTATCAGAAAACGGCTGTTGGGCGGCAATGCTTGTAAGCATTGAAAACTTCAATAATTATAAAGAAACATACACCGAACTTGCATCCGATAAACTTATTCAGACTTATTGCGCAATCATCCGCTCGGCTCTTGCCGAAAATGATTATCTGGGAACAGTTTCCGAAAACGAGTTTTTAATTATAACTGACGGAATTAAAGCAGAAAAAATAGCAAACTTTTTAACATTTGCGTTTGACTCCGTCGCATCAAAATTTTATTCACCTCAAGACAACAGACGCGGTTTTATGCTTATGCAGGGAGATGAATTTGCAGGACGCCGCTCAAATTTTGTCCATACCACAATAGGCGTTGTTACGAATGAATTTATTCAATACAAAGATGCAGCAGGACTTATGAATGCTTTAATACAAATCCATAAACTTGCGGATATGCCTTCAAAATCAAATTATCTCATAGAAAGACCGCGTATTACAGCTGAAAATTCCGTAAATAACGAAGTTAACAATAAAATATTTATAATTGAAAACGATGAGGCAATGACACTGCTTTTAAATACTATTCTTGATCTGCAGGGTTATGATGTTACTGTAATAAACAATTATGAAAAAATACCCGAATGTACTCCCGCACTTATAATTCTTGATGCAGGAAGTATTGATACGCTCAAAGGTATTGAAACATGCCGCCAAATAAGAAAAAATCCGAATTTTGACAAAACAAAAGTAATATTAACATCCGTGTACCATGATAAAGAAATGGTTTTGAATGCAGGTGCGGATTTATACATTCCCAAACCTTACGAAATTTCAAATCTCATAAAGTGGATTGAAAAACTTCTGAATACTTAACCTATAAGATTTTCGAGGAATTTTGCTTCATCGTCGGCTTTTTGAGGGTTTTTCACCAACGTGCGTTTCATGTATGTTCTTAAAGCTTCACGGATTAACTCGCTTCGGCTCCGCTGTTCATTGGACGCCACACCATCTATTTTATGCAAAAACTCATCAGGCATAGTTACTAAAATCTTAGCCATAATTGTTTACCCCTTACTTCACACTCGTTTATATAATAACATATTTAATCCTTTTTTTCAAGAGCATTAAGCCACATGAGTGATGGACATTTACAAAATACTTTTTATACTTAGAAACATAGGCGTTTCAATATAAAAAAACAACCAAAGAAAGGAGTTTTTATGGAAGATAACAACTACAGACATGAGGATTTTGATGATTGCTTTTTATGCAAACATCCCGCTTTAAGACATGTATTAACAGGGCTGCTTGTATTTTTAGGAGCTTTTGCCGCTTTTTATGTAGTTTCGGATTGGCATTTTAAGAGAATGATGGATCCTATGCTTCAAATGAGAAGAATGGACAGAGCTTTAATGAGAGATGAACACAGATTTGACAAAATGGCAAGAAAAGAACTTCATCGCCAACTCAGAATGGAAAGACATGCTGCTCAATTCGTTCATGTCGAAAAAACAGAAGATGCATATAAAATTATTATTGACCTAAGACCGTTTGACAACAATGAAAAAAATGTTGAAGTAAGAACCGAAGGCAATACAGTAATTATTAACGCTGCAGGCGAAAAAAATACACGCCATAAGCAGGAAATTATGAAGTACAGTCAGGCATTTGCATTTGGCGAAGATATTAACGCAAATAATATTACCAAAGTCAGGGAAGGAGATAATTATATTATCACTGTTCCTTTTGACTAAAACGGAAATTAACGAAACAATCAATAAAAGCCGCTATCAAGCGGCTTTTATGTTATAATTATTTATTATGAAAAAAGTTTTAATTGTTGATGATTCAAAAAAATGGGTTTTGTACCACGAAACTGCCGTAAGAGAAGTTTTTAATAATGAAGTCGAAATAGACACTGCATCTTCCGCTAAAGATGGAGTTGAAAAATTAACTTTATCCGTTGATAAACCTTATGATTTTATTTTAACCGATATGCAGATGGAGCCTGATTTTATACCTCTTTATGCCGGTGAATGGTTTATCAGGCAGATAAAATTTTTTGATGAATATAAAAATTCAAAAATCATCATTATTTCCGCAGCCGGAAATATAGGACAAATTGCCTGCAAATACGGTGTTGACTTCATACCGAAATATAAATGTAATGATATAAGTGAATATTGTAACAAATTATTAAATAACTAAATATTATATTAAAGTTTCTCCTAAAAACGACCGATAACAAAAATGTTACAAGGTTAGACAAAGGAGATGCACAAAAATGTATAGTTACATAAGTTGGCCGGGTGTGTACAGTTTTAAACAAGAGATTGGAATGTTCATGGAGTATTTACGTGAACAGATTGATGAAGTGATGAAAAAGATTGAAGAAACGGAAGATTTAGTTGTTAAATAAGCAGCTAAAGCATAGTTGATGATTATGGATGTGTAAAGCCGGTAAAAATTTTACCGGCTTTTTGTTATTTTAAATCAGGAAAACTCCCGCTGTAAGCGGGAGAAGGAATGAAAGTTAAGCGTGCCGCTGCTTGGTCGCCTGCTATAAACGGGTTACCGGCAAAACTCTCCGCTTTAACCGTTCGCCCTCTGCGGGCAAGCCGCATTTCACGGCAGCTTATCTATGTATAAATTTTTATTTTAACTTTGATTCCAGTCGTTCAATACGAGCTTTCAGCTCTTGATTTTCTTTTTCCAGTGCCGTAAGGCGGGTATCAAGTTCTTTAATTGCATTTATCATTGCAAAAAACATATCTTCAAAACGGATTGTTAAAAAGCCGTCTTTGCCTTTTTTTACAGCATCCGGAAATACCTTTTGCAAATCTTGTGCAATTACGCCGACATGAGGTGTTTTGGTTTTATCTTTTTTAAAGGTATAATTAAAAACTTTCAATTGACGGATTTTATCCAAGCCTGAAGTAAACTCTTTACCGACGTATTTTAAACGACGGTCAGAGGTGAATTTGTCTGAAGGGCCAAGAGTAAAAGGACCTACAGTTATAGGGTTTGTTCTGTAAAAGTTATCATCTCCGCCCTTATAATCCTCAGTTCCTAAATAAACCCAATCACTCCACTGATCTTTATTATGTGCCTTTAAGTAAACCGCATATGTATGTCCGTCATTAACGGCACGGGCGCCTAACAGTGTATCTTTTCCTACAATCAAATTCCCCGGAATATAAACTGTATCAGAAGATGTTCCAAGATATACCATATGATCCTTACTTTTGTCCATATCATATGTCGGTCCTGAACCTGATCCAATACAAACAACATTACTGCCCGTTACATCTTTACAAGCTTCATAACCTAATGCTACTGATTTATCTATTGCCTTTGCTTCATGACCAATTGCAACACTATGACGTTCTGTTGTTGTATTATAACCGATTGAGACTGAATTACATTCAGCTGATGCTGAATTGCCGATCACAATTCCATCCGAAGACATTGTATAAGCATCATGACCTATAGCAATTCCTGCGGTATAACTACATGGACCCCAACCGCAAGATGTTCCCTCAACCTTTGCATTTGTTCCGATAGCTACTCCGTCTGAAAATGAACTATAACCTGATTTGGGGGATACCTTTGCGCCATTACCAATGGCTATAGAGCTGGTTCCACTACTCTGTGATGAATTGCCGAGAGCGATGGAAGAAGAAGCGCTGGCATTTGAACTCGCTCCGATGGCTATGGAAGATGCTTCTGTAGAGTTTGCGGCTAAATAACGTTCTTCACCACCTCCGATAGCAATCGAACCTGCTCCAGTAGAATAAGAGTTAGTTCCTAGAGCTAAGGATGTATAACCTCGAGCGGAACTATAAGAGCCTATAGCTATACTGCTGCTTACATTAAAGCGGCCGCCATCATCATAATTACTACGATAACCAACTGAGACATTATAATTCCCGCCATCGTTATCACGTAAGGAATCATACCCGATGGAGGTGTTATAATTACCACTTGAGGCATTGCTTTGTGAAAAAGCTCCAACGGCGGTATTTGCATCACTGGATGTATTCTTTGCTAAAGAATAATAACCTACAGTGGTATTATTTTTACCATCACCCTCAGCCATTGAATCTCCACCAATTATGGTATTTTGAATACCTGTACCTAATTTATATGCACGAAAACCTACTGCAGTATTCCAACTGCTGTTAGCTTTAGTTAAGGAATCATCTCCGACGGCAACATTATAACTACCATCTACATTGGACGCCAGGGTTGTACCGATACCGATATTATTATTACCGCTGGTTGTTAATAACATTGCATTATCGCCGATGGCTATATTACTGATACCGCTGGTGACCTGAGTTAAATTATTAGGGCCGATACTGATATTATTACTACCGCCGTTTAAATGATCTAGACTGCCATTCCCTAAAACCAAGTTAGTATCTACAAACTGAAGGCGACCTAACGTAGTATTGTCACGTTTAAACGACAAATGAACAGGCAAGGAACTGCTTGAGGTTAAAATTAAACGAGCAGCATCATCTGTTTCAAGTTTATTGGGCTGACCGATCATGGCGATCTGGCTTTCACCTGCACCAAAATAGGCGTCGGATAAATTCTCGGGAGAATAACGCCAAGGGGACGAACTGTCTGCCTTACTTCGTGTTGTCATTACGGGCGCCATAGCTGCCAAAATGATGCTCATTATAAGCATGACGACCATCATTTCTGCTAATGTAAACGCAGAAACATACCTTTGCGGCAGTTTACAAAATTTCCTCATAAATTACCCTTTCTCAATACAGAAAACTGACTATTTTATTAAAATAGCGACTGTATTTTTTATATTTTATTCTTTCATTCCTTGTAATACCATTATAACCCTTTTTTTGAATTTTGCAACATATATATTTACATTACATGTCCCCCATATTCAAATAGCCCGACCGAATAACCGCTTACGGTAATGTTTATAAAGAAGAATAAAGTACATAATCTAGTATTAGTTTGTTTTTTAAAATATTTTTGGGGTTTTTAGTAAAAAGCCCATAACACAAGGAGGTAAAAATGACTATTAAAAAACTTACTGTGGCAGCTGCAATTGCCGTTGGAATAGCAACGTGTTCCTTGAATCAAGCAATGGCGGCTTGTCCCTGCGAAGTACCGGAAACTCCGGCACCTTGCGCTGAACCGTTACCTGTGGTAACAGGTCCTGCATGTCCGTGTGAAACTGCAAAACCAAACACTTGTACAAAGTGTAAAAAAGCATTACCTGACTGTGATTGTCAGAAACCGGATCCGTGCGAAGACCCTTGCAAAGATCCGTGTGACCCTTGCGAAACACAGAAAAAATCAGATTGCGGCTGTCCTGATGAAATAAGCTGCGACCAGCCTGCAGAACCTGCATGTGCTATCTGCCCTCAAACAGGTAAACCTGACAGAAAAGATATGAAACAAGTTTACGGCTATCCGAATGCAATTTACGGTACAAACAACTATGTAGGTCAGCCTGCAAACTCTATCTTTTCAACAGACACACCCTTAGCAGGAACACCGAGAACTTTGTCTTCAACAGTTAACGGTACAACTGTAGCATCTCAAGGTCAGGTTACCGGTGCAGCTACCCAGATGCCTTGCCTGAACGAAGCACCGACAAGACATAACGGTATTCCTATTGACAGAAATGACAGACTAATGGACGGCAACAATTGCCCGATTGACTTCCAGTCAACAAACTCAATTGATGCAGTAAGAAAATCTTTCGTTCCTTACGAAATTCCTAACCAAATTATGCAGACAACAGGTGCTGCAGCAAACCTCGGCGGATGTCAATTTCCCGATGTCCCAAACGGCTTCTGGGCAGCATGCGACATCGATAAATTAGCTATTAATGACGTAGTAGTAGGTTATCCTGACGGTTATTTCAAACCTAACAGAAATATTTCACGTGCAGAATTCGCTACAATGTTAGTTAAAGGCTTTAACCTTGACCAGTGCGACATGCCCCGTGAAGGATTATTCAAAGACGTTCCGAAAAGCAACTGGGCTAATGCAGCAATTGCAAAAGCAGTTGATGAAGATCTGTTAAAAGGATATCCTGACGGAAACTTCAAGCCTAACCATCCTGTAACAAGGGTTGAAGCTTTAACAACAATTGCTAAAGGTATGACTTGCGATATCGACGAATGCAAAGCGGACGAAATCTTAAGCAAATATGCAGACGGCTGCTCAATTCCTAACTGGGCAAAAATACCTGTTGCAAAATCACTTGAAAGCGGTGCTTTAAAAGATATGCCTAATCCGAACATGATTATGCCTAATAAAGAAGCATCCCGTGCAGAAGTTGCATCAATGATGCAAACGGTTCGTGTGGCATTGGGTTACGATACAAACCCGAAAACAGCGAACAACATCTGCCCTGCTTGCCCTGTTAACAAAAACGCTTTTGTAGAACAGGAAGAAATCGTTAAAATTCCTACATTAAAAGTAAAAATGATTGACCAGTTAACAGCAAAATCCTCTCACGTAGGCCAGTACTTCAGAGCAAACACTCTTGAAGACGTAACAATTAACGGTGTAACTTATCCCTGCGGTTCTACAGTAACAGGTCAGGTTGTAGAAGTTATCAGACCTTCAGGCTGTGATAAAGGTGCTTTAAAATTGTCTTTCACCGAAATCAAAAGCGGTAAATGCAAAACAAAATTACCTAAACAAATCTTGCAGGCACAGGTTAATAAATCAAAACAGGTTAACCCTGTAGCAAGATTGGTAGAAGCACCGTTTACACTTGCCGGTTCATTAATCGGTGTAACAGGCAGAACAGTCGGCGGTATCATCACAAACGTCGGTAACGCCGCAGAAAACGTATCTAACGATGCAGGTTACATGTTAGGCCACGCATTCCAGGGACAATTCGGTGCTGCTGCACGTAACCTCGGCGACGGCTTATGGGAAACTGTTAAAGCTCCTGTAGATGTTACAAGAACTGCATTATCAGGTACAATGGGCTTATTCCAAACTACAGGCGACGAATTTGCTTACCTTGTTGACCCGCGCGGATATAAGATATCTGCTGTAAATCCAAGAGAACACATTACTATTGCGTTTGGCTGCAGCGAGTAAAATCAAAATCAGCCGAACACCATTAAAACAAACAGTAATTAATTTGTTCGAAGCCTGAGAAAACCGGTATCTTATTTTTAAGATACCGGTTTTCTGTCTGTTAAAACTTTAAAAAACCCTCGTAATAAGCTTTATAGATACAATTAGCAGTATTAGGCGCATCAAATTTTTTAAATATTTTTCTAACAATTGTATTACATTTGCTATAAGATATATTTAGTTTTTCAGCGATATTTTTTCTTGGACAGCTATCGGCGAGCATTTTTAAAATTTCATACTCTTGAGCGGTCAATAACTCTTTATTCATTTTTAACTCCTATTCTAAATAAACGTCTTACAATACTTTCATAATTTTTATCATAATTTTTTGCTGCTCTTCACTTAAATTAACAAATTCTTCCGATAACTGTTGAACCATAGAATTTATCTCTTTTCCCGAAACATTTTCAAATTTAAAAAATTCAGCAGGAGAAACTTCTAAAATCTCAGCAAGTTTGAAAAGAATATTGGAAGAAGGAAAACTATATCCTGTTTCTATACCTGAAATTGTTTGCGCAGAACAATCACACTTTTCCGCCAATTGTTCCTGGGTCAAATTGGTTAAAAGTCTAAACATTTTAACCCTTTTACCAAATTTTTTCATAAACTCTTTTTTAGAGCGTAACCACATATTCTAAGTTTATAAAATTAATAACAAATTTCAATCAAATCATATCGTACATAGTACGATATTTTCGTAGTTATCAAAATTCAGCACATATTTACACTCTTTTCAGTTTCTTCATCAAAAGAAGCAGAGGGATTACCGCAAAGCACAAAGCACCGAATATTCTGAACGAATCTATAAATGCCCATAAAGTTGATTGCTTTATAAGCTGTCCATAGTATGAATACTGTGCCATATACTGCGCAACCGAATGTTCGGCATAACCCGCAAGAGCCGCCGCTGTCGATTGTACTCTTTCTATAAAAGCAGGATTTAACTCGCTTGTCTTGCCGACCATCATATACTGGTGAACCTGTGCAAATCTTGTCAGCATTGTTGCTACAAGTGATGTCCCGATTGCACTTCCGATATTTTTCAAAAGGTTTTGAATACCTGTCGCGTTTGTCATCTGCTCATTTCTCAAAGTATCAACTGACAAATTCATAATCGGAACCATAGAAAGCCCCATACCGATACCCATTACAAAGTTAGGAATTGCAATATTCATATTTGAAATCTGCAAGTTTAATGAACCGAATATCAATGTTGAGCCGCCCAACAAACTTAAACCAACAGCAACAAGAATCCTGTTATCAATTCTATTTGACAATGTTGCAGTCATAAGCATCGCTGTCATACTGCCTAAGCCTCTCGGCATCATTGTTGCACCGCTTAAAAATGCCGTATATCCGAGCATGCTCTGCAAAAATTGTGGAAGAATTGCAAGAGATGCATATAATACAGCCTGAATTACAACGGAAATTATTGTTCCTGCCGAAAAGTTTCTGTCTTTAAAGACTGATAAATCTATTAAAGAATGTTTGTTGGTAATCTGTGAATGGAAAAACAAAACACAAGCAATGCAAGAAACAGCAAAAGTCCAGCAAATCCAGGTTGCATTAAACCAGTCAGCGTTGTTGCCTTTATCAAGAACGGTTTGCAATGTTACAAGCCAGATTGTAAGAAAGAAAAAACCTTTTCCGTCTATTTTAACATTTTTCTGTTTTTTTGCATACGGCGGATCTTCGACAAGCTTTTGAGAAAGCAAAGCCGCTAAACAGCCGAAAGGAACGTTTATATAAAAAATCCAAGGCCAGGTCCAGTTATCCGTAATCCAGCCGCCTAAAACAGGACCGATAATAGGAGCAAGGATTACGCCCATACCGAAAACGGACATAGCAATTCCGCGCTTTTCTTTCGGAAAACTCTCAATAATTATTGCCTGCGAAATCGGCAGAATTCCGCCGCCGCCAAACCCTTGCAGAATACGTGCAAATATCATAAATTCAATATTTTTCGCCATACCGCAAAGCATTGAAGCAATTGTAAATGTTAAAATACTTATTATAAAAAAGTTTTTGCGCCCGAAAACCTTACCAAAAAAATCTACGGCAGGAATTACAATACCTGCAGCGATTAAATAACTTGTTAAAATCCACATTGACTCATCGCGCGTTGCCGAAAAACTTCCCGCCATATGCGGCAATGCAACGTTTCCGATTGTTCCGTCCAACACGTATATGAATACCGAAAGCATTACCGGTATAATCATTATCCACGGATTGACTGACGGGGTCCATTGTTCTTTTATTTCCTGATTTGACATATATCTTTAATTCTCTGCTTTCCTCTCTCCTTTTAATAAAAACATAAAAGGAATTAAAATAAAACAAGCCAAAGCGAATACTTTAAAAGTAGTCATATAGGCACATAGGGTAGACTGCTGGATTAGCTCGTTATAAAGCATTTTACCTGCCATATAAGTTGCGTTCATCATATCACCTGCATGATGAACAAATGAACCTGCATATGTACTTAATTTTTCCATAAATACGGAATTTGAAATACTTAAATTTTTTACAAGAGCGTTCTGGTGAATTTGTGAAAATCGCGAAATCATTGTTGCAACAAGAGAAGTCCCGATTGCTCCGCCGATTGTTTTTAAAAGGTTTTGCAAACCGGAAGCATTTGTCATCTGGTCATTTCTCAGTGTTATACAAGACAGAGTTGTTATGGGCATAAATGAAAATACAAGCCCTATTCCAAAAATATAATTCGGAATCGCAATATTAAGAGGATTAATTTCAAGATTTAAAAGACTTAACATCCATCCTCCTATCCCTAAAGCACACAACCCCATAATCCCGTATGTTTTGTAACTGATTTTTCCTCCGAGACCTCCGAAAATTAATAATGCGGTAAGACACCCTAAACCTCGCGGCATTATTGCCAAACCGCTTAAAAAAGAATCATACCCGAGCATATATTGAAGCATCTGGGGTAAAATAGCAAGTGATGCAAGTAATACTGCATTAATTAAGATTAACATAACTGTGCCGAAAACATAATTTGAATCTTTTAGAACTTCAAGTTTCACAAGAGGATTTTTGCCCTTAACCTGTGAATAGAAAAACAATACAGCTCCACAAACTGCAACGGCACTTAACCAGCATATCCACGGTGCATTAAACCAGTCAGCATCATTACCCTTATCAAAAACTATTTGTAATGGAACAAGCCAAACACAAAGCCATAAAAATCCCCACTTATCCAAATGAATATTGTCTTGCTTTGAAGCATACGGAGGATCTTCAAGAAATCTTTTAGCAAGAGCAATACAGAAAAAACCAACAGGGACATTTATAAAAAAGATATAAGGCCACGACCAGTTTTCAGTAATATAACCGCCCATAACAGGACCTAAAATAGGTGCAACAATTACAACAAGACCAAAAACAGCCATTGCTTTATTTCTTGCTTCTCCTGAAAAACACTCCATACAAACCGCCTGAGCCATCGGCATTAGACAGCCCCCGCCAAAACCCTGCATTGCACGCGCTAATACAATCATACCTATAGAATTTGAAATTCCGCATAAAAACGATGCTATAGTAAATATAAAAACACCAAGCATAAAGAAATTCTTTCTTCCCAAAAATTTACAGAAAAAATCAATCATAGGAATTACAATACTGCTTGCCATAAGGTAACTTGTCAAAACCCAAATAGATTCCTGACTGCTGACGGAATATGACCCTGCAATATGAGGCAACGCAACGTTTGCAACTGTTTCATCCAATGCATACATAAATGTTGCAAGCATTACGGGTAAAATTATTAACCATGGATTGGTTTTAGGTTTCCACTCCTGAACTTGTTCTTGTGTAGACATACTTCCCCGCGTTTTATATTTGTAAGGAGCCTTTAATTAAGGCTCCTTGTTTGCTATTTAACCCTTACTTTAGGAACAACTGACATACCGGGAACGATATTATATTCATTCGGGTCAATTTTTTCTGTAAATACTATTTTTACAGGTATTCTCTGTACAATCTTAACGAATGAACCTACGGCATTTTCAGGCGGGAATAAACTTGATTTTGCGCCTGATGCACGCTGAATACTGTCAATTTTTCCTTTAAATACTTTATTCGGATAAGTGTCAACTTTAATATCAACTTCCTGACCGGGTTTCATGTGGCGAAGTTGATTTTCTTTAAAGTTTGCAACTACCCATACATCTTCGGGAACAATTACGAAAAGAGGAGAACCTACATTTACGTACATACCTTTTTCAACACGTCTTGAAGAAACAGTTCCGGTCTGAGGTGCATAAATTTTTGTGTATCCGAGATTTAATTTTGCCTTATCTCTCAATGCCTTAATTTCTTTTAAGTCTGCATCGGCAACTTTATTTCCGCCTTCTGAAAGCAAAGCTTCTTCTGATTGTGTCAGGTTAGCCTGAGCAGAATCGTATTTTGCCTGAGCAGTATCAAGGGTTTGTTTTGAAACTGCACCTTGCGCATACAAATTTTTATATCTGTCCAAATCTTTTTTTGCAACATCAATATTTGTCTGCATAGCTTTAAAGTTAGCTTTTGCATTTTTCTGGTTTAAAAGAGTTCTTTCATATTTAGCCTCTGCCTGTGCAAGAGCGACTTCATAGTCAGCCGGGTCAATTTTTGCAACAAGGTCGCCTTCTTTAACCTTCTGGTTATCCGTGATATAAACATCGGTAATTTGACCGCTTACACGCGGAGCAACCTGAACGGTTGTTGTTTCGACATAGGCATCATCTGTTGACTGATACATTAATGCATCATGAATTACAAAAGCTCCGGCAATTGCCACAACAAGCCCCACTCCCAGAGCAATATATCTTTTAAACGGTTTATGTTCTTTTTTTACATCTTGTTCTTCAGTAATTGTATTTTGTTCTTCCATTTTCTACCTCATGTTATCAATTATATTATATATTCATATTAACATTTTTTTCCAAATCGAGCCTGAATTTTTTCAGAGCTTCATGAACCCTGTCTACTTCTTCGGTTGAAATCTTTTTGGTAATACCGTCAAAGTATCTTTTAATTTTTTTGTTTATTGAACCGAGTTCTCTCAAGCCTGCTTCGGCAATCCCCATTTTTTTTACAAGTCTGTTGTTTTTCGTGTCAATAAATCTTGTAATAAATCCTTTTTCTTCCAGAGAATTTAAAATTCTACCGGTATTTGCTCTATCTTTCAAAAGTAGTTTTGCCAGATCTCTCTGACATATCCCCGCATTAATCGACACTGTATCAAGTGCAAAATATTCATCGGGAGATATGGAAATCTCAAGTTTTTCAAACATCTGGAGCGTAAGTATACGCATTAATCTTGCAGTCTGTTCAAGTTCATAATGTATGCTGTCTGTATAATGTTGTAATTTTGAATCCGTCATAAGTTTATTATAATTTAAATTATTATATTAATATATGTTGTAAAAAAAATATGTTGCATTTACAACAATATTATGCTAACATATCATTATCAAAAATGCAAGCAGCAAAAATAAGGAATTTAAAAAAGTGAGAAAGATAATATCAATAGCATTATTGGCAAGTTTTATAAGTATGAATGTCATGCCTGTATTTGCGCTTGAAAATAACAATGCATCTACGGCAGCCCCAAAACAGTTTAAAAGCATGATTAAGAAAAATAAAAAGAATAGTGATGATTATAAATTTGCTTATGTAAATATGAATTGGTGGGATAATTTCAATGATGATGTTTTAACTTCATATATTCAAAAAGCTATATTAAATAATTACGATTTAAAAATGGCATCTTTAAATGTTCAGGAATATTACCAGAATGTTAAAATTCAGTTTGCAAACGAACTTCCGCAGGCAGGCGTCGGATTTTCTCCTGCTTACCTTAAAGGCTTGAACACAACCAGCACTGACTGGTCATTTATTGCACCTGCAATGATCAACTACGAAGTTGATATTTTTCTGAAAAACAGAGATAAAACAAAAGCGGTTAAAAAACTTTATGAAGGTTCAAAGCTTGATGAAAGAGCTGCATATATTTCAATAGCATCTGCTGTCGGAACAACTTATTTGAATATTGTTAAACTCGACAAAACAATTGAACTTCAAGAACAAATAGTTAAGCAAAGACAAGATATTTATAATCTTATGCTTGCAAGAAACAAAGAAGGTTTAACATCAACCGCAGATACTGTAAAAGCTAATAAAGCTTTAGTTCAAGGCCAAACCGATTTAATTGAGCTTAAAAAACAGAGAGAGAAATTATTACATCAGTTCTGCGTACTTATCGGAGAAAGTCCTGAAAATGCAAATTCAATTGAAAGAACTTCATTAGATCAGCTTGTATATGATTTAAATATTCCTTCAAGTATTCCGTCAGAAATAATTATGCAAAGACCTGACTATATGAGAGCTGAATTAATGGTTGAAAAAGCAGGGCTTGATGTTAGAGTTGCTAAAAAAGAACTTCTTCCGACAATTAATATTTCAGGATTTGCACTGTTTAATGCAGGTGATCTGGGAAGCATTTTGACAACCAAAAACGCATTAATGGGACTTGCAGGAGGTGCAATATTACCTTTGTTCACGGGCGGAAGAAGACTTGCAAACATCAGATTGAAAAAAGCAACTTATGAAAGAATTTTGCAAGACTACTACAAAACAAATTTGACAGCTATTCAGGAAGTTAACGATGCACTTGTGGCTTCAAGAATGGATAAAGAGAAAATGAATCAGACATTAACTCAGGCAAATTTGGAAAAAGCGGATTATAAGTACAACGAACATAAATTCAATGAAGGAACGATTTCCAAACTTGATTTAATTCAATATCATGAAAATCTGCTAACTATAGACAAACTCGTTGCACAGCAAAAAGTTGAATGTATGGTAGATGCAATCGGCTTGTACAAAGCAACAGGAAGCAAACCGTATGACTATGTAAATTAATACCGGAGCTATACTAATGTCATCAAATTTGGTAAAAAACTATGTAAACTAAATTCACATATAATCATCACCTCTTTACTTTAATCCAATTAAAGTAATGTGCCGGCAAGCCTCACTATTGCCGGCATTTCTTTACACTACGTGCGTAGACAAAGCCTACAACGATTTACAAGCCGCTTTCATCAAAATTGTGTTACTTATTATACTTTTTCGATTGCGCTTTTTTCGACTATTGCACTCGGGTGTTAGATTTAAACTTGTTTCAATATTTCAAACCTTATCCCTCGCATCTGTTACACTACGTGCGTAAATACATCTTACAACTACAAATTACCAATAATTACCCTGTCAATTCCTGCAAGGTCTTTTATGATTTCAATCTCTTTAAATCCGTTTTTTTCCATTAAAGATTTTACGTCCTGCGATTGCCCTATTCCTAGTTCAAACATTAAATATCCGCCTTTGTTTAATACTTTATGAGCATCGCCTGTAATCTTTTCATAGAATTCCAAACCTTTTTCATCTTTTGTAAAAAGCGCCTCTTGAGGGTCAAACTTAACCTCAATTTGAATATTTTCTTTTTCACAGGGCGGAATATAAGGAGGATTTGAGATAATAATATCAAAGCTTTCACCTGGTTTAACGTTTGAAAAAACATCGGATTTTCTGAAAATAGCCTTATTAAATAAATTCAGCCTTGAAGCGTTATCAAGGGCAGTATTCAGCGCATCTGTCGAAATATCAACCCCGATAATCTGACATTCGGTATTTTTTGCAATCATGCAGGCAATACATCCGGAACCTGTTCCGACATCAAGAGCTATTTTAAAATTGTTTTTATTAATTATTTCAACAGCTTTTCTTACAAGAATTTCAGTTTCATCGCGGGGAATTAAAACAGACGGGTTTACGATAAACTTCTCGCCCATAAAGTCGGCAAACCCTATTATATGCTGAACTGGCTGTCTTGTTTTTGCACGAAGTTCAGCTTTTTCTCTTACTAATTCAAGTTTTTCAGCCGTAAGTTTGTTACCAGAAATTATATCTTTAATTCCGTAATCGGCAAAATGCTCGAGCAGCATCTTAACTTCAACATTTGCTTCATTAGGTTCTATTCCGCTATCTGTCAATATTTTCAAAATCTCTTGAATACTCATTTAATATACTTTCTATTTCGTTTTTAGCCTCTAATTTTGAGGTTAACTCTTTTTTCTCTATATTATATTTTTTGCACAAACGGTCGTAATAATAAAGCTGTTTTTTTGTAGGAGTTTCCTTTGACATTTTAACTTCTTTGAGGAAGTTTCGTTTTTTCTTTTCAAATTCTTTCTGAGCTTGAATTAAAGGCTCCTGCTTTTTCTTATAATCATAATATTTGCGGCACTCTTCCAGATAAAGCAATGTTTCATCAAGAAATTTATTATCGTCAAGATAGTTTTGAAGAAATTCGAAATGCGGATTGTTAATCTCTAAATAATATTTTTCATCTTCCAGAAATTTATCTAAAATATCCTCTACGCTAAATTGCGGAGATTTTTTAACCAGTGCACGCAAAAAATTACACAGAGCAGATTTCTGTGTTTTTGTCATTTCCTGATAAATTTGATTTTTAATCTGGTACATTATTTCTTAAATAAATCTTTCACACTGAATTTACCGATATTTTCCTGCTGAAACTCTACAAATTTTTTCACAATAGGATTTGTTTGAAGAACGGTTTTCTTTTGAACCTTTTCTTCTGTTTTAGTTTCATTTTCAATTACGGTAAACTCTCTTTTATCCATAAAATAATTATACCTCTTTATATATGTATAAAAAAGTTTGTTAAGAAAAAATTGACTTTTTCTTATATAAAAAGTATATAATGTTACAATTTGTAACTACATAAAACTATGCGGCAGTAACCGAATTTTTCTTATCTATAAGTGCTGCCAGTTGTTTTTCAAGCTCATTTGTATTCTTTCCGAAACGTTTAGCACCTGCAATTCGTCTTTCAAGATTTTTAATAGAACCTTCAAGCGAAGCTATTTCCTGCTCTTTCTGGGAGGGTGAAAATTCAATCTTTCTTCCTTTTCGGGTAATTTCATCCAAATTTGCTTCAACAGAATTTTTAAGCTCACGTTCAGCCTTATTCTTCATTTGTAATTCAGCCAGTTTATTTTTTTGCTCTGAATTTAAAGGCTGGTATGAAATGCTTCTGTCATAAGCTGCCTGATGTTCAGGTGTAACTATATTTTGTGAAGAATTTTCAACTAAACTTCTGCTTTTTGCATCAACATTTTGAGTATTCAAATTTTGAATTATTTGAGCTTCACGTTCGTTTGATACAGGTTTTGGGTTGCGATTAACAGAAGTATTTTTTATCCTTTTCTTTTTGGACACGGAAGGAATATCCCAATTTTTACCTTTTGCTTTATCCAAAGCGGTTTTAGTTTGAGAAGCAGCTTCTTCTGCAGTTTCTTTAACAGCTTTAGGATTTTTTCTTAGCAGCATATAGACACCAAGTCCTGCAAGAGCCGCTAATGAACCCCACAAGATATATTCCTGTCCCTTATCAGCTTTTTCCTTTTGTTTTTTATCAGAAATATTTTGGGGTTTTATATCTGTCGAAATACCTGTATTAGAAGTAAATGCTACTTTTTCTATCATTTTAAAAAATTTAACCTTTCACTTTACACACATTATAATAAAAACGCGTGAATTTAAAATTTTGCCTTAAAACATGCATGTGTAATGCATTTTTGAGTATTATAAGCGCATAAATACTTAATTAAAAGCTTTTTTAATAAATTGTTACAATTGTAGTTTTGCAATTTGAACATCAAAAACAGCTTCTATATCAACACCGTTTAATATTTCCGTAATAAGATCATTCGGATTTAAATTTCTGTCAAATGAAGGAAGAACACCAAGAATTTTTACATCAGTATATTCTTCTATCAAACGCGGCATTAATTTAATATTCACGTCATCAGTATTTTCAGGATAACTACCGAGAATTACTCCGCGGAATTTTATTCCTGTTTCTTTTGCATGGTTTATTGACAAAATCACATTATTTATCGTGGATGTTTTAGCGGAAACAACCATTAACAACTGCAAATCCAGTATTTTTATCAAATCCTCCTCAAGAAAATTTTTGCTGAGAGGGGTTGCAAGCCCTGAAACTCCGTCAACAACCAGGCATTCATTAACATCCTGAATACTCTGAAAATCTTTCAAAACAGTATTTTTATCAATAATAAGATTTTCAGCGGCAGCAGCTATTAAAGGAGCAGCATTTTGCTTTAACAGATATGAATAATAAGTTTTAATATACGGATCAATAAATTTTATAAAAGCTATATCATGTGACTGTACAAACCCGTTAATCTTTACGGCTCCGACTTCCACAGGCTTGTAAACACCTGTGGAATACCCCAAACTTTGCATTGTAGCCGTAAGTCCCGCAGTAACAAAAATTTTGTCCGAATTATTGTCAGCACCTGTAATAAATAGCTCGAGCATAGACTAATACTAACACGCGGGAATTAGAATTGTAAAGAAAAATCAAACTCTGTTCTTAATTTCTTTTAAACTGTCTCCGCCGAATTTTAAAAGGAATTCATCAACAAGCACACAGGCTATTCTGCTCTCTGCAACAACAGAACAAGCTTCAACGGCACAGGTATCTGAACGTTCAAAATGAGCTTCGGTTTCGCTCAAATCTTTTAAGTCAACGGTATTCAAGGGTTTACGCAATGTTGGAATAGGCTTCATAACAGCAGTAACAACAATGGGTTCACCGTTTGTCATTCCGCCTTCAATACCGCCTGCATTATTTGTTTTTCTGACTATCTTTCCGTCCTCAAGATACATTTGGTCATGAAACTCGCTGCCAAACATTTTATAAGCATGATGATTTCCTATAGAAACCGATTTTACAGCAGGAATACTCATTACAGCCTGGGCTATTTTACCGTCAAGCATTCTGTCCCAGTGAACATGAGAGCCTAAACCTACAGGAAGATTTTCAAACACAACTTCAAATTTTCCGCCGAGAGTGTCGCCTGCTTCTTTTGCTTTATCAATTTCCGCATGAAATTCTTCTTCTGTTTTTCCATGCCCTATTTGAATAATTCTTGAACTGCATTTTACATCAAATTGTAAAAGAATTTGTTTTGCCACGGCACCGACAGCAACTTCTATTGCAGTTTTGCGGGCACTTGAACGCTCAAGAATATTTCTTAAATCAGTTTGATTATATTTTACACTTCCCGCGTAATCCGCATGCCCCGGGCGGTATTTTGAAAAAGATTTTTCATCAGTAAAATCTTCGGCATTTGTGCTCATAATCTTCTGCCAGTTTTCAAAATCCCTGTTTTTAATTACCAGTGTAACAGGCGAACCTAAAGTTTTGCCGAAACGAACACCCGATGTAATTTCCACCGTATCAGTTTCAATTTTCATTCTTCCGCCGCGTCCGTAGCCGCCCTGACGGCGTTTCAATTCGCTATTGATAAAGTCAGGGTTTATATCAAACCCTGACGGAATTCCTTCTATTATTGCGGTTAAGCACTTGCCATGGCTTTCACCGGCTGTTAAAAATCTGAATTTATCAAGCATAATTTCCTATTTTTTATTTGCATATTTCAGGAAAGTCTGCACTTTAGTCTGCATCATTTCCTCTGTAATCTTCCAACTGCCGTTTTGTTTTTTTACAATCATGTATGTTTTTAATTTATAATTTTCTCCTGTTGGCTGTCTTAAAGAACTGACTTTATAAGCTCCGTTTCCGAGAGAAGCTACAGAAACATTAGTATAATTATTTTTGTAACCTCTTAATTTAGCACCTGCCTGACCGATTTTCATTTGTCTTATATAAGTTGCAGTGTCTGTTGTAACATCCACAAGTTTTCCGTCAGGTTTAACCACCTGTCTTATAATTTTAGCATTTGGCGCATACATTGACGCAACGGCAGGACTGTAAGAGTTTGCAGCCGCAACGTAGCTGTTGAAAAATTTCAAAGCTTCCTGAGCGTCATCGGCAAATGCTTTCAAACCTGCAGCCATAAACATTGTAAATACCATTAATATTGATAATAATTTTTTCATCTTTTTTCTCCTTCTACGTTTATACAACGACAAAAGTCAAATTTTTGTTCATTTTAATTATATCATATAAACGTTGAATGTCATTAAACTAAATATGTAGTATAAATTGTTTATGGATATGCAAATTTTATCGGAATATTTGGATTTTTTGGAAATTGAAAAGGGGCTTGCGGAAAATACTCTTGAAGCTTACAGGAGAGATTTGAGCGATTTTTTAAACTTCTGCGGTAATATTGAGATAAACTCCATACAGAGAGCAAAAATTAATTCATACGTCAGAAACCTGCATGAAAAGCAATTTTCGGCAACAAGTATAATGAGAAAAATTGCATCGCTGCGAGGATTTTTCAAATGGACCTGCGTAAATGAAATTACCTGTACAAATCCTGCGCTCACACTTGAACAGCCGAAAGTACCGCAAAAACTTCCGAAAGTTCTTACTGTTGAAGAAATTAATAATCTGTTAAATCAAGATTTATCAAAGCTTCACAGGGTAGTAACTGAACTTTTGTACGGATGCGGACTGCGTGTGTCGGAACTAGTTAATTTGAAGATTACGGATTACGACCTGAAAAGTAAATTTCTCGAATGCACCGGAAAAGGCTCAAAAGACAGAATTGTCCCGCTCGGAAAAAAAGCTATTCAGGCTATTAAAAATTTTCTTCCGGAAAGAGATTATTTGTTGAAAAAATTTAATTTACAAACAAAATATCTTTTGATTAATGATAAAGGAAAAAGAGTAACACGTCAGGAAGTTTATACGTTTATTCATGAGCAGGGAAAAAAGCTTCACAAATCTATTTCCCCGCATACTTTAAGGCACAGCTTTGCAACGCATCTTCTTGAAAATGGTGCAGATTTAAGGGTTGTACAGGAACTTCTGGGGCACAGCAATGTATCTACAACACAGCTTTACACGCATATAAGCAAAAAGCGCCTTAAAGAAGTTTACTTTGCAATAAACGGTTAAGTCCTGTTTTTATCTGATTTGTACAGGCATAATCAGGCAGACGTAATCTTCTTCGCTGTTAGGCTTAAACATTGTAGCCGAAAGCGGTGTATTTAATCCGATTTTAACCTCATCGGAATCAATATTTTTCAAAGCTTCCAATACAAATTTATAATTAAATGCAATTGCAAGTTCTTCTCCTGCATAATCTATATCTATATTTTCTTCAGACTTACCGGAATCAGGAGTATCAGCTGAAAGTTTTAAATTATTATGGCTAAACTCAAGTTTAACTATACTTGTTTTTTCGTTAACCATAATAGATACACGTTCAAGAGCCGAAGTCATTTGTGAAACATTAACAAGAGCTTCTTTCGGGCTTTCAGCGGGAATAAGCTGATTGTATTTCGGGAATTGACCTTCCAATAATCTTGAAATAGTTGTTGTTTTTTCTGATTTAATTATTAATTTTGATTTTTCCGTGTAAATTTTAACAGCATCTTCATCTATAAAACTGCTCATTTTAATAAATTCATTCAAAGTCTTTGAAGGAATAATTAATTGTTTAGAGTGATTATCTTTATTATCAATAGTTTCACGAACTCTTGCCAAACGGTTTCCGTCAGTGGAAGCAATTTCCATAACATTTTCAGCAATATCACAAACAATACCTGACAGAAGATTGCTTGTTTCATAACTTGCAGCAGCAAAACCCGCTTGTCTTACAGCTTTTACAAAAGGTCTTATTTCAATTTCAAAACCTTCTTCTTCTTTAACATCAACAGATGCAAATTCGGGAGGAAATTCAGAAGCTGAAATACCGATTATGTCAAACTTTGAGTTCTGGCAGGTAATGTTTACAGATGTTTCACCTTCGTTCATTTCAAAAGTTATAAGTTTGTCGCCAAGCTTCGAAACTATCTCATTGAGAGTTTTTGAAGGTAATGTAATTTTTCCTTCTTCTTCAACTTGAGCATCTACTTCGGCAATTACAGTCAAATCCAAATCTGTTGCTACAAGTTTGATTGTACCTTTATCAATAGTTTCGATTAAAATGTTTAAAAGAACAGGCTGTAAAGCTTTCATTGAAGTAGCTCTTTCAACAATTTTAATACCGTTATACAAATCTTCTTTTTTTACGACAAATTTCATAATATTTACTCCCGATTACTAATTCTATAATAAAATTATATATGTTAAAATTTCAAATAAAATAAAATAATACAAAAACTTTACTTTTTGAGTTTTGAACAATCAAATTTATAT
>ERZ780144.1654-NODE-1654-length-22658-cov-26.821528_pt1 | contig 22658 bp, 17 predicted proteins | sample MGYA00511380_ERZ780144 | MGnify/ENA primary metagenome ERZ780144 (study PRJEB29588, sample SAMEA1965858) | human gut metagenome | biome: human gut; feature: human-associated habitat; material: faeces | place: Denmark | collected 2008/2010 ... | reverse complement strand
GCACCGCAAGCCTGGACCCGGATGTGCCCGGCACCGACCTGATCCCCCTGTTCGATACTCTGCTGAGCACCATCAAGCCGCCTGAGGGCGACCCCGAGGCTCCCTTCCAGATGCTGGTGTCCTCTGTGGACTATAACGACTTTGTGGGCCGCATCGGCATTGGCCGCATCCAGAACGGCGTTGCCAAGGTGGGCGAGGAAGTTGTCGTCTGTGACTGGCACAATCAGGATCTGAAGATGCGCGGCCGTCTGACCAAGCTGTACGACTTCCAGGCCAATGGCCGTCAGCCCTGCGATAACATCACCGCCGGCGATATCGTGGCATTCTCCGGCCTGCCCGACGTGACCATCGGCAATACCCTGTGCAGCCCCTCCAATGTGGAGCCGCTGCCCTTCGTGAAGATCAACGATCCTACCGTTGAAATGACCTTCTCCGTCAACGACAGCCCGCTGGCCGGCCGCGAGGGTAAGTATGTTACCAGCCGTCAGATCCGTGACCGTTTGCAGAAGGAACTGCTGAAGGATGTCGCTTTGAAGGTGGAGGATTCCGCCACCACCGATTCCTTCCGCGTTATGGGCCGTGGTGAGATGCACCTGTCCATCCTGATCGAGACCATGCGCCGTGAAGGTTATGAGCTGCAGGTCTCTCCCCCGCACGTTCTGACTAAGGTCATCGACGGCAAGACCTATGAGCCTATGGAGCATGTCGTCATCGATGTGCCCACCCAGTATCAGGGCGCTGTCATGACCGGTCTGGGCCAGCGCAAGGCTATCCTGCAGCAGATGGAATCTCTGGGCACCGACCGCGTACGTCTGGAGTTCCGTATGCCCAGCCGCGGCCTGTTCGGCTACCGCAACCAGTTCCTGACCGATACCCACGGCGAAGGCATCATCAACCAGATTTTCGACGGTTACGATGTCTGGGCTGGCATGATTGCCAACCGCTCCACCGGTTCTCTGGTCAGCTTTGAGACCGGCGAGGCTGTCACCTACGGTCTGTTCAATGCTCAGCAGCGCGGCACCCTTCTGGTGGGCGCTGGTGAAAAGGTCTACGAGGGCATGGTCATTGGCTACACCGCTTCCGGCGAGGATGTGGATGTCAACGTCTGCAAGACCAAGCACCTGACCAACACCCGTGCATCCGGCTCCGATGATGCTCTGCGCCTGATCCCCATTAGCAAGCTCAGCCTGGAAGGCTGCCTGGAATTCCTTGCACAGGACGAGCTGCTGGAGGTCACTCCTGAAAATCTGCGCATCCGCAAGCAGATCCTGAACCACGAGCAGCGCATGAAGGCCAAGAGCAAGCTGAAATAAGCCTTTCCTTCTTTTATAATATGTACTTTACCGTCCTGCAGCGTTTCAAAACACTGCAGGACGGTTTTATTTTACCAAAAATGATTCATTTTTTAAAAAAAGGCTTGCAAAAGGCATTCTTATGCGGTATAATATCTCTCGCAGTCACAAATGTGATCTGCCTCTTTAGCTCAGTCGGTTAGAGCACCTGACTGTTAATCAGGGTGTCGCCTGTTCGAGTCAGGCAAGAGGCGCCAGAAGAAAAGGCAATGTTCCACAGAACATTGCCTTTTTTGTTTGTCCCATACTACACCCTTTTTCTGTACAGCCATGCAGTCGTGTTTCTCCTCTGTTTTTGGGCTTCTCTGTCCCAAAAACACAGCATCCATGCGAAAAAAGCATCAAGCATAATGATTTCTTAAAATTTGACTACTTGAAGAAGATGTCACATTGTGGTATACTGCTTATAAGCTTTGGGAATTTGTATCTGTTTTTCCAAAGTCCGGCACACAGATCAAAGGGTAGGTGCTCCCTTCTTTTGATAGCAGCCGACCGGTGTTTTGTCATGGTTCTCCGCAGGACAGGACAAAGCACCGGTCTCTGTGCTGTTGTTTCAGGCTCCGGCTCTTTTCACGTTGTCAGATCTGCGGCAGGCCGCTTCTTCAAAACGCCTGCCGCTGTTTGAATAAATTTGTATATGATCAAAGGAAGCATCTATGCGTTATACCTATGTCCGGCAGCACGACACCACTGACTGTGCGGCTGCCTGCCTCGCAATGGTGTGCCTCCATTACAAAAAGGAAGTTACCATCACCCGCCTGCGCGATATGATGGGTACCGACCTGAAAGGCACGAACCTTGTTGGTTTGCAGAAAGCCGCTAATGAGTTGGGTTTCACCACTGCAGCGGTTCGCGTAGACCGTGAAAATTTCCTCAGCGATTTCTCGCTGCCCTGCATTGCGCAGGTCATCACCGATCAGGGTCTGGCCCACTTTGTGGTCGTCTTTAAAAAGACCACCATTAAAGATGACGGTGAGCGTCGTCGGCACATGCTGAAAGAAGCCGAAGCCGCCAAGGAAGATGAGAAGAACGGCAAAAAACACAAGTGCAAGGATTATGTCGTGATCGGCGACCCTGGCAGTGAGCTGAAAAAGATCTCTCTGGATGAGTTCTACAAGAACTTTACCGGTGTTCTGCTGCTGATGAACCCCACCTCGGAGTTCAAGGGCGGTAAGATCGAAAAGGGCGGCATGTTCAAGCGTTACATCGACCTGTTGCTGCCCCAGAAAAAGCTCTTTGCCTATGCGATCCTGAGTTCTCTGATCGTTACGATTCTGGGCATTGCCTCCTCCATGTTCAACAAGATCCTGATGGACGAGGTCTTGCCATATGGCCTAGACAATCTGCTGGTCACGCTGATCCTTGTGTTCAGCATGGTCAGCATCACCAATACGCTGGTGGGCTTTGTCCGGCAGTGGGTTCTGATCCACCTATCCATCAAGATCGATATTCCGCTGATGCTGGGTTACTTCGGGCATATCTTCCGTCTGCCCATGAAGTTCTTTGCCACCCGCAAGACTGGTGATATCACCACCCGTTATTCGGATGCAAACACCATCAAATCCATCTTTACCAGCATTGCGCTGAGCCTGATCATGGATATCTCGATGGCCATTATTACCGGTATCATTCTGTTCCGCATGAATGCGATGCTCTTCTCGATCTCGCTGTTCATGGCTCTGGTCAGCATTCTGCTGGTGCTGATTTACAAGCAACCTTACAAAAAGATCAACGAAGAGACCATGGTGCAGTCCGCTGCACTGAACAGCCAGATGATCGAAAGCCTGCGCGGCATTGAGACGGTCAAGTGCAACGCCAACGAGGATACCGAAATGGAGAACCTCGAGCGTGAGTACATCAAGAGCCTGAAGATCAGCCTGCGCTCCAGCAAGATCAGCACCACGCAGGGCCTGATTTCCTCCTTCATTTCCACCGGTTTCAGCATGCTGACCACCTATGTGGGTATCAGTCAGGTTCTGAAGGGGGAGATGACACTGGGCGGATTCATGGCCTTCAGCACGCTGTCCTCTTACTTTACTTCTCCGCTGAGCAACCTGATTGGTCTGCAGATGCAGATTCAGGAGGCCAGCATTTCCATGAAGCGTCTGGGCGAGATTATGGATTATCCCTCCGAGACGGTCGGCGACGAAGACCGCACCGATCTGGACAAGGTGGAGGGCGATATCGAGTTCAAGGATGTCACTTTCCGTTATGGCAACCGTGCCCCTGCACTGGATCACATCAGCTTTACCATTCCGGCCGGTAAAAAGGTCGCGCTGGTGGGCAGCAGCGGCAGCGGCAAATCCACGATCACCAAGCTTCTGCTCAAGTATTATGAGCCGGAAGATGGCGAGATCGACTTGAACGGTGTGAATCTGGCTGAATACACCAATGATTCTGTCCGCCGCGCAATTTCTTATGTGCCGCAGAACGTTGAGCTGTTCAGCAAGACTATTTATGATAACATCCGCGTTTCACGTATGGACGCTACGATGGACGAAGTTAAGGAAGCTGCCAAGAAGGCAGATGCTCACGACTTTATCCGTCATCTGCCCCTGCAGTATAACACCTATCTGGAAGAAGCAGGCAACGGCCTGTCCGGCGGTGAAAAGCAGCGCATTGCGCTGGCACGCGCTTTCCTGAAAGATTCCAACCTCTACATTCTGGATGAATCCACCAGTAATCTGGACTTTGCTACGGAAAATCTGATCTTCAACATGATCTACGATCAGCTTGCAGATCGTTCCATGCTGATCGTAGCTCACCGCCTGTCCACCGTTCGTGACTGTGATCTGATCCTTGTGATGGATCACGGCAAGATCGTGGAACGCGGCACGCACGATGAGCTGCTTGCCAAGGAAGGCAAGTACTACGAGCTGTGGAACATGCAGCAGGGTATCTACCGCAGCAAAAAGGCAGAGCCCAAGCAGTCTGTCATGCAGGCCGTGGTGGAAGAGGATGACGACGGTGAGTCGATCACCTATTGATGTGTTGCAGCCGGGTGCGTACCCGGTTACATATGAAAGGGAGTCATTCATGATGGATAGCTTGATTTGACATAGTTTTACTGTGTCAGATAAAAAAGAGCTAGAAAGACTTTCTGTTTAGTAGAAGTAGATGGTGTTATCCCGAACAGGCCCCGCCTGCTCAGGTAACTATGCCTCACTATGGTGTGCCCGGAGGCAAAATGCCTCCGGGCACATTTTATTTGCAAGATCCCTATTACTTTTATAAGTAGTAGGCGATCGGGAGCGGAGAGGAAGCTGCTCTCTGCAGCGGTTTTCTCCCCTTTCTCGATTGCCTATTACTGCCTCTTCTGAGGTAAATCTGAAAAGGAACCGAGGTATTCAACATGAAAGAGATCAAAGTAGCCGAGAACAAGACCCTGAAGCTCACCAATGTGCTCTCCCGTGAGATTCATCCGGAAGAGATGGCCAGTCTGCCCGTGGTGCTGACCCAGATGCACAACTTTATCAAGAGCAACAACGCACAGCCCATTGGCCCCATTGTGCAGGCCATGGTGGTTGGTGAGGACCGTCAGATGCACCTGTACATGATGCAGCAGGCTACCCAGTTCATCGGCCAGATGGAGCAGGACTACCATATGGATGCTATTCTGCGCGTGAAGAACTGCCTGTATGCCCACTACACCGGCCCCATGCCCGAAAGCCAGCTGGCTTCCTACAAGCTGCAGGTCCACGCTTTTGAGAATGAGCAGAAACTGACCGGCACCTCCTATACCATCTATGTCAATCAGGATGAGGATGATGCCGTGGTCGATGTCTTTATGGAGACCAAGTAATTATGACGATTAAAGTTCAGAACCTTTCGGATCTGCAGGACCGCCGCATCATGATGGAAAAAAAGCTGCCGCCTTATGGCTACGCTTTTGTCATTCTGGTGGGCATCTTCATGCTGTTTCTGGTGGTGTGGAGCACCCATACCAACCGCATTTATGTCAGCCAGAACGCAGGCACCGTGCAGGCCAGCAATAAAACCTATATCATGTCCAGTTATTCCGGCTCCATTACCGAGATGTATATTTCGGAGGGCAGCTATGTGAACGAGGGCGACCTCGTGGCCCACATCAAGAGCACGGATATCGACATGCAGCAGGATAACCTGGAAAGCCAGCTCAAGATCTACCAGACCCAGCTGGACCAGTACAACAAGCTGCTGCAGTGCGTGCAGGATGATACCAACTACTTCAGCGAGACAAACCCCGAAGATCAGCCCTACTACTATCAGTACGAGACCTACAAGAGCCAGGTCTCCCAGAAGACCTTTGATGCCACGGCCTATCAGGCTGCCGGTTACTCCGATGCTCAGATCAAGACCATGATGGAGCAGAGCCAGAGCGAAGTAGAAGCTCTGTACTACTCCACCATGCAGTCCATCTCCCAGAGCATTACCAGCGCACAGAGCAACGTGGACAACGTTCAGGCTCAGCTCGATGCCTTGAACACCGGTGCCAACGATTACTACATCTACGCCCCCACCTCCGGTGTGATCCACATGGATACTCCTTACAAAGAGGGCATGGTGCTGAGCGCAGGCTCCCCGCTGGCCACTGTTGCCAGCGAGAACGATGATCTGGAGATCGTTGCCATGGTCACCGTGAATGACCGCCCGCTGCTTCATGTGGGTGACCCGTGCAAGATCGCCATTACCGGCCTTTCGGAGTATTCCTATGGCACCCTGACCGGCACTGTAACGGCCATTGACAGTGACGTGACGGCCAGCTCCAACGCTTCCTACTATAAGATGACCATTAAGCCCGATGCCACTTATGTGGTGAGCCGCAGCGGCGACAAGGTGGATCTTTCCAACGGCATGAGCGTTACTGCCCGCGTGGAGTACGATCAGGTCACCTATTTCGAGTACGCAATGGAAGCCCTGGGCGTTCTGTTCCGCTAAACCGGAGCTGTGCTGACTGCCAGCCGCCGTTATATCACCCAAAGAGGTACACTTACTATGAAATCAACCGCAAAAAAACTGGTCGTCTGTGCGGCAGCGCTCTGCCTGCTGGCCTGCGGCACAGCTGTGTCTGCGGCCGCAGCAAGCCCTGTCTCCGGCCTTGCCCTGAGCGGCGTTGCCATGCCGTGGGATCAGGACGTGCCTGCCGAAAGCATTGAGGCCGGCAGCTATACCGCCAACATGCTGCTGGGTTCCTCTCAGCAGCTGTCTCCTGTGGTGCGTCCGCGCAACTCTACCGACTCGGTTGTCTTTATCTCGGACGATACTTCCATCCTGACCGTAAGCAACTCCGGTGTCGTGCAGGCTGTGGGCGTAGGCACCACCCGCATCACCGCTGCCGCAGGCAACCAGATCTGTGCCTACACCATCGTTGTCTCCATGGATTCTTCCATGATCGTTACCGAGATGGACCTTTCCCTTTCCTCCAACACTATCTATGTTGGCAACTCGGTCTCGGCACAGCTGCAGGTGCGGCCTACTTCGGCTTCCAACTATGCCACCGTCACCCTGACCTCTTCCAATGAGAAGGTCGCCACGGTGAACAATTTCGGCCGTGTTACCGGCATTGCCCCCGGCACCGCCACCATTACCGCTACCTGCGGTTCGGTGACTGCTACCACCAATGTCACGGTCATGAGTATTCCCAACTCCAGCACCGGCACCGCCAGCACTGGTTCTTCCAACAGCGGTCAGGTCGTCACGGTGAATCCTTCCTACGTTGTGCTCAAGCCCGGTGCCACCCGCACCCTGACCGCCAGTGTCAAGCCTTCTTCCGCTTCCCAGAAGTTCACCTATAAGTCCGCCAACAGCAACATTGCCACGGTCAGCCCCAGCGGCGTGATCACGGCTGTGGGCACCGGCGCTACTTCCATTACCGTTTCCAACGGCACTGCATCCGCCATGGTCACGGTCATCGTCAACCGTTCGGCTGCATCTTCTTCCGATAATTCTTCGGACAGCAGCTCCACCGAACCGGATAACGATGCTCCCATCGAGATCGATCCCGTTGTGCAGGCCATTCAGGACAGTGAGGACAACGAGATCGTTTTCACACAGGCCGAGGTGCCTACCGTGACCGGTGATATCCTCAATGCGCTGCGCACCACCGGCAAGACCCTGTGCGTGGTGGGCGATGGCTACACCATGCAGATTGCAGGCAGCGGTGTCAAGAGCACCACCAGTGAGCTGGACACCATGCTCATCCTGACTGAGTCCGATCAGGGCATCGAGTTTGAGCTGGACAAGGGCAAGGCTCTTCCCTGCTCGGTGCGCATCGATCTGGATGTGAGCACCTATACCCGCCTGTATCTGTACAACACCGTCTCCAACAAGTGGCAGTACCTGAACAGCTACACCGACGGCATCATCACTGCCGATACTGCAGGCCGTTATCTGCTGACCAACCAGAACCTGAAATTTGCCAATATCAACTGGACCTTCTTCATTGCCGGTGGTGTTGTAGTGGTTCTGATCGGCATTGCATATGTTGTGCTGAAAAAGCGCTACTGGTTCTGGTAATTTTCAAAACCACTCTTTCATGAAACAGTAAGACCCTCTCTGAGTGTGATATGCTCCCCCTAGAGTAGACAGAGTAAAACAAAAACTCTGCGTACTCTGGGGGTATTTTTATATCAAGAAAGAACAATCACTTTTGCACAAAAAATTCGCCGTTTCCTTGTGGAAACGGCGAACAAAAACTTATATTATTTCTCTGTCTACTTGACGGAGCGCACTTCAATGGAACGCCTGGGCTTTGTTTGCATTATGATGTCTGCCTTCGTTACTTTTCAATGGGCTGCGAGGGCTTCCAGCCCTTGTAGTTCTCGTAGCGGCTCTCGCGGATCTTGGTGTGGGACCAGATCTCGTCCGCAGTTGGCTGCCAGTTGGCTGCATAGTTCTTGCACTTCTCGCACAGGTGCTCCACGCTCTCCGGCGACTGCAGGTCGGTGCTGTGGGCACCGGTCTCGTGCACCATCTTCTGCAGCAGTTCGGGGTTTTCCAGCATCGGGCAGGGACGCAGATGGTTCTTGTTGAAGGGCTGGCCGTTGTGATAAGCCATGAACAGCGGGCTGTGCAGAATTTCCAGAATGCTCTGGTCGTGGATATTGGCATTGGAGTAGTGGATGAACACGCACGGCTCTGCGTCACCGGCAGAGTTGATGTGGAAGTAGTTGCGTCCGCCGGCAATACAGCCGCCCACGAACTCGCCATCGTTCTGGAAATCCATCGGGTAGAACGGGATATCGCACTTTTCCGAGCGCAGATAGCGGATGCGGTCGATCATATATTTGCGCTGCTCCGGGGTAGGCATCAGTTCCGGTGCTGCCTCGTTGCCCACGGGCATGTAGTGGAAGTAGAAGCCGAAGTGTGCACCCTTCTCGCACAGGAAACGCATGAACTCATCGTTGGTAACAGCTTCGATGTTATCGCGGGTGTAGCAGATGGACGTGCCGAACACGATGCCGTGCTCCTTGAGCAGATCCATAGCATGCATAACAGCGGCATAGTGCCCCTCACCGCGGCGGGCATCGTTGGTCTCCGGGGTGCCCTCGATGGACAGCATGAAGGCAATGTTGCCCAGACGCACCACCTCTTTGCAGAACGGCTCATCGATGAGGGTGGAGTTGGTGTAGATGGCAAACTGCACATCGTTGTGCTTCTCGGCCAGCTTCAGGATATCAGCCTTACGCACCAGCGGCTCGCCGCCGGTCAGCATGTACAGGTACACGCCCAGCTCCTTGCCCTCGGTAACGATCTTGTCCATATCCTCAAAGCTGAGGTTGTTCTTGTTGCCATACTCGCCAGCCCAGCAGCCCACGCAGTGCATATTGCAGGCGGAAGTGGGGTCGAACAGGATCAGCCAGGGGATGTTGCACTGATACTTCACGCGGTTCTCGCGGATGGTCTTGGTGCCGCGGAAGAAAGCCTCGTATCCCAGATTCAGCGCCATAGTGCGGGCCACGTTGGGGTCGGTCTGATCCAGCACACAGTTGATGAGCTTGGACCATTTGCTGTCGGGGTCGGTCAGGGTCTGTCTGGCGTGTTCGTAGGCTTCATCGCTGAACGAACTGCCATAGAACTGCTTTGCGACATCCACCAGCTGTCCCACGGTTTTCTGACGGTCTTTATCGGCATGAGAAAGCACCACGTCCACCATTTTACCAACGGCAGCACGCTGCATTTTATGAGTCAGGCTCTCAACAGAAGTATTCATTATCCTTTTCCTCCAAACGGTATTTTTCGGAAATCTCTTTTTCTATTTCTATGCCATTACTCTACCATTCTATCCCACAAGTTACCATAAACAGAAAAAGCGCCGTGATAGAAAACCCATCACGGCGCGGATTATGATAAAATTTTGTCGTTCTTCCGGTTCAACCGTCCTGTTCCAGATGGATCTTATTGCTGGCAAGGCGGCATAACGCGCGGCGCAGATCGCCCTGCAGCATCCGTCCCATACGTTCTACCATCACAGCGGGCTCGGTCTTCATATCCCGGCGGATCCATTCCAGCACCACGCCCACCAGCGCATATTTGTAAAAATCCACCACAAACTGCTTGTCATCGTCCTGCACGGTGATGTCGCGGCATTCGCGATCCGCAAATTCCTTCAGCATGGAGTCCAGAAGTTTGTACAGATACTGCTCCACCTGTTCACGACCCACAGAGCGGTATACGTTCAGTACCAGTGCTTTGTTATCCCGGATCTGGTGCAGGATGTCCAGAAATGCTTCGGTCCATGTATCAAAGCTCTGGCGGCCTTCCATCGTCTTGGCCGCATCTTCCATCAGGATCCAGTCCACCAGATCGTAAATATCCTTAAAGTGGTAGTAGAAGGTCATGCGGTTCACGCCGCAGTCCTCGGTGATATCGTTGATTGTGATTTTATTGAGGGGCTTTTCCAGCAGCAACTTTTTCAGCGATGCTTCCAGTGCCCGCTTCGTTGTTTGTGACACAAAGACCTTCCTTTCCCGACCGTAGAAATTTTTCCTGCTGCGTACGGCGATTGGCAGCTTTATACATTATAATACCGCAAAAGCCGTCCCGATTGCAAGCGTTAATTCTGTCCATTTTGTAAACAAAGAATCTTCCTGCGTTTTCACTCCGGCAGTTTCTCGCTTCAAAAGCCGTTTCTCAGCCCCCTAAACCCCTTCCGGCGGTGCGCAATGCCTGCAAAAGCGGCTTCTTCCGGCAAAAAAGCGGAAAAGGCCCTTGATTTTATATTCCTCTACGCTTAGAATGGGAGCAGACGGCTGTGATTGAAGTGCCGTTTTGAGGGAGGGTACAAACTATGATGGATACCATTGGTTTTCTGGGCTGCGGCAACATGGGTGGAGCCATCGCCCGTGCCGTTTGCAAAGCTGTTGACCCTAAGAAAGTTTTTCTGGCAAACCGCACTGTGGCCAAGGCACAGGCACTGGCCAAAGAACTGGGCTGCAAAACAGCCACCAATGCCGAGGTGGCCGGTGACTGCGACCTGATCTTTCTGGCGGTAAAGCCCCAGATGATGGAAGCTCTGCTCCAGCCGCTCAAGTTCACCTTTGACGAGCGCCCCAGCCGTTTTGTGCTGTGCAGCATGGCGGCGGGCCTTTCGATCGCCCGCATTCAGGAGATGGCCGGTGAGGACTTTCCTGTGATCCGCATCATGCCCAACACCCCGGCTTCTGTGGGCGAGGGTATGATCCAGTACTGTTCCAGCAATGTCACCGCTGAGGAAGAAGAAGCCTTCCTCAGGATCATGGCTCCTGCGGGCCGTCTGGACGCCGTGCCGGAAAGTCTGATCGATGCCGCCAGCTGCGTTTCCGGCTGCGGCCCGGCATGGGTGTACCAGTTTATTGAGGCTCTGGCTGATGGCGGCGTGGCCTGCGGCCTGCCCCGCGCCAAAGCGCAGGAATATGCCGCGCAGATGGTTCTGGGCAGCGCAAAGCTGGTGCTGGAAAGCGGAAAGCATCCCGGCGAACTCAAGGATGCTGTGTGCAGCCCCGGCGGCAGCACCATTCAGGGCGTGCGCGTGCTGGAAGAGCACGGCCTGCGCGGTGCGGTGATGGATGCCGTGATCGCCTCGTACAATAAGACAAAGGAAATGGGAAAGGGTTAAGGATATCATGCGCATCGTTGTAAAAGTAGGCACTTCTACTCTGGCATACGCCACCGGACGGCTGAACATCCGCCACACGGAACAGCTGGTCAAGGTGCTCAGCGACCTGAAAAACGAGGGCCATGAGGTCATTCTGGTGTCCTCCGGTGCCATTGGCATGGGCGTGGGCAAGCTCTCACTGCCAACCCGCCCAAAGGACACCACCACCAAGCAGGCCTGCGCCGCTGTGGGCCAGTGTGAGCTGATGTACACCTACGACCGGCTGTTCAACGCCTACAATCACACCGTGGCGCAGATCCTGCTCACCGGCGTGGACGTGGAGCACACCGAACGCCGCGTGAACTTTCAGAACACCCTGTCCCGCCTGCTGGAGCTGGGTGCCCTGCCCATCATCAACGAAAACGACACCGTTGCTACCGATGAGATTACCTCCATTGGCGACAACGACACGCTGGCGGCCATCGTGGCCTGCTGCGCCAAGGCTGACCTGTTGGTGCTGCTGAGTGACATCGACGGCCTGTACACCGCCAATCCCCACACCCACACGGATGCAAAGCTCATCCCGCTGGTGGAAGAGATCACCCCCGAGGTGATGGCTCTGGCCGATGGTGCCGGTTCGGCCCTTGGCACCGGCGGCATGGCCACCAAGCTGCGCGCTGCCCGCATGGTAACGGGCAGCGGTGCCGATATGGTCATTGCCAACGGCGCACACCCGGAGCTTTTGTACGACATTGCCGCAGGCAGATCCGCAGGCACCCGCTTTGCGGCCCGCAAGGAGGACTGAACACATGACCACACAGGAAATTCTGGAAGCCGCCCGCAGCGCCAAAAGTGCCCTTGCGCTGGCCGATAACACCGCCCGCAACGCGGCCCTGCTGGGCATGGCAGATGCGCTGTGCAGCGTAGACGATCAGGCGGCCATCCTTGCCGCCAACGCTGAGGACATGGCTGCGGCCAAGGGGCACATCAGCGATGTGATGCTGGATCGTCTGGCCTTGACCGCACCGCGCATTGAAGCCATGGCGCAGGGCATCCGGGAGGTATCTTCCCTGCCCGACCCGGTGGGCCGGGTGCTGAACCGGGTGGAGCGCCCCAACGGGCTTGTCATTGAAAAGACGGCTGTGCCCATGGGCGTGATCGCCATTATCTACGAGAGCCGCCCCAATGTGACCAGCGATGCCGCTGCCCTTGCCATCAAGAGCGGCAATGCCTGTATCCTGCGCTGCGGCAAGGAGGCCTGGCGCAGTGCCAACGCTATCGTCACCGTTCTGCGGCAGGGCCTGAAAAAAGCCGGTCTGCCCGAGACAGCGGTCTGCCTGATCGAGGACACCACCCACGCTTCTGCCAATGCTCTGATGACCGCTGTAGGCTATGTGGATCTGCTGATCCCGCGCGGCGGTGCCGGGCTGATCCGTGCCTGCGTTCAGAACGCCAAGGTCCCCTGCATCCAGACCGGCACCGGCATCTGCCATGTGTACGTAGACGATACCGCCGATCTGGACAAAGCTCTGGACATCATCGAGAACGCCAAGGCCAGCCGCCCCAGCGTGTGCAACGCCGAGGAGGTGTGCCTTGTGCACTCTGCCATTGCCGGGGAGTTTCTTCCCCGTCTGGCCCAGCGGCTTGGCCCGGACCGCATTGCAAAGGGTCTGCACCCGGTGGAGCTGCGGCTGGATAAGCGCGCAGCCGCCATCATCTCCGGCACCCCTGCCGGAGAAAAGGACTTTGACACCGAATTTCTGGACTACATCCTCGCGGTCAAGGTCGTGGACAGCGTAGAGGAGGCCATCGGGCATATTGCTGAGCACTCCACCGGCCACAGCGAGGCCATCCTGACCCAGACACAGGCCCATGCCGACCTGTTCACTGCCGCAGTGGACAGCGCCGCCGTGTATGTGAACTGTTCCACCCGCTTTACGGATGGCGGTGAATTCGGCCTTGGGTGCGAAATGGGCATTTCCACCCAGAAACTCCACGCCCGCGGCCCCATGGGACTGGCCGAGCTGTGCAGCTACAAGTATATCATCCACGGCAATGGTCAGATCCGCTAAAGCCCGCTGAACCCACCTTTCCAGTGCGGAAATCGGGAGTGAGCGTTTTCTCCATAATATTCATAATTTAGAAACGAAACTGAAAAGTTTTTTCCGAAACAGGCTGGTGCGATTTGCGCCAGCCTGTATTTTTGTTTTATTCCCATGAAATGTTCTTTCAGTAAAGACAAAAGCTGAATTATGTTTTCAATCTGCCTTTCCTGTTCGCTCACTGATATGGATGATTGTATCCCAGTTTTCTGCACTTCTCACAAAGATATAGTCTTACTTTCTCCATTTTGTTTTGTAAAAAGTACAAGGCCCCCCTTGACAACCCCTATTTCGATGCGGTAAAACTATATTGGAAAACTTGATAACGATTTCACTTCATTTCACTTTCCAATGAGAAAGTTGTTCGTCACACACAACACTATACTTGGAACAAAGGAGAGAGCAATATGACGATCGCCATTCTTGCACACGATTCCCGCAAAGAGCTTGCACTGCAGTTCTGCACTGCTTACAGCGCCATTTTGTCCAAAAACACAGTCATTGCTACCGGCACCACCGGACGGATGCTGGCGCAGACTACCGGCCTGCCCGTGCACTGTTATCTCTCCGGGCGTTTGGGCGGTGTGCAGCAGATCACTTCCCGCATTGCGTGCGACGAAGTGGATCTGGTGTTGTTCTTCCGTGACCCGCTGAAAGCGGATGCCGCCAGCATCACCGAGCAGAATCTGCTCCGCCTGTGCGATATGCACAGCGTACCCATTGCCACCAACATTGCCACCGCCGAGGTCTTGCTGCGCGGTATGGATCAGGGCGACCTGGACTACCGCGAGGGGATGCATCCCGCTCTTGTGGAGCCCATGCCCACCGTGCAGCGCCACGCCGTGTGATGAATCGTGTATAGAGTATCGGGAAAGAGACAGCGCCGCAGGAAACTTCCTGCGGCGCTGTTGTTTTTTGTTTTGCTTTTATTTCAGTAAAGCCTGCAGCTTTTCCAGCCGGCGGACGGCTTCGTCCAGCACATCGGTGCCGCGGGCAAAGTGCATCCGGATCAGGTGGTTCACCGGCTCCCGGAAGAAGCTGGAGCCAGGCACAGCGGCCACGCCCACTTCCCGGATCATCCACTCACAGAACTGCAGGTCGGTCCAGCCCTTGAACTGGGGCAGCGCCAGAAAATCGGAAATATCGATCATCACAAAATAGGTGCCCTGCGGAACATTGTGCTTCAGCCCCACACGGTCCAGTCCGGCCAGAAAATGATCGCGTTTTTCGGTGTAAAGGGCCTGCAGCTCTTCGTAATAGCTGGCGGGCATCTCCAAACCGGCCACAGCGGCCTCCTGCAGGGGTGCAGCCGCACCCACAGTGAGGAAGTCGTGCACCTTGCGCGCGCCCTCAATGACCTCTGCGGGTCCGATCAGATAGCCCAGACGCCAGCCCGTGATGGAGTAAGTCTTGGAGAGCGAGTTGCAGGTGATGGTGTGCTCAAACATGCCGGGCAGGCTTGCCATGCAGATATGCTCTGCGGGCGCATAGATGATATGCTCGTACACCTCATCCGTCACCACAAAGGCATCGTACTGGATGGCCAGCTTTGCAATGGCTTCCAGCTCGTCGCGGCGGAACACCTTGCCGCAGGGATTGGAGGGGTTGCACAGGATCAGCGCCTTGGCACCCTCGGCAAAGCCCTTTTCGATCAGGCTGATGTCAAACTCATAGGTGGGCGGCACCAGCGGGATATAGATGGGTTCCGCGCCCGAAAGAATGGCATCGGCACCGTAGTTCTCGTAGAACGGTGAGAAGATCATCACCTTGTCGCCGGGGTTGCAGATGGTCATCATGGCGGCCATCATGGCCTCAGTGCCGCCGCAGGTCACGCAGATCTCGGTGTTGGGGTCTACTTCGTGGTGCAGGGCAGGGCTGGTCTTTTTTGCCAGCGCCTCGCGGAAGTTTTGCGCGCCAAAGGTCACAGCGTACTGGTGCGGGCCTTTGTAAGCTGTTTCGGCCAGAGCGTCCAGCAGCTGCTTCGGCGGGTCAAAATCCGGGAAGCCCTGCGAGAGGTTGATGGAGTCGTACTGATTGTTGATGCGGGTCATGCGGCGGATGACAGAATCCGTGAAGGTACCCACACGGTCACTTAAAACAGGCATGCGCTCTCCCCTTTTCAGCCCTTAAAATAAGCCTTCTGGATGGCCAGCAGCACGCCTGCACGGCTGGCAGCAAAGTTCAGACCGCCCTGCAGGTAGCAGGTGTACGGCTCACGCAGCGGGCCGTCGCAGGAAAGCTCGATGGTGCTGCCCTGTGTAAAGCTGCCGCTTGCCATGACCACCTCATCGGTATAGCCCGGCTCCGGAGAAGGTTCCGGGGCGGCATAGCTGTCCACGGGACTTGCAGCCTGAATACCCTGACAGAAGCCGATGAGCGCATCCGCAGTGCCTGCATCAAAGCAGGTGACGATATCGTTGTGGTCGTCGCAGTAGCGCGGCACTGGATTCTTGCCCAGCAGCTCCAGCATACACTGGGCGTAAATGGCGGTCTTGATGGCCTCGCACACCACGCCGGGCGCGTAGTAGAAGCCCAGATACATATCACGGGGCGTTTCCAGCGTGCAGCCCAGATCCTTGCCGAGACCGGGCGCATTCAGGCGGTAAGCGCACAGCTCCACAAGGTCTTTGCGGCCCGCAATGTAGCCGCCGGTGGGAGCGATGCCGCCGCCGGGGTTCTTGATCAGGCTGCCCACCACAAGGTCTGCGCCCATCTGACAGGGTTCCTGCGTCTGGGTGAACTCGCCGTAGCAGTTATCCACAAAAATAATGATGTCCGGGTTTGCGGCGCGGGCGGTATCCGCAATTTTTCGGATCGTTTCCAGATCAAAGGCATTGCGCTGCAGATAGCCGCGGCTGCGCTGGATGTGGCACACCTTTGCACCGGGGGCCTTTTGGGCGATCAGGTCATAATCCGGGGTGAAGTCGGCTTTCAGCGGAGCTTCATCGTACCGGATGCCGTAATCCATCAGGGTGCCGGTGCCCCTGCCCTTGCCGTCCAGACCGATCACACCTTCCAGCGTATCGTAGGGACGGCCGGTGGCAGCCAGTAGGGTGTCCCCTGCCCGCAGCAGGCCGAACAGCGCCACAGCCAGCGTGTGGGTGCCGCTCTGGAACTGGCTGCGCACGAGGGCATCCTCTGCGCCCATCACCTCGGCAAAGATCTGCTCCAGCTTTGCGCGACCGGTATCCCACAGGCCGTAGCCGGTGGTGCCCAGCATATCGGTGGAGGACATCTGGGTATCCGCAAAGGCTTTCAGCATTTTGAGCTGGTTAAAATCGCGGATCTCCTCCATATGGCGGAAGTAGGGCTGGCACAGCTCCATAGCCTTTTCGTCCAGCGCCAGAACTTCGGGTTTGTAATTGAAAAAGTGGTTCAGCATTGACATTATAACGGTTCCTTAATTTTATAGATTTTATAGAGCGCAGGCTTTCTGTCGGAATGACTCCTTCAGCCGCACTTCGTGCGCCAGCTCCCTCAGGGAGGGAGCTCCTGACGAAACCAGAACGTTTCACTTATGCAGAAAGCTTTTCCGTCCTGCCAAAGGCTCCCTCATTGAGGGAGCTGGCAAAACCGTCAGGTTTTGACTGAAGGAGTTTGTTCATATCTTGCATATTCCCCCAGCTTTTCAAAGCCAAGCCGGGTATAAAAGTGCACCCGCTCCGGGCTGCAGAGAAACACCGGGTGCTCCCCCTTGGCGGCAAGCTCGTTCGCCATCTGCACAATGAGCCGCCCGCCGATGCCCTTGCCCCGCAAAGGCTGGGCTGTCTGCCCGCAGGCCATGTAGGCCTGCCTGTTCGCAAGGGCATAGGCCCCTACCGTGCAGATCGTTTCACTCCCCTGCCGCAGCGCCCACACAAGGGCTTTGCCGCGGGTGCGCTTTGTGCAAAGCTCGGAGTAAAAGTCCTCCTGCTTTGCCGTATCCGCCGGGTAGAGCGCCCGTGCCACATCCATGGCAGAGGGTTCTCTGTCAAGGGTCAGTCCGGCCCAGAGCGTCTCGTCTGCAGCGGGCAGCGGCAGAGCCTTGCCGGGTGCAAGGCCGAATACAGTCAGCGTTTCAGCTTTGCACCACCCGGCAGGCGGTGGGCATTCGTTTTCGTCTAAAATGATGCTTTCACACCCGCAGAAAGCCAGAAAGCTGGCCAGCTCTTCCGGGTTTGCGTGCCCTGCTGCCCATGCGGTGCTGCCGCTGAGTTCCAGCGCCAGTGTAGGTCCTGCGTAGAATCGCCACGGCTGGCTTTTGCTAAAAAGGGCAAGATCCAGCGGCAGGGTCGCCCCCAGCACCCATTTCCCCCGGCAGGCATTTAAAAAGCGGGCGCGGTGGGCTTTTGTGCTGACCTGCGCGATCACTTCAGCTCGTTGACGATCTTCTTGAACTCGCGGCCGCGCACCTCAAAGTTGGGGTACAGGTCAAACGATGCGCTGGCCGGGGACAGGATGATGATGTCACCGGGCTTTGCGCAGGCACGGGCCAGCTCCACAGCGTGCTGCATGTTGTCGGCATGCTGGATGGGCAGCTCTGCTTCGTTGAAGTTCGGGTCCTCGCGCACAGCCTTTTCGATGCGGGGGCCGGTGGCACCCATCAGCACAAGGTTCTTCACGTGGGCCACCACTTCCGGTGCCAGCGGCTCATAAGGAATGTGCTTGTCGTAGCCGCCAGCAATCAGAATGACCTTCTGGTTAAAGCTGCGCAGACCGGCAATGGTGCGCGTCGGGCTGGTGCCGATGGAGTCGTTGTAGTACAGCACGCCGTCCAGCGTGCGCACCGGCTCAATGCGGTGCTCCACACCGGTAAAGGTGCTGCCCACCTTCTGGATGGCTTCCACGGGCACCTCGCCCCACACGGCAGCAGCAGCAGCCAGCAGGTTTTCAATGTTGTGCAGGCCGCGCAGCTTCACGTCCTTCTGGGCCAGGAAGGGGGTCACAACGCCATCCTCGGCCATGCAGAGCATGTTGTCCTCCTTGCGCAGGAAGGCACCGTTGTCGGTATCGTGCAGGCGGGTGAACCACACCTGCTTGCCCTTGCAGTCGGACTGCATGGAACGGCTGATCTCGTTCTCATAGCCCAGCACAGCGCGGCAGGGCTGCTTCTGGTACAGCAGGATGTTGCGCTTGGCATCAATGTACTCCTGCATGTTTTTGTGGTGGTCCAGATGGTTGGGGGTGACATTGGTCACCACGGCAATGTTGGGGCTGGAATGCATGCTGATGAGCTGGAAGCTGGAAAGCTCCACCACAGCCACATCATCGGGAGCCACCTCGGGCAGCATGGGCAGCAGAGCTGCGCCGATGTTGCCGCCCAGATGCACCTTGCGGCCTGCGGCCTCGTAGAACTTGGAGATCAGGGTGGTGGTGGTGGTCTTGCCGTCGGAGCCGGTCACGGCTACGATCTCGCAGGGGCAGAAGTCGAAGAACAGCTCCACCTCACTGGTGACCATGGTGCCTGCGGCCATGGCATCCTGCAGGGGCTTTTCAAAGTAGCCCACAAAGCCCGGGGTGCGCATGATGATATCCTGACCCTTGAAGCCATCCAGATAGTTTTCGCCCAGGCTCAGGTCGATGCCCAGCTCCTTGATGGTGGCAGCGTAATCGCCAAAGTCCTCCACGCTCTTTTTCTGGTCGCACAGGGTCACATGGGCACCCAGCTCCACAAACTCCTTGATCAGGGTCTTGTGGCTGACACCGGCACCAATGAAGGCCACTTTTTTGCCTTTGATGAGTTCCATCAGTTTCTGCTGATCCTTCTGCATAAAAACAGTTCCTCCTCCATAATATCGTATTCAGAACGCACCTCAAAACGGGTGCAGAGATGTTTCGCTGTACCATTATAGTCCATTTAGCCGCAATTGGCAACGGAAAAACGCCCTTTTTGCCCCAAAAAGCAAGGTAAATTCACAATTCTGCAATTGTATTTTGCCGCTGTTTCTGCTACACTTGTCGAAGTAGAGTGTTTTTTGTATACAAGAAGCCTTTTTTTCGCAAATACCATAGAATGAGGTCATCCCCTTGAAACAGTTCTTCCGTATTACCGCAGCAGTGCTTGTTGCTGCGTTCCTGCTTGCGCTCACCGGCTGCGGCAGCAGTTCCAGTGCGCCAAGCTTTACATGGTTCGTGGATACCATTCCCGCAAACCTTGACCCGCAGGTGGCTTCTGCTGCCCCGGACGTGATCGCCTGCGAGAACCTTTACAGCGGGCTTGTCCGCAAAAAAGCGGATGGCGAGATCGTGCCCGATCTGTCCGAGAGTTGGACGATCTCCTCCGATGGCAAGACCTACACCTTCCAGATCAAGGACGGCCTGACCTACAAGGCCGTCAAGGGCGCTTCCACGGATCACACCATCACTGCCGAGGACTTTGTGTTTGCATTTCGGCGCATATTCCAGCCGCAGACAAATTCCCCTTATGCCGTGGAGTTTGCCGCCCTTGAGAACAGTGCTGCCGTGCTGGCTGGCACAGCCGATGCCAGCACGCTGGGCGTTTCGGCCGCCGGCCCGCTGACGCTGGTGTTCCGCCTGAGTGAAAAGGACGACAACTTCCTTGCCAAGCTCACCCTGCCCGGTGCCATGCCCTGCGATGAAGCATTTTTTGAGAGCACCCGCGGCACCTACGGCCTGACCGCCAAGACCACCCTTTCCAGCGGCAGCTTCTATCTTTACAACTGGACGGCCAGCGGCCTGTTCCTGCACCGGGATGTCTCCTCCCCCATGATCGGCAGCCTGCGTCTGGTGCAGAACACCGGCAGCACCGGCAAGAGCGCCGCCCAGCTCATTGCAGACGAAAAATGCTCCGCCGCGCTGGACGACACCGGTGAGGATACCTCGCTGCAGTCGGTGGATTACTCCGACACCACCTGGGCACTGCTGTTCAACAGCGCCGAAGATTCTGTGTTTGCCGATCAGGAACTGCGGCAGGCGCTTGCCGGCATCGCCCGGGAGAATGTGGATGTGCCCTCTTCCGGTCTGTACACTGCTGCCGAGGGTCTTGTGCCCACCGGCCTTTCCGTGGACGGCATCGATTACCGCAAGTCTGCCAGGAACCCGCTGCCCACCATCACCGACCCCCGTACATTGTACCTGAATGCACGGCAGGGCATGGCCAGCTCGGATTTTTCCGGCGTGACCATCCTGCTGCCGAAGGAAGCCGGCCTGACCGAACTGGCCGAGCAGATCAACGGCGCATGGCAGAAGGACTGCTCCCTTTTCTTCTCAGTGGAAGAGGTTCCGCAGGAGGAGTTCGACAAACGCCTTGCAGCGGGCAGCTACACCATTGCGCTGGCTCCCATCCGCGCCGAAGGCGGCAGCGTATACCAGATGCTGCAGCAGTTCACGGCCGAGGGCGGCGGCCTGACCGGCTGGTCCGACCCCATCTATTCTCAGCGTCTGGCCGAGAGTGCCCAGCAGACCGGCAACGCCCGCTGTGCCCTGCTGGCCGATTGTGAGCGCCAGCTGCTGGAAGGCTGCGCCGTGGTGCCGCTGCTGGGCCAGAACAGGCGTCTGCTGGTGGCGGACGGCATCACCGGCCTTGTGTTCGACCCCTTCACGCCGGTGCTGGACCTGACCGATGCCCAGAAAAACTGACATTCTCCGGCCCTTGACAATCCCGTCCCTCTTTGCTACAATAAATGAGCAACTTGCAGGGTTAGCTCATCCGGTAGAGCGGCTGCTTCCCAAGCAGCAGGCGGCGGGTTCGGGTCCCGTACCCTGCTCCAAAAACAAACGGCAAACCGTGGAATATCGGTTTGCCGTTTTTGCTTACAGCCGCTCCCTGCAAAATACGAAAGGACTCTGCCATGATCTTTGTTCCCCTGCTGCATTACTTCAAATGCAAAAATTCCTACAGCGGCAACGAATACGGCCTGCGATACCGGATGATCCCCGGCAAGCGCACCGTGCCGGACCCGGACGGCGGCGAGGGTGCCGCAAAGGAGGAAAGCATCCTCACCGTGGACTACTGGCCGGACCCCTGGACCATTGAAAAGACCGACCCTGCCCTGCGGGTGCAGAAGGTGTTTCCGCTCACCGATGAGGGCCGGGAGGCCACAGCCGCTTTTTTGCAGGACGCGTTCAATGCCGATCCTGACCGCTGGAAAAACTGCCCCAGCATGATGGACAGCGACCCGTGGGAGCCGCCTGCTGCCGAAGCCGAGCCGGACAAGCCGAAGGAATAAAACATGATCTATCGTTTAAAAGAACTCAAGGGCGATACCATTGCAGTGCCGCAGCTGGTGTTTTCCAAACTGGGCATCGCCGAAGAATACAATGTGCGCGTGGCTCTGTATGTGCTGGCGACCGGCATCACCGACCCGGACAAGATCTGTGCCGACCTCAAGCTGCGCAGCCGCATCAGCGCCGAGAGCGCCCTCTCCTTCTGGGCAGGCGCTGGCCTGCTGGAGCGGTACGAAGAGAACGCTGCACCGGGCGAGGAACCCAGCGCCCCCGCACCCATGACCTGGGCCGAGATTGCTGCGGCCAGCCGCACCGACCCCATGATCTCCAGCCTGATCGACTGCGCACAGACCGGCTTTGCCCGTCCGCTGACCCACAGGGAGATGGAAAAGCTGGTCAACCTTTATATGCAGGAGGGCTTTGCGCCGGAGACCGTGATGCTGTGCACCGCCTACGTTGCCAGCACCGGCCGCAGCACCATGGCCGCCGTAGTGCATGAGCTGAAGGTGTGGCGCACCGAGGGCGTGGAGACCGGTGAGCAGGCCGATGCCCACCTCAAACTGCTGGCACTGCGCCAGAGCCGCGAGCAGTATGTCAGCGGCCTTCTGAACATCCCGGAAAGCGAGCTGACCCTTGGCGGGCGCAAGGCCATTGCACGCTGGTACGAGGTTTACGGCTACGACGATGCCATGGTGCAGGAAGCTGCCGTGCAGGCCGGGGCCAAGCGCGACCTGTGGTACTGGAACAGTATCCTCAAAACATGGAACGCCAAGGGCCTGCGCACCGTGCACGATGTGCGCAGCCCGGTGGCCATTGCGGGTGCCAGCCGGAACCTCCGGGTAGACCGCGAAGCCCCCAGCGGCAACGATTTCCTCAAGAACGCTGCCCGCCGCCGTCCGTTGAAAAAGAAGCCGGAATAAGGAGGAGCCATGCGTACCAAAAACGAACTGTATCAGGAAGCCCTGCGCACCGTCGCCCGCCGTC
>ERZ780144.1647-NODE-1647-length-22712-cov-22.993468_pt1 | contig 22712 bp, 17 predicted proteins | sample MGYA00511380_ERZ780144 | MGnify/ENA primary metagenome ERZ780144 (study PRJEB29588, sample SAMEA1965858) | human gut metagenome | biome: human gut; feature: human-associated habitat; material: faeces | place: Denmark | collected 2008/2010 ... | reverse complement strand
CCCTTGCCGGGTAGGTTGCTAAGCCTACATTTACTATATGCCCTTATGGGCGCAGTACCACGTGGTCGAGGACCCCGCCTTTGCGGTACCCTACGTGACGGGCCCCGAGTACCAGCTCATCGACAACGACGGCTGGGAGGAGCAGAATGCCCCGACGCGCCTCGAACCGTGGCAGCGCCTCGGCGTGGACTACGCCATGCACCTGCCCGATCCCGACTCGCTCTTTGTCAATCCGCAGGGCGAGTGGAACTCGTCGCGCATCGTCTGCGACAACGGCCATGTCGAGCACTGGCTCAACGGACACAAGATCCTGGAGTTCGAGGCCTGGACCGACGACTGGTTCGCGCGCCGCAACAGCGGCAAGTGGGCCGGGGCACCCGAGTACGGACTGGCGCACCGCGGGGTCATCTGCCTGCAGGACCACGGCTATCCGGCCTCGTTCCGCAACCTGAAGATCAAGGAGCTGCCCCGCCGTGCCGGGCGTGAGGTCGAGCTCTTCAACGGCCGCGACCTCACGGGCTGGGAGGTCTACGGCACCGAGAAGTGGTATGTCGACGACGCCGGCAACCTCGTCTGCGAGAGCGGACCCGACCGGGAGTACGGCTACCTCGCCACGCGCGAATACTACGACGACTTCGACCTGACGCTCGAATTCCGGCAGCTGGCCAACGGCAATTCGGGGGTCTTCTTCCGCTCGTTCGTCGAGCCGCCCGTGAAGATCCACGGCTGGCAGTGCGAGGTGGCGCCGAAGAACAACGACACGGCCGGCATCTACGAGTCCTACGGGCGCGGCTGGCTGGTGCAGATCCCCGACGAGAAGGAGTCGGTGCTCCGCGAAGGGGAGTGGAACACGCTGCGCCTGAAGGTGCAGGGCGACCGCGTGCAGACGTGGCTCAACGACGTACCGATGGCCGATCTGACCGACGCGAAGATCGGCGCGGCGCAGGGACGCATCGCCCTGCAGATTCACGACGGAGGCGGCATCAAGGTCCTCTGGCGCAACATCCGATTGAAAACACTGTAAACCAACAACTGATATGACATCCCGCAGAAACTTCCTGAAAACGCTGGGCGGCATGGCGCTGTTGACCGTCGTCCCGCGCCACGTGCTCGGCGGCCCGAACTTCATCGCCCCGAGCGACCAGCTCACCAAGGGCATCATCGGCATGGGCGGCATCGGCAAGAGCAGCTACCACTTCACCAGCACCAAGGAGTGCCGGCTGGTGGCGGTGTGCGACGTCGACCGCCGTCACCTCGAAAGCGGCATCGAGCTGGGCAAGCAGAAGTTCGGTGAGACCCTGCAGGCCTACACCGACTTCCGCGACCTGATCGCCGACCCGAACATCGACATCGTCCACATCGCCACGCCGCCGCACTGGCACGGCATCATGGCCGTCGAGGCGGCGCGCGCCGGCAAGGACATCTGGTGCGAGAAGCCCATGACGCGCACCATCGGCGAGAGCAAGCGCGTCGTCGAGGCCGTGCGGCGCAACAACCGCATCTTCCGGCTCAACACGTGGTTCCGCTTCACGGACACCTTCTACGGACTGGGCACGACCGTCGAGCCGCTGAAGAAACTCATCGACAGCGGGCTGCTGGGCTGGCCGCTCAAGGTGACGATCTCCGGCGCCACGGGCTTCACGTGGAAATTCTTCTGGATCGGCCGCGACCACCTCGACCCCGAGCCCGTACCTGCGGAGCTCGACTACGACATGTGGCTCGGTCCGGCCCCCTGGAAGCCCTACAACGCCCACCGCGTGCACCAGACCTTCCGCGGCTACTGGGACTACGACGGCGGCGGCCTGACCGACATGGGCCAGCACTACATGGACCCGGTGCAGTACCTGCTGGGCAAGGACGACACCTCGCCCGTGAAGATCGAGGTCGACGCCCCCGAGCAGCATTACGACGCCGTGGGCATCTGGCGCAAGATCGTCTACACGTATGAGGACGGCTGCCAGATCGTCCTCGAGGGCGAGGGCTACGAGACGCTCGGCAAGGTGCCCTACATCGAGGGCCCGGGCGGCAAGGTCTACCGCGGCTTTGAGTGCACGATCCCGAACGTCATGGAGAAGATCTCCGAGATGCCCGATCCCGAACCGCAGAACACCGACTTCCTGGAGTGCGTGCGCACGCGGCGCCGCTTCGCGCTCGACGAGCGCATCGGCCACCGCAGCTGCACGCTGGTCAACCTCGGCGCCTGCGCCCTGCGGCTGAACCGCACGCTGCACTTCGATCCCGAGACGCAGCTCTTCGTCGGGGACGATGCCGCCAACCGCCTCATCGACCAGCCCATGCGTGGTCCGTGGCATATCTGATAACCTGCAAAAACGATACGCAAAGATGAAAAAGATAGTTGCAATCTGGCTGTTGGCGCTGCTGCCGCTGTTCGGCATCGCCCAGCCGCTCGATGCGCGGCAGCGCACGGCCGAGACGATCGTGGCGGATGCCCTGGCGCAGCTGCCCGTCTCGACGCCCGCCCTCTTCGACGAGGTGATGGGCGAAATCGCCGCCACCGGCAGCCGGGGCGTCGAAATGGTGGCTTCGATGTTCGTCCCGGCCGCCGAAGGCAAGAACACGACCCTCGAATACGCCCTCAACGGCGTGGTTTGCTACGCTTCGGCGCCCGGGCGCGAGGCGCTGCTGCCCGAGATCCGCAAGGGGCTCGTCGCAGCCCTCGCCCAGGAGGGTGATACGGCCAAGCGGAGTTTCCTCATCTCGCAGCTGCAGCTCTGTGGTACGGCCGAAGAGGCTGCGGCGCTGCTCCCGGCGCTGGACGACCCCGCCCTGGCGGACGATGCCCTGCGGGCGCTGGTCTCGATACCCGGGACGGAGGAGCTACTCCTTTCGCTTGCCCGGCAGGAGGGACTGACCACGGCGCGCCGCTGCGCCCTTGCGCGCGCCTTTGCCGACAAGGGTACGGCTGCGGCCGAACCCGTGCTGACGGCGTGGGCGGCCGGTGCCGATGAGGAACTGAAGGCGGCGCTCTGGCCGGCGCTGGCACGCTGCGGCACGGCCTCGTCGCTGCGCCTGCTCGGCGAGGCGGCTGCGGCGGTCGGCTATGCGGCCGAACCCACCGAAGCGACGGAGTCCTACCTCGTGCTGCTGGAGCGGTGTGCCGCGGCCGGCGACGCGAAGCCTGTCGCAAAGGCCGCGCGGAAGCTGCTCGCCTGCGACCGCCAGTATGTGCGCGGTGCCGCGCTGCGGCTGCTCGTGCTGACGCAGGGCGTGCGGAAGTCGATGCCGCTGGTGCTGAAGGCCATCGGCGAGGGCCCGGCCGAGTACCGCTTTGCGGCGCTTGACGTGCTGGGGACCGGTGACGACGAGCTCTTTGCCCGGCTGACGGCCGCCATGCCGCGCTGGAATGCCGAGGCGCAGGCCGCCCTGCTCCGCTGGCTGGGTGAACGTCACGCCGCGTCGCAGCGCGACGTGATTGCCCGCTCCATCGCTTCGCCCGATCTGGAGATTGCCGCCGCGGCGATCGACGCCGCAACGCACATCGACGACGAGCTGACGCTCACGGCCCTGGTCGGCGCCCTGGAGGGCCCGCTCTCCGCCAAGGCCGAGGCGGCGCTGCTGCACTTCAACGGAAAGATCGACGGGCGGATGGAGGGGCTGCTGCACCGCGACGAGCCGCAGGTGCTCGTCGCCGCCCTGCGCCTGACCGGGGCGCGCCGCCTGACGGCATGCGCCGACCGGGTCTTTGAACTGCTCGATGCCCCGCAGCCGGAGGTGGCCGATGCCGCCTGCGCAACCCTGGCACAGGTCGCCCGTCCGGGCGATGCCGGACGCATCGCCGCGATGCTCGATACGGCCGACGCAACCCGTGTGGGTGGCCTGCAGGAGGCGCTGCATGCGGCGCTGCTGCCGCTCTCCGCCGAGGAGCGCTGCGCCCGGATCGAGGCCTTCCTGGAGGCGTCGCCGGCCGGGGAGCGCTACTACCCGGTGCTGGCGCGGACCGATACGTCGCAGGCCGTCGCACGACTGCTTGAGCGCTTCCGTGCCGACGGCAGCGAAGCGGCCTTCGACGCCCTGCTGCTGGTCAACACCCCGCAGATGATCGACACGCTCTACGCCCTTGCCGCGGAGCATCCCGCACTGGCCGACCGGGCGCTCGGACGCTATGCCGAGCTGACGGCCCGCTTCCGGACCACCCCCGTGCGGCTCTATCAGCAGACGCGCCGGGCCCTTGCTCTGGAGGCTTCGGATGCGACTCGCAGCCGCCTGCTGACGAACCTGCTCGATGTGCAGGCCTATCCCGCCCTGGTGCTGGCCGTCTCGTACCTTGAGAACGAGGGGACGGCTGCGGCCGCTGCGGCCGTGGTGAAGAACCTCGTGGCGAAGAGCAGCCCGATGCCGGGCGGTGCCGACATCCGCGCAGCGCTCGAGAAGGCCCGCGAGGTCTATCGCAAGCTGGCGCAGTCGGATGCCGATGCCGGATATGCCGTCGACGAGATCACCGGCCTGCTGGGCCGCCTGCCCGAGACGGGCTTCGTGGCGCTGCCGACCGATCCCGCTCAGTGGCAGCCCGTGGCCGACAGCCCGGCTTCCGGGCGGAAGCTCTCTGCGGCCGCTGCCGCGAAGCTGCGCCGGAGTGCCGAAACGGCTTTGCGTGAGAACTGGACCGGACGGGACGGCATGCTGCTCTATGCGGGCAAGAGCGCCTCGACGATTGCGCTGGAGACGCCCCGGGAGAACTTCGAACTCTGGCTCGAGTGGCGCTCGCAGGGTGAAGCGGGCCTTGGCGTGCGCTCCCTGCCGCTGGTACGCCTGGGCGGCGCCGGCACGACGGTGCGCACGGCCGATGGCTTCGTGCAGGATGTCCCCGCCTCGGACAATGCCGCCGGTGAGTGGAACACGCTCTACGTGAAGGTCTCCGACGACCGCATCACCGTGGTGGAGAACGGCGTGACGGTCGTTGAGAACCGCACGATGGAAAATCTGCGCGAGCCCGGCATGCCGGTTGATGTGACGGGCACGGTCTGGATCGCGGGTCTCGGCTCGCCGGTCGAGCTGCGCGACATGTGGCTGCGCGAGCTGCCCTCGACCCCGCTTTACGAACTCTCGGAGGAGGAGCGCGCCGAAGGCTTCGAGCTGCTCTTCGACGGCCGTTCGCTGCACAAGTGGACGGGCAACAAGGTCAACTACGTGCCGCTCGACGGGACGATCGACGTCACGGCCTCCTACGGCGGCGGTGGCAACCTCTACACGAAGAAGGAGTACGGCGACTTCATCCTGCGCTTCGAGTTCCGTTTCCTGCACGAGGCGGTCAACAACGGCATCGGCATCCGCACGCCGATGGGTGTCGACGCCGCGTTCGACGGCATGGAGATTCAGGTGCTGGACCACGACGCCCCGATCTACCGCGACCTGCACGCCTATCAGCAGCACGGTTCGGTCTACGGCGTGATCGCGGCCAAGCGCGTCGTCTTCCCGCCGCTGGGCGAGTGGAACGTCGAGGAGATCCGGGCCGTGGGCGACCACATCACGGTGACGGTCAACGGCGAGGTGATTCTCGACGGCAACATCCGCGAGGCGTGCCAGGGCCATGCCGTGGCACCCGACGGCGGAACGGAGAACCCCTACATGATCGACCACCGCAACCACCCGGGCCTTTTCAACAAGCGGGGCCACATCGCCTTCTGCGGTCACGGAGCGGGCATCCAGTTCCGCCGCGTGCGCATCCTGGACCTCTCGCCCGAGGCCGACGCGAAATAGACGGACGGGGCTGCCCGGAAAAGGAGCCCGGGACAGCCCCCGTTTTTTTGCAGTGCGGTGAAAAGTTCCTATCTTTACCAAGTCAAACTTAACTTTTGCAAACCATGTTCATTCCCTGTGCAATCGGATACGGCCAGATTCTGATTATCGTTTTCGTGGTGCTGCTGCTCTTCGGCGGCCGGAAGATTCCCGAGCTGATGCGCGGACTGGGCCGCGGCGTCAAGGAGTTCAAGGATGCCATGAACACGGACTATTCGGCCGAGGAGCGGAAGAAGGACTCCGCGCAGAAGTCGGACAACGAGACCCCCTCGGCCCGGGAGTAAGCCTCGCGGGGCGTCCGCCCCGCCGTGCGAACCGAGTGAAAAGCGTGTGAAATGGCTGACAGACGGATCGAATCCTCCGACGTGGAGATGAGCTTCTGGGACCATCTCGCGGCGCTGCGCCCCCATCTGGTGCGCAGTGCCGTGGCCGTGGTCGTTGTGGCCGTCGTGGCCTTCCTCTCGAAGCATTTTCTGATCGAGACGGTGTTGTTCGGCCCCAAGAGCGCCGACTTCCCGACCAACCGCCTGCTGCTGGCCGCCGGGCATGCGCTCGCCGACCTGTGCGCGTGGATCAACTCCTGGTCGGGGCTCTCCCTGAGCGTCAATACGGAGGCCTTCGACGTCGCGAACCTCGATTTCCGCGTCATCAACACGCAGATGGCCGGGCAGTTCAACCTCCACATGAAGGTCTCGATGATCTCGGGGCTCGTGCTGGCCATGCCCTACGTGCTGTGGGAGTTCTGGCGCTTCGTGCGCCCGGCGCTCACGCCCCGCGAAATCGCCGCCACGCACCGCTTCGTCTTCTGGGCCTCGACCTTCTTCTTCGCCGGGCTGCTGTTCGGCTATTTCGTACTGGTGCCCCTCTCGGTGAGCTTCTTCATCAACTACCAGGCGAGCCCCTCGATCGTCAACATGATCGACGTCGGGCAGTACCTCTCGACGGTGATCGTCGCCTCGGTCGCCTCGGCGCTGGTCTTCCAGCTGCCGCTGCTGATCTACTTCCTGACCCGCATGGGGCTGATCTCTTCGGCCTTTCTGAAGCGCTACCGCCGCCACGCCTTCGTGGTGCTGCTCGTCATCGCGGCGATCATCACGCCGCCCGACATCTTCAGCCTCGTGCTGGTCATCATTCCGCTCTACGGACTCTATGAATTGAGCATCCGCCTCTCGGCCCGCATCGAACGCCATCAGGCGGCCGCGGGCCACAACGAGTAACAGAGACTTCATGAACAACGAATCATTCGGTTCCGCGCCGGTACGGGTCATCGTCATCGGCGCCGGAAACCGTGCACGGAAATACCTCGAATACGCACGCCGCTTCCCGGAGCGGCTGCGGCCGGTAGCCGTCGCCGAGCTCAACGGCCAGCGCCGCCGGAGCCTGGCGCGGGAGTTCTCGCTGCCCGCCGCGGCCTGCTTCGCCCGCTACGAAGAGCTCTTCGCCGCGGGGATCGACGCCGACATGGTGCTCGTGACGACACCCGACGCCGTGCATTACGACCCGGCCGTGCGGGCCATCCGGGCGGGATACCACGTGCTGCTCGAAAAACCCATCGCGCAGCGGTGGGACGAGTGCCTCGAAATTGCGCGCCTGGCCCGTGAGCACGGGGTGCTGGTGGGCGTCTGCCACGTGCTGCGCTACCACCCCTACTTCACGAAGATCAGGCAGCTGGTCGCCTCGGGCGAGCTGGGCGAGATCGTCTCGGTCAACCACACGGTCTGCGTGGGGCTGGACCGTATGCTGCACAGCTACGTGCGCGGCGTCTTCCGCCGGGCGCAGGAGGCGAATCCCATCCTGCTGGCCAAGTGCTGCCACGACATCGACTTTCTGCTGTGGCTGACCCAAAAGCGGTGCCGGCGGCTCTCGTTGTTCGGCGCCCTGCGCTGGTTCCGCGAGGCGAATGCCCCGGCGGGGAGCACGGAGCGCTGCATCGACTGCCCCGTCGAGCCGACCTGCCCCTTCTCGGCCCGCGACCTCTACTATGTGCGCCGCGACTGGGTCGGCAATTTCGACATTCCCGAGGGCGGAACGCTCGACGACGCCATCCTGCGCGAACTCCGCACGGGCCCTTACGGGCGGTGCGCCTTCCGCTGCGACAACGACGTGGCGGACCACCAGATCGTGGCCCTCGAGATGGAGGATCGCTCGACGATCAGCCTGACGATGGATGCCTTCACGAAGGATGATTTCCGCAAGACCTGCATCCGCCTGACGGGCGGCGAGATCGACGGCGACGAGCGCCGGCTGCGCGTGCGGCGCTTCCGCTCGGGCGACGAGCGCATCTACGACTTTTCGGAGGTGCTCGGACAGCCGTTCCACGCCGGGGCCGACCTGCGGCTGCTCGAGGATTTCCTGCTGTCGGTGCGCGATCCGTCGCATCCGCTGCGTGTGGGGATCGACGACGCGCTGGAGAGCCACCGTATCTGCTACGCCGCCGAGGAGAGCCGCCTCACGGGCCGCACGGTCGAGCTGCGGCCGGAAGAGCGGTAACGGCCTTTACTTCGGAAACAAAAGAGCGGCGGACCCGTCAGGGTCCGCCGCTCTTTTCGTATCGGGTTATGTTGACTGTCCGGCTCTTCTACCCCCCCCCGGGTCAGAACTCCGAGGTGAAGTGGAAGCGGATGTCCTTGAAGTTCTCCTGCGCGAGGGCCAGGGCGTAGCTCGTGTCGGCGAGGAAGACGTCGCGGCCGTGCTTGTCGACGGCCATGTTGGTGTGCTTGCGGCGCTTGAAGTCGGCCAGCTGGGCGGCGTTGTCGCTCTCGATCCAGCAGGCCTTGTAGATCGAGATCGGCTCCCAGCGGCACGAGGCGTTGTACTCGTGCTCGAGGCGGTACTGGATGACCTCGAACTGCAGGGCTCCCACCGTGCCGATGATCTTGCGGCCGTTCAGGGCGCTGGTGAAGAGCTGCGCCACCCCCTCGTCCATGAGTTGGTCGATGCCCTTGGCCAGCTGCTTGAACTTCATCGGGTCGGCGTTCTCGATGTAGCGGAACTGCTCGGGCGCGAACGACGGAATGCCCGTGAAGCGGAGCTTTTCGCCCTCGGTGAAGGTGTCGCCGATCTTGAAGTTGCCCGTGTCGTGCAGGCCCACGATGTCGCCCGGATAGGCGACGTCGATCACCGACTTCTTCTCGGCCATGAAGGCCGTCGGCGAGGAGAACTTCATCTGCTTGCCGCTGCGCACGTGCAGGTAGTTCTTGTTGCGCTCGAAGATGCCCGAACAGATCTTCAGGAAGGCGATGCGGTCGCGGTGGTTCGGGTCCATGTTGGCGTGGATCTTGAAGACGAAGCCGGTCATCTTCGGCTCCGCGGGCTCCACCGTGCGTGTCTCGGTCTGCGAGGGGCGCGGCGAGGGGGCGATGCGGATGAAGCATTCGAGCAGCTCGCGCACGCCGAAGTTGTTGACCGCCGAGCCGAAGAAGACCGGGGCCACCTCGCCCCGCAGGTAGGCGTCGCGGTCGAACGGGTCGTAGACCCCCTCGACGAGTTCGATGTCGGCGCGCAGCTGCGCGGCATAGCGCTCGCCGATCCGCGCGTCGAGCTCCTTCGAGGCGAGGTCGGCGATCTCGACCGTCGAGGCGTCGGCCGTGAGTTTCTCGTCCGAGGTGAAGAGCGAGAGGTTGTGCTCGTAGATGTTGTAGACGCCCTTGAACGTCGGGCCGTTCGAGATGGGGAACGAGAGGGGCCGCACGCGGATGTGCAGCTCCTTCTCGACTTCGTCCAGCAGATCGAAGGGCTCCTTCGCGGGGCGGTCCAGCTTGTTGATGAAGACGATGACCGGCGTCTGGCGCATGCGGCACACCTCCATGAGCTTGCGCGTCTGCGTCTCGACGCCCTTGGCGCCGTCGATGACGATGATGACCGAGTCGACGGCCGTCAGCGTGCGGTAGGTGTCCTCGGCGAAGTCCTCGTGTCCCGGCGTGTCGAGGATGTTGATCTTCACCCCCTCGTATTCAAATCCCATGACGGCCGTGGCCACCGAGATGCCGCGCTGCCGCTCGATCTCCATGAAGTCCGACGTGGCGCCTTTCTTGATCTTGTTGCTCTTGACGGCTCCGGCCACGTGGATGGCGCCGCCGAAGAGCAGCAGCTTCTCCGTCAGCGTGGTTTTGCCCGCATCGGGGTGGGCGATGACGGCGAAGGTCCGCCGGCGTGTGATCTCTTCCTGTAGGGTCATGTATCGTTATTTGTCTTTCGGATAGTCGACGTTGTAGTGGCAGCCCACCGACTCCTTGAGCTCGCGGCCCTGCTTGATGACCAGGTAGGCCACGGCGATCATGTTGCGCAGCTCGCACAGCTCGCGGTTGGGTTTGGTCTTGGAGTAGAGCTCCTCGGTCTCCTCGAAGAGGATCGACAGGCGCCGCATGGCGCGCTTGAGCGAGAGGTTCGAGCGCACGATGCCCACGTAGTTGGACATGATCTGCTGCACCTCGCGCTTCGACTGGATGAGCATGAGCATCTCCTCGGTGTGCTGCGTCCCCTCGAAGTCCCAGTCGGGAATGCCCTCCTGGAAGTCGACCTTGTCGATCAGGCCGGCCGTGTGGCGGGCGGCCTGGTCGGCGTAGACCACGGCCTCGATGAGCGAGTTGGAGGCCAGGCGGTTGGCGCCGTGCAGCCCCGTGCAGGAGGTCTCGCCCAGGGCGTAGAGGCGGCGGATCGAGGTCTCGCCGTCGGTCGTGACCTTCACGCCGCCGCAGCAGTAGTGCGCCGCGGGGGTGACGGGAATCCAGTCCTTCGTGATGTCGATGCCGATCGAGAGGCACTTCTCGTAGATGTTCGGGAAGTGGCTGCGCACGGAGTCGGCATCCTTGTGCGTGACGTCGAGGTAGACGAAGTCCTCGCCGCGGCGCGTCATCTCGCGGTAGATCGCGCGGGCCACGACGTCGCGCGGCGCCAGCGACTTCATCGGGTGGTACTTGTCCATGAACTCCTCGCCCGACTGCAGGCGCAGGATGGCCCCGAAGCCGCGCATGGCCTCCGTGATGAGGAAGTTGGGCTTCTCGCCCGGGTTGTAGAGCGTCGTGGGGTGGAACTGGATGAATTCCATGTTCTCGGTGATGGCCTTGGCGCGGTGGCACATGGCGATGCCGTCGCCCGTGGCGACGACCGGATTCGAGGTCGACGAGTAGATGTTGCCGCAGCCGCCCGTGGCCACGATGGTGAACTTCGCGAGCATCGTCTCGATCTCGTTGGTCTGCTCGTTGAGGACGTAGGCGCCGAAGCAGGTCAGCCCCCGCGTGTGGCGCGTGACGAACTCGCCCAGGTGGTGCTGCGTCAGCAGGTCGATGGCGAAGTGGTGCTCCAGCACGGTGATGTTGGGGTGCTGGCGCACCGATTCGACGAGCGCCCGTTCGATCTCGGCGCCCGTGAGGTCCTCGTGGTGGAGGATGCGGTGTTCGGAGTGGCCGCCCTCGCGGTTAAGCTCGAAACGTCCGTCGGGGGTCTTGTCGAAGCGCGTGCCCCAGGCGATGAGGTCGCGGATGAGCTCCGGCGCGCGGCGCACGACCAGCTCGACGGCCTTCCGGTCACATTTGCCGGCGCCGCAGACGAGCGTGTCCTCGATGTGTTTCTCGAAGGTGTCGGGGGCATACGTCACCGAGCAGATGCCGCCCTGCGCATAGTTGGTGTTGCACTCCTTCATCTCGCCCTTGGTGACGATCGTGACGTGTCCGTGGGCTGCGGCCTTGAGTGCGAACGACAGGCCTGCCGCGCCCGAGCCGATGACCAGAAAGTCGGTTTTCATAGTTTTTCCAGTGACAGAGACGACTTTTGCGGCCCATGCGAACCTTCGGCCGTCCCCGATCCGGGCCCCGTCTCTGCCATCTCTTTAGCGGGCGTGCGCCCCGGTTCCGGATCGGAAGTTGCGTCGGGTCTTCCTGGCGGCGGACCGCAGCGGATCCGCTTCCGCGGCCCCGGCGGGACCGGATGCGGGGACCCTTTTCGGGTTGTTTTTCTCGCAGGCGCAGGAAGATGCGCCGCAAAGGTACGAAAAAAAGCCCGATTTGCCGATACGTGCGGATGAAAAAAGCACCGTCCGGGGCGGGGCGGTGCTTTGTGCGGGGTGTCGTCGCCGGATCAGGGCTTCCCGTCGGCTGCGGGGGAGGTAATCCCGAGCTGCGTGAGGCGCGAGATGTCGCGCACGTCGAAGACGCCGCAGATGTCCAGCACGATGAACTCCTCGTCGCCGTCGGAGAGCATCAGCAGCTCCGAGAGCCGCTCGCCGCTCCCCTCGATGAAGTAGAACGAGACGGACGGACCCTTGCTGTCGGTGCGGGAGATCAGCTCGAAGGCCTTGTCGCGTGCGACCTTGTAGGCCTGCGCGCGGAAGAGGAACGGGTAGGGTTTCTGCGCCGCGAGGATGCGGATGCTGCGGATGCCGTCGAGCAGCCGGGCCAGTTCGGGGTCGGCGTCACGGCGCATCATCTCCATCATCTTGCGTCCGAGCTCGATGCTGCGGACGTTCGTCTCTGCGGCGTAGGACTGGTAGAACTCGTCGAAGGCGCGGTTCTGGGCCGTGCCCGCAAGGGGCAGCAGCAGGATCAGGATCAGGAGCCAGCGTTTCATGGTCGTAGGTTTTTCGTGGTCGTGCAGGTCAGAATCCGAAGCAGATTCCGAAGGTGAACAGGTGGGTTTCCGGTCCCACGTCGGAGCGGAAGAGCGGCGTGAGGGCGTAGTCGAACGAGACGCCGACCTTGTGGTAGGTGATCGCGCCGCCGATGTTCCAGCTCCAGGGCTCCACTCCCCGCAGTTCGTACTTCTCCTTGGGTTTCTTGTGGACGGCCCGGTAGCTGGTGTAGAGGTTGCCCGAGGCGCGGAGCGTGATTCGGAAGTCGCTGACCGAGCAGGTGAGCATGAGGGGGATGCCCAGCGTGGTGAACGAGAGTTTCGACTTCTTGGTCGAGGGGTCGAGCTCCAGGGCGTGGATCATGCCGTCGGTGTAGCGGATCGTCTGCTTGCCGCTCAGCACGATGTCGTAGATGTTGCCCCGGACGCCGGTCGAGAGCCACCAGTGGCCGTTCCGGTCGAGCATGTAGCGCAGGCTGAGGAGCGTGTAGCCGAAGCTGAAGCTCTTTCGGGTGCTCGTCTCCAGAAACTCCCCTTCGCCGGCCCACGCCGGCCCGTAGCTCGTGTTGACGAGCAGGGGGATGCCGATCTCCCAGTCCGTGAATCCGAAGCAGCCGTGGAAGCGCTTGAGGGGCTTTTTTTCGGGCTTTCCCGACGGCGCGGCAGCCTCGTTCCCGGCGGCCTTGCTTTCGTCGGCGTCGCGGTTGCCGAGCGTGATGCCGTATCCGGCGATCTCGAGCCGCAGCTCGCCCCGGTCGCTCTTGAGCTGTACGATTTCCGGATCGGGCGACGGCATGGCGGTCGCGGCGGGTGCGGAGGTGGCAGCGGTTCCGGAGATGGCGGTCGTTTCCGGCGTTGCGGCGGGGGCAGTTCCGGTGGCTTGAGAGGCAGCGGCGGGGCCGGCTGCATCGGTTGTGGCTGTGGCGTCGGGTTGTTCGGAGTCGTTTCCGGGTGCGGCGCTTTCCGGGGTTGCGGCGGGCTTTTCCGTCGGGTCGGCCTGCACGGCGGAGGAGAGTTCCGTCGGGGCGGGTGTGGCCGGTGCCGGTTCGGTCCCCGCGGGTGCGGCCGGCTGTGCGGCCGTTGTGGCCGCAAGAAGGAGGAAGAGGGGCAGCAGAAGGAAAAAGGCAAGGTGTTTCATGGTGCTATTGTTTGCGTTTGACGGTTGTTATCTTTGTTCGGACCGGGTGTCGCGACTCTTTTCCGCCGCTTCGAGCAGGCGGTCGGCGATGTCGAAGCTGCGCGAGAGCTCCTCGAGCGGCTGGAAGTAGACCGTGGCGCACATCGCTTCGGCCGGGTCGGTGACGGGACGTCCGTCGATGTAGCCGTAGACGGTGCCGCGCGTGAGGAAGAAGAGCCCCACGAGCAGGGCCGCGGCGATCCCGGCGCCCGTTCCGAGCAGCAGGTTCCAGCGGCGGTGCGGACGGTGCGGCGCCGCCGTTGTCCGGTACGGCGTGTCGGCGGAGGAGTCGGACGCGGAATCGGCCGGCAGCTTCCCGACGGCGGGAAGCCGGACAGCCCGGTCGGCAGCGCCCGCCTTCCCGGCGGTGAGCGGCGCTTGAGCTGCCTGCGCACGCGCTTTTGCGGCCGGGCGGCCGGGCAGCGTTTCGCGGGCGAGGGCCTCGAATCCGCCCATCATCACGGCGGCGCTGCGCAGCTCGCCGTCCAGCGCTTCGCGCGGCAGGGCGGCAAGCAGTGCGCGCAGCTCCCGCTCCTCGGCATCGGTGGCCGTGGCGTCGAAGTAGCGGCGGCTGAGCGCCCGGGCTTTCAGCAGATCAGATTCCATAGTTCATCAGTTTTTCGAGTTCGCGGCGCAACCGCATCCGACCCCGCGAGAGCAACACGCGGACCTGCGCCTCGTCGGTCGTGAGCAGGGCGGCGATCTCGTGCGTCGGGTAGCCTTCGATCTCCTTCAGGTGCAGGACCTCGCGCTGGCGCAGCGGCAGCAGGGCAAGGGCCCGGTGGACCATTTCGCGGTCGCTCCACGCGCCGGCCTGCTCGTCGGCGGGCAGCGAGAGGGGCAGCTCCTCGGTCGTGCGGCTGCGGCGCAGGTGGTCGACCGCGGCGTTGCGCACGGCCGTCATGGCGAAGGCCTCCGGATTCTCCACATGCAGCGACTCGTGGCGGCGCCAGAGCCGTTCGAGCACGTCGTGTACGACATCTTCGGCCTCGTCGCCGCGCCCGAGCAGGGTGCGGGCGAAGCGGTAGAGCCGGTCGCGCAGCGGTACGATCCGTATGTCGAATTCGGTTTGCTCCATTTACCCGTAAGACGCACAAGAGGCGTAAAACGCAACAAGTATAGTGAAAAAAATTCCGGGACTTTGTTTTTTTCGTAATTTTGTCGCCCCAAACCTTTCCGATCATGGAACGACACATTGCCATCAACGATTTCGACTACCCGCTGCCCGACGAGCGGATCGCCAAGTTCCCGCTCGCGGAGCGGAGCGCCTCGAAACTGCTCGTCTACCGCGGCGGGGAGATCTCCGAACGCCGCTTTGCCGACATCGGCGACGTGCTGCCCGCGGGGCAGCTCATCGTCTTCAACAACACGAAGGTGATCCGCGCGCGTATCATCATGCACAAGCCCTCGGGGGCCCGCATCGAGGTCTTCTGCCTCGAGCCGCACGCCCCGGCCGACTACGAGCGGGCCTTTGCCGTGACGGGCGCGTGCGAATGGTCGTGCATCGTGGGCAACCGCAAGAAGTGGAAGGAGGGGTACGTCGAGATCAACTTTGACTACGGAGGAGCGGCCGTCTGGCTGCGGGCCTGGATCGTCGAGGAGCGCGGGCGCGAATGCACGGTGCGCTTCGAGTGGTCGGCGCCGATGACCTTCGGGCAGCTGCTCGAACACCTGGGCCGAATTCCCATCCCGCCCTACCTGAACCGCGATTCGGAGGAGATCGACTACACGCGCTACCAGACCGTCTACTCGAAATTCGAGGGGTCGGTGGCGGCGCCGACCGCCGGGCTGCACTTCACGCCCGAGCTTCTCGAGTCGCTGCGCGGCCGCGGCTTCGACTTCGCGGAGGTGACGCTCCACGTCGGGGCCGGGACCTTCCTGCCCGTAAAGGACGAGGACGCCGCGCAGCATCCGATGCACACCGAGCACTTCGAGATCCGCCGCGACACGGTGCGGCAGCTGCTTGCGAAGTGGGGGGCCGTCACGGCCGTGGGAACGACCTCGGTGCGGACGCTCGAGTCGCTTGCGGCGCTTGCCTGGCGCATCCATACGACGGGCTCTCCCGATGCCGGCCGCGTGATCGGGCAGTGGGAGCTCTACGACATCCCGACCGACTACACGGGCCGCACGGCTCTTGAGGAGCTGCTCGGCTGGATGGAGCGCGAGGGGGAGGAGCGCCTCAAGGCGGCGACGCAGATCATGATTACGCCGCTGGGCTACACCTTCCGCATCGTGCGCAACATCATCACCAACTTCCACCAGCCCAAGTCGACGCTGCTGCTGCTTGTCTCGGCCTACGTGGGCGACGACTGGCGCCGCATCTACGACTACGCCCTCGGTCACGATTTCCGCTTTTTGAGCTACGGCGACTCGTCGCTGCTCATGCGCGACTGATCCGGGAGCGGGTGATCCTTTATTATAAAAGGCGGGGCACAGCGATCGGCTGCGTCCCGCCCTGTTATATTTCTTTTTCCGGGGATGTCCGTGTGGAGAGAAGCGGCTATGCGCCGTGCGGTGCGTCGGACGGCTCCTCCGGCAGCTCCTCGTCGGGCGTGCAGGTCTTCAGTGCGAGGTGCTTGACCCAGAGGACGAAGCCGCCCGTGAGAATGAGGTTCAGCACGAGCGTCAGCACCGAGATGACGAGCGCCGGGCCGCCGAGGTTGTAGCCCAGGGCGATGAAGATCACCCCGGCGCCGACCTCGCCGCGCGTGAACATGCCCACCGAGAGGGCCAGCCGCTCGCTGAAGGGGCGGTCGCGGTAGAAGAGCAGCGGCACGAGCTTTCCGAGATTCGAGAGCGCCGAGACCGCCACGACGTGCAGCAGCAGCGTGCCCCACGGCATCATCGGCTGCGAGGCGGTCACCGACGTGGCGTCGCTGCCCGAGCCGGCGTGGCCCATGAGCGGCATGCTCATGCCCACGAGCAGCATGAAGAGGAATGAGATACCCGTGGCGACGCGCCGCTCGGCGGGGGTGTCGATGTGGCGGTGCCGCATGAGCATGCCCACGACGAAGGCGGGCAGCAGCACCTCGATGTGGATGCTCTCCTCGTGACCGTAGAGGTGGGCCGTGACGTAGTAGACCAGCTGCGTGAGCAGGCACACGACCAACGCGAGGCCGAGGATCGCCCGCCAGTCCTGCCGGGCGTTCCAGCGCCCCTGCCACCGCCAGCCGACGGTCAGCAGTACGGCGACGAGCCCCACGATGACGAACATCTGCCACCGCAGGCCGATCATCAGGATCTGCAGCGGGATCATCAGCAGGATGGTGTCCAGGTCGTCGAAGATCGCCAGCACCTGGATCTTGCGGTAGATCCAGCTCCGCTTCAGGTGCAGGGCGGCAAGCATCGTGAAGAGGATGCCCGCCGAGGTCGGCGCGGCGAAGCGGCTCAGGAGCAGGTTCTCCTTCCAGGCCGCCGTGTCGCCCCACAGCGCCGGGGGCAGCAGCACGAAGACGTAGTAGAGGGCGATGAGCAGCCACGGCAGGGCCGCCGTGGCCATGGCGATGAAGTAGTCGGCCGTGTAGGAGCGCCAGCGCGACTTGTCGATCTCGAATTCGCGCCCCACGTTGATCATGATGAACGCAAGGCAGATGTAGAGCAGCAGATCGGTCGTGGTCTTAAAGGCCGCGTGGGCCTCGCCGAGCAGGCCGGGCAGGAGTTGCGAGGCGACGAGGCCCAGCATCAGAAAGAGCGAGAACGAGAGTACTTTACGCATGGTCGAGGTCGTTTTTGTATGTCGGGCGGGGCGTTCCGCGGCTCAAAGATAATCATTTCCGTCTTATTTGAAAGCGTCGGAGCCTCAGGGGCGTGAAAAAAATAACAGCGAGGCGTCCGCAATTCGACAATTATTTGTAACTTTGCGGTGCGAAAAAGGCAATAGAGTATTCAAGAACCATAAATTCAAATCATTACGACTATGCAGATTGTAGAGATTCACGCAAGGGAGATCCTCGACTCGCGAGGCAATCCGACCGTTGAGGTCGAAGTTCGCACCGTATCCGGCGCTTTCGGTCGTGCAGCCGTTCCGAGCGGCGCATCGACGGGCGAGAACGAGGCCCTCGAGCTTCGTGACGGCGACAAGAACCGTTACCTGGGCAAGGGCGTGCTGAACGCCGTCAAGAACGTCAACGAGGTGATCGCTCCGGCCATCATCGGCATGAACGTCGCCGATCAGGTGGGCATCGACAAGACGATGATCGCCCTGGACGGCACGCCGACCAAGTCGAAGCTCGGCGCCAACGCCATTCTGGGCGTATCGCTGGCCGTGGCCCGCGCCGCTGCCGACTACTTCGGCATGCCGCTCTACCGCTATATCGGCGGTGCCAACGCCAAGACGCTGCCCGTGCCGATGATGAACATCATCAACGGCGGCTCGCACTCCGACGCCCCGATCGCATTCCAGGAGTTCATGATCCGTCCCGTGGGCGCTCCGTCGCTCAAGGAGGGTGTCCGCATGGGTGCCGAGGTGTTCCACAACCTGAAGAAGGTGCTGCACGAGCGCGGCCTTTCGACGGCTGTCGGTGACGAGGGCGGTTTCGCTCCCGCACTCAACGGCACGGAGGATGCACTCGACTCGATCATCAAGGCCATCGAGAAGGCCGGCTACGTTCCCGGAAAGGACGTGATGATCGGCATGGACTGCGCTTCGTCGGAGTTCTACAAGGACGGTATCTACGACTACACGATCTTCGAGGGTGAGAAGGGCGCAAAGCGCACCTCGAAGGAGCAGGTCGAGTACCTGAAGGGCCTGGTTGCCAAGTACCCCATCGACTCGATCGAGGACGGCATGTCGGAGAACGACTGGGAAGGCTGGCAGCTGCTCACCGCCGAGCTCGGCGACAAGTGCCAGCTCGTGGGTGACGACCTCTTCGTGACGAATGTTTCGTTCCTGAAGAAGGGTATCGAGATGGGCTGCGCCAACTCGATCCTCATCAAGGTGAACCAGATCGGCTCGCTGACCGAGACGCTCGACGCCATCGAGATGGCACACCGCGCCGGCTACACGACCGTTACGTCGCACCGCTCGGGCGAGACCGAGGACTCGACGATCGCCGACATCGCCGTGGCTACGAACTCGGGCCAGATCAAGACCGGCTCGATGTCGCGTTCGGACCGCATGGCCAAGTACAACCAGCTGCTCCGCATCGAGGAGGAGCTCGGCGACGAGGCTATCTACGGCTACAAGAAGGTTTACCGCAACAAGTAATTCCGGAAATCTGCCGAATAAACGATCCGGCCGTCCCTTTGGGGCGGCCGGATTTTTTATGCCCGGGCCGTTGCGCACCCCGGGCCGTCGTGTCGCTGCCGCAGGACCCCGCGAAGGGTTCCCGCCCGCGCCGGGGGCGCTTGACGTCGCTTGACAGCGCCGGGCGGCGGTTGTCGGTATCGGGCGGTATCGGCCGGCGGTTGTCTGTGCAGGTCGGATTGCGCCCGGGCCGTTCCGGTCCGGATGAGCCGGAAAAGGCCCCGCTCCGGGCGCCGGTGCCATTGTGCATCGGGCGGCGGAAGCGGGGCCTTGCGGTGCGGGCCTAAAACGGGCCGGGTGTCAGTCGGTCAGGCGCGCGAGGATCTTCTGCAGCGTGTCGGGGTGGTCGGTCGTGATGAAGTCGACACCCATGGCGATGAACTCCATCATGTCGGCCTCGGAGTTGACCGTCCAGACGTTCACCTTCATGCCGCGGTCGTGCGCCTCGGTGACCCACTGGGGGTTGTTCTTCAGCACGGTCATCTGGTAGTCGATGCAGCGGATGGCGGGGTCGAGCGCCGAGGGGGCCATGTCGCCCATGAGGTAGCCGACCATCGCCTCGGGAAGCTCGGCGGCGAGCCGCTGGCAGATGTCGTATCCGAAGGAGATGAAGTCGCAGCGGCCGACCATCTGCCGGCGCTGCAGCTCCTCGACGATGGCGTCGACGACGCGGCGGTTGTTCTCGGCCGTGGCGTGCTGCTTGATCTCGACGACGAGTTTGGTGCCCGTCTCGCCGAGCCGGTCGAGGTAGGTGTCGAGCGTGGCGACGGTCTCGCCGTTCGAGAGCCGGATGTCCTTGATCTGGTCGAAGGTGGCGCTCTCGATCAGGATGCCGTCGATCGTCGTGTCGTGGTTCGAGACGACAACTCCGTCGGTGGTGATGTAGAAGTCGGCCTCCGAGCCGTAGACCCCCAGTTCGATGGCGGCCGTGAGCGAGGCCAGCGAGTTCTCGGCCGCGCCGTTCGTTGTGTGGAAGCCGCGGTGGGCGACGACTTGCGGCAGGTGGTCGAGTGTCGTGGGGTTGTCGGAGAGGGTCAGCTCGATCATGCCGATCGGGCACTGCGCCTCGCCGCGCAGCAGCACCATGCGGTAGGTGCCCGAGACGAATCCCTCGGGTATCGTGACGGCGATCGACGCGTCGGTCACCGCGGCGTCGCAGAGGTACGTGCGCGTCTCGTCCTCGACGGATTCGAGTCGCACGCGGTCCCCGGCGGCGAATCCCGATCCGAAGACCTTGAAGGCCGAGCCGGGCTGTACGCCGGCGTTCGGCAGGAAGAAGATGTCCGAGAGGCGGATGGGGCTCGCCTGCGGCATCCGCTCCTTCACGCCCGCCCAGAGGTCGGCGACGATGTCGCCCGGGAGCGGCTCGTCGTAGATGCGCGCCAGGGCGATGTCACCGCGCCAGGCCGATTCGGCGCCGTTGCTGCTGGCGTCGCCGCCGATGCAGAACCAGTTGGAGCCCGAAGCCGGCAGCTGGAAGGTGCCCCAGACGTTGATCTCCGACTGCAGCTCGCCGTTGACGTAGATGCGCGACTTGCCGGCCTCCTGATCGTAGACGCCGACCAGATGGTAGTAGGTGCCGCGTGCGGGGGTGACGTCGCTGCAGGTCCAGCGCCAGCCGTCGGGCGCGAGGTTCGGCAGGAAGGTCAGCTTCGTGCCGCGGTCGCGCGTGGTGATGAGGAAGCCCGTGCCGCCCGACTGCATCGAGCTGAAGGGCTTGATTTCGCTGCTGCCGTCGGCCTCGGCGTCGAACATGACGAGCACCTCGAGCGTGTGTCCGTCGGCGAGTGCCTCGCGGAAGGCGGCGTCGGCCGCGTAGTCCACCTTGTAGTAGCCCGCGGCGGGACTCGAACCGGGGTCGTGGTTGAAGCGGGCGACGTAGTCCCCGTAGCTGTCATTGTAGTAGGTCAGCAGGCCCGAGCCGCTGTGGCGCTGCACGACGCGGTGCGAGGCCGAGCGGTCGGCGGCCGTGCCGTCGTTGTGGAAGACGACGTCGAGCAGATCGGCCGTTGCGGTGCCCTGCGTGACGGTGACCGTGCGCGTCAGGTCGGGGTGCCCGGCCACGGAGAGGGTGACGAGCGCCTGACGCTTCGTCGCGTCGCTGTTTTTGGCGGCCGTGAGTGTCAGCGACCCTTCGGCCTGCTGCTGCGTAAGCCAGTTGCAGGGGCTGCCCTCCGGGTCGGTCACGGCGGCGCTCCACGCGCCGGCGTTCGTTGCGACGGTCAGTGTGAGGTCACCGCCGCCGATCGGGATGCGCCCGCTGTCGGGCGAGACCGTGAGGTAGGCTTCGCCCGCCGCCTGCTCGACGGAGAGCGTGTGCACGGCCTGCTTGCCGAGGTAGAAACGCACTTCGGCCTGCCGTGCGGCGGCCTGCGCGTTGGCCGTGGCGGTCAGGGTGACCTCCGCATTGCCGCGGCCCGACGAGGGGGTCAGCGTGAGCCAGTCGTCGGCCGGGAGGGTCTCGATGTGCCACTCGCCGGTGGTGAGCAGCTGCAGGGCGACGGTACAGTCGCCCGTGCCGATTTGCATCAGGGTGGGATTGGTCCCGCAGTCGGGAACCTCGAGGGTGAGCGTCGCGCGCTGCGACGGGGTGTCGTCCGATTTGCACGCGGTCGGGAGCATCGCCGCCAGTACGCACAGAATCGGCACGAAGTGAAGAGAGCTTCGTTTCATGTATTGAGCCAATTTTGCGGATCGGGGCGTTCGATCCCGGTTTGTCGAATCAAAGATACGAAAAAATTACGGAATCCGCATCCAAAAAAAAGTGTGTTGCGTCGCGGCCGGGCGGCAGAGACAAAGTGAAAAAGGTGAAAAGTAAAAGGTAAAAAGTGAAGGGCAGGGGCGGATTGTGGGCGGGGCACCTGCGGCGGCGGGGCGGCCCGGCGTCAAAAGCCGACAAAAAAGGGGTTCTCTTTTCGGAGAACCCCTGCGGGTGGAAGAAGGGGCTCGAACCCTCGGCCTTCGGAACCACAATCCGACGCTCTAACCAACTGAGCTACATCCACCATGTAGATACTGTGCCGTATCGGGATGCAAATGTAATACGTTTTTTCGGTCTGTCCAAGAAAAACGGCCGAAAAATTTTATCGCCGCCGCACCGCGTGACAAAATGTCAGCCTGCTCTGTTGCTTTGTCATCCTTTTTCTGCCAAAATCGGGTTGGCACACCTCTTGTTGGAAAGGGGAGTGCGAACACGAAAAACGCAAACACAATAACTAATAAAAAAATAAGCACTATGAACGTAAAACCATTATCGGACCGCGTGCTGATTCTTCCGAATCCCGCGGAGGAGAAGACTGCCGGCGGACTGATTATCCCCGACACGGCAAAGGAGAAACCCCTCGCAGGCAAGGTCGTGGCCGTCGGCCCCGGCACCTCGGAGGTGAAGATGGAGGTCAAGGTCGGTGACCAGGTGCTCTACGGCAAGTATGCCGGTCAGGAGATCCAGATCGACGGTACGGACTACCTCATCATGAAACAGAACGATATTTTGGCAATCATCTAATTCGCAGAAACAACTATGGCAAAGGAGATCAAATATAACGTAGAGGCGCGCGAACTGCTGAAGGAGGGTGTCGACGCGCTGTCGAACGCCGTGAAGGTCACGCTCGGCCCGAAGGGTCGCAACGTCATCATCGACAAGAAGTTCGGTGCACCGCAGATCACGAAGGACGGTGTGACGGTCGCCAAGGAGGTGGAGCTCGAGGATGTTTTCGCCAACATGGGCGCCCAGATGGTCAAGGAGGTCGCCTCGAAGACGAACGACGATGCCGGCGACGGCACGACGACGGCCACGGTGCTGGCCCAGTCGATCATCGGCGTGGGTCTGAAGAACGTGACGGCCGGTGCCAACCCGATGGACCTGAAGCGCGGTATCGACAAGGCCGTGGCTACGGTTGTGGCTTCGCTGCGTGAGCAGAGCCAGGAGGTCGGCTCGGACTTCGCCAAGATCGAGCAGGTGGCCACCAT
>ERZ780144.1646-NODE-1646-length-22720-cov-9.438209_pt1 | contig 22720 bp, 19 predicted proteins | sample MGYA00511380_ERZ780144 | MGnify/ENA primary metagenome ERZ780144 (study PRJEB29588, sample SAMEA1965858) | human gut metagenome | biome: human gut; feature: human-associated habitat; material: faeces | place: Denmark | collected 2008/2010 ... | reverse complement strand
CCGCACCTCGCTCGCCGTATCGGCACTTAGAATTATGCGGTATTGCCCTAAAAAATTTGTGTTGTCCCCTGCAAAATAAAATCAAAGAGCGAACATACTCGTCAGGACTTACTTATTCGCCTCCGCATGGGCGGTGGCTTCCGCCACATACCCTTCGGCATTTTTTCGGTTGGCTTCCACCAGGGCGGGGCTGGCGGCTTCACGCACCTTGGCGGGCACACCCATGGCCACCATGCCGTCCGGGACCACGGTGTTTTCCAGCACCAGCGCCCCGGCGGCCACCACGGCATTTTTGCCCACCACGGCGCCGTTCATCACCGTGGCGTGCATACCGATCAAAGCGCCGTCCCCCACCGTACAGCCATGCACCACTGCACTGTGGCCGATGGATACATTTTTGCCGATCGTTACCCCCAGGTTTGGCCCGGTGTGCAGCACGGCGTTGTCCTGAATATTGCTGTTTTTGCCAATGCGGATGGCGCCGGTATCTCCGCGCACCACCGCGCCGTACCACACGCTGCTGCCAGCGGCCAGCACAACATCCCCGGCCAGGGTGGCGTTGGGGGCCACAAAGGCTGCACTGCCAACATCCGGCGTTTTGCCGTATACTGTGATAACTGCCATAATTTTACCTCCCTGCCCGGAATAATTCTACCGCCGGGCACTGTTAGTTAAATTGAAAAACAGGCCTGTGTTTGTTATACTTTTACTATATTAAATAATATATTACGTTGCTTCAGGAAAAGCAATCAGGGGGAAACAAATATGATAAAAATGGTTTGCAGCGATCTGGACGGCACCCTGCTGCAATATGGGAAAAAGCTCATTGAGGGCGAAATTTTTGATGAGATCCGCGCTTTGCATGACCGTGGTATCCTGTTCTGCCCGGCCAGCGGGCGGCAGTATACCAGCCTGCGCAAACTGTTCGCCCCTGTGGCGGACGATTGCATCTACCTGTGCGAGAACGGCGCGGTTGTCTACCGCGGTGGCAAAGTAATCGCCAAAACGCCGATGCCCCGCGCCCTGGCAGAAGAAATCGCCTGGGATTTCTGGAACAACACCGAGGACTTAGGCGAAGTGATGCTTTCTGGCGAAAACATGTCCTACCTGATGGAGCGCGGGCACGGCGTGGTGGACCGCATCAAGTTCATTGGCAACAATTATACGGTCATCACAGACCCCGCCCAGATCCCGGAGGATATCGTCAAGGTGTCCGTCTATTTGGTGGACGGCGTGGAGCCGTTTGTGGAGCGCTTTGTGCCCAAATGGCAGCAGGCCAACTGCGCCGTGGCGGGACCCAAGTGGATCGATACCACCGTGGCCAACAAGGGGATTGGCGTACAGAGCATCTGCCGTGTGCTGGGCATTGACCCGGCGGATGTGATGGCCTTTGGCGATAACTATAATGATGTTGCCATGCTGGATTTGGTAGGTCACCCTTACATTATGTCCACCGCTGCAGCGGAGCTGCGCCGGCGCTATGCAAACCATACCCCCCGGCCGGAGGATACCCTGCGTGCCTTCCTGGCCAGGCAGGAAAACTGAAACCGAGTGAATCCACAATATTGTTAAAAACATTTTGTTGATTTTGTGAAAACTTACAAAAAACGACAGGGTAAAATGCAGTGTTTGCATTGACTTTGCTCAACATTGCTGGTATAATCAAATTGTTAAATTCTCCACAGGTTTGTTGAAAAGCTGTGGAACAGAGAGGAAGACGCATCTATGAAGCAGTTTGATTATACCATTCAGGAAGCAGTTGGCATCCATGCCCGTCCGGCCGGTTTGCTGGTCAAAGAGGTCAAAAAGTATAAGAGCACTGTTACCGTCATCAAGGGCGATAAATCCAGCAACGCGCTGAAACTGATGGCTTTGATGGGTATGGGCGTTAAGTGCGGCGATACCGTTACCGTTACCGTGGAAGGCGAGGACGAGGATACCGCAGCACCGGCACTGGAAGCTTTCTTCAAAGAGCATTTGTAATTGAATCCTTTTGTTTGCGGCACCTGCCCCAGCAAGGCCCTTACCCGGCGCTTGGGCAGGCAGCCGCATTTTGTTTTCTGCTGCATTTGGTTGTATAAAATAACCAGTCAGGATCCCATTGAACACCAAAGAAAGGACGCTTGTTATGATCAGTATTCAGGGCAAGGGCGTATCTTCCGGCGTTGGCGTTGGCCCGCTTTATTTCTATCACCGCACCAAAACCGAGATCCCCCGCTATACCGTGACCGATCCCGATGCCGAGTGGCACCGTTTCAAGGGCGCGCAGACCGCCGCCATTGAGCAGCTGGGCGAACTGGCCGAAAAGGCCCGCGCCGAAGCCGGCGATGAAGCCGCCATGCTGTTTGAGACCCACCAGATGATGGCCGAGGATCTCGATTACGAGGAAGCCATCTCCGACCATATCAACAATGAAAAGATGAACGCCGAAGCCGCGATTTCGGATACTGCAGTTCAGTTCGCCGCCATGTTTGAATCCATGGACGATTCCTACATGCAGGCCCGTGCGGCAGATGTGCGCGATGTATCGGATCGCATCCTGGGGATCCTGTCCGGTGCAGTGCAGGGCGGTATTGCTTCGGATGTGCCGGTGCTGCTGGCTGCGGACGACCTGGCACCTTCGGAAACTGTGCAGCTGGATAAATCCAAGATTTTGGGCTTCATCACTGCGGGCGGTTCCGGTTCCAGCCACACGGCCATTCTGGCCCGCACCATGGGCATTCCCGCCATTGTGGGCGTGGGCGATGCCCTGAAGCCGGAGTATGAGGGCCGCTCCTGCATTATTGACGGCGCTACCGGCAATGTGGTGATCGACCCGGACGATATGACCCGTGATTACCTGCTGAAAAAGCGGGAACAGCAGCTGCGCCTGCAGCGCCTGCTGGAGACCCTGAAAGGCCAGCCCAATGTGACCAAGGATGGCAAGAGCATCCGCATTTACTGCAACATTGGCTCCCCGGACGACGTACATGCCGTGCAGGTCAACGATGGCGGCGGCATCGGCCTGTTCCGCAGCGAGTTCCTGTACCTGAACAGCCCGGATTACCCCACCGAGGACCAGCAGTTTGAAGCCTACAAAAAGGTTCTTGCCGATATGGACGGCAAGGAAGTTATCATTCGCACGCTGGATATCGGCGCGGACAAGCAGATCGGCTACTTTAACCTGCCCAAAGAGGATAACCCGGCTATGGGCATGCGCGCTCTGCGTATCTGTCTGACCCGCCCGGAAATCTTCAAGACCCAGCTGCGTGCCCTTTACCGTGCTTCCGCGTTCGGCAAGCTGGGCATCATGTTCCCCATGGTGACCAGCGTGTGGGAAGTGCGCGAAGCCAAAAAGTACTGCGAGGAAGTCAAGCGCGACCTGAAAGCTGAGGGCATTCCCTTTGCGGAGGATGTGCAGGTCGGCATCATGATCGAAACCCCGGCAGCGGCCATCATGAGTGACCGTCTGGCCAAGGAAGTGGATTTCTTCAGCTGCGGCACCAATGACCTGACCCAGTACACCCTGGCCTGTGACCGCCAGAACAATGATCTGGGACGTTTTTATGACCCGCACAACCCGGCAGTGCTGCGCCTGTTGAAGATGGTGACGGAGAATGCCCACAAGAACGGCATTTGGGTTGGTATCTGCGGCGAGCTTGGCGCGGACCTGACCCTGACCGAAACCTTCCTGGCGATCGGTGTGGATGAGCTGTCCGTCAGCCCGCGCGCGGTGCTGCCCCTGCGCAATGCCGTGCGCATGACCGATACCCGCGAAAGCGCACCCCGCCTGCTGGCCGCCATCGATGCCGAGTACCCGGAAACGCTGTGAGGGGCTTTACGGAGGATTTGTGTTCCTTCTTTGAAAAGAAGGATATTTAGTATAATAGAACACAAAAGATAAATAAAGGCGCATCACACAAAACCATCGTGTGGTGCGCCTTTTTGATGTTGGCTTTATAGAAATTGGTACAAGTTGAAAAACAATCTGTAAGGAACGGTCTAGACCGTTCCTTACAGAGCATTTTATAATGTGTTGCAAACCAACAAAGCATCTGTAGGGCGGGGTGCCCTCACCCCGCCGCGGAGGAACCATGCCTATCGCGGTAAACGCTGCAATTTATTTGTAGGGGACGATGCTTGCATCGTCCCGCGGAGCGTGTAACGGTAAAAATCTACCGCGCACCATCACCCCATCACCCGAATTACCCCCAGCACCAACAAATGCACTGGGTAAAACAGATAGAAAAACCAGTGCGAAAATTTCTTTCCCCGCGCCGCCCGCTGGCCATTGTACAGATACAAGATCACAAACCCGGATGCAGCGATCCCTGCCATGCTGCCGCAGGCCATCAGCAAACACTGTGCGGTGGGGTAAAGCCACACGCTGCTGGTGTAATTCAGCCAGCCAAACAGCGCGGCAGAAAGCGCAAAACTGAACCGCAGTCGTTTTTGGTCCTGGCCGGACCAGCGGAAGAGCAGGGTGAACACCGGGGCCAGCAGCGCCCAGTCACAAAACAACGAACCAAAAATCAGCAGTACGATCAGCACGCCGCGCAAAAAACGGTTCCGGATGGTTTCGATACACAACAAGATGCAAAAACACAGGAACAGCGTGAACATCATGTTGAAATCCTGAAATTCCAGAATGCCGTTTTGGGCAAACGCCATCGAGAACGGCACCTGTGAAACCACACCGAACCCGAACAGCCGTAAGGCATACTGTTTGCGGCTGTGGGTGTACCGGAAGCCCTCTACCAGAAAATAGCACATGGTAATGGCGGTAAAGTAGCCGATATCCACCAGCACCTCATACCAGAGGGTGCCCGGCACCAGAAAAATATTGGCGATGTGGTTCAGCAGCATGGCGGTTATCGCGATGTATTTGATCACATCGCGGTTCAGCACCCGCCAGCCGGGGCTTTGTGTTTGCTGTTGCAGCATTGGCAGCACTTCCTTTTTTGGGGCTTCACAGCGGCAGCGGTTATTTTTCCCGCTTAATAACAAAGCAGGGCAGGGGAGCGGTATCGGCCCAGTTGGCAAATTCGCAGATCAGCACGGTATAATCGGCCAGTGGCAGGCTGCGGAAAAACTCCGCCGCAGCCTTTTTCTCCGCATTGCCGATCACCTTGCCGCTGTACAGCACCGCGGCAAGCACGCCGCCGGGCTTCAGGGCGTCCAGCCCGGCCTGCAGCGCGGGCAGGGTGGAATCTGCCGTGGAGTGTACATCGTGCGCGGCACCTGGCAGCCAGCCAAAGTTGAACATCACGCAGTCCGCACTGCCCGGCGGGGCAAAGCGCAGCAGCTCCCGATGGTCACAGCATTCCGCGCGGCCAATGGCAGCCATGCCGTTGGCGGCCAGCAGCGCATTGGTGTTGGCCGCGGCCTGAGGCTGGATATCCAGCCCGATCACCCGGCCATTTTCCCCGGCAACGCTGCATAAAAATAGGGTATCGTGCCCGTTGCCGCAGGTGGCATCCAGATACAGTCCGCCCGGTGCCAGTGTGCTGCGCAAAAAGCGGTGGGTCAGCTCCACTGCCGTCAAGTCCGGCACGCGGCGGCGCACCAGCAGCCCGCCGCGCGGCACAAAACCGAACTTTGCCGCCAGCGCCTGCGCAGCGGTATTGCCGGCATCCGGCAGTGGCGCGGTGAATTCGCTGGGGGCAGTCCGGTCAAAGCCGCCGTTCTGGCGCAAAACCTCCCGCAGCAGATAGCTTCCGTACCCGCGGCTCTGCCATTCCGGGGCAATTTCCAACGCTTCAAAACAATCGGCACAGGTAACGGCATGGCCGATGCAGCCTTTCTCTTTATATAACGAATAGACACAGCGGTTTTGTGCGTCCAGTGCCGTTTTTTCAATCCGCATGGGCAAGCTCCCCCTAATGTTTCAGTCTGCAACTGATTGTACGGCATGGGGCGGATAAAGTCAAACCACAGCACAAACTGACCGGATTTTTGGAGATTTCACATTTCTTTCACGCAGTCGCGAAACTGTTTTCACAATTAGCGGTTATACTGTAGGCACAAGGTTGAGGAAAGCAAGAAAGACAAAGCAAAAGCTTCCGCCAGACCGTGTATCACCGCCCGGCGGCCCCCAAGCGCCGTGCGGCAGAACAAAGGAGAGATTTTTCATGAGTGAATATGATTATTCGGGTCTTTATAATAATGGCGGCCCGCAGAATAATAACGGGCAGCCAGCGGGCACTCAGCCGGAACAGCCCCAGGCAGAGCAGTCCGGTTACCCCAATGTGGGCAGCAGCGGAATGAACACCGCCAACACCGCACAGACAGATTATTCTAATTCCAGCCAACAGAACAGCAGCTATAACCCCCAGGGCCCCGTTGCAGGCAATGGCGGCAACGGTGGCAACGGCAATAACGGCGGCTACAATGGCTACAGCTATTCCAGCAACCCACAGCCCCCGCAGAACGAGCCCAAAAAGAGCCACGGCGGCAAAAAGGTTTTGCTGCGTGTGGCGGCCTGCATCGGTGTGGTAGCCCTTGGCTTTGGCGGTGGCCTGGCAGGAACTGTGGTTGCCAGCCGCACCGGCTTGACCGGCGGCCAGGTTGTGGTCCAGCAGGTCCAGCGTGACACCAACACGGATTCTGTATCCCAGGGCAGCACCAACGGCACCAACCTGTCGATTCAAGATGTTGCCGCGCTGGTACAGCCCAGCGTTGTGGCCATCACTACCGAGCAGATGGTCAGCACCAACACCTGGTTTGGCGGCAGCTATGTGCAGAGCGGTGCAGGCTCCGGCGTGATCATCTCGCAGGATGGTTACATTGTGACCTGCGCCCATGTGGTTTCCGGCGCAAATAACATCACGGTACAGCTGGCAGACGGAACAGAGTATACCGCAACGGTCGTTGGCCAGGATTCTACTTCGGACGTTGCAGTCCTGAAAATCGAAGCCACCGGTCTGACTCCGGCTGTGATTGGCGACAGCGACAGCCTGGCTGTTGGCGAAACCACCGTTGCCGTTGGCAACCCGCTGGGTACCCTGAGCAACACCGTTACCAATGGTATTGTCAGCGCCTTGAACCGTGAAGTTACCGTTCAGGGCAACGATATGAACCTGATCCAGACCAGCGCTTCCATCAGCCCGGGCAACTCCGGCGGCGGCCTGTTCAATGCAAACGGTGAGCTGATCGGTATTGTCAACGCCAAGAGCAGCTCCAGCGATGCAGAGGGGCTTGGCTTTGCAATCCCCATCAATACCGCCATGGAAATGGCAAAACAGATGATCGAAAAGGGGTATGTTGCCCGCCCGGCCATGGGTGTTACGGTCATCACCATCAATGATGCCCAGACTGCTATGCAGTACGGCGTCAGCAACTATGGTGTGTATATCTACCAGATCGCATCCGGCAGCGGTGCCGAAAAAGGCGGCCTGAAGCTGGGTGACCGCATCATCTCCATTGATGATGTGGCAGTCTCCAGTGCATCCGATGTACAGAAGTATTGCCAGAGCAAGGAAGTTGGCGATACCGTTACCCTGCAGGTAGAGCGTGATGGCAAGGTCATCAGCTGCGAAGTGACCCTGGGCGAAAGCACCCAGTCCACCGCAACGGCTGAAAGCGGGAACTAAGTTCTTTACGGGAGTTTTTTGTCCCTTCTTTGAAAAGAAGGGACCGAAGAAACTTTAGGCAATACCGCATAATTCTAAGTGCCGATACGGCGAGCGAGGTACGGCAGATGCTAAGCCAAAAGCGCAGATAATACTGGATGTCTTATCGAGCATTTTGGCAACGCAGATGCCGTGCCGCAGCTGCCGGAGCGGTGCTTAAGCCGCAAGGCGGGAATTGTGCGGTGTTGCCTTTAGTATAGCAAAACAGAAAAAATAAAATTAAGGCGCATCACACAGGGATTGTGTGGTGCGCCTTAATTTTATTTTATATGATAATATGATGAAAGTTTCTGCTTCCTTCTTTTCAAAGAAGGAACAAAATCCCCCGTAAAAACCTCACATATCATGATTCTCAATCAGCTTGCGGCCCATCAGAACGCCCATAACGGAGGCCATCATCAGGCCGCGGGTCCATCCGGAGGAATCGCCCAGGCAGTGCAGGCCGGAAATGTTCGTTTCCAAGTCGGTGTCCATCTTGACCTTGTTGGAATAGAACTTCAGCTCCGGGCTGTACAGCAGGGTTTCCGGTGCGGCAAAGCCGGGGGCAACATGGTCCACCATCTTGATGAACTCAATAATGCTCACCATGGCGCGGTACGGCATGGCGGCGGTAATGTCGCCCGCAACGGCATCTTTCAGGGTAGGGCGCACATTGGAATGTGCCAGCTCCTTGGCCCAAGTGCGCTTGCCGTCCAGAATATCACCGTAGCGCTGTACCAGAATGTGCCCGGCACCCAGCATGTTGGTCAGTTCGCCAACCTTTTGGGCATAGGCAATGGGCTGGTTGAACGGCTCGGTAAAGTTGTGGCTGACCAGAATGGCCAGGTTGGTGTTGCCGGATTTCAGATCCTTGTAGCTGTGACCGTTGACGACCGCCAGGTCATTGTCATAGTTTTCCTGCGCGACAAAGCCGCCGGGGTTCTGGCAGAAGGTGCGGACCTTGTTCTTCCACGGGTTGGGGTAACCGATCAGCTTGCCTTCGTACAGCACCTTGTTGATGGTCTCCATGATCTCGTTGCGGCACTCCACACGCACACCAATATCAACGGTGCCGGGCTTGTGGGCAATGTTGTGCTCGGCGCACAGCTTTTCCAGCCAATCTGCACCGCGGCGGCCGGTGGCAATCACAACCTGGTCGGCGCGCAGCTCGCGGCGCTCACCCTTTTCGGTGATCACAACGCCCTTGCACTCGCTGCCTTCCAGCAGAATGTTGTCACATTCGGTGTTGAACAGCATCTCCACACCGCGGGCCAGCAGATAGTTCTGGATGTTCAGGTACAGCTGCTGGGCTTTTTCGGTTCCAAGGTGGCGGATGGGGCAGTCCACCAGCTGCAGGCCGGCCTGGATGGCGCGCTTGCGGATCTCCTTGATCTCGCTGCCCTCGTAAATACCTTCCACATGCGGGTCAGCGCCAAATTCCAGATAGATCTTGTCAGTGTAGTTGATCAGCTCCTGGGCAAAATCCTCACCGATCAGCTCCGGCAGCTCGCCGCCAACCTGATAGGAGAGGGACAGCTTGCCGTCCGAGAACGCACCGGCACCGGAAAAGCCGGTGGTGATGGCGCAGGTGGGCTTGCAGTTCACGCAGTGGCCGGTTTTATCTTTGGGGCAGTGGCGCTTTTCTACCGGTTTGCCCTTTTCAATCAGGCAGATGCGCGGGCCGGTAGTTTTGCTGCTTTTGCGCAGCAGTTCCAGTGCGGTAAAAATACCGGCCGGGCCGGCGCCAACGATAATCAGATCATAATTGTTCATGTAGGGTAATTGCTCCTTAAATTTACAAATAAGCGCCGTTTCAGCGCAGGGTAACATCAGGTTGCGGCATCCGCTGTGGGCTCTTGGTCGGGTTCCGGTGGTTCGGCGGTCAGCTCCGGGGCTGGCACATCGGGCAGGTCCGTTTCGGCAGATTCTTCTGCAGCGGGTTCAGCCGGGGCAGGGGAGGGGGCTTCAGGGGATGGCTCCGGTGCGGCAGCGGGTTCCATTTCCGCCTTGGCAGCATCCAGCCTGTCCAGCGCATGGAACTCCATCGCAATATAAATGGTGCAGCACAGGTTCAAAATGCCCTCTGCCAGTAAAAAGATGCCGGACAGCAGCAAAAGATCCACGTTGCGGTTGTTCAGCAGCTGAGAACACGCCAGCAATGCCCCGCACAACAGCGAAACAATGCTGAGCAGCAGCACCACCCACCACTTTTGCCCCTTGCGCTTGGCAAGGGCAAAGGAAGACTGTGCGCGCACCACGCCATCCACCAGCAGCATCAGGCCAAACAGCAGCGGCAACAGCCATTCAAAGGTCATGGCGCTTTGTACGGTACACAATAGTGCCCACATGCCCAGCGCAATGGTGGGCAGGCTGAGCAGCAGGCTGACGGCGGCTCGGATGCTGCCGTTATCTTTCTTAAAATAACCGTACAGGCTTTGCAGCCCGCACAAAACCACCAACAAGCCCAGCGCAATGCAGAACACATCGGCAACCGCCTGCGGGGCAAGCAGCAACAGCAGGCCAAGCAGAATGTACAGCACACTGAACACCAGCATGCCCGGTTTGATATGGCGCAGCATACAAACCCCTCCTTATACAGCGGCAGCCGTTTTCTGGCCGGCTTCCATTGGCAGCAAAATGTCGCGGCGGCACTTGCGCATAAACACAGCGCACAGCGTAACGGCAACCAGCTCTGCAATGGGAAAAGCAAACCACACGGCGTTTACATTACCGGTGTGGCTCAGCAGCCAGGCGGCAGGCACCAGCACAACCAGCTGGCGGATCACCGAAACCAACAGCGCCAGCGTGCCGCGCCCCAGCGCCTGGAACGCGGAGGAAGAAATTACGTTGAACCCCGCCATCGGAAAATGGATGGCAATAATGCGCAAGGCCAGAATACCCATGGCCAGCATGGTGGGGCTGGCGTTGAACACACCCAGCAGCACATGTGGGAAAACTTCGGCCAGAATCAGGCCGCACAGCATAATGCACTCGGCAAAGCAGACAGCCAGTTTGATGGTTTGGGTAATGCGCTTGGGCTGGCGGGCACCGTAATTGTAGCCAATAATGGGCACCATGCCGTTGTTAATGCCAAAAATAGGCATGAATACAAAGCTTTGCAGCTTGAAGTAAACACCAAACACCGCAACGGCGGTGCTGGAAAAGGCAATCAGGATGTTGTTCATCGCAAAGGTCATCACGCTGCCAATGGCGTTCATGGCAATGGAGGGGATGCCCACCGCGTAAATGCGCTTGATGGTGGACCCCGCCGGGCGGAAGCCTTTCAGCGTCAGGTTGATGTCCTTATTGCACAGCAGGTTCATCGTCAGCCCGGCAGCTGCGCCGATCCACTGCCCGGCTACGGTAGCCACAGCAGCACCGGCTGCTTCCATGCGGGGCACGCCGAACAGACCGAAGATGAAGATGGGATCCAGCGCAATGTTGACCAAAGCGCCAATCAGCTGGCTGGCCATGGCGAACGCACTGCGCCCGGTGGCGACCAGCAGTTTTTCCAGCATGCACTGCAGGAACAAGCCCATGCACCATAACGTGCAGATGGAAAGATAATCGGCACCGTACTGCATGATCTGGGCATCGGTGGTCTGGGACGCAATGAACGCCCGCGCGCCCAAAATGCCGAACACCAGAAAGGCGATGCCGCCGCAGAACGCTAAGAACAGGCCGTTCATCGCCGCGCGGCTGGCCTCGGCCCGGTTGCCCTCACCCAAACAGCGGGAAAGATAGGCGTTTACACCAACAGCAGTGCCCACGGCAAAGGCAATCATCAGGTTCTGGATGGGGAACGCCAGCGAAACGGCGGAAAGCGCCGCTTCGTTCACATGACTGACAAAGATGCTGTCCACAATGTTATAAAGTGCCTGAACCAGCATCGAAATCATCATAGGTACTGAACACGAAAGGAGCAGCGGGCCTATCGGCGCGCTGCCCATTCGGGATGCAGAGTATTTCTGTACAGAATCACTCATTCCTGATTAGCTGCCTCCATTGCTTTTGCAGCCTGAACAATCAGCTGGGCACAGGCATCCTGGCCAATTGCTGCATTCAGGCAAAGATCATAGTTTTTCGCTTCGCCCCAGCGGTTTTCAGTATAGTAGTTGTAATAGCTTGCACGGGCGCGGTCATGCTTGGCCAGATGGGTCTCCCATAGGCGATCGGGCATATCCTTGGCATCGGGGCGCACTTTGGCGTTGGCCACGCGGATATCAATGGGGGCAAACACAAAGGTGCGCAGCACATTGGGGCGGTCGCGCAGAACATAGTCACCACAACGGCCCAAAATCACACAGGAGCCCTGGGAAGCAACTTCCTTGATGACATTGGACTGCAAAATGTACACCTGGTCCGCCAGGGGCATGGTGTTGCCCATCATGTAAAGGCTGTAGATCAGGCTGCCGCTGCGCTGGGTCTCGCTGGCGGCAATGGCTTCTTCCGTCAGGCCGCTCTTTTTTGCGGCGATGGTGATCAGCTCCTTGTTGTACAGGGGAATCCCCAAAAGATCAGCAACTTTCTGGGCAATCTCGCTACCGCCGGATGCGTATTCACGCGCCATCGTAATAACCAGGGGTTCCTTCATTGTCTCCACCTCACAAATAATAATAGTGATGGACATAATAGTCCTACTATAATAAGTATAAACGCTGGTGGAACAAAACGCAAGAGCAAGGTTAAACAAAACAAAACGGTGCCGTTGGGGCAAACTGCATAGCAAAACCGGGCGGTATTTTTGCCCGCTTTGTGCATAAATCCAATCTGTCCGCGCAACACTAATGGCATACACAACACGAACGGTGCGGTTGAAAATTCCGGGCGGCAGGTTTTGCGCCCGATGTTTTGGCCGTACGGCAAGCAAAGGACGGGGGAAGATGAACAGCATTAAAGCATTTTTGAAGGCAAAAGGGCTATATCTTGTCTGCCTTGCGCTGGTGTTTGCGGCAACCATTACCGGAATTGCCGCCATCCGCAGCGTGGTGCGCGGGGTCGAGGACCTGACCCGCATCCAAAAGCAGGCCCTGGAGGAGGGAACAGACGTATGGGATTCACCGGATGCCGCCGTAAACCAGCCCGCACAGGATGTGCCTGTGGCGACAGCGCAGCCATCGCCCGCGCCGTCAGCTGCGGGGTCTGCATCGTCATCCTTGCAGCAGGGGGCTGGGCAGTCTGGCAGCGCCTCCGGCGGGACTGGCAGCTCTGCTGCTTCGTCCACGCAGCAGGGAACCTTGCCGCACGCTGGCTGGAACGGTAAAGTCAGCCAGGCGTTCAGCGGGAATACGCTGGTGTATAACCCCACCCTGGGGGACTGGCGCACCCACAACGGCACGGATTATACCGCCGAACAGGTAACGGCGGTGGCCGCCGGTACCGTGACCGCCATTGCGGATGACGCTCTGTGGGGCCGCGTGGTGGAAGTGACCGACGCGCAGGATCGCATGTGGCGCTACTGCGGGCTGGAAGAAGTTGCCGTGACCCAGCGCGAAAAAGTAACCGCCGGGACCCGCCTTGGCACCACAGGCAACGTGCCCGCCGAAGCCCAGCAGGGCAGCCACCTGCACCTGGAATGCCGCAAAGCCGGCGCCTGCCTGGACCCGGAAAAGAATTAACACAGGCAATGCCGCTGCACCGTGGATGGTGCGGCGGCATTGTTCTGCCATGAATTCGGACAAGCTCTTAAAAAATATCCTGCTTGCCAGCAAATACCGTTGACAAATGCACGAAACATGTGTATTCTTATGGTAAAGATATCTTACAATGTCTTATTTTATAAATTTTCTTACAACTCATTCCATACAGAAAGGAGCCCGCCATGACACGCCAGCGTGCCTTGATTTTGGAAATTTTACAGCACAGCCCCAAACATCTGACGGCGGACGAAATTTTTGCCATTGCCAAGGAGAAGATGCCCGGCATTGCCCGCGGCACCGTGTACCGCAACTTAAAGTTGATGGAACAGGCCAGGGAAATTGCCCGACTGGAAATGCCGGATGGCCCCGACCGGTTTGATAAAACCTCCAACCCGCACGGCCATTTGTACTGTGATTGCTGCGGCAGCCTGCAGGACCTGCCGGTGATCGGCCTGGTGCGCGAAATTGAAAATGCCATTGGAACCGAAGTGCGTTCCTACCAGCTGACCATCCATTACATCTGCCCTGAATGCCGCGAAAAACAGGCTGAACTTTAACAGCGGAGAAATACGCCACAAACTGTGCTTCCCTGATTATATTTAGGGAGCACAGTTTTTTATTTTGTCATCATGCTCCGAAGCGTCAAAAAGGCTGCCGGACAGCCCTGCAGATGAGCAGGACGGGCGATATTTTAGGCAATACCGCATAATTCTAAGTGCCGATACGGCGAGCGAGGTGCGGCAGCTGCTAAGCCAAAAGCGCAGATAATACTTTGTGTATTATCGAGCATTTTGGCAACGCAGATGCCGTACCGCAGCTGCCGGGGCGGTGCTTAAGCCGTCAGGCGGGAATTGTGCGGTGTTGCCTTTATAAAATCAGGCATAGTATTGAATATTAATATGTAAATGGTGCGGGAACATACAGGATACTCTGCTGCCGGGTGGAATATATGAAATGCGGGTACAGCACTGTGACGTGGCGTTGCAGGGAAAAATGCAACCGGAATGAGCATAACATACAAAAACAGAACACAAAGATGTTGCAATATGCCAAATGCGTACAAAATTCTGCAACTATTTTAGTCAAAATGCGCCTTGCTTTTCCTCCGGTTTTGCTATATCATAAAAACAATGAGCGGGAGCGGAAGAAGCATCCCGACCTATAAAGAAGGAGAACCATTATGAAAAAAACATTAGCGTTGACCTTGGCAGCTGCAATGACCTTGAGCCTGGCTGCCTGCGGCAGTAGTGCATCCAGCGCCGCAACATCCACGGAAAGCACATCTACCGATACTTCGGCAGCTACCTCTACGGCTGCTGAAAGCGGTACCGTTGAAAATAAGGATAAGCCGCTGGTGTGGTTTAACCGCCAGCCTTCCAACAGCACCACAGGCGAGCTGGATACGGAAGCGCTGAACTTTAACGGCAATACTTATTATGTCGGTTTCGATGCCAACCAGGGTGCTGAACTGCAGGGCAAGATGATCGCAGATTACATTAAAGCACATGCTGACACCATCGACCGCAACGGCGACGGCGTTATCGGCTATGTTCTGGCAATCGGCGATATCGGCCATAATGACTCGATTGCCCGTACCCGTGGCGTTCGTAGCGCTTTGGGCACCGCAGTGGAAGGCAGCAGCGGCATTGTTTCTGATCCTGTCGGTACCAATGCAGATGGTTCCGCTACCCAGGTTCAGGACGGCACCATTGATGTGGATGGCACGACTTTCTCCGTTCGTGAGCTTGCTTCTCAGGAAATGAAGAATTCCGCCGGCGCTACCTGGGATGCCGGCACCGCCAGCAACGCCATCAGCGCCTGGGCTTCTTCTCTGGGAGATTCCATCGATATCGTTATTTCCAACAATGACGGCATGGGCATGGCAATGTTTAACTCCTGGTCGCGGGAAAATGGCGTTCCCACCTTTGGCTACGATGCAAACGCTGACGCAGTTGCTGCCATTGCCGACGGTTACGGCGGAACGATCAGCCAGCACGCTGACGTGCAGGCTTACCTGACCCTGCGCCTGCTGCGTAATGCGCTGGACGGCGTGGACATCAACACCGGTATTGCCACTCCGGATGCCGCAGGCAATGTCCTGAGCAGCGATGTTTACTATTACAATGAGGACGAGCGTTCCTACTATGCTTTGAACGTGGCAGTCACGGCAGACAACTACACGGACTTCACCGACTCTACCAAGCCGTATGAGCCTGTTTCCAACCAGCTGGATGCCACTACCAGCCCGGAAAAGAGCGTTTGGCTGGATATCTACAACTCCGCGGATAACTTCCTGAGCGCTACTTACCAGCCCCTGCTGGAGAAATATGATGATCTGCTGAACCTGAAGATTGACTACATCGGCGGCGACGGCCAGACCGAGGCCAACATCACCAACCGCCTGGGCAATCCCAGCGCATACGATGCCTTTGCCATCAATATGGTTAAGACCGATAACGCTGCTTCGTACACTTCTCTGCTGAACCAGTGATTCAACGGCAACAGCAATAACTGACAGTTAAGTAACGGCAACGCTATTAGGGAGAATGTATTTCTCCATAGGGGAGAATGAAGTTTTCTCTAATAGCGTTTTTTTATGAAAACAGGTGAGCAGCCGTAGGGCAGTTTGCCAATTTGCAAGACGGGAGTGACGAGAATGGCAGAAGCGAAAGACGATATTGTCTTGTCAATTCGCGGTATGTGCAAGTCGTTTGGCCGCAACCGAGTACTTGATCATATCAATCTGGATGTAAAACGCGGTACAGTTATGGGGCTTATGGGCGAAAACGGCGCCGGTAAGTCTACCATGATGAAATGTCTGTTCGGTACTTATCAAAAGGATGAGGGCAAGATTTTCCTCAATGGCAAGGAGATCAGTTTTTCCGGCCCGAAAGACGCGCTGGAAAACGGAATTGCAATGGTGCATCAGGAACTGAACCAGTGCCTGGAGCGCAGTGTGATTGATAACCTGTTCCTGGGGCGGTACCCGGTCAACTCTATGGGCGTGGTTGACGAAGGGCAGATGAAGAAGAAAGCAGCCGATCTGTTCCGCAAGCTGGGCATGACTGTCAATCTGACCCAGCCCATGCGCAATATGTCGGTTTCGCAGCGGCAGATGTGTGAAATTGCCAAAGCCATCTCTTACAATGCCCAGGTCATCGTTCTGGATGAGCCGACTTCTTCGCTGACGGTGCAGGAAGTGAATAAACTCTTTGAGATGATGCGCATGCTGAAAGAACAGGGCATTGCGCTGATATACATCTCACATAAGATGGACGAAATTTTTGAAATTTGTGACCAGATTTCGGTTCTGCGTGACGGCAACCTGGTTATGACCAAGGACAGCAAGGACACCAACATGGGCGAGCTGATCACCGCCATGGTTGGCCGTTCGCTGGAAAGCCGCTTCCCGCCGGTGGACAATATCCCCGGAGATCCGATCTTGTCCATCCAGCATCTGTCCACCAAATATGCGCCTTATCTGCAGGATATCAGCTTTGATGTGCGCGAGGGCGAAATTTTTGGTCTGTATGGCCTGGTGGGCGCCGGACGTACAGAGCTGCTGGAAACCATTTTCGGTGTGCGTACCCGTGCGGCAGGTCGTGTGTATTTCCGCGACCACCTGATGAACTTCAACAATGCCCACGAAGCGATCGAGCATGGATTTGCCCTGATTACCGAGGAACGCAAAGCAAACGGCCTGTTCCTGAAGAGCGATTTGACATTCAATACTACCATTGCCAACCTGGACCAGTACAAAGGTGGCCTTGGGCTGTCAATGCCCAAAATGGTAAAAGCCACAAGCAAGGAGATCAAGGTCATGCACACCAAGTGCATGGGACCTGACGATATGATCACCAGTTTGTCTGGCGGCAACCAGCAAAAGGTCATTTTTGGCAAATGGCTGGAACGCGAACCCCAGGTCTTTATGATGGATGAACCTACGCGCGGTATAGACGTTGGCGCAAAGTACGAAATCTATGAGCTGATCATCAAAATGGCCAAACAGGGAAAGACGGTTATTGTTGTTTCCTCTGAAATGCCTGAGATTCTGGGTATCACCAACCGGATCGGCGTTATGTCCAACGGACATCTTTCCGGCATTGTGAATACCAAGGAAACAAATCAGGAAGAGCTTTTGAGACTCAGCGCAAAATACCTGTAATGGGGGATAATGATCTATGGCAACTGCAACACAAACTTCAAAAATTCTTTCGGCGGAGCAGGAAGCCAAGCTTCGCCAGCCAATCGATGAATATGTTGGGAAAATCCAGGCGCAGATCGATGAACTTCGTACTGACGGTACTGAAAAAGCTGTCAATATCCAGAATGAGCTGGATAACCTGAAGCGCGACCGCATCTATACCGCGCAGGAAAAAACGGAACGTGAGACCAAACTGAAGGCTGAATTGGCAGCGGCCAAGGCAGTTGAAGAAAAAAACAAGGGCCAGATCAACAAGCTGATCGCTGATGCCGAAGCCTATTTGAAAGCCCATTATGACAGCGACTATTACCAGGCGGTGGTGGCCAGCTGCAAGCAGGAAAAGGTACAAGCCCAGCAGAAATATCAGGCAACTGTAGAACAGCTGAAAAAGGAACACGAGACGGCGCTTTCCAAGCTGAGCAATCAGCAGGAAATCAAGGACGAAAAGTATGTCCACAAGAACCGCCTGTTCGACGCCAAAATGCAGTTGGATAAGGACTGCCAGGCAATCAAGGACCGCCGGCATGCCGCGTTTGATTACAAATATCACCTGATCGATATGCTGCGCCTGTCCAAGTTTACGGTTGGCGAGTCTCTGGCGCAAAAGTGGGAAAACTACAAGTACACATTTAATCGCCGTGACTTTTTGCTGCGCAACGGTCTGTACATTGCAATCGTTATCATCTTTATTATACTGTGCCTGATTGCCCAGTTCGGCAAGAAAGTGCCGCTGCTTACCGTCAACAATATTTTGAACATTCTGCAGCAGGCTTCGCCGCGCATGTTCCTGGCTTTGGGCGTTGCCGGGCTGATCCTGCTGGCCGGCACGGACCTGTCCATTGGCCGTATGGTTGGTATGGGCATGACTGCCGCTACCATCATTATGCACAAGGGAATCAACACCGGTGCGGTTTTTGGCCATGTGTTTGATTTTACCGGGCTGCCGGTCGTTGCCCGCGTTATTTTGGCGCTGCTTGTCTGCATTGTCCTGTGCACAGTCTTTACCACCATCGCAGGTTTCTTTACAGCCAAGTTCAAAATGCACCCATTCATTTCTACGATGGCGAACATGCTGGTCATTTTTGGCTTGGTCACCTATTCAACCAAGGGTGTTTCCTTTGGCGGTATCGAAGGCAACATCCCCAGCATGATCATCCCCAAGATTGGCGGTTTCCCCACCATTATCCTGTGGGCTATCGCAGCTGTGATCATTGTGTGGTTCATCTGGAACAAGACGACCTTTGGTAAAAACCTGTTCGCAGTCGGCGGCAACGCCGAAGCTGCTGCTGTTTCCGGCATCTCGGTATTCCGCGTTACGGTAGGCGCGTTTATTCTGGCAGGCATTCTGTATGGCTTCGGCTCCTGGCTGGAATGCATCCGTATGGTGGGCTCCGGCTCCGCTGCATATGGTCAGGGCTGGGAAATGGACGCCATCGCGGCCTGCGTTGTGGGCGGCGTTTCTTTCACCGGCGGTATCGGCAAGATTTCCGGCGTGGTTGTCGGTGTGTTCATCTTCACCGCGTTGACTTACTCTCTGACCACTTTGGGTATTGATACGAACCTGCAGTTCGTGTTCTCCGGCATCATCATTCTGGTTGCTGTTATGCTGGACTGCCTCAAGTACGTTCAGAAGAAATAATCTATACCGGCTGTACGGCAAAAATTCGGCTGTGTTTATAAAAAACAGGCTGAATTTCCGGCGCTCCGGTGCCTCCCGGCATAAACCGCAGCGTATCATCAGATAACACAAAAGCATGTGCATGACAAAACAAATCGAAAATTTTGGGTTTTCGAGGAGGGCGGGTGCACATGCTTTTATTTTTGACCCGCAAAATCTTTGCCGTATCCCCAAAACCGCTGCCTGTATGCAAGGCATTTGCCTTTACCCGGCGGTATGGTATAATTTGAGAAAGAAACCGGAAGGGAGGAGAGAGATGTGATCTATCTTTCGGAATTTTATTTTCCCAGCCAAAACAGCGAGGCTAACTACCTTGCCGAGTCGCCGCGGGCCAAAATGACCTGCTATGATTCTTTCTACCCCTTTGGCCTGTTTGCGGGCCGGGGCTTGAAAGCACTGGACCTGGCGGATGTGACCATTTTGTACGGCGGCAACGGCTCCGGCAAAACCACAGCGCTCAACGTGATGGCGGACGCTTTGCGCCTGCAGCGCGGGGCACAGTATAACCGCAGTGATTTCTTCCCGGATTATGTCTCCCTGTGCCAGTTCCACACCCTGCACGCCATCCCGGCGGGCAGCCTGATTTTGACCAGCGACGATGTGTTTGACTATATGTTGGATGTGCGCGCCATCAACGATAACATTGATACCCGCCGCGGCAGCCTGTTTGATGAATACACCGAGGCCCGCACCGCCAAATTCCAGATGCACAGCATGGAGGATTATGACCGGCTCAAGCAGGTCAGCGCGGCACGGCGCTATTCCAAATCTCAGGTGGCGCGCAAAACTTTGTCTCCCAACATCCGCACCCACTCCAACGGCGAAAGCGCCTTTTTGATGTTCCAGGAAAAACTGCGCGGGGATGCCCTTTATCTGTTGGATGAACCGGAAAACAGCCTTTCCGCCGCGCGGCAGATCGCTTTGGCGGATTTTTTGGCAGATTCGGCCCGGTTTTACGGCTGCCAGTTTGTGCTGGCCACCCATTCGCCGTTTTTGCTGGCAATCCCTGGTGCCCGCATTTATGATCTGGACAGTGACCCGGTGCGCACCCGCCGCTGGACCGAGCTGGAAAGCGTGCGGGATACCTTTGAGTTTTTCCAACAGCACAAGGAGGAGTTTTGATGGCGGAACGCCGATTTTATCAAGGGGAGACCTTTGCCAATTATGACCCCGGCGAGCTGCTGGAAAACGCCGAGTTCGAGGACTGTGTGTTTGACCACTGCCGCTGGCTGGGCACGCGGGTGCAGAACTGCCGCTTCAACGCCTGTACCTTTGACCACTGCAATTTTTCCGGCGTGGTGTTCAGCTTTACCACCATGAAAGATGCCTGGCTGCTGAACAGTGCGTTCCGCTCCATGGCGTGGGGCGGGCTGCAGGGCAAAAGCGGGGTGTTCCAGCCGTTTGGCAAAATCAAAAACTGCGCGTTCCGCTACAATGATTTTTCCGGCATGGCACTGAACGGCTTTGACTGGACCGGGGCGGAACTGCAGCAATGCACCTTTGATGATACCCGCCTTGCCGGGGCCAGCTTTTACGGCGTGCGGCTGGGCGGAACCCGGTTCACCCGCTGCGATTTGCAAAAAGCCGACCTGCGCACCGCCGAAGAATACGCCATTGATTTGGAGACCAACAAGTTGAAAGGCGCAAGGTTCAGCTTTCCTGATGTGGTAAGGTTACTGGATGGAACGGGGATTGTGATCGAGTGAGGCGCTTAAAACGACCCAACGTAAGGTGCTTTGATGAAAACCCAAATAGGAAATTGGCTTCCCTCTGAGGGGCGGTTCTCTTTATAATGCACTACCACCATTTAACCTGCCTCTTACCCGTTGGAACGCCCATTGAGCGCCCGCTAACCTGACGGGATAACGATTTTTAGAAAATGATAAACCGGGTAAAAAAACCAAAAACTCGCCCTGAATTTTTACAATTCGAAAATGGGGAAAATGTTGTGGAATTTTTTGGCGTGTGGTATAATAAATGAAATTGCGGTTTATGGTTGATTTTTCGGCCCGGCCGCATTTGATTAAAAAAGCAACGCGCGGCCGAACAGGCTGCCGGGTGCAGCCGGAAAATCCCCGGGTACGCCCATTTATAAGGAGGAACGAACGGAACATGCAGAAGAAAAAAATCACCGCATTCCTGCTGGCGCTGGCAATGGTGTCCGCTATGGCACTGCCCGTTTTTGCACAGGAGCCGAACCCGCAGGCTGAAACCGCTGCAAGCATTGCAGTGGTGGAAACTGCTACCCCGGAAACCGCAGCCACCGAGGAACCGAAAGTTGACGCTGAACCGGCAGAGGACAACGTGAAAGAGGACGCCGCTACCTATGATGCACCGCCGGAGAACGGCTGGTATCAGGAATACCCCGGCGGCCCCTGGTATTGGTACGAAAACGGCGTGCGCCAGGGCACCACTGGCCGCGGCAAGGAAATCTATGACCCCAAGAGCGATGCCTGGTACTGGCTGGATGCTGTTCAGGGCGGCGCTATGACCACCAATAAGGATGTCTATCAGGACTCCAACGGCGGCAAGTGGGTCCGCTATGATGCCAACGGCCATATGATCAAGGGCTGGAATACCAACTCTCAGGGTACTTATTACTTTGACCTCATCACCGGCGCTATGGCAAAGGGCACCGTTGTGATCGACGGCATTACCTGCGTGTTTGATTACAACACCGGCATTCTGCAGTCCACCAACGTGGATGTGACCAAGTACCGCGAGATCAAGCGCACCAACTACTATGCTGACGGCAGCGTGATGAATACCCTGACCACCGATTACGATGCACAGGGCCGCCTGCTGAAAGAGCAGCGCCGCGATAAGTCCGGCAACCTGCAGGTTCAGGACGACTTCTATTATGAATACAACGGCATGCTGACCAAGCATACCCACCGCGAGTACGGCAACGATAACTACTCTTACGAGTATCGCTATGAGTATGATAAAAGCAACCGCTTTGCCAAAATCTCCGTTTACCGCTACAATGGCGGCTGGTACCTGTACAGCTACTGGACTGCCAAAGAGTGGGACAGCCTGGGCAGCGTTTCCAAGTTCTGGGAATACAACGGCCAGAACAAAGTTACCTGCATCGTAAACCTGACCAGCAGCGGCAGCCGTAACCGTTACACCAAGATGACCATTGTGAACAGCAGCAACCAGACCGTGCGTACTGACACCTGGAGCTATGACAGCAACGGCCACCTGGCCGGCTGGACCAACAGCGGCAACTCCAACGGCTATTCTAACGTGCTCAGACTCTCCAGTGATAACAATATTGGCGCTGGCAACCCGCTGTTCGACCGTCATTGCGGCAAATTTGTCACCGATGACAAGATCACCAGCGCTTCCATCAAGTTCCAGAACGATGAGGTTGTCGAGATCCGCCAGAACAACCAGCGCATCTCTTACACCAACCAGGAAAGTATGGGTATGAACAGCAGCAACAATCTGACCCGTACCTTTGCTACCTACACTGATGGCGGCAACTTCCGTTACCGCACCCTGGTTGAGTACTTCAAGTACAAGAACTAAGGCAACACCGCACAATTCCCACCTGACGGCTTAAGCACCGCTCCGGCGGCTGCGGCACGGCATCTGCGTTGCCAAA
>ERZ780144.1640-NODE-1640-length-22872-cov-3.909629_pt1 | contig 22872 bp, 17 predicted proteins | sample MGYA00511380_ERZ780144 | MGnify/ENA primary metagenome ERZ780144 (study PRJEB29588, sample SAMEA1965858) | human gut metagenome | biome: human gut; feature: human-associated habitat; material: faeces | place: Denmark | collected 2008/2010 ... | reverse complement strand
CAGGACACTTATAGCATTCCTGTTCTTTTTCATTGCATATAAAAGCCAGTCTTCTGAAAGCTCCCATAAGTTCTGGATCGTTGTTCACATCAGTCTTATATAATTTCGCTCTGTCATTAAGAAAATTTTCTTTTACAGCTTTTGTGACTCTTTTTAGGCAGACATCTATATCCTTATGCTCTTCATTTCCCAGTCCAGCCTTTACAAAAGCTATAAATTCACCTTTATCATTTTTGTATTCCATATCAGTCTTTCCATTCTCCGAGATTTATTAATGTTGTCTTTACTGACTGGGCAACGGCCTTTGATACATTAACTGTAACAGCATTTCCAAACTGCTTATACGCCTGGCTGTCAGACACCGGGATTACAAATGAATCTTGAAATCCCTGCAGCCTTGCGCATTCACGTGGAGTAAGCCTTCTCACCCTTCCGTTCTGTGTGACATAATTATCCTGGCATGCTCTGTGCATCTTAGCCATAGTTGCACACAAAGGTCTTGCAATTTTAAGATCTATTTCCGACTTTGCCTTATATCCACCTGTCCCATCTGATAATATTGTAGGCAGTATTCTGTCTGACAGGAAATATTTATCGTCAACCTGTGGTTCCAGTAAATCCTGCAGCGTGTTATCAAGTTTTTCCTTCTTTGGAAATTCGAATTTTGCATTCTGGTTATCAAAACATACAATGTATGTTCTGTTTCGGGTCTGAGGCACTCCATAATCTGCCGAATTTAATATATCGCAGAATACATTATAACCAAGAACATCATGTAGTACCCTATATATTTCTTTGTATGTTTCTCCATTATTATGAGTCCGCAAAGAACGTACATTTTCCAAGATAATTGCCTTTGGTTTCTTTCCCTTTTTAATTTTATCATCTACTATTTCTGCTATTCTGAAAAATAATGTTCCTCTTGTATCTTCAAAACCTTTTTGTTGCCCCATCATACTAAATGGCTGACAAGGAAAACCACCTATCAGAATATCGCAATCTGGTATTTTCTCTAATGGAATTTCATTTATATCACCCAGGACAATATGTTCTCCAAAATTAGCCTTATATGTCTGTACGGCATATTTATCAAAATCATTTGCCCATATAATATCATAGCCTGTATCTGCAAACCCTTTATCAAGTCCTCCAAGCCCACTGAAGAATGAAACTACTTTCATTTATTCTTCCTCCTTAAGCTTACTATTTTTTATGTAATCTCTAATCCATAATCCTATTTCTACAGAGGCAGTTTTTCCTTCATTACGCAACAATGTCATAAATTCATCTTTAACTGCCGGTTCAATTGATATTTCTATTTTCGCAGTTTTTATTCTTCCCGCCGGTCTCCCACAGTTGCTTTTCTTTTTGTTTGTCATTACATTTTCCTCCATTTAATATGCATATTATATATTGTTTTAATCAGGGTGTAAATATGTTTTTATTAAATTTTCTATATACACATTCATTTCGGCTTGATATAATATATGTGAATCTTAAAGGAAGGAATGAATTTATATGTACAGACAAATTATCAATATATTAAATCAGTTTCTAAATCATATACATATTCCTAATACACCGCTTAATCCCGATACTTTCCAGGGTGTATTTGTAAAGAAACTTTCTAATCAGAATATTCTAAAAGACAAGCGAAGAATTAATGCCGGTGCTACCATTTCAACAGTCAATCAGACACATCTTGATGTCACTGGTAAACAGGGAATGTTATTTTTCTTTAATGAATTGAATAATACCACAACCTCCATACAGAGCATTGACATTGATATATACGATAATAACTTCAGATATCTTCGTGAAATCAACCATCCTACAGGCAGAACTGATTTAAACGGAAATACATATTTTGTCCGTTCAACTACCAGCTTACCTCAATGCTTAACAGCCCAGGAAAACATGCTTCACAGTTCTGCCTATAAGAAATACGGTCACACTGGCGATCAAGTACAAATTAATATTCCGGATTCTGAGGAAGCCTTCACCCAGCTTCAACGATTTGCGTTCCAAGATGATGCTCTTGTTATGCTAAGATATGATTACCTAAGATATGTCGCTATCCTTATCCCTTCTGAACTGTGTAACACACTATATTCTGTTACAAACACGCATGGTAATCAGAACGTGAATTTTGTTGTATTAAATCCTTCATACAATCCGGTATTGGCCCATCAGATTCAGTTCAAAACTATTTCAGACGATGTACGGCATGATGATATTGATGTAATGATATTACAAGATACACTTAACAACAATCCTGGTGCCGGAACAGACATCGAAAAGATTGTGAAAACACGTGTTTCTCAAGGTGCTTTCCGTAGACTTTTACTTCTTGAACACCATCACTGTAGTCTTTGTAATATTGCTACCACATCGGTATTACGTGCAAGTCATATTAAAGAATGGGCTGAATCTTCCAGAGAAGAGCGCATAGACGCGAATAACGGTTTACTTTTATGCGCTAATCACGATGCTCTATTTGATCGCCATTTAATATCATTTGAACCTAATACAGGAAATATATGCATTTCATCATCAATTGATAGCGAACAGCGAAATGCTTTAAATATTTCTGACACAGCCAGAATTACTATGAGTGACCGAATGAAAGCATACATGCAGGTTCATTATAAAAAATTCATTGAAAAAGACAATCAGTAAATCCACACTATAACGGGCTCTATAATTAGTAGCTGAAGTAAAATCTGTCGAGATCCCACCTCAGCTACTAATATAGAGCCCAAAACTTTAACCATATAACCCATTTACCTGTGGTTTTCATACTTCTCATGACATTACGAAAACTCACAGATAATGTTGTATTCACTATCTTGCGGAATACTCCTCAAAGATCTTCAGGAACTCCTTCGTATTCGCTGCCGCATCGTTCTTAAACACCGCGGAACCCGCAACGATCACGTTCGCGCCTGCATCGAGAACCTCTCTGACATTTGCTGCATTCACGCCGCCGTCCACCTCAATATCGGTGGTGAGTCCGGCCTCATTTAACATGCCGCGGAGCTTTTTGATCTTCTCTAACGTATACGGGATAAACTTCTGTCCTCCGAATCCCGGATTTACGGACATAATCAGAAACATATCTGCTTCTTTTAAGATACAGGAAAGTGTCTCGACCGGAGTTGCCGGGTTTAACGCAACAGCTGCTCTGGCACCGGTCTCCTTGATCTGGTTGATGGTACGGTCCAGATGAAGACAGGCTTCCTGATGGACACAGATGATATCCGCGCCGGCCTTTCTGACATCATTTACATATCTTCCCGGCTCCTCCACCATCATATGGACATCAAACACACGGTCTGTTGTCTTTCTGAGGGATGAGATCACCGGCATACCGAAGGAAATGCTCGGGACAAACGCTCCGTCCATCACATCCAGATGGATGTACTGCGCTCCCGCGTCAGAAACTGTCTTTACATCTTCACCAAGTTTTGAAAAGTCTGCTGAAAGAATCGATGGCGCTAATATATACATGATCTTAATATCTCCTTTTACTCTTCAGTTCTTCATAGATCAGCCGGTAATTTTCATACCGGGAATCCGCAATCTTTCCTGCTTTTACGGCCTCCTTGACGCCGCACTCCCGTTCTCCCACATGGACACAGCCCAAAAACCGGCATTCCGGCTCGTAGGCCTCAAATTCCGGAAAGAAATCCTTTAACTCTTCCGGCTTCATATTGTCGACAAAGATGGAGCTGAAGCCCGGCGTGTCCATCACGAAGGTCTCCTTCTCGACGAAGAACAGCTCCGAATGTCTTGTGGTATGGCGTCCCCTGCGGATCTTCTCACTGACGGCCCCCGTCTCCATCTCCGCCTCCGGCTGGATCCTGTTTGTCAGGGATGATTTTCCAACACCGGACGGGCCGGCAAGTGCCGTTGTCTTCCCCCTTAAGAGGTCATGGATCGCCTCGATCCCTTCCCCCGCCAGAGCACAGGACAGATGGACATCATATCCGGCATCCCGATAGATTCCAGCAAGTCGTTCTGCCTCACCCTCTTTTCCGAGATCTGTCTTATTAAAGCAGATCACCACCGGAACATTCTGGGCTTCCATCGTAACCAGAAAGCGGTCCAGAAGGTTTAAATTCGGTTCCGGGTCAGCGACGGCAAACACGATCATTGCCTGATCGATGTTCGCCACTGCCGGACGGATCAGGGAGTTCTCCCTCGGAAGGATCTCCACGATGTTTCCGAGGCTCTGCTCCTCAGAAAGCACGTCGAACTCCACATTGTCGCCCACAAGGGGCTTGATCTTCCGGTTCCGGAATACGCCCTTTGCCTTACACTCGTATACTTTGGAAACGCCGTCATGTACGTAATAGAATCCGGCAATTCCCTTTATGATCTTTCCAGTCAACCGTCAACCTCCGTAAATGTCACATTATAGGATGTCAGTACCACGTTGTTCGTGAGGTCCACGATCTCCACCTCACCGGTCTGCACGCCGTCCGCGCCGCGGATCCTGTCTAACTTGATATTCAGGGTTGTGTCCGCGCTGTAAGACTTTGGCTCCGCAAGCTTCGTATAGGTCACTTTGCCGTTCACCGTCTGCTTTAAACGGATCAGGATCTGGATCTCGGAGGATGCTGCCCCCGGTCCATAGGAGACCTGAAGCGGATAGCTTGCATCCAGAGACGCGATAAACTGTTTTTTCGGAGCTTCCGGCCCAAGACTCAGAGTGTAATCCACGGTATCCCCAGGTGCTACCTGAGTTCCTGCCTCAACGCCCTGACTGATGACGTGACCGGCCGAGATCGTGCTGTCGTACTCCTTTGAAACCTCTCCGGTCACAAGTCCTGCCGCGGAAAGAAGTGCTGCCGCCTCCGCGTCCGTCTTTCCATAAAGATTCGGTACAGGAACGAATTCCTCCTCCGGTCCCGTACTCACATATAAGGTTACGGTACTTCCGAGGGCCACTTTTTCCTCCGGTTCATAGCGGATGATCGTTCCGGAAGCCACCTCCTCGCTGGCTTCCTCCCGAACATCTGCTTTTAAATTCTTTCCCTCCAACAGGCGGACCGCCGTTTCCAGTGTCATTCCGGAAAGGCCAAGTTCTGAGAGATCAACCTTATCAGAACCCGCGCTGATGACAACGGTTACCTTGGAGAAACGCGGAATCACGGTATCGGGCTCTTCCTTCTGTGAGATGACTATGCCTTTTTCCACTTCATCCGAGTTTTTCTGCTCTACCTGCATGGTGAGATCTAGTCCCTGTAAGATCTTCTCGGCTTCCTCCTCGGAGTGGCCCACAAGCTTCGGCATATAGACTTCCTTCTGGCTGATAACAGTCTCCGATGCCGCAGTTGTCTTCGCTTCTTCCGTCATAGCTTCCTCAGAAACGGTTTTTGTCGGATCCTCCGGAGTGCTGCTTCTGAACAGACCGCCAAGCTTCAGAACAAACACGATCACAACCGCGACAATGACGATGGCTGCCGCCACGCCCAGGCCTGTCAGGATCTTTTCCAGTCCTGTGGCTTCATCATCCACTTTATTCTTTTTCGGTTCCTTCTTCGCGTTGTCTGTCTGATCATACCGCTTTTCCAGATCCCGCCGTTCCCTGCGCTCACGGATCTCTTTTACCGGCTTTGACTCCCGGATCCGTTCCCCACTTCTCGTCTTGATCAGATTCAGTTCTTTTGGGCTGATGACGATGGTATCGGAGCTGTGGTCTTCCTCTTTAACGGCACCGACAGCCGGGTCATCATCATTTAAGAGTGCTCTTCTCAGGTCACTGATCACGGCCGCCGCGTTCGGGTATCGGCGCTCCGGTCTCTTTTCCGTACATTTTAAGATGATCCTCGCAAGACTTGGGGACACATCCGGATTCAACATTCTGGGATCCGGCATCGGTTCTTCCAGATGTGCCAGCGCGACCGTCACCGTATTGTCCCCCTCAAACGGAACATGGCCGGTGACCATCTCAAACATGGTGATACCTAAGGAATACAGGTCGCTCCGCTCATCGCTGTATCCGCCTCTCGCCTGTTCGGGAGAGATATAGTGGACAGATCCCACAACTGTCGCCGCATTCATGGTCTGGGACGACACAGCTCTCGCAATTCCGAAGTCCGCTACCTTCACCTTTCCATCCATGGAGATCAGCATATTCTGAGGCTTGATATCACGGTGAATGATATGCTGTTCATGGGCTGCTTCGATTCCGGAAGCTACCTGGATCGCGATCCCGATGGCTTCCTTTACATCCAGATGACCTTTTTTCGTGATGTAGCTCTTTAAGGTGATTCCCTCTACGAGCTCCATAACGATAAAGTGGATGTCTCCCTCATCCACGACATCATATATATTGACAATATTCGGGTGTGAAAGTCCGGCCGCTGCCTGAGCTTCCATCTTAAATTTACTGACAAAGGTCGCGTCGGAAGTAAACTCCGATTTCAGTACCTTGATCGCGACCAGACGGTTTAATTTATGGCATTTTGCTTTATAGACCTCTGACATTCCGCCGGAACCTATCTTTTCCAGAATCTCATATCGGTCCTGCAGCATCGTTCCAGGGTATAAAATCATAGCTTCACCTCACTTATCTGAGGTTCTACAAGGACAATCGCAATGTTGTCCTTTCCTCCGTTCCGGTTTGCCTCGTCAACCAGCGCTTCCGTCTTCTCTTTCAGCGTATCCGTTGTCTTTAAGACCCGGCTGATCTCGGCATCATCCACCATGTTCGTCAATCCGTCAGAGCAGAGCAGAATACAGTCACACTCAAGAAGCGGCACTTCAAAGAAATCCGCCTCCACCCGGTTTCCGATTCCCATGGCGCGGGTAATAATGTTCTTCTGACTTCGGTAGGACTCGCTGTCCCGCTCCATTTTTCCTCTCGCGACCATCTCTTCCACAAGGGAATGGTCTCTCGTGATCTGTGCAAGACTGTCCCGCAAAAGATAAAGTCTGCTGTCCCCCACATTTGCCACGTACATCATGTCGTCCTCGATCGTAGCGGCAACCAGAGTGGACCCCATTCCTTCCCGGTCCGGGTTTCCCTGAGCTTCCTCAAAGAGTCCCTGATTCGTCTTCTCCAGAGCTTTTCTGAGGATCATCACAGGACTGGCCAGATCAGAATTTTCAATATATTCTTTCATATGTTCCACGACATACCGGGACGCGAAATCCCCGGCCTTATGTCCGCCCATTCCGTCTGCCACGATGAACAGATTCGGAAGCGGTCCCACCGGCTGATCCGCTGCAAACAGGAAATCCTGATTGGATCTTCTCACAAGACCGGTGTCTGTCTTCGCGTAAGAGATCATGACGATTCCTCCTCACTCAGATAGCTCTTTCTAAGCTGTCCGCAGGCACCGCCGATATCGCGGCCCATCTCCCTGCGGATTGTAACGTTGATGCCGTGTTTTTCAAGATAACCCCTGAACGCGTCAATGGCATCCCGATTGGACTGTTTGAAGTCGCGTTCCTTGATCGGGTTTACCGGAATCAGGTTCACGTGTCCCTGCATATCCTTTAAAAGCGCAGTCAGGCGCTTTGCCTCGTCAAGGTTATCATTGACGCCCTGTACAAGACTGTACTCAAAGGTCAGGCGTCTTCCTGTCTTTTTATAATATTCCTTACATGCCGGAAGCACCTCCGATAAGGAGTAGCTGTTGGCGATGGGCATCAAAGTCTTTCTCGTCTCATCGTCCGGCGCATGAAGGGAGAGTGCCAGAGTAATGGAAAGGCCTTCCTCCGCAAGCTCTAAGATCTTTGGTACGATCCCGCAGGTGGATACCGTGATATTTCTCTGGCTGATATTCAGACCGTTTTCATCGGAAAGAAGCCTGATAAACCGGATCAGGTTATCATAGTTATCCATCGGCTCACCACTTCCCATGACCACCACGTTGGAGACACGCTCTCCCGTGGATCTCTGGATCCGGTAGATCTGATCCAGCATCTCCGAAGGACGTAAGTTTCTTGTGAGTCCGTCCAGAGTGGACGCACAGAACCGGCAGCCCATGCGGCAGCCCACCTGAGAGGAAATACACACAGAATTTCCGTGGTGATATTTCATCAGGACGCTCTCGATCACGTTTCCGTCATCGAGACCGAACAGATACTTTCTTGTCCCGTCGATCCCCGATTCCAGCATCTTTACGGTCTTAAGGGACGTGTATGTACTGTATTCCGAAAGCTTTTCCTTAAGCGACTTCGGAAGGTTCGTACATTCGTCTAAAGACTCGGCTAATTTTACATGCATCCACTGGTATAACTGTTTTGCCCGGAACGGTTTTTCACCCAGCTCCTTCACGAACTCTGTCAATTCTTCCAGTGTCATTGATTTCAGGTCTTTCTTTTCCATTCTCGATTCTCCAAAAGCCTTGGTTCTGTCATGTTTCCACATAAATCCGTTTTTAACGGATCCGCAGGCAGTCATGTCCGCGGATTCAGAACCTGCACAGTATTATTTCTTCTTTTTGAACACAGAGATAAAGAAGCCGTCGCAGGGATGGAGTCCCGGAAGAAGCTGGATCCTGTTCTCCTCGCAGGAACTCTTAAGAGCCTCCGGCAGGAGATCTGCGATCCTCTTCTTTTCAAACGCCAGATGCTTCTCGATCCAGTCCGCGTTTTCTTCATTCTCTTCCTCAGTGATCGTACAGGTACTGTAAACAAGCGTTCCACCAGGTTTTACATACTGAGTCACCACAGAAAGGATCTCCCTCTGCAGCTTCGCGAGATTTTTGATCTCATCTCTCGTCATCCGCTCTTTGATATCCGGTTTCTTTCCGATAATTCCGAGACCGGAACATGGGAGATCTGCCAGAACCACATCTGCCTGTTCCACCATAGACGGATCCAGAACTGTCGCGTCCCAAACGTTCGTGCGAATGTTCCGGAAGCCGCAGCGCATGATGTTCTCCTCAATAAGATCCGTCTTTCTCCCGCTCACATCTCTCGCTTCCACCATGCCGGTACCTTTTAAAAGATCTGCCGCATGCATGGCCTTTCCTCCCGGAGCTCCGCACACGTCAAGAACGAAATCTCCGGGGGCAATAGATGCCATCTGTGCCACAAGGGAGGAGCTTGGATCCTGAACTGTGATCTTTCCTTCCGTGAACGCGCACACCCGGTCTAAGTAGTCGAAGCCACGGATCGAAGCGATCCCCGGAAATATCCCGGACTCCTCCACCGTAATGCCATGATCTCTCAACTCTCCGATCGTTTTCTCCGCCGGGGAGATGCTCTCATTAAAGCGCACCGTAAGGGGGCGTTCTTCTAAAAATGACGCAGCAATGGCTTCAGAAGTCTCTTTTCCATACATTTCCTCCCACATGGATAACATCCACCGGGGGATCGAATAGCGCTCCGAAGCGTCCTTCCAGACAAGTTTCTCTTTTTCTCTGGAGACCGTCCGCAGGACACCGTTCACAAATCCGGAAAGACCTTGGAATTTTCGTTTCTTTGCAAGCTTTACCGCCTCATTGCAGACCGCGGAGTCCGGTACACGCTCCATATACAGAATCTGGTAGACCGACATTCTGAGGATCTCCCGGATCACCGGTTTCATTTTCGCGGTCTTCACCTTCGAAAAACGTTCAAGCACCGCATCGATCTGGATCCGGTACTCCAGAGTTCCCTCCACGCATCTTGTGATAAACGCGCGGTCCTGACGCTCCAGAAACAGGTACTTTTCCAGTGCCTGTTTTAAAACAATATGGCTCAAATTATGGTTTTCGAGGACTTCCAGAAGGACGTCAAGGACGACCTCCCGGATATTTGTCGTATTATCTGTCACGTCTGTTTCTTCCTCCAAAGAGAATTATGAGACGGAGAAGCTGCAGGATCGAAGTTGCTGCTGCCGCCACGTAGGTCAGTGCCGCCGCGTTCAGTACTTTTCTCGTCCCGTTTACTTCCTCGCCCGCGAGAATGCCCTGTGCATCCAGAAGTCTTACCGCACGGGCAGACGCATTGTACTCTACCGGAAGTGTCACAAGCTGGAACAGCACCGCCAGAGAGAACATTAAGATTCCGATCTCCACCAGCGGAGAACCAAGTCCGCCGAACACAAGTCCTAAAAGGATCAGCGGCCAGGAAAGACTGGAGCCGAAGTTTGCCACCGGAACCAGAGCACTCCTGAACCGTAACGGTGCATATCCCTCATTGTCCTGCATCGCGTGGCCGCATTCGTGGGCGGCAACACCGATAGCCGCAACAGAAGTCGCTCCGTAAACGGACTGGGACAGGTTTACGGTCTTCGTCCGCGGATCATAGTGGTCAGTAAGTTCACCGGCGATCTGCTGGACCGTCACATCGTAGATTCCCTGCGCATTTAAAAGGCGTCTCGCCGCCTCTGCCCCTGTCATGCCAGTCATGCTGCGGACTCTGGAATATCTCGAGAACGTGGAATTCACACGCCCCTGAGCCCAGAGAGAAAGGGCAACACCGATCAATACAAGGATGATCGTCGGGTCAAGGCCATAGCCATAACCGTAACCATACATTCCGTACATAAAACATCTCTCCTTTCGATCTCGTTTCTGTCGTCCCGGCAGCCGGCTTTTCGGCCGGAATTTTCAGGACCGCCCGCGGCATCACCCGCGAAGCTTACCCGCAGAAACTTCCGTCTTCCATCTGGAAACCGCGCAGGAAGGAAGCTGTATCCATCCGCTTCTTTCCCTCAAGCTGAAGTTCCTTTACATCAAGGACACCCTCTCCGGTCTCCAAAAAAAGCCGGTCCTTTGTCACATGAATCTTTCCCGGAACTCTCTCTCCCGGAAGATCCGCAACCTCTGCCGCCCAGATCTTCATCGTCTTTCCGGCATATGATGTATATGCGCTTGGCCACGGATTTAAACCGCGGACAAGACGCTCAATGGACACCGCGTCCTTCGTCCAGTCGATATGTCCCATTTCTTTCGTGAGCATCTTCGCGTAGGAAGTACCGGACTCTCCCTGTGGAGTTCTCGTGATCGTTCCGTTTTCCAGTCCCTTTAAAGTGGATAAGATCATGGATCCACCGAGGGCAGAGAGCTTGTCAAACAGGCTTCCGCCAGTCTCTTTCTCATCTAACGGGATCGCTTTCTGTTCCAGCATATCGCCGGTATCCAGCCCCACATCCATCATCATGGTCGTCACTCCGCTCTCCTTCTCACCGTCAATGACCGCCCACTGGATCGGGGCAGCCCCGCGGTATTTCGGAAGCAGGGACGCGTGTACATTCACGCAGCCGTATTTCGGAAGATCCAGAATGGACTTCGGAAGGATCTGGCCAAATGCGACGACAACGATGGCATCCGGTGCCATCGTTTTTAAAAGCTCCACAAATTCCGGATCCCGCACCTTTACCGGCTGGTATACCGGGATTTCATACTCGATCGCTTTTTCCTTTACAGGAGTCATAAGGACGGCTTTTCCGCGCCCCTTCGGCTTATCCGGCTGTGTCACCACAGCCACAACTTCATGTCCGCCCTCAATGAGAGCAGTCAGCGTCGGAACCGCAAAGTCCGGCGTTCCCATAAAAACAATACGCATACTATTCCTCATCCTCTCCGGCTGTATCCTGAAGTTCGCCCTCTACGAGATCGACGTAAAGTTTTCCATCCAGATGGTCGCACTCGTGGAGAATGCATCTCGCGAGAAGTCCGTCTGCCTCGATCTCATACTCTTCCATATTCTCATTGAGAGCTTTTGCCTTTACATGATCCGCGCGGGTCACCTGTCCGCATTTTCCCGGAACACTTAAGCAGCCTTCCTGACCGGTCTGACTTCCGCTCGTCTCGAGGATCTCCGGATTGATCAGCACATACTGGTTTCCGTCCTCCACATCGATAACCACGACGCGCTTGCGGACACCCACCTGCGGTGCGGCAAGGCCGACGCCGTTATTCTCATACATTGTCTCAAACATATCTTCGATGAGCTCAAGGGTCCTCTCATTCATTTCCTTTACCGGCTTACACTCTTTTGTAAGGATCTCATCTCCGATGGTTCTGATCTGTCTGATTGCCATTTTATCTTATTTCCTCTCAATTTTTTATCGAAAACTACTAAGTCAGATCGTACTGGACGAACACATTCCGGAAAAGATCCGGGATGTTCTCCCGCTTCCGGGCGCAATTTCTGACTTTTAATAGTATATCATAACTTTCATGTTTCATATATAAAATTTTTCTGTAATTATCATTAAGTTTGTAGGGGGAATCCTCCACCGGACCGATGACCTTCAGTCCATCCAGTGCATATTCCCTCAGAATGACCCGTTTCATATCCTCTGACGCACGGATCACATCCGCCTCCCTCTTTGAGGAAAGTCCGATGGTCAAAAGTCTTACAAGGGGCGGATATCCCATCATCTTCCGGTACAGAAGCTCCTGCCGGTAAAACTGCAGATAGTCCTGCTCTGCCGCGGAGGATACCGCATAATGGTCAGGCGCATATGTCTGGATCACCACATCTCCCTGAAGCTCCCCGCGCCCGGCCCGCCCGGATGCCTGAGTCAGGAGTTCAAAGGTACGCTCTGCGCTCTTATAGTCCGGTGCATAGAGGGAGAGATCCGCTGCCATGACACCCACAAGGGTCACATTCGCGAAGTCATGACCCTTTACGATCATCTGGGTCCCAATGAGAATATCCGCCCCGCCCTCTGCGAAGGTAGCGAGGATTTCTTCATGAGCCCCTTTTTTTGCCGTGGTGTCCGCATCCATCCTTAAGATCCGGGCCTTTGGAAATTCCCTCTTTGTAAATTCTTCCAGTTTCTGGGTCCCCGTCCCAAAGGGCGCGATAAACGGGGAACCGCAGGACGGACATCGGTCCGGCAGCGGCCGTTCAAATCCGCAGTAGTGGCATTTTAACCGTCCGTTTTTGTGGTATGTAAGACTCACATCACAGTGTGGGCATTTCATAGCCTTTCCGCAGGAGCGGCAGGACACAAAGCCCGCATATCCCCGCCGGTTCATGAACAGCATCACCTGCTGCCTGTTCGCCAGCCGGTCCTCGATCAGCCCTTTTAATCTCCGGCTGAAGATCGAGCGGTTTCCCTCTGCGAGTTCTTCTCTAAGATCCACAATATGGACCCCCGCCAGACGGCTGTTCTCCTTTGCCCTCTTTGTGAGGGTCAAAAGCTTATACTCGCCCTGTTCTGCCAGATAATAGCTCTCCACGGACGGTGTCGCAGAGCCTAAGACTACGGCTGCCCGGCTCATATCTGCCCGGACCTTTGCAACCTCCCTGGCATCGTACCGCGGTGCTGTCTCACTCTTGTAAGCTCCCTCATGTTCCTCGTCGATGATGATAAGCCCCAGATCCGGAAACGGTGTGAAAAGAGCGGAACGCGGACCGATCATAATATCGATCTCCCCATTTGCCGCCCTCTCCGACTGCTCATAGCGCTCTCCCGCCGAAAGTCTGGAATTCATGATACCAACCCGGTTTCCAAATCGCCGGTAAAAACGCATCACGGTCTGGTAAGTCAGGGAGATCTCCGGGATCAGGACGATGGCCTGCCGGCCTTTCCGAAGGACGTAGTCGATGAGCTCCATGTAGACCTCCGTCTTGCCGCTTCCCGTGATTCCGTAGAGCAGATAGGTATTACGCTGTCCGGAATCATAGTCCCGGATCACGGTCTCCGCCGCGTTCTTCTGTTCCTGATTCAGGGCGACAGGTCCGGTCTGAGGAAATCTGTTTCCTGCTCCCGGTTCTTTTTTGACTGTTTTCAGGTCCACGATCTCTTTTTCTACTAACGGTTTCAGCATCGCGGCCGTGATGCCGAGCTTTTCGGAAGTCAGCTTCAAAGGCAGCTCCCCGTTTTCAAGAAGTGCCCGGTAAAGCCTTATCCGTGCCCGGTATTTCTTCTTTTCCGCTTCTATAAGCAGCGTTTCGATCTCATTCTTCGGTTTTAAGGAAACGATCACACGTTCTTCCCTCGGCATCACCTTCGCCTTTACGGGAAGAACTGTCTTCAGTGCCTGATTCATCGTGGTGGAATAGCGATCCTTCATCCAGAAGGCGAGGCAGATCATCTGAGTACGGATCGGGACAGCGCCTGTCTCCACATCCAGGAGCTCTTTCATTTTTTCAGGGTCATAATCTGTCTCTTTTGAGAGACCTACCACGATCCCTTTCCGTTCGGTATTTCCCTTTCCGAAAGGGATGTTCACCTGAACTCCGGGCTTTACAAACTCTTTCAGATGGTCAGGGATCCGGTATTGGAAGATCCGGTCCACATTTTTTACGGAAAGATCAATGATGACATCCGCATACGGTTCCATTTCGGATCCCTCCCTTCTCAAAACTTCCGGCCATTCCTACCTTCCGGCCATCTCCACGAATTGATCTGCCACAGCAGACAGTCCCATGGAGTTGGATCCCTTAAAGAGAACGCAGTCTCCGTCCCGGATCTCCGTCTCCAGATATTTCACCATCTCCCCGCAGTCTGAAAATTCCACCACCGGGATCTCCTTCACCGCACGAACGCCTTCTGCCAGACTCCTGCATGCCTCGCCCAATGTAACAACAAGATCCACGCCGGAATTTGCCGCGTACTCGCCCACTTCCCTGTGGTAGGCCAGATAATTCCCGCCAAGCTCCTTCATATCCGCAAGGACAGCAATATGGCGTTTTCCCGTGAGTCCCTGAAACACATCGAGAGCCGCCTCCATGGATGCAGGACTCGCGTTGTAAGAGTCATCCATCACCGTAAATCTTCCGTCGGCATAGACCTGCTGGCGGTGTTTGAATCCATGGAAAGTCAGAAGACCCTCCGCGGCTTCTTCCATCGTCATACCGCGTTCACAGCAGACCGCAATGGCTGCCAGAGCGTTCATCACATTGTGTGTGCCCATGACGTTCAAGAGGACTTCCTGGGTTTTTCCCGCATGAACAGTCGTAAACTCCGTTTTTCCGTCCATGAGGACGATGTCCACCGCGCGGTAATCACAGGTTTCCCCGGTGCCATAGTAGACTGTCTTCACACCGGCCTTTCCCCTGGTCCTGCAAAGCATATCATCGTCGCCGTTTAAGATGAGGATGCCGCCATCGGAAAGTCCGTCCTGGATCGTCAGCTTCTCCCTGTAAATATTCTCGCGGGATCCAAGCTGCTCGATGTGGGTGATCCCGATGTTTGTGATCACTGCCACATCCGGCTTCGCGATCCGTGCGATCACGGTAAGTTCACCCGGCTCGCTCATTCCAAGCTCCAGAACACCCACTTCATCTTCTTTTGTGATCTCGGACACGGTAATCGGAACTCCTACCTGACTGTTGCTGTTTCCCGGAGTCTTGTATACATGAAACCGCGCGGAGAGTGCCGCCGCGATCATTTCCCGCGTTGTGGTCTTTCCGACGCTCCCTGTGACACCGACAATGGGCAGTGTCAGACGTTTTCTGAGGTAACGGCCTACGGCCTGAAGTGCCTTTTTCGTGTCATCCACAGCGATCCAGGCACAGGAGGTCTCCTCCATTTCTTCCGTTTTTTCCTTATGCTCACTTGTAAGCACCGCACCGGCTCCCTTTTCGGCAACCTGTTCCAGAAATTTATGTGCATCTACTTTCTCGCCGATGATCGGCACGAAAAGATCTCCGGTCTCAACCTGTCTGGAATCCAGGCGGATCTTGTTTAACATGACACCGTCATCCCCGGAGAGCAGTACGCCTCCGGTGGCAAGGACGATATCCTGAACGCTTACGTTCTCCATTCCTTTTCAATCTCCTTTACTGCTGCAGTCTGCGTCCCTCTGCGGACGATCATACATTATCCGTTTACCGCCTCTTCCACGACTTCCCGATCCAGAAAATGATGTTTCACACCTTCGATCTCCTGATAATCCTCATGGCCTTTTCCGATAATGGCGATCATGTCACCCTCCTTGGCGTTCCTGATCGCGTAAAAGATTGCTTCCCGTCTGTCCGGGATCACAAGATACGTTCCGTCCGTCTTCGCAAGGCCCACCTCGATGTCCTTGATGATGTCCTCGTTTTTCTCAAAACGCGGATTGTCGGCCGTAATGATACAGAGATCCGCCATCTTTCCACCGATCTCCCCCATTGAATATCTGCGATCTCTGGCGCGGTTTCCACCACAGCCAAATACACATACGAGACGCTTCGGATGATAATCCCGGAGTGTTGTGAGCAGACTTTCCATGCTGACCGCATTGTGGGCGTAATCCACGATCACACTGCACTTTTTCGATACGTGCGCGATCTCCATGCGACCATCCACGCGGACCTTCACGAGGGATCCAAGGATTGCCTGTTTTGTATGATCATCAAGCACCCCGCTTCCACCGGAAAGCGCCAGAGTGCAGACCGCCAACGCCGCCAGAGCATTATCCGCGTTGAATTTTCCCGGCATCCCTACGCGGACTCTTCCGTCAAGCATGCCATGGATTGAGAATTCAATTCCCACAAAATCGTGATTTGATGCATAGTGAATGTCATCACCCATGAAATCCGCGTTTCCGTTCAGGGCATATGTAAGAAGTCTGCAGGACGCATCCTTTACGACCTCATCGTAGTGGTCTGTCAGACGATTCACGATCCCCGTTTTGCAGACAGTAAGAAGCCTTGACTTATAAAAAAGATACTCTTCAAAGCTCTTGTGTTCCTTCGGTCCGATATGGTCCGGAGAAATATTTGTGAACAGACCGTAGTCGAACATGATCCCGCCGACCCTGTGAAGCATTAAGGCCTGAGAGGAGACCTCCATCACACAGCACTCACAGCCAGCTTCCACCATTTTATGGAAATAATCCTGCACCACATAGGATTCCGGTGTCGTATTGGAGGTAGGGAATTTCACATCCCCGATGACTGCGCCATTCGTTCCGATGAGACCGGTCTTCTTTCCGGCTGCCTCAAGGACCGCCTTGATCATATAGCTCGTCGTGGTCTTTCCCTTCGTGCCGGTGATCCCGATGGTGATCAGTTTCTCTGCCGGATAACCGAATCTCGCCGCAGAAAGCTCCGCCAGCGCGAGTCGTCCGCTCTCGACCCGGATCACAGTCACATCCGCCGGTACTTCCACTTCTTTTTCTACCACAAGAACTTTACAGCCAGCCCTTAATACGTCCGGAATAAACTCGTGGGAATCCCTGGTGCTGCCCTGAATGCACACGAATACGGAATCCGGTCTTGCCTTTCTCGAATCATAGATCACTTCATCTACGTTCTGGTCCAGACTGCCGCAAACCAGATCGTATTTCATGCGTTTTAACCAATCTCCAATTACCACTGTCGTCATCCTTTCTCATAACCCACACAGGCGGGAACATATGCGCCCGCCTGTGAGTTTTCTTACTGCTTTTTTAGAATAATCCTATGATCTTTCCGTTCTCGTCCACATCAATATTGTCCGCTGCCGGTTTCTTCGGAAGTCCCGGCATAGTCATGATGGAACCGGTAAGCGCAACCACAAAGCCTGCGCCCGCGCACACATACGCATCGCGCACAGTCAGGTCAAATCCTTCCGGACGGCCAAGCTTCTTCTGGTCATCGGATAAGGAATACTGGGTCTTCGCCATGCAGACCGGAAGATCGCCAAAGCCCATCTCTGTGATCTTCGCGATCGCCTTTTTTGCCGCCGGTGAGTAGCTTACGCTGCCCGCGCCGTAGATCTCCTTCGCAATGGTCTCGATCTTATCGGAGATTCCCATCTCATCCGGATATAACGGAGCGAAATCACTCGTCTTTTTCTCCAGGGTGTTTATTACCTTCTCTGCGAGTTCAATTCCGCCGTCTCCGCCTTTTGCCCATACCTCGGACAGAGCAAACTCACAGCCTCTCTCCTCGCAGAAGTTCCGGATAAATTCATACTCTGTCTCTGTGTCCGTGAGGAAGGAGTTTAAAGTAACGACAACCGGCACATGGTATTTCTGGATGTTCTCGATGTGTTTCTCAAGGTTTACGATACCTTTCTTCAATGCCTCAAGATTCTCCTCGGAGAGCTGGTCCTTCGGAACACCGCCGTTGTACTTTAACGCGCGGACAGTAGCCACGAGAACAACGGCATCCGGATGGATCCCCGCCTTGCGGCACTTAATATCAAAGAATTTCTCTGCGCCGAGATCTGCGCCGAATCCTGCCTCTGTGATCGCCACATCCGCAAGCTTTAATGCGGTTCTTGTCGCCATAACGCTGTTGCAGCCGTGGGCGATATTCGCAAACGGTCCGCCATGTACAAGAGCTCCCGTGTGCTCTAAGGTCTGTACCAGATTCGGTTTGATGGCATCCTTTAAGAGAGCTGCCATGGAGCCGACCGCGTTGAGATCCTTCGCTGTCACCGGCTCACCCGCAAAATTATACGCTACAATGATCCTTCCGAGGCGCTCCTTCAAGTCCTTCATATCTGTTGCCAGACAGAGGATCGCCATGATCTCGGAGGCAACCGTGATCACAAAATGGTCTTCGCGGACGAAACCGTCTGCCTTTGCGCCGAGTCCCACTACAATGTTTCTCAGCACACGGTCGTTCATGTCAAGACATCTCTTCCAGAGGATCTGTCTCGGGTCGATTCCAAGAGTATTTCCCTGCTGAATATGGTTGTCAAGAAGTGCTGCCAACAGGTTGTTCGCTGTCGTGATCGCATGGAAATCACCGGTAAAATGAAGGTTTAAGTCCTCCATCGGAACGACCTGGGCATATCCACCGCCGGCTGCTCCGCCCTTGATTCCAAAGCACGGTCCGAGGGATGGCTCACGGAGAGCAAGCATCGCTTTCTTTCCGCACTTTGTCATCGCCTGTGCAAGTCCGATACTGGTTGTGGTCTTTCCCTCTCCTGCCGGAGTCGGGTTGATCGCTGTTACCAGAACGAGTTTTCCATCCGGTCTGTCCTTGATCTCCTGCCAGAGCTCATTGGAGATCTTTGCCTTGTACTTTCCGTAAAGTTCCAGATCGTCCTCAGTAATTCCATACTGGGACGCAACGGTGGTAATCGGGAGCATCTTCGTCTCCTGTGCAATCTCGATATCGGTCTTCATAATCGGTATCCTCCTTTTGTAGTAGCATATCATTTCTGTGGATCTGCGGATTCCGCAGCCGGCAGCCATTTCAATTTCAACAGCCGCAGGCTTTAGTACCCCGCTTCCAAGAATTCTTCGAACTCTTCCATGGACATCAGGATCTTCCTTGGCTTCGTTCCTTCCTCTTCCCCTACAACACCGGCCTCGGCAAGCTGATCCATGATCCGGGCAGCACGGTTAAAGCCGATCTTGAACATTCTCTGAAGCATGCCGATCGACGCTTTATCCTTCTCGATAATGAACTTGCCCGCATCGGTAAACAATGCGTCCCGCTCATTCTGTCCGCCCGCTCCTCCGGCTAAGGAGGACTGGGTCAGTTTTTTCTCGATTTCCGTGTTATATCCTGTATCCTCGTTCTGTTCTTTTAAGAACTCGGTTACATTTGACACCTCACCGTCTGATACAAAAGCGCCCTGCACGCGGAGCGGCTTCGGATAACCGGACGGGTAAAACAGCATATCGCCGTTTCCTAACAGTTTCTCTGCGCCGTTCATGTCGAGGATCGTTCTCGAATCCACGCCGGACGCAACAGAGAACGCGATCCGTGACGGCACGTTCGCTTTGATCACACCTGTGATGACATTGACGGACGGACGCTGGGTCGCGATAACAAGATGAATTCCCGCTGCCCGGGCAAGCTGTGCCAGACGGCAGATCGCGTCCTCCACCTCGTTTGAGGCAACCATCATGAGATCCGCCAGCTCGTCGATAATGATCACGAGCTGCGGCAGTTTCTTCGGAATCTGGTCCGCAGGGATATCCCCGCTCTCCGCCAGAGTCTGTACCTTCGCGTTATACCCTTTCAGGTCGCGGACATTCGAGGAAGCGAACTTATTGTATCGTTCCATCATCTCCGCAACTGCCCAGTTGAGGGCACCGGCCGCCTTCTTCGGGTCAGTGACTACCGGGATCAGCAGATGTGGGATTCCGTTATAAACGGAAAGTTCAACCACCTTCGGATCGATCATAATGAGCTTCACATCATCCGGGGATGAGCGGTAGATCAGGCTCATGATCATCGTGTTGATTCCTACTGATTTACCGGAACCAGTCTGTCCGGCGATCAGAAGGTGCGGCATCTTTGCGAGGTCTGCAATGACTACCTGTCCGCCGATGTCCTTACCCACCGCAAAAGCCAGTGTCGATTTATGATTTTTAAATTCCGGGCTCTCTAAAAGGTCACGCAGATAGACCATGCTGTTGACCTTGTTCGGCACCTCGATTCCCACGGCTGCTTTTCCGGGGATCGGCGCCTCGATACGGATATCTGCCGCCGCAAGGTTTAACTTGATATCGTCCGCCAGCGACAGGATCCGGCTCACTTTTACACCCTGCTCCGGGTGAAGTTCGTACCGGGTAACGGTCGGCCCACAGCTGATATTCGTAACAGTGACTCCGACACCAAAGTTTCTTAATGTCTGCTGGAGCTTGATCGCCGTATCCTTAAATTCCTGTTCCGACTGCCCCGTCACGGGAGCGCCTTTCTTTAAGAGGTCAAGCGGCGGGATCATATAAGGTTTCTTCGGTTTTTCTTCCGTCTGCCGGATCTCCTTTAATACCTCGTTTCCTGCCTCTTCTCTCTCGGCTGCTTCCCGCTTTCTTATTTCCGCCTTTTTCTTTATAATCTCTTCTGTATCTGTTTCAATGACTTTTCCGGACGCGGTCACGACCTGACGGTGTTCTTCGGACGGTTCCTTAGCGACAGGCGGTTCAGGGGATTTCACGTTACTGCCGTGTGCTGCCGCATATGCACGGCTTCCCGGCTCTGCTGCCTGAATCCAGTAGTCCTCATTTTCCACATAAGGCTCTGTGTCGAGAAATTCGTCATCTGAAAGAACGCTCATGGATTCTTCTTCGGAGGCAGGAATTCCGGCCGTCTTTTCATTTTCTTCCGTCTCCGGGAACTCGTTTTTTTCCTCCTCTGCCGTCTTCGAAGTCTCTGCAGTTTCGTCTGGCTCTGCAATTTTGCCTGGTTTGGCATTCTCTGCACGGAGTCCGTCCGCTCTTCTCTCCGTGTCCCTTCTCATGGACTCAAAGATCTCGTCATCGTCCGCCGCGGGCTCATCTAACGGGATATCCGGGATATTGGATAAGACGGACACCTTCGGTTTTTTCTCCCAGGCCTTGGTCTCCCTTTTCTTTTCGTCCGGGAACATATCCTCATCATCAAAGGCACTCTCCCCATGACTGATAAACACGTCCTCATCCTCATGGATTCCGGCCGGGACAGCATCTTCCTCAAACGGAACGCGTTCCACATCCTTCATCGCGTCTTCTCCGGATCGGCCTTCCTTACTCTGATCCTCACTGGAAGACTCCGGATTTTCTACCGGCCTGCCTCCCATCGTGATCTTTCCTTTAAAGATATCTGCAGGATCCGGCTGCATACTTCCTGTCTCCGCCTTCGGATCCGCCGTTTCTTCTTTATATGTATCGGAAACATCTATTTCCTGTTTCGTCTCATCTGCCTCGGACACAGCCTCAGCATCCACAACGCCCATATAGCCACCGGCAATTCCACCGAAATCCGGAGTTCTCGAGAGATCGGTCGCAGCAAGATCCACGCCCTGAACGCGCTGCTCTTCCCGGAGTCTGCGTTTTTCCTCCTGACGTTCCTCGTGGAGTTCTTTTCTTCTGCTGTAATCTTCCTTTGCATACCGATATGCCTTTCCACTTCCGCTCTTAACAGCGGACACGAAGGATTTTTCCGTGATGCACACCAGTGAGATGATCATAAATACGAGAAGGACCACATAGGCCCCGATGGTTCCCACCGCTGTGTGGAGAACCATAACAAGGACACCGCCGATCACGCCGCCGCCAAGTCCACTTACTCCGGCGGACTTATAGATGTCGAGGATCGTCTGACCTTCCCGGTATCCGCCGCCGAACACAAGCTGCGCAAGACCACAGAGCACGATCAGAAGGACTTCCACCGCGATCATCTTGTAGACTGCCCGGATATTTCCCTTATTCGAAGCGTAGAATAACAGTTCTGCGAACAACAATAACGGAGCCAGATAACCGATACAGCCGAACACGCCCAGCATGATCCGGCTGAAAAAGTCACCGAGGAATCCGCAGATATGGAAGTTGCTCAAGAATAACAGCACACATACCGCGAAGGTGCCGAGGATCACTGCCTCAGACTGTAAGAATCCGGTATCTTCCTCATACTGCGGTTTCGTTTCTCTTCTCTTTTCGGAAGCTCTCGCCCCTGTCCTTGTTGTCTTATTTTTAGGCGTCTGTGCAGATTTCTGCGTTGTCTTTGATGTGGTTTTTGGTCTTGCAGACGCCTGTGATTGTTTTGTCGTTTCTTTTTGTTTTCTGGTTCCAGCCAAGTGCTTTTCCCCCTTTAATGTCTGCATCTGCCGAAAAATGTCAATGTATCTGAAAAAATGTCAAAGCAGTCGCGAAGCTGAGACAATGCCAGAAGCAGATTTCGCCTTTCAATAAACCTCTGCGACTGTCGCTGTCATTAACTGCATCAATTTTTAAACATACACGAATCCCAATATTGCATCATAATCTACTTTTTCGTTTTCTTTTCGGTTTTTATTTGCCTTTTTTATCTCTTTCAGATGCAGTTCAGTGACAGATCAGTGCAGCAGCAGTTTATAATAAAAAAAGATTCTAAGCTATTTTTTCTATATTTAACTCGATTATTTGTGTATAATATTCATATTTATGTATTCTTATTCATTTTCGTTTCCTTGTTTAACCTGTTTTTCTATAAAATCTATTTATATACTATATTTAGTATTCTGGCATATTTAACTTTTTCTATTTTCATGTTTTATAGGTAATCATAGCAGTATTTCTCTCTTATTTCAAGTGTTTTAATATTTTATGATGCGAATGCGGCTGAATTTTA